>JAAUXX010021255.1_pt1 | contig 14405 bp, 15 predicted proteins | sample 7278111 | NCBI WGS metagenome assembly JAAUXX01 (sample SAMN14350116, study PRJNA611818) | marine sediment metagenome | isolation source: surface marine sediment (1.8m) | place: French Polynesia: Moorea | collected 2018-08
AGATCACAGCCTCGAGTCGCCGGCCGTCGGGGGCCGTGGCGTTTACGAGGCTGTGATCTCACTCGAAAAGCGACAGGGAGCAGGACCATGAAGAACAAGCACAGGAAGCAACTCAACAAACTCTTCGCCGTCGTCATCTCGGCGATTGTCGTGGCTTGCGCGAGTCCCGGGTTCGACCAATCTGCTGAACCCGTATATACCCCCGGCCAGGGCTCGGAGCTGCCGCCCGGGACACCGGTCGCAACGGGCGAGGCGACGGGGGCTGACGGAGCCTATTCCGACGACGAGCAGCTCGAGGAGGTCGTGGTCACGGGTGCTCGAGTCACGAATCGCAGCTACCGCCACCGGGCAGAACGTCGTGAACCGGTCCGCTCGGCTGGCATCGACTATGCCGACGCAAAGACCGATTACGAGCGGCAGCGCCGCCGACAGCTCGGCATCGACAAGGACGGCGCCGACCCACTCGCGCGCGTCGTGCCGGGCGAAGAAGTGTGGATCATCGCGAAGACCGGGGACGCCGCGGGCGATGCCGAGCGCCCCGGGACGGGCAGCATGCTGACACTCGTCAGCGACGGACCCGACCTGCCGCCCGTACGCGTACCGCTACCGCTCAAACACACGGCCGTGAGCGCAAACATCGACGGCTACATTGGCTCGGTCAACGTCCGGCAGAGCTTCGAGAATCCCTACTCGACCAAGATCGAGGCCGTCTACGTGTTCCCGCTGCCCGAGAAGGCCGCGGTCACGGAGTTCGTCATGGTCATTGGCGAACGGCGAATCCGCGGCATCCTGCGCGAGAAAGAGGAAGCCAAAGCGATCTACGCCGAAGCGCGCCGACAGGGCTTCCAGGCCAGCCTGCTGCTGCAGCAACGCCCGAATATCTTCCAGCAGAAAGTGGCCAATATCGAACCGGGCAAGTCCATCGACATCGACATTCGCTACTTCCACAGCGTGCCTTATGTCGACGGCTGGTATTCGTTCGTATTCCCGACAGTGGTCGGTCCCCGCTTCAATCCGCCCGGCAGCAACGATCCCGTCGAGGCCCTGCCGCGCGGCTCGAACCCCGGTGCAACGAAGGCAGTCACTTACCTGAGTCCGGGCGAACGATCCGGCCATGACATCAGCATCGACGTACGAATTGACGCCGGCGTCTCTATCGAGAACCTGCGCTCGACGCACGAGATCGTCACGTCGGATGCCGCGCCCGGCGTCATCACCGTGTCGCTCGCCGACGAGGCCGTCATCCCGAACCGGGACTTCGTGCTCGACTTCAAGGTCGCGGGTGACACGCTGCGCTCGAACCTCCTGACCTGGCAGGATCCCGACAGCGGGCAGGGCTACTTCTCGATGATGTTGTACCCGCCCGCTACGGTCGACGACCTGGAGCGGGTGCCGATGGAAATGGTCTTCGTCATCGACTGCTCCGGTTCGATGCGCGGAAAGCCGATGCGCCAGGCGAAAAGCGCGATCCTCAGAGCGCTCGACCAGCTCCGGCCCGGCGATACCTTCCAGGTCATTCGCTTTTCATCGAATGCCAGCCAGCTCGGTGAAGCCCCGCTGCCAGCGACTCGCGAAAACCTCGCGCTCGCTCGCGACTACGTCCGCGGCTTGTCGGACGGGGGCGGCACAATGATGGTCGAGGGTGTAAAAGCCGCGCTCGCGTTCCCCCACGATCCCGAACGCCTGAGGGTCGTCACATTCCTGACCGACGGCTACATCGGCAACGAGGAAGACGTTATTCGTGCCGTGCACGACAACGTCGGCGCTGCCCGCGTATTCAGTTTCGGCGTCGGTAACTCGGTCAACCGCTACCTCATGGAGCGCATGGCGAAGACCGGACGCGGCGCCGTCGCGTACCTGGGTCTCGAAGATTCCGGCAGCGAGATCATGGATGCATTCTTCGACCGCGTGAGTCGTCCGGCACTGAGTGACCTGTCGATCGAGTGGGGCGGCATGGCGGTTTCATCCGTCTACCCGTCTACCTTGCCCGACCTGTTCGTCGGCCGACCCGTGTTCGTCACGGGGACGTTCGACGGCAAACCCGGACCCGTGCTCGTCTCGGGTCTTGCCGGAGGCAGAACGGAGCAGTTCGTCGTCGACGGCCACCGGCCCGGCCAGCCAAACCTGGCCAAGCTGTGGGCTCGTCTCAGAATTGGCGACTACATGGATCGACGCGCCTGGCAGCCCGACCCTCACAACCAGCTCGGCAATGCGATTCGCGAAACGGCGCTCGAGTATCAGCTCATGTCCGACTACACGGCATTCGTCGCGGTCGATGCGAGCCGTGTCACGGAAGGCACGCACGGCGTCTCGGTGCAGCAAGCGGTGCCGGTCCCCGAAGGCGTTCGCTACGAAACGACCGTGACTGAGGGGAGCAGGTGATGATTCGCTATGTTCTCGCAAGTCTCGCGCTCGCGCTGTCAGGCTGCGCGCACTACACGACGCCGGGTGGCGGAGCGCCGCTCGTTGCGATCGACGACGACAACATTGCCGGGGCCTTCGCGCGAGAACCCGCCGCACGGTTTCCGGCACATATCATCGTCGCCCGCATCCAGGAACCGGGCTACGCCGACTTTGGCGGCGCAGGCAGGAACCTCGGCGCTTACAGCGTCGTCAGCGTTCGAGACCTCGAATCGGGCAGTGGCGCAGCGTCCTTCGAAGACATAGCGTCAATTGCGGATGTGGCTCCGCTGCCAACGCTTTTGCTGCCGGCCACAGCGTCGTCGATCGGCGACCTCAGAAGGCCCGCGGCGGAGCTCAGGGCCGACCTGCTGCTCGTTTACACGGTAGACACGCGATTCACGATCGACGGGTCCAACATTGGACCCTTGAGCGTCGTATCGCTCGGCATGCTGCGGGACCGACACGCGACCGTGACCGCGACCGTCGCCGGGGTGCTCGTAGACGTACGCACAGGTTTTGTCTACGGCGCGATCGAAGCGAGCGCCATCGAAGACCAGCATGCGTCAGCCTGGACGTCGTCGACCAAGACGGATGCGGCGCGCGTTCGCGCGGAAAAAACGGCCTACGTGGCCTTCACGGAAGAGTTTCGACTTTTCTGGGACGAGCTTGTCGACGATTACTCACGTCCGCACGCAGAGGGCGTGCCTTACTCCATGTACGACTGACGCACAGAGTCACGGGCGTAACAATCGCGCCCCGCGGCCGGTCTTTTTTGTGTACGTAGCCGGTGCATGGAGGACCACGGAATGATGCGACTGACGACTGTAGCGATTGCGCTGCTGCTGACTTCAGCAGGCCTTTCGGCAAGCAAGAACGAGGTGCTGACGCTGTCGAGCGGCTCAGAACGTGTTGCGCTGCTCGAACTCTATACCTCGGAAGGCTGCTCGAGCTGCCCGCCGGCGGATCGCTGGCTGTCAAGTCTCGAAACACACCCGGATTTGTTCGAGACCTTCGTCCCGGTCGCGTTCCACGTCGACTACTGGAACTACATCGGCTGGCGTGACCGGTTCTCCGATGCCGCATTCAGCAAGCGGCAGCGCCGCTACATTGCCGAAGGCGCGGCGCGCGCGGTTTATACACCCGGTTTTTTCAACGCCGGCGAGGAATGGCTCGGCTGGCGACGGCGGGATCCTGTCATCACGGGCACGGCCGATACGGCCGGTGAGCTTACGGTACGAATCGAGGACGCGGACCTGGCCGCGCACTTCGTGCCCGAAGCGCCCGTCAGCGGACACCTCGAACTTCACATCGCCGTGCTCGGCATGAACCTCGAAACCGAGGTCCGCGCCGGAGAAAACCGCGGCCGCAAGCTCGAGCACGACTTCGTGATCCTCTCCCACTCGGTAACCCGGCTCGAAGCCGCCGGGGCGGCATGGGGTGGACGGGCGGATCTTGATCTTGAGGATGCCGAAACATCGGATCTTGCGATCGCCGTGTGGGTCGCACGACGCGGATCGCAAGTGCCCCTGCAGGCGACGGGAGGCTTTCTCGTACGGCACTGAGCGCGCAAGGGCTTTTGTCAGCCACCTGGCGCGCCTGTCACAAATTCCCGGGCCGGGAAAAGCACGCCGAAAACGCCTAGAATCCTCATAACGGTTTCGTTACGAAGCGACAGGGTGCTGCGATGGATCCGGACCGACACCGGGGTTATGCGTTCGACGAGTTCGTGCTCGATCTCGATCGATGCGCATTGCTACGGTCGGGCAACGACGTCGGGCTCGAACCAAAGCAGTTGCACGTACTGGCGCTGCTCGTTGAGTACGACGGTGCTCCCGTGTCGCGCGACGTTTTCCTGAGCGAAGTGTGGGACAACGCGCCACCGGCAGACGACATTCTCGAACGCTGCATTGATGAGATTCGCAGAGCGATTGACGAGGACGCTGTACAGAGCGTCGATGGCGCCTTTAGTTTCGAACGCAAAGTCGAACCGCTCGAAGAGCTCGCCATTCCGCCCACGCTCGGCAAACGTCATCACCGCGAACCTTTTGCGCTGGCCCTTATAGCCCTGATCGTGCTTCTGTTTGTCTGGCTCTGGCTGACCGGCGAGTCGAATGATGCGGCACTGCCCGAGACGCCAGCGGCCGCGGAACCCTGAGACTTGCGGGGCGCTTGAATCGCTTGCCCGCTTACGGTCTGATGCCACGATGGATAACAATGACACACGCTGGATTGTCGGTGGACTGATCGTCGTTAGCCTCGCGGCAGGTGCCTGGCTGTTTCGCGATGTCTTCGTCCCGCCAGAGCCTGAAGCACCGCCGCCAGCCATCGTCGAGACGGCGCCCGAGCCAGAAAAGCCGCTCGAACCGCTGCACCCGGTCGAACCGATCGAGCTCAGGAATGAGGGCGGTGAGCTGATCCCGCTGCCCCCGCTCGAGGAGAGTGACGAATACTTCGCGCTCGCGCTGATTGACGCATTCGGCACAGGCCTCGAGGACTATCTTGCCAGCGAACTCCTGATCGAGCGCACGGTCGGCACGGTCGACAACCTGAGCCGCGAACGCGTACCCGAGCGGATCCGCCCTCTGGGCCGGCTGCCGGGCAGTTTCCAGGTCGACGGCACCGGCGGCGATGTTGGCTACATGCTCAGCACGCGCAATTTCGAGCGCTACGAACCGTGGATCGTCCTGCTCGAGAATGCGAGCGTCGAGAACATGGTCGACACGTATCGCCGGTTCTATCCGCTGCTCGAGGAAGCGTGGCTCATGCTTGGCTACCCCGACAGCCATTTTAACGACCGCGTCGTCGACGTGATCGACCTGATGCTCGAAACGCCGGAACCGGCCGGCCCCGTCGAACTCGTCCGTGAGACCGTCTTGTTCCAGTATCGCGACCCCGATCTCGAGGCACTTGCGAGCAGCCAGAAGCTGTTGCTGCGCATGGGCAACGACAACGCGCGGCGCGTGAAGAAGGTTTTGCGCGAGATCCGGGCCGAACTCGCGAGCAACTGAAGTGCCGGACAGAGCACGCCACAAAGCCGGCATTGCCGTCGCCGTCGCGATTACCCTCGCACTCACTGCCTGCGATTCAACGCCGGAGACCCGGCGCATTTCGGGCAACTCGATGGGCACGACCTACAGCGTGCAGGTCGTGGACACTCGCGACACAAGCGAACTCGAAGCCCTCGTTCAGGCCTCGCTCGATGACGTCGAAAACCGTATGTCGACCTGGATCGCCGACTCCGAACTGAGTCGGCTGAATGCATCGGAGACGACCGGCTGGCAAGCCGTTTCCGCGCCGCTCTGCGAAGTCCTCGAGCTGGCCGAATCGATCAGCGCCGCGAGTGACGGCGCTTTCGACATTACCATCGGTCCGCTTGTCGATGCCTGGGGATTCGGCGCAGCAGACGAAGCCAGGCAGGTACCGGATGCCTCCCTGATCGAGTCACTCCGCGCGACGACGGGCTGGGACCGCTTCGCCGTCGACTGCGACAAACTCGAAGCGAAAAAGGCGTCCGGCGCGCTGCGCGTCGATCTGTCAGCGATCGCAAAAGGCTATGGTGTCGACAAGGTAGCCGATGCGCTCGAAGCCGTGGGTATCGACGACTACCTCGTCGAGGTCGGCGGCGAAATGCGCGCAAGCGGACTCAAGCCGGACGGTCGCCTCTGGCGAATCGGCATCGAGACACCGAATCGCGACATCCGCGCCGTGTACGACGCGATCGAGCTCAGCGATACGGCGCTCGCAACGTCCGGCGACTACCGCAACTTCTTCGAGGCCGACGGCGTGTTCTACTCACACACGATCGATCCGCGCACGGGGGCACCGACGACACACATGACGGCCGGCGTGACGGTGCTCGGCGAATCGGCGGCCGCCGCGGACGCCTGGGCCACCGCCCTCCTCGTACTGGGTAGCCGCGATGGCCTCGAACTTGCGGATCGTGAGAACATTGCGGCCCTGTTTCTCGACCGCAGCGACGACGGTATCGAGCCCGTAGCGTCGACAGCGTTTCAGCGCTACGCCGATCGCCACTCGCAGACGGAGTAAAGCGATGACTGAAAGCACAAGATTCGATTGGGGGGTACTCGACGGAGACAGCCCATGACTGATAGATCAAGATTCGATTGGGAGCGCCGCAGACAGCCCATGACTGATAGATCAAGATTCGATTGGGGGCGCCGGAGTGAGGTCCATGACTGAAAGCTCAAGATTCGACTGGTCGGACCCCTTTCTTCTCGACGATCAGCTCACTGACGATGAGCGCCTGATCCGCGACTCCGCCCGCGCGTACGCCCAGGGCGAATTGCAGCCGCGGGTGATCGAGGCCTACAGCAAGGAACACACCGACCTGGAGATTTTTCGCGAGATGGGCGGACTGGGCCTGCTCGGCGCAACCGTGCCCGAAGTCTACGGCGGTGCGGGAGCCAACTACGTCAGCTACGGGCTCATCGCGCGCGAGGTCGAACGCGTCGATTCAGGCTATCGATCGATGATGTCCGTGCAGTCCTCGCTCGTCATGTACCCGATACTCGCCTACGGCTCGGATGCGCAGCGCGAGAAATACCTGCCGAAACTCGCGTCCGGCGAATGGATCGGCTGTTTCGGCCTGACCGAGCCGGACGCCGGTTCCGATCCGGCCGGCATGCGCACGCGCGCCGAAAAGACCAGAGACGGCTACCGTCTGTCGGGCTCGAAGACCTGGATCTCGAACTCCCCGGTGGCCGACGTATTCGTCGTCTGGGCGAAATCGGAGGCACACGAGGGGCGGATACGCGGATTCGTACTCGACAAAGGCACGCCGGGACTCGAGGCGCCGAAGATCGAGGGCAAGCTTTCTTTGCGCGCCTCGATCACGGGCATGATCATGATGGACGGCGTCGAGGTGCCGGACGACGCACTGCTACCCGGCGTTGAAGGGCTCAAGGGTCCGTTCGGTTGCCTCAATCGAGCACGCTACGGGATTAGCTGGGGCGCCATGGGCGCCGCGGAGTTCTGCTTCCACGCAGCGCGCAGCTACGGACTCGAGCGCAAACAGTTCGGGCGACCGCTCGCGGCAACGCAGCTTCAGCAAAAGAAGCTCGCGGATATGCAGACCGAAATCGCGCTGGGCCTGCAGGCGAGTCTCCGCGTCGGCCGTCTCATGGACGAAGAGCGATTCACGCCGGAGATGATCTCGATCGTCAAACGAAACAACGTCGGCAAGGCGCTCGACATTGCGCGACTGTCGCGCGATATGCATGGCGGTAACGGGATTGCGGACGAATACCAGGTCATGCGCCACATGGCGAATCTGGAGACAGTCAATACCTATGAGGGCACGCACGACATTCATGCCCTCATCCTTGGCCGGGCCATTACGGGGATCCCGGCGTTCTAGGACGTCCGTCCTACTCGAACTCGTCTTCTTTGAGCTCGAGCGCGACGAACTGACCCGTGCGGTTGTAAGGATCGCCGCCGAGATCGAAGTTCTCGTCGATCGAAAGCGACAGCACCTCCACCTTCGCGCTGCGGTTCTTCGCCGGATCCTCGGTCTGTTCCACGATGACCTTGATCGGTTCCTCAGCGGGCTTGTCCGTGCCGGCCTTGTCGGTTGACATAACAGTTCTCCGTTCGCCTGGGCTTTTGGTTGCCCCCCTCCTTCATCACACAGGCTAGGACCCGTAGAGCGGCCGAAACAGGTCAGTAGTCGGACAGGAGCAACCGCCGATCGGCCTGACCCCGTTGGTCGGCGAGAACCGGCCGTTCGTCGAGCAGAGGTTAAATGGAGGCGCTAGCGGCGTTGGGAGCTTACGCGCTTGACCAGGTAGACAACGAGCGGCGCCATTAGCAAGGCGCCCGTGATCATCATCGGCACGGCGAGCTGCTTGAGATCGATGAAGCCGGCGACAACGAGTGAACCGTTACTTAAGAAACCGAACAAACCGAGCCCCAGCAAGGCTGTACCGAGTATGTCGAGGGCGAGAAGAAGCGGCGGGAAACGCATCGATCACTCCGAGACGAGGAGGCGGAATTGTCCCACCGGGGTGCGCCATGCACCACCCGTGAGTGCGGAATTTTCGGCCTCGATCAACGCGGAAGACGTCTTGCAAGGCTGCCCGGCAACGGGCAATCTGCCGCTAAAAGAACCGTGGACCATCAATGGGAGCGCGCGATGGGTCAAGTTCGCGAGATGAACCCGGCGCCAGAAGACTTTGCCGGAAATTCGCCCGCGCAGGTTGCAAAACGGCTGTTCAATGCAACCCGCCCGAAATTCTTTCCAGCGTCCGTGCTGCCAGTCCTGGCCGGGTCGGCATGGGGTTATGCCGTCGCCGGTAGCTTCGACTGGGGAATATTCGTCGTGGCCTTGCTTGCAACGATGTGTGTCCACGCTGGCGCCAACGTCCTCAACGACGTCGGTGACGAAGGCATCGGCACTGACCGCGCGAACGAGGACCGGATCTACCCCTACACGGGCGGTTCGCGATTCATCCAGATGGGGATACTGTCGACGACGAGCATGACCCGGCTCGGAATTGGCCTCCTCGCCGCCGCGGCCGTCTTGGGCCTCGTGCTCCTGCTCGAGAAGGGCACGATGATCCTCTGGTTCGGGCTCGCGGGTGTGTTGATCGCGGTCCTTTACTCGCTCGGCCCCGTGAAGCTCAGTTCAATAGGCCTTGGCGAGACGGCTGTCGGTATCGCCTTCGGCGTCATTCCGGTCAGCGGCGCTGCCTGGCTCCAGAGCGGTGTCATCGACATGGGCGTACTGCTGTTCTCAATCCCCGTTTCGCTATGGGTTACGGCTATACTACTCATCAACGAAGTACCGGACATCGAGGCGGATCGGGCGACCGGAAAAGGTACCCTGCCCGTTCGTTTCGGGCTCGACGCGACGGCGCTGATCTACCTGCTTCTGCACGCCGGCGCGGCAGCCATGACGGCGTGGCTTGCAGTTCGCGGGGACCTGCCTATACTCGCGCCCGCCGTTCCTCTGCTTCTGCTCGTTCTGGCGGTAAAATCCGCGTCTGCTATCCGACAGGGCATCGATGACCGCGCCGCAATGACGGCCGCGATCGAGGCAACGCTTGGGATTCACACGATCGGTGGTATCTGGCTCACGGGGTGCGCACTGTACCTCGGGCTGTTCGCTGCCGGTTGATTTTGGGGAGACACGAAGGCCATACGATGGCTACCAGGATCACGATTAAGAAAGGGCTCGACATTCCCATGGCGGGAAAACCGGAGCTCACGATCGACGACGCTAAGGCGCCGAGCACCGTCGCCGCCGTTGCGACTGACGTTTGGGGCATCCGCCCGGGCATGTCTGTTCGCGTGGGCGATCGCGTGCGTACGGGCGACAAGCTCTTCGTCGACAAACGCAACCCGGATGTACCGTTCACCTCGGTCGGCGCCGGCGAGATCATTCAGATCAACCGCGGCGCGAAACGCTCGCTGCAGTCGGTCGTCATTCGACTCGACGGCGACGACGCGGTCGACTTCAATGCCTACTCGAATGACGAGATGGCGAGTCTCGAACGCTCGCGAGTGCAGGAGAATCTCGTCGCTTCAGGCCTGTGGACCGCGTTTCGCACCCGGCCCTTCGGACGTGTGCCAGCACCCGACGCGGTACCGCATGCAATCTTCGTTACGGCAATCGACACGAATCCGCTCGCGGTCGATCCGAAGGTCATCATCGGGGAAGACCCCGAGGCCTTCCAGAACGGTCTGGCCCTCCTCACCCGACTGACGAATGGCACGGTCTGGGTGTGCACGAGCCCGGACGCCGGCATTGCGATGCCGGGCCTCGAGCAGATCCGGCACGCCGAGTTCGGGGGGCCGCACCCGGCCGGGCTGGCGGGTACGCACATTCACTTCCTTGATCCCGTGAGCGTCGACAAGACCGTCTGGCATATCGGCTACCAGCACGTATTGGCGTACGGACGTCTGTTCAAGACGGGACGGCTGCCGACCAAGCGCATGGTGTCGATCGGCGGCCCCAAGGCGCTGAAGCCCAGGATCCTCCGGACGCGCATGGGCGCGTCGATCAACGACATACTCGATGGTGAAGTCGGCGACGGACCCGTTCGTATCATCAGTGGCTCGATCCTGTCGGGACACAGGGCAACCGGCCCGCTCGGTTACCTTGGCCGTTACCACCGCCAGATCACCGTTCTCGAAGAAAGCAGCCCGCGCGAGTTCATGCACTGGGCGCGATTCGGCAACAAAAAGTACTCGGCGCTGCGTGCATTTACGGGTTCGCTGCTCCCCAGAAAGTCGGTTTCCTTGTCGACGTCGCAGAACGGCAGCCTGCGTGCAATCGTCCCCATCATGGCCTTCGAGAGCGTCATGCCGCTCGACATTCTCGCGACGCCGCTGTTGAAGACACTCGTCGTGCAGGATACCGACCGGGCCCAGCAGCTCGGCGCACTCGAGCTCGACGAAGAAGACCTCGCGCTGTGCAGCTTCGTCTGCAACGGCAAGTACGAATACGGCCCCGCCCTGCGGGAAAACCTCGACGAAATTGAGGCAAACGGATAATGGGATTGCGACGTTTCCTTGACGATATAGAGCCGCTGTTCGAGCGCGGCGGACGCTTCCAGCAGTTCGGCGCGCTCTACGAAGCCGTCGACACGCTCTTCTACTCGCCATCGGCAGTAACGCCCGGCTCGCCGCACGTCCGCGACGCAATCGACCTTAAGCGGGTCATGATTCTCGTCGTGTTTGCGGCGACGCCCTGCGCGCTTATCGGCATGTGGAACGTCGGCTTCCAGGCCAACTCCGCGCTTGCTGCGATGGGCTTCGCGTCGGTCGACGGCTGGCGCGGCGGCATGATGGCGCTGCTCGGCGCCGGTTACGATCCGACGAGCGTTTACGATAACTTCATCCACGGCTTTCTGTACTTCCTGCCGATCTATGCCATTACGATGGCCGCCGGCGGCTTTTGGGAGGTCCTGTTCGCGAGCGTTCGTAACCACGAGGTCAACGAAGGCTTCTTCGTTACGTCTTTCCTTTACGCACTGATCCTGCCGGCAACGACGCCGCTATGGCAGGTGGCGCTCGGCATCAGTTTCGGCGTCGTCATTGGTAAGGAAGTGTTCGGCGGGACCGGCAAGAACTTCATGAACCCGGCGCTCGTCGGCCGCGCGTTCCTGTATTTCGCCTACCCGGTTCAGCTATCGGGTGACGCGGTCTGGGTCCCCGTCGACGGCTACACGGGCGCAACCGCGCTGGCCGTCGGCGCCACCGAAGGCATAAACGGCATCATTTCGAGCGGCCTGTCCTTCTCGCAGGCGTTTATCGGCCAGATGCAGGGTTCGATCGGCGAGACCTCGCTCGCGGCATGCCTGTTTGGCGCGATCGTGCTCATCTACTCGAAGATCGCGTCGTGGCGGATCATTCTCGCGACCTTTGTCGGGCTGATCATTCCGGCGCTATTGTTCTCATCGCCGGATGCCGCGAACCCGATGAACACGATCCCGTGGTTCTGGCATCTCGCGATCGGCGGCTTTGCCTTCGGCGCCGTGTTCATGGCGACCGATCCCGTGACGGCGCCCGACACCTTCGCGGGCCACATCATTTTCGGCCTGCTCGTCGGCTTCCTGACCTGGGTCATACGTGTAATCAACCCGGCGTTTCCCGAGGGCATCATGCTCGCGATTCTCCTCGGCAACATCTTTGCGCCGACGATCGACTATTTCGTCATGCGTGCAAACGTCAAGCGGAGGGCCAAGCGCAGTGTCACAACAACCTGAAGACAAACCCAACGCAAAGCCCGAACGTTCGCGTGACAGCACGGCCAATACGATTCTCGTCGCCGTGGGCGTAAGTCTCGTTTGTTCGGTGCTCGTGTCGACTGCAGCGATCGTGCTGCGGCCGACGCAGGAAGCGAACGAAACGAGCTTCCGGCAGGCAATCGTCCTTCAGGTTGCCGGCCTGTACGATCCGGAACGCCCCATCGACGAGCAGTTCGACTCGATCGAAGCGCGCATCGTGAACCTCGCCACGGGCGAGTTCGTCGACAGCATCGATCCTGCCTCGTTCGATCCGCTGGCTGCCAGCAACGATCCCGAGATGAGCACGGCGCTGTCTGCCAGCACCGATATCGCGAGCTTGCGTCGTCGTGAGAACTACGCGCCCGTCTACCTCGTCAGCGACAGCGGTCAACTCTCGCAGGTGATCCTGCCGGTCCGGGGGAAGGGCCTCTGGTCGACGCTCTACGGCTACCTTTCCGTCGAACCCGACGGCAACACGGTCCGTGGGCTCAAGTTCTACGAACACGCCGAAACGCCGGGGCTGGGCGACCAGATCGACCGTGAGTCCTGGCAGGCACTGTGGCCCGGCAAGCAGCTGACCAACGCGAACGGTGAACCGCAGATCGAGGTCGTGCGCGGCCAGGCGCCGGCGGACTCGACCTACCAGGTCGACGGGCTGTCGGGCGCGACGCTGACAGGCCGCGGCGTTCAGAACCTCGTGAACTTCTGGACCGGTCCCGATGGCTTCGGGCCGTTTCTTACACAGCTCGGTAATGAGCAGATCGCCATGAATGTGCGCGATGAGGAATCGCTATGAGTGAGTCCCGCAAAATCCTGGTCGACCCGATCGTCGACAACAACCCGATCATGCTGCAGGTGCTCGGCATCTGCTCCGCGCTCGCGGTCACGACCTCGCTCTTGCCTTCGCTCTTGATGTGCCTGGCGCTGACGGCCGTCGCCGCGTTTTCGGGCGCCGCGATCAGCAGCATCCGGAATCACATTCCGAACAACATCCGCATCATCGTTCAGATGACGATCATCGCTTTGCTCGTGATCGTCGTCGACCAGATGCTCAAGGCCTATGCGTTCGAGACGGCGAAGCAGCTCTCGGTCTTCGTCGGCCTGATCATCACGAACTGCATCGTGCTGGGCCGCGCCGAGGCTTATGCAATGAAGAACCCGGTGGGCATGAGTTTCCTCGACGGGCTCGGCAACGGCCTCGGATACAGCGCTGTGCTGATCGCCGTCGCGGCCATTCGCGAACTCTTCGGTGCGGGCACGCTGCTCGACGTCACGATTCTCAAGAAGGTCAGCGATGGAGGCTGGTATGAGCCGAATGGACTCATGCTTCTGCCGCCAAGTGCCTTCTTCATCATCGGGCTGTTGATCTGGGCCGTTCGGACGGTTCGGCCCGCGCAGATCGAAAAATCCGAGTACCAGATTCATCAAGTTCACCGGACGGAGGTTCTCTAACCATGGCCGACTACTTCAACCTGTTCATGCAGGCGGCCTTCGTCGAAAACCTCGCGCTGACGTTCTTCCTCGGTATGTGCACGTTCCTGGCCGTGTCGAAGCGCGTCGAGACCGCGCTCGGACTCGGGCTCGCGGTCATCGTCGTTCAGGCCATTACGGTGCCCGTCAACCACCTGATCTACGAGTACCTGCTCAAAGACGGTGCGCTGGCATGGGCGGGGCTGCCCGACGTCGACCTGAGTTTCCTGGGGCTCGTGAGCTACATTGGCGTCATCGCGGCGCTCGTCCAGATTCTCGAGATGACGCTCGACAAGTATTTCCCGGCGCTCTACAACGCGCTCGGCATCTTCCTGCCGCTCATTACGGTCAATTGCGCCATCCTCGGCGGCACGCTGTTCATGGTCGAGCGCCAGTACGATCTCGCTCAAAGCGTGACGTTCGGACTCGGTAGCGGCTTCGGCTGGGCCGTTGCGATCGTAGCTCTCGCCGGTATACGTGAACGCCTGCGCTACAGCGACGTGCCCGACGGACTGCAGGGCCTCGGCATCACCTTCATCATCGTCGGGCTCATGTCGCTCGGCTTCATGGGCTTATCGGGGATCCAGTTGTAATGGAAGCCGGAATCGCTACGCAGGTCGGCCTCGGGATCGGGCTGTTTACGGCCATTGTGCTCGTGCTCGTCGGCGTGATCCTCGCCGCACGCTCGCGCCTCGTTTCCTCGGGCACGGTCGACGTCACCGTCAACGACGAGCGACATCTGGACATGCCCGTCGGCACGAAGCTCATGCAGGGACTCGCGGA
>JAAUXX010034452.1_pt1 | contig 14363 bp, 12 predicted proteins | sample 7278111 | NCBI WGS metagenome assembly JAAUXX01 (sample SAMN14350116, study PRJNA611818) | marine sediment metagenome | isolation source: surface marine sediment (1.8m) | place: French Polynesia: Moorea | collected 2018-08
CATCGGCGTAGCCGATTTAAGCCTTTGAATATCAAGCAACTTCGCGTAGTTGTGCCGATTTTCAAAGGCGTCAATCAAATCGTTTAGGACGAACGATTTGATTGCCAGGTTAATAGTATCGCCTTATGGCAGCGGATTTTCCCACCACCTATTACGCTCGTACATTATCAAATTGCGATCGCTTTCCGGTTTTAGATAGAGATTTGTCGACCGACGTGTGCGTTGTCGGCGGTGGCTACGCCGGATTGATGACGCAACTGGGGCTGTTGGAGCGCGGCGTCAGGCACGTCGCATTATTGGAAAACCGGCGCGTGGGCTGGGGCGCCTCCGGGCGCAACGGCGGCTTTGTGTTTGCCGGTTACTCATTGGCGCCGGAAAAACTACTGCAGCGGGTCGGACGTGATCACGCGCGCGAGCTTTATCAGTTGACCGTCGACGCCGTAGAACTGATCCGCCGCAGAGTGACAGAATTTTCCATCGTCTGCGATGTGGTGGAGCGAGGCGTGATATGGGCAAACTGGTTTAAAGACCAACAAATATTGTGGGCGGCGCAAAATTTTATGCGGCGGCAATTCGATGTCGATTGGGAATATCTGCCGCCCGCCGAGCTGTACCAGAAAATCCGCTCACAGCGCTATTGCGGTGGCCTGTGGGAGCGCAACGCCATGCACTTCCATCCGCTTAACTACGCGCTGGGTATCGCCGCACGGAACATTCGCCTCGGCGGCGAAATTTTTGAGGACAGCGCCGTGTTGGCAATCAAAAAGGGCAAGGGGGAAATTTCCGTGCTCACCGCGCAGGGTGTGGTTCGATGCCAGCGCGTCGTGATTTGCGCAGGCGGTTATATCGCTCACCTGGCGCCGCGAGTGTCGCGCGCGATTTTGCCCATCGCCACCTACATTGTGGTCACCGAAGCCCTGCCGGACAACTGCGCCGGGCATCTTTTCACCGACGCGGCGGTTTACGATAACCGGTTCGCCTTTGACTACTATCGGCGCCTGCGCGACGCCCGCCTGCTGTGGGGCGGCAGAATAAGCGCAAGCACGCGTAGGCCCCACAATCTGCGGGAGCAACTGCGCCGCGATATGACCCGGGTGTTTCCCGGCCTCGCCGAGGTCGCCATTGATTACGCCTGGGACGGCTGGATGGCCTACGCGCGGCACCAGATGCCCTGCCTTGGCCATTTGGGCGACGGAATCTGGTACAACATCGGCTTTGGCGGCCACGGCGTTGGGCCGACCACCGCCGCCGGCGAGCTGATCGCGGCGGCAATCGCCGAGGGCGATGACCGCTACCGTCTGTTTCAGCCCTGGGGCCTGCCGTGGAGTGGCGGGTTACTGGGCGCGCTGGCCGCCCAGGCAACGTATTGGTGGTATCAGGGTAAGGATTGGGCAAAAAGAATGCGTTAGGCTTGAACCGATTGGCGCTTACTTGCGGTGATAACGGTGGTGGGCTGGCAGCGCAGTCATCATTGAAAAATGCGATGGATGTCATACGAATAATTAATTTCACAGTGACGCGGTAATTCCTTAAAGTATTGCGATCCTAATGCAGGATACGATCGTAGTCTCAAGCACCCAAGTCTCTACTCACAGCGCAGGAGAATCGACATGTCACTCAAAGGTTCACAGACCGAGCAAAACCTCAAAGATGCCTTTGCCGGCGAATCCCAGGCCAACCGCCGCTACTTGTATTTTGCCTCCAAGGCCGACGTTGAAGGTTATAACGATGTCGCCGCCGTTTTTCGGTCGACCGCGGAAGGCGAGACCGGCCACGCCCACGGCCACCTGGAATACCTGGAAGAGACGGGCGACCCGGCGACCGGCTTGCCCATCGGTGGCACTTCAGACAATCTAAAAGCCGCCATCGCCGGCGAGACCCACGAATACACCGACATGTACCCCGGTATGGCCAAAACCGCCCGCGACGAAGGCCACGACGAAATTGCCGACTGGTTCGAAACGCTGGCAAAAGCCGAGCGCAGCCACGCCAACCGCTTCCAAAAAGCGCTGGACAATCTCGACGCATAAAACACTGACTGCCCGCGCGCGGGCAGTCCACTGTTGGCAATCCCTATTTCACGAGCTTACCCATGACGGCTGATAAACCCCGAGAAGGTAGCCTGGAAGCCCCCACGCGCCATCCCATCGACTGGCAGTCGGACAGTTTTTGGGACAAGGAAAATCTGCAGCAGGAACTCGAGCGCGTGTTCGACGTCTGTCACGGTTGTCGGCGCTGCGTGAGTTTGTGCGACTCCTTCCCCACTTTGTTCGACCTGGTGGATGAATCCGAGACCATGGAGGTCGACGGCGTCGACAAGGCCGATTATCAAAAGGTGGTTGATCAGTGCTACCTGTGCGATATGTGTTACATGTCGAAATGCCCCTACGTCCCCCCGCATGAGTGGAACATCGATTTTCCCCACCTCATGCTGCGCGCCAAGGCGGTCAGGTTTCGAGAGCAGGGCGCCTCCCTGCGCGACAAAACCCTCACCAGTACCGACCGGGTGGCCGCGATGGCGAGCATCCCGCTGGTGGATATCACCGTCAATGCCTTGAACCAAAACTCAGGTTTTCGCAAGGTATTGGCAAAAACCGCGGGCGTGCACCACAAGGCGCCGGTGCCGAAATATCATCACCAGACATTGCGCAAACGGGTGAAAAAGCAGGAGCGAGTGATAACGCCGACGCCCAGCGACAAAACCACCGGCAAAGTGGCTTTGTACGCAACCTGCTACGGCAATTACAATAGCCCGCAGTTGGGCGAGGATTTTTACCAGGTTTTCCAACACAATAAAATCGCCATCGAGTTGGTGCCGCGGGAACAATGTTGCGGTATGCCCAAGCTGGAACTGGGTGATCTCGACGCCGTTGCCCGGGCCAAGGCCGCCAATATTCCGGTGCTGGCGGAACTGGTGGATCGGGGATTCGACCTGACCGCCCCGGTGCCGTCCTGCGTGCTGATGTACAAGCAGGAGTTGCCGTTATTGTTCCCCCACGACGAAGACGTCAAAAAAGTGCAACAGGCGTTTTTTGATCCCTTTGAATATTTATTCCTCCGCCACAAAGCGGGGCTGTTCAACACCGAATTTAGTGAGCCGCTGGGGGATATCAGCTACCAGGTGGCGTGCCATCTGCGCGTGCAGAATATTGGTATGAAGGCCCGGGATCTGTTGAACCTGGTTCCCGGCACCAAGGTTGACGCCATAGAGCGGTGTTCCGGTCATGACGGCACTTACGCCGTAAAAATCGAAACCTACGACAAGGCCGTGAAGATCGCGCGCCCGGTGGTGCGCAAAGTCCAGCAACACAAGGCCGCGCATTTTGCCAGCGACTGTCCCATGGCGGCGAACCACATCGCCGCGCTGGCGGACAACGTGCAGCAAGCCGAACACCCGATGAGCTTGCTGCGCAAAGCCTACGATTTATGAGGAGCCGAGATGCAATTGACACGCAATGATTTGTGGTCCCTGGAACAGTACGCCGAGCGGCGCCCCGAGTTCCGCAAAAAAGTCATGCAGCACAAGCTAGCGCGGCAACTGGATTTGGGCGAAAACGCGCGTCTTTTTTTTGAGGACGAGTTGACCATACGCTATCAGATCCAAGAGATGCTGCGCATCGAAAAAGTCTTCGAGCCGCAGGGCATTCAGGACGAACTGGACGCCTACAACCCACTTATTCCCGATGGCGGCAATTGGAAGGCGACATTTATGCTGCAATACGAAGACCCCATCGTGCGCGCGGAAAAAACCCGTGAGCTTTTGGGCATAGAAAAGAAAATTTGGGTGCGGGTCGACGGTTTTGCCAAAATATTCCCTTTCGCCAATGAAGATTTGGAGCGCGATGATGGAGAAAAAACCTCCACCGTCCATTTCCTTAGGTTTGAATTTCCGTCCGCCGCGATATTGGCGCTGCACCATGATGAAAAAGTCTTCGTCGGTATTGATCACCCCGCCTACACGGTTGCCGCGACCGAGATTAGCGGCGAAATTCGCGCATCATTGCTGGCGGATCTGGCGCCGGTGGTTGCCCACTAGTGTATTAAACTGGTTGGTGAAATGAAGAGATTTTCGAGCGCGCTTGACTTTCACCAAAATTTCCTGATTAGGCGACAAAGGGTCACCCATTGGGCTAATGAGTGACCCTTTGTCTTTCACTCGTAGTTTGGATTACTCTTTACATTTTCATGGTGCGGATTTTATCATCTTCTTCGACATCTATTAACCCGACATATTTGAATGCCGGGTTAATAAAAAAACCATTTCACAAAGCGCCCTGTAAGCCGCTCTGCCAGCCACTCCATTCAAGTTCAGAAGACCCCTGAGCTCTTCCCGCATCGCACTCGTAGGCCACCAAGCGATGGCGCAAACGCTGATGAGCATAGATGCCAGACTTAACAATAGCCGTCTCGTAAAGTCCTCTCTTTTACCATTCGTGTGACGAACAGACGACGCGACCAATAATATCGACGGAGCCGCTGGCATCAACAATAAAGGGCGGATAGTCGGGGTTGGCGCTTGATAGCTGCAACTTGTTTTCCGGTAAGCGTTGCGCCAGCTTTACCAACAGCTCATCGTTAACCCGCACAACATAGGCGTTGCCCGATTTGACGGTAGTATCGCCCTGGTCAACCAACACAAAATCGCCGTCATTGAGCCGTGGCGACATGGAGTTTCCCTGCACCGTGATGATAGACAAATTTTTCTCGCTGAGCCCCTTGGTTTTCAACCAATCCCGACGAAACGCGAAGGTCTGCGTCACTTCTTCATCAAACACATAAACGCCCACCCCGGCGCTGGCGCGAACTTCATACCGGGGCATAAAAACCAGGCTTTTGATATTGCCACTAATAGCAGAGCCGTTGCTCTGAGTTGAGCTCTGCCGCTCGCTGGTAATGATGTACTGGATATCGACCGCGTGGGCGATGGCGGCGAGATAGCAGATATCCGGGCGGCGCTCCCCCCTCTCGTACTTTATCTGCGCACTCCTGCCTACTCCCCCGAGCGCCGCGAAGTACTCCTGGGTTACCCCCAGACGGTTTCGCTCTTCTCTCAAACGGTCAGAAAAAGATCCGCCAGCTTTACTTGACATACGCAACTGAATACTTAATTTTTGTATAACAAAAAAACACATTTTGAGGTTTACTTATGAATCATAGCATTAAGGTGGTCAAGGCGATATTAGATGCTCCTTATGTTGACTCCAACGGCATACTCTATGCTCTGCAAGGTGACGGTTGTCCTGTCGCCAAAGCTTCCGAAGATTTTGGCTGCTCTTGCGAAACCGTGTATTTCATAGTTCGCGGCGACTGTCGTTCTTTCGATGTAGCCACCTATATCGCGGCCAAGCTCGGCACCATCCTGCGCAGATTATGGGGCGATGCCTATAGCTTCACCCGCAAAGGCAATCAGCAGAGAGTTTCAAATAACTGATCCGTGTGTCGCTATTTGTGAAATTTCTTAAAGGATGAAAAAGGTATGCCTATGAATACTTTTATAGACGTTTTAGACCACGGTGTTTGCGAGCACGGAATATGCGAAATGACCGGCTGTAGCGGGCGGAAGGTCAGCTGAAAACCCTAAATTCGCCCGGGTAAATACGCGCATGTTCGCGCATTCGAGTTAACGATTGATAGACCAAGCCACCATGTTCCGTTCTTTTTTAAACAGTGGGGCGAATGGGCGCCTGTTGACTCTGCATCTGGTAAATGTGAGATGATCAGAATTGGAAAGAAAAAGACCGGGCGTGAGCTTGATGGTTATGTTTTGGATCAATTTCCGATCTGAGATATGGAATCTAGATCACGATAAGTTTTAATAGCGCAGATGCTGAATTGGGCTGCGATGGGCATTTTCGGCCAGGAGCGGACAGTATGAAAAACCGTATCTGCATCTACTTGTCGCTAAGCGTTTGACGCATCTTTTGCAAATTTTTCAAGAATCGCTCGACTTGGATGACCTGTCAGGGCGATCAATTTGTTAGCCAGAGCGACAGGGATTATAGTGTCGGAGTACATGTCGCATTTTAAACGTTTTAGCACCGCTGCCGCGGATTCAACATTTTTATAATCACTTATACTCGGGGACAATATTACATCGGAGTTTTCAACTGGGACTGAGATAACGAAGACCTGACCATCTTCAGTATGGATTATCACTTTTCCACCATAATAGGACGTACTGCCATAGTGCATAGTTTCATGATCGCCGGGTGTAATATATTTGTAGATGTATTCGTTACTAAGAACTAATATGTTTCCTTTTGAGAGATAGAACTTATCTTCTTCATTTTGGCATATGTGTACGGCGTGATCGATAAATGGCCCGGTTTTTTCCATTCCTATGAGGAATATGTTGGTTTTCTTGTTCAGGTACGAGCATACTTTTCTGAATGGTTTGTGCATGTTTGCAGTTTGTCCAGAAAAGCTTAATGGGCCGTTAGAAATAAAAATGAACTCTTCTAAAACTTTTGGGCCTTGCGTATAGATAAGATGGATGTAGCGCATTAGAATCATTTGTTCAAGCAGCCTTGCTACATATCCAAGAACGCCAGCTGCGCCAAAGTCTTCATCAATAACCTCATGTAATCTAAAAACATCTGTTAAATAGATAGTTTTTCCGTCGTTATCAAATGTGAAATCAGCTTTCATTTCAGATTTCTTGAGTACAATATCTTTTTCGTCACTATTAGGGTTAGGATCGGTAGCAAGTATGTATTCATCCCTTGAGCTATCTGCATACTCTTCAAATATTAACCAGTACAATGTGTCCATCAAGCATAGAACGTTGTCTTTCTCTCTGAGAAAAAAACTATAGATTTCTTTTCTAATTGAACGATTTAGAGATTTTTGACTGCCAGATACAACATTTTTTACGGGTAGTGCCAGTTTCATTTTTTTTAGATTATGCAGCTCTTTTATGTCTTCGGGAGCAATAAACGGTTTAGATGAAAGACCTTCGAGGTCTTCTGTGCCAAACGCAATTGCCCCAAATTGAAAAAAAGCTATCTCTGATGAGGGGAATGCTTTTTGAGTCTGTACTAGTGTGTATGAACCATCTACGGTGAGAATGTACTTTTTGCCGAGATCTTTTTGTGAAATTTTCTGTACGAGATTTTGCGACCTTTCCTCGTCCAAACTCGGCTTTGAAGGAAATCTACATTCTTTTAGGAATTCTTTTATATAGTTGTCGTTAATGATTTGAGAATGATTGGCTTTTGATGTCCAGCTGACCGAACGTTTTGGTGGTTTTTTCATACTCAAGTCCTACACCTTAAATTCATCAACTTGAACTGGGACTATAAATGGATTGGTGTAGGTTTTCATACGAACAAAACCTTTGTCATTGCTGGCGCTAAACTTAAGCAAAGCATTCATGAAGTCTGAAAAATCATAGTATTTTCTAAGCTCTCTAATTTCATCCTCATTATTCAGGTGCGCAATGAACCAATTCTGAGTATTCTTTAGGATGTTAGAGCTAATGGAGCTAACTTCCTGTGTGGCGTAACTCATTCCTAGATGAAGTTTCGCTCCTTCTTTTGCTAGCCTGTTATATATCTGAGATAGATCCTTATCTTCTTTTTTGGGGAAAAGATTATGAGCTTCTTCGAAATAGAACTGAATGAAGTTGTTTTGTAGGTTTTGAACAAATCTATCCATCGAATTATTAAACAACGCCTTACATATTCGCTCAGAGAAAATCGACTGAACAATTGGCGAGCCTTGTGAAAGGTCAATAATTACTATCTCACCTTTTCTCATTAGTTCAACAATATCAGTTTCGAATGATTTTTTGGCTGCGCTCGTGTGAAGGCTGTGAAGCTCACTTGTTCTTATTTTTTTATACCCACTAACGCCATTCTTTTTTCCCGGTTTTTTGAATGTCGAGAGAAATACCATTAAAGATTTTAGATCATCGTCCGCCCATTCTTTCCCTTTGTCATTTTTATAGGATGAGAAAAATTCAGAGTCGTAATTTTCCCAAACCCATTCAAACCATAAGCATGCTTCATCTAAGCTAATGGGGGTTTTAGTCGTTGGAAAAATTCCGTCGTTTGTTACGTTACAATCTATCCCGTTTTTATTGCCTTGAAATCTGATTTGAAAATTAGTCGGCGGAGAGAATCCTGCTCTATAGAGGCAGCATAGATAAGCGGCTTTTTTTCGGTGATATGATACGGAATATGATTCTGGCTCACTAAGGTCAACCGCAGTAAAGTTTACGACATAGTCGATGCTGCCTTCTCTTTGCTCAAGATAAGACTTTATGAGTTCAAAGCCTGTATAAATATCGCTATAAAAATTGACTTTTAGCACACTGAACCCACCTTTTTCCAAAACGCTATAGCGAGTAACTTTATCAGTATATAAGTCGTAAACCGCTTTACCTTTATCTTGTAAATTTGGATTGGCATATTCTCCATTTACATCAAATATGATTTGGCCAATTGGATATTGAGGTGCGCCTGTCTTAGTGAAGGGAGGTAAATCATTAGTGGTTTCGGCTAATGTTTTATTGGGTGATTTTTTAGATATTTCTTCGGTCGATTGAATTATTTTCTTTACGGAGTTTGATTTTCCCGTTCGAGTCATGCCAAATAGTGCAGTTCGTTTTCCGATAAAATCCTGAGGGCTAACGTATACTTCAACTTCTTCCATAGAGGACTGAAATCTACGGCTAGAGCTATATCTCACGAGCCCAATACGGCTTTCATTTTCATTGCCGGGTATAATTCCTCTGTCTCTTTGGTTTACAATTTTCCGAAGTACTTTATCTTTAGCTTTGTAAACACGATAGTTATTGGCCGAATAGAAGTTTTCTATATCCGCTCCAAATTCTTCCACCTCCTTTTCTGTTAGATAAAAAGATCCAAGAACTCGGCATTCTAATCCTGAAAAGCTGAACTCATACCGAGTGAAATCATCGAGCTTGCTCTCTGCATTGGATCCAGCACGACCGCTAATATCATCTCCTTGCTTATAATAATCAATCATAGATGATATGACGTCATTGTCAGTGGGCAACTTAGTTTGCCCTAGTGCTCTGAGGAGTAATACTTCGTTAACGTTTGCCTCCCCTTTATAAAAAGCTAGCAAAAATGCACCTTGTGGAATACCCCCAACTTTGTGTTTCCATGCGTCGGATACTAATAGATTGGCTTTGTCGTAGTCGAGATAGAACAAGTGTCCGATAAAGTTCTCATCAACCTGACCATCCTTGAATATATTGGCATTTAATATATCGTTGAGTTTTTGTTCTATCATAAAATTTCCTATGCTATCTCAAGTTCTGTTTCCAGATCAGGATTTTCAAATCTTATGGCAGAGTTATATGCATACTCTTCATTTATTTCGATTGATATCCACTTTCTTTTGAGGGTTTCCGCGACATATCCTGTAGTGTTGCTTCCACTAAAAGGGTCTAAAATTAGATCGTTTTCCTCTGTCAAGAACTCCGTGAAAAAGCTTACCAATCCAGCTTGCATTCTGGCGGGGTGAAGTTTTATTTTCTCTTCTCTGCAACGACGATGAAAATAGTCGTTAGAGTTAGTGTTAGAAAAGCTCAAGACACTATGCGGAAGTCTGACATCTCTTGAATTATCGATCGGTTCTAACTCAAAAAGATTGTGAGATATACTCCCACCATTATCCTTGAAAAAAGACTCTTCACTGATTCCGTGTTCCGAAGGTCTCTTTCCTGCGTTATATTTTTTAGATTGGATTAGTTTTTCCATCTTCTTGCTATAAGGCCTAAGAACTTTAGAGTTGTCGGCCTTAGGGAAATCAGACTTTGCCATCCACCATACATGGGTGTAGCTATCAACAGTCCGCAGCCTATTAACTGTAACCCATTGTGCAGGGGAAGGGAGCTTTGAAGGGTTATATGCAATAAACTCTTGGATTAGTCTTAAATCTGAGTCTGGATTATTGACTAGTCCAAACAGACATTCGAGATGCAGGAGTGATTGGACTGGACGTCCAGATTCCCATGCATTACCGAGTTCTATAACTAATGAACCATCATCTGTTAATAATTCATTAAATATTGGTGCCAAGTTGACAAACCAATCTAGGTATTCACTTCCTTGTTTATTTCCGTACTTCTTTTTTGCATTAAGTGGAAATGGCGGAGAGGTAATAATTAGCTGAAACTTGTTTTTGTAATACCGGTTCAGGTAAGAATTGGCGATTTCTGTCGAATCGCCTACTAATAGTTTGCCATAGTTTGTTTTATAGATTTCTTTTCTCATTGACAATGCTGCTGCTAGTTATGCTTCTTGATTATATCGAATATCTTTTTCGTCACGCTGTCTTCCTCAGAATCGAGATCTAGCGCCTCATAATTTTTCATCATGTCTTCTTCTTCGATTATCATTTCATCTGACACCTGAACATCGATTAGCTTCAACGCTTTAGATAATTTTGTTGTTAGTAAAATTTCATAATTTTCATCAATACGTTCTTTAAATTCCTGAAATAGCCAGTCATTGATAACCGATTCATCTTTTATCAATGCGCCATAATCACCATCTCTTGTTACGATTATGACGTTTTTCTTTTCTTTTGCTGCGCAGTGAACGATCCACTCCCAATTAATGGCATCTCCTATTGAAGTATCATTGTCTTTTCTAGGAGGTTGGCCGAGCATGAAACGCTTTATGGCTTTTTCAGTTATTTGATTACTTTCCGAATGACTTTTATTTAGATTTAGGGCAGAAGAATTATTAAAAAGTATATTCAAAGACTTGAAGACAGGGTCATGTTTCAAAGGATCTTTTAAAAGATTCTCTATATTTTCATTTATTCTTTGCTGTTGCTCAGAGATTGCTTTTTTAAGTTTATCTATCTCTGCTGCTTCTTTAGATTCAGTTAGCAATGCTGGAACACTTAAATTGTTCCATTGTGGGGGTTTGAACTGGTTAAGTGACTCTAATATTACCTTCTGTCGGTTCTTTTTGTACTCCATCTCTACTTGCACACCAGTAATGATACGATCTTTGTGCGCATCAATATACTCAATGTACTTCATACTAACTTCTGATTTCCGAATGCGATAGAAATCAAGAAATATATTGGTATCAATGAATATTAGTGCGTCCAATGTTGATTTTCCTTAGAAGTTTGAGGTTAGAGTAAAAACTCAAACGTCCGGTTCGGGTCGTTTTCTGCCGCTTTTTCATTTTACAGCTATCGTCTCAGTATTCCACAAAGCAGCCATTTACCAAGATAGATTCTATTTTTTTTGTTCAGTGGCTTCATTAAATACAAAAGCTCCGGCATTTGATGACCACTTCAGATTACTTCGGTTTTCTTTGAACCAAGCTCTGAATTTTTCAGAATTATGCCTTACTTTACTAACTTCAGGAACCGGCAGCAGGCAATCAATTGCACTCACCAAAAACTCAGTGGGATGCCGATGAGGTGGTAGATTTTCCAATATGTCATCGATACATTCGAGATTGCCACAGCTTAATAACTGCAATGCAGATAAGTAAATGACAGAAGGTATTCCATTACTTTTCGCCTCATCATAATTTTTCTTTGCATATTCATATAATGAATACACATCCATCTGAGGCATTTTTAATATTTCCTGCCATTGGAGATCAGGTCTATTAGGTTCTTTTAGCATTGCAAATTCATGATTTTTGTAAATTTAATGACTATACTCTAGAGTATGCCCTTTGTTATATTCATACCTAAGTGGCGCAAACTGTTTTGGCGACATAACACGCACTACCATACCATTTGGAATTTGATGAAAAAACACCCACTCTTGTTCTAAAAGAGATTGTGAACCCCACCCGCCTTTACCAATTTCTACACCCAGTTTCTTAGGAATCCTAAGCACGTAAATAACTCCTTCCGGACCTTTAGCAAAATCAGCAGCAATATTAGGTAAGCGAGATGCTGGTATGCCAGCTCCACCTAATGGTTGATTTGCAAAACCTGCCGGGGCGTTATACGGGGGTACTGAATCAAAATTATACCTAGCAGTGTAACCTGCAATGTCAGCATCAACAAGCCCTGCTTTTCTCAAGTCATCGTACAGTTTTTGCGAGCTAGCTACACCTTTTTCACGGGCTATTGGGCTTAGTATCTCACCTGTTTTTGAGGTTTGTCCTCTATAGAAAATTTGAAAGCCTCTAGCGTTTGCCCATCGGTTAGCCACACGTGTCACCAAGCCTTTTTGTTGAAGTTGCAATAATTCGGCTTCAGGAATTGGACCTTTCAGTGCACGCTGCGCCAATTTTTGTGCAATTGATATATCGGTGTGTGTAATATTTGCCGTAGCAATATCATCTATTGCATGTATGATTGGACGTGCGCTTTGATACGCCAATAGCGTTCCCATTGCCATTTCAGTCGCACCAGCCATTTTTAACGTTGGTCCCGCTTTTTGTTGTTCTGGCATAAATACATTGTTAGCCCCTGTTCCTAAAGTCAAGTTTTGACCTTGCTGATAAGTATTATAACCATGCGCTACTACTAACGGCGCTAATACTAATCCTGCTGGAGGAAAAAGTATGGGCAAAAGCGTAAGAATCAGCGTTGCGCCAATATAGGCGTATTGTTCTATCTTTCTATTTAACCTGTCTATTTCCACCAAAGTTCGAACGTCAGTATCTGCCTTTGGCAACAAGTCTTGTAATACCGGGGCCAATTGTAAATAATCTACATCGCCGGCAATGATGCGGTTTCTTAACTCTCCATAATCCTGTTGTCTTTTATCTATATATCCCAGCATGGTGTTGCGCAATTGCTCCGGTGAGTCGAAGCTACCTGTGCTGAACACATCGTCTGGAATAATTTGAAAGCCTCTGTCTCCCAGGGGGCCTAGAATAGATTGAATATGTTTTGCCGCATTCGTTACTGCAGCTGATGAGGATAATCGATCACCATCCCAATTTTCGGTACCCGATAGTGTCGATAAACGTTTTGCAGGTGCTTGCCATGCGGGCCCAGTTTGTGGTGTCTTGGTTGCAAAATTACGAGCTTGTACCGATACGTGACATCCCGTACATGCACGCCAAAGATTTTCGGCTTGTTTTTCATAGACACGGCGCATATAGGGGTTTCTTTCAGAAGACCATGCATCGAATGCGCGCGTACCCTGTGTTGCCATTGCATCTTGTTCAACTTCAGTGGCTTTTTGAGCCAAGGCGTGAATTTGTAGTTCTAGTGCGGACAATTGCTGCGTAATAACAAATCGCCAGTGATCTAACGTCTGTTGGTTTTGAGTTAGCCGGTTTTGTGCCGCCAGTAGGACTGCATTCTTAAATCGACGAAAACGTTTATGTGCGCTAATTTTTGAGCCAGGTGTATTACCACTATTCAGTGTCCGGGCAACTTTTTCTTCCTGAATAACTTTCTGATTTTGTAGCTGAGTCGGATATTCAATGGCTGTTGGTTTCAATGAGTTTATACGTACGCGAAGTTGTAGCTCCAATACCTCCAGATCCTTGTCACTTAGCGCACTAGCCATCTCTTGGGTTATTGTTTTTTCAAAAGCTACTTGATCTGGCTCTTGTGTTTTATTATCCTGGCTGTTGTCTGCATTTTGACCAGCAACCAAACCAGTGGATTGGATTGTTGATCTCTGAGATTCCTTTTCATATTTGCTACCGGATTGCCCTGTGGTGAATTTAGCCTGGACGCCTTCGATAGCTGATGTATCGCTTCCCTGTGCCTTCGCATCCACTGCATAGACAACAGAAGACGTCTGTGCCCCTTGTGTCAGTGCATGCATGTAACTCACCGCCGCCTGATAGCCAATGCGACTCTGCAGCTCTAAAAATACCGGATCACTATGAATCAGGGCTGAGGATTGACTGGCTGCCGACCGTTGAAGATGTTGCACACTGCCCTGTGTTCCTAAGCGATTGGATGCACTGTTGGCCTTGGGCTGGTGCTGACTACTTTGTTGTTGAACCGCATGACGGCGTGGGCTGCTACTACTTTTTCCTTTGCTTGACCCCTGATTTGGCACAGTAATGACTCCGTTATTTGTTATAAGAAAACGAATACTTAAAAAATATTCTTAGTACCCACCAAAATAGATGGCTGTGCAACAAAATACCCAATGGCCAGATTTGGGCGATATTCTGCCATTCAAAGAATCTCTCACCAGCAACTGCTACTGGTCGACAGCCGTCATTTTAGTCTATTTTTTCAAAGTCTCAAAATTCCACTAAGCAGACGTTAACGATTAAGCTAACAGGCGCGCGATTTTTGCGCGTCCTGGTTGGGCGCCGTGTGTACGCCCGGCATGGGCATTAACTGATGAGGTGAAAGTCCTCTGTAGGAAAGTCACCGTCGAACACCATGTTGTTATTAGACGATAACTACTAGCGGATGGCAAGGGC
>JAAUXX010010098.1_pt1 | contig 14353 bp, 13 predicted proteins | sample 7278111 | NCBI WGS metagenome assembly JAAUXX01 (sample SAMN14350116, study PRJNA611818) | marine sediment metagenome | isolation source: surface marine sediment (1.8m) | place: French Polynesia: Moorea | collected 2018-08
AGGCTCGCATTAGCTTGTTGCTCATTAGTACCTCCTCTTGACGCCCGGCAGGTCGTTTTCCATGCCGTCAGATCTTTATGCGTACAGCCGACCGTGGCCGAAAACAAGAAAGCCAAGTGCTACGAGCGCCATGGCATTGGCGAACGTAACGCGGGCAATGTAGGGAGCCGGCATGTCGTTCTTGAACTGCCAGTGCAGATTGAAGACCATCATTGCGGCGACCACGACGACCAGCGCCGGACCGCCAACGTCCGCTCGCCAGAAAATCAGCCCGACTACCAGCAGGATCAGGACGTAGGACCAGCCATGCGCCCCATTCGCGTTGACGAGTTTGAGCTTCGCTTCGTCGTCCAGCAGTCCGAGGGCAGAGCGGGCGATGAAACGGCTCAACACGTAGACGGCAATGAATACAAATACTGCGATCTCAAAGCTCACCAGAACTCCCGGCGTTGGAACATTGCCGACCGTGACCGGCTAGCGCCGGGCCCGCACAATCGTCCCGTCGAGCATCGCGAATGCAATCGACTGGTCCGGCCGCTCTGCGGTCAATCGCAACAGAGAGGTCTTGCCAGCCGACGCCTTGATCGCCTGTTCGAGTTCGGCGACGGAATCGATCGCGAGCTTTCCATTCGAATGTCCATCCGCATGGGCTGTACCGCCTACGATGAAGACCAGTATCCACAGTCCATGCCTGTGCATGTTGCGCATCTTGGGTAACTGCGTCCGCCGCCATGCGTCAACCCGGGTCGCTTGCCATGGAAATAGTCCTACAGTCGGGGCCGCTATGCACCATCGGCCGGTCGTTCCGCGAAATGCAGCAGCACGCCGGCGGGATCCCAGACGTAGGTGATAAGCAACCCCCAGGGCTCGAGTTTGGGCGCTGCAACCTTCACTCCGTCAAATTTCTCCGCGAGTCCAGCTCCCTCACAGTGTTCGTACCAGTCGGCTGCAGAGTCGACCATGAAATGCAGCATCAAGCTGTGCGCATAGTTGTTGTGATTCCTCGGCAGCAGCAGAAACCGGTAGCCGAATCCTGTATCGATTTCAGCTACTTCGTCCGATGACCAATTCACAGTGAATCCCAGGCTCGAGTAAAAGCTCTTCGACACAGCATAGTCGTTGGACGGAACGAACGGTTTGAAGTCGTTTATTGGTGGTATGTCGATGGTCACAGCCCTCCTCCCGGATGCGCGATGGTCTACCGCCGGTCCCGTACAATCGTGCCGTCGAGCATTACGAGCGCAATGGATTGCTCCGGGCGCTCGATGACCGAAATGTCCTCGAGCGGGTCTTCGTTGAAGAGTACGAGGTCCGCATTCCAGCCTTCGCGAATCTCACCGAACAGACCCTGCCGGTTGAGCTTGCCCGACATGCGAATCACCTCGGCCGATTCGGCGGTAGCGTGGTGCAGAACCTCGGCGGCCGTCCAGTAGTTGCCGCGCTCCGTGAACTCCTCGGGGAGTCTCTTGTAGGCGCTGTTGATCAGGTCGGTACCGAACCCGGTGCGGATATCGTACTTCTTGATCAGCCGGATCAGATTCTCCTGCCCCTCGAGGACGAGCGCGGCCTTCTGCCGATTGTTTTCGGTAAGCCCGGGCATCTCGCCGAGTGTGCGAAAGATTACGAGCTGTGTGCTGATCGTGACGTCGTTGTCTTTGACGAGTTTAGCCGTCGCTTCGTCGATCAGGAGACCGTGCTCGATGCAGCGAACGCCGTTCTCGACGAGGCGCGTGACCGCTTCCGACGTATAGGCATGCGCCAATACATACGTATCCCAGTCGCTGGCTGCCTGGACGGCCGCTCGAATTTCGGCGGGCGACGGCTGCAGCGTATGGATCGGGTCGAACTCGGACATGACTCCGCCGCCGCCCATGATCTTGATCTGGGTTGCACCGTTCTTGAGGTTCTCGCGCACCGCAGCAAGCGTCTGGTCGACGCCGTCGGCAAGAACCGATAAGCGGCCACTCATGTAAGGCGAAGCGCCCTGGAGGGAGGGGTGCGGCTCGTGACGCTGCCGGAAATCACCGTGCCCCGCCGTCTGCGAGATAATCGCACCGGATGCGAAAAGCCGCGGCCCCTCGATCTCACCGCTGTCAAACGCTCGCGCAAGTGCGGGTGTCGTGCCGCCCGCATCGCGAATCGTCGTGAACCCGTGATCCAGGTAGAAGCTCGCGACCTTCGCGGCGAAAGCGCCCTGCACGACCGGGTCGCGTCCCTCGAGCGAATACGGGACGTGGCCCGTGATATGCGAGTGAAGATCGATGAATCCCGGCGTCAGCACCCGGCCCTTGCCCGAGATAACGGTGGCGCCCGGCGGACGCTCTATCGGGGAACGTGAGACATCGTCGATCAGTCCGTCTTTGATCAGCACATGTCCTGCACTCGGAGACGACCCGGTGCCGTCGAATATTCGGACGTTCTCGATCAGGATCGTCTGCGCGGCGAGGCCTTGTGGAAGGAGAAACAGGAACTGGCTCAGGGCGGCAAACAGGCTGAAGCGCATGATGAACTCCGGTGTATACCGAATACACGTTACGCGAGCACTCCAATTTTTGAAAGACGCCAACCATGTCCTTGCAGTCCGCAAACGGACGCCTAGACTGCCGCCCCGATGGACAAGCGCGAAGAACAACTCGCGATCGAGCGGCTTCTGAGGCCGCACTTTGATCGTCTGTACCGGCTGGCTTATCGGCTTGCCGGTAATCGTCACGATGCCGAGGACCTGTTCCAGGATGTCCTCGTTCGCGCCTTCGACAAGCTCGACGTCATTACCTCGCTCGACGATCCGGGGTCCTGGCTTGCGCGCGTCATGTACAACCGATTCGTTGACGGCACCCGGCAGCGGGCACGGCGGCGACTGGTCGTCGTCGCGGATGGGGAGATGGCCGGGGACGGTGTCGAAGGACTGCCGGGTGGCGATTCCGCCGAGCACGATGCCGGCCGCCTGGAGGCGCTCAAAGCGCTCCATACAGCCCTCGGCAAGCTTTCCGACGAGCACCGCATCGTCGTCCTCCTGCACGACACCGAGGGCTATAAAATCAATGAAATTGAGGAACTTACGGGCATCCCGGCTGGAACTGTCAAATCCCGGCTGCACCGCGCGCGGGCCCGCCTGAAAGAAATATTGCAAATCGACGGAACCAGAATTGCACGCTGATCGTGTAAGGGGACAAGAGAGCCGAAATCATGACGGACCGAATTGACAACGAGCGCGACCTGATGCCGGACGATGCTGAGCTGGTTGCGCTGCTCAAGGACTACCCGATGCAGGACGCAGACCCGAAATTCTACGACAAAGCCCTGTTGCACGCTGCGACGACCAGTGCGCGGCGCCAGCGAAACCGCTGGGTCATGACGGGCTTTGGTGGGGCTGTTGCTGCAGGCATCGTGGCATGGATCGTCGGCGGAATGATGTTCACGTCCCCGACGGCACCTGTGCCGGAGATACCCGGCGTCGCGATCGCCGTCGAGGACACGCGCCAGGTCGACTTCGTGTTCGCCTCGGCAAAACCGCTCATGAACGCGACGCTGACGATCCTGCTACCCGAAGGCGTAGAGCTTCAGGGTTTCCCCGGGCAGAGCGAAGTGTCGTGGGAGACGAGCCTCGATGCAGGCAAGAACCATCTGCCGCTAACACTGATTGCAACACGAGCTGTGGACGACGCCGTCGTCGTCGCGCGGCTCGAACATGAGAACCGCAGCAAGACGTTCAGACTGCGGGTGGATGCAAGCTAAAGACGAGAGTCAGGGTTTGAAATGGACATCAAGCGCCAGCCGGCGTTTCGTGAAGGAGAAAGACGATGAAACCGAAACCTAATCTGATCGCTACTGCCGTTGCTGCGGCGCTGTCGGTCGCACCGGCTGTTGCGCTGGCGCAGGACGACGAAATGGACGATCTCGAAGTCACGATGGAAGTCGTTGACGACGGCCGCGACCTCGGCGAGGCCATGTTCCAGATGCGCGGCCCCGAAGGCGGCGAGGACTTCGACGGCGAAGACGACGATGCCGAAGAGGACGAGCGCGAGGAAGACGATCGTGAAGATGATGATCGCGAAGAAGACGATCGTGAAGATGACGATCGTGAGGACGACGAGGACGATGAGCGCGACGAACTCGACGAAGACGACGTAGAAGAGGAAGACGATTTCTCTGACGACGATCTCGACGACGGCGAAGACGATATCGACGAGTCGGACGAAGACTTTGCGGAAGAAGACGACTTCGAAGAAGGTGAGGACGTCGAAGAAGACGAGTACGACGAAGAAGACTTCGAAGACGAGATGGACGAAGAGGAAGGTGAAGACGACCTCGAGGACGACATGGAAGAGGACGAACTCGAAGAGGAATCCGACGAAATGGATGATCTCGAAGAGGAAGCCGACGAAATGGACGACCTCGAAGAAGAGTCTGACGAGATGGATAACCTCGATGAAGAGTCCGAGTCTGACGACATGGACGAAATGGAGGAAGAGTCCGACTCACCTGAGGAAGACAGCCCGGCCGAGGAATAACGGCCTGGAGACCGGCCCGGCATTTGCCGGGCCGGTTTTTTTTTGCGCGTAAACATGCGCTGCTTCACTGTTTTGGCCCGGATTTTCGGTCAAGCTTGGGTTTCACATAACGCTTCGCGCCAGGTACATGTCCCGACGTCTGCATCTCGCACTGGTACTCGCCAGCCTCCTTGCCCTGCCTCTGCCGCTACAGGCAATGTCGGCCAATGAGGCGTTCGCCGATGGCAATCGCCTGTTCCGTGATGATCTTTACTGGGCTGCGCTGCTCCGTTACGAGCAGGCACTCAAGGGCGGCATGGATACGCCGACGCTGCACTACAACACGGGCGTTGCGCACTACAAGGCCGGCCAGCATTTGAGGGCGCGCGAGGCCTTGCTAAAAGCGCTCGACTCCCCCGACTTCCGCATCGCCGCGCAATACAACCTCGGACTCAACGCCTACAAGCTTGGCGACACGAGCGAGGCGCTCAAATGGTTCCGGCTCGTGCGCGACCAGCAAACCAACCCAAAGCTCGCGACGTATGCGGGTGTCGCAATCGGCCGAATCAACCAGGGTCGTGTCGAGGAAAAGCAGGAATTCATCGAGCGCGCGGCCAATGTGCAGAAGACCAGGAAGTTCACGAACTTCGACGTGCGGACGCGCGTGGGCTTTGGTGTCGACAGCAACGCGTTTCGCACACCGTACGAATCTTACGTCGATATCGCCGACCCGGACCGGCCCGTCGTTACGCCGGAGGTCCGGAGCGGCGCGTTCATGCCTGTCAGCCTTGCAGCCAAGTACCAGGTCAATGCGCTCGAGAATGAGGGCTTCTTCATTGGCTATCGGCTCGGGGCGCGTATTTACCAGGACGAGGAACTCGAGAACGCCAACGAATTCCGTCATGAGGCAGCCTTCGGCAGCGAGTTCCGCAACGAGAAGGAAAACGGCCGCAAGAGCGAGGTGTATTCGGCCTTCACGTTCGGCCAGGCCGATGTGACGTACTACGATCCCGACGACGGTCAGCCGCGCGACGTCGCCGGCACGAATATCGCCGACCGACTCAACTACACGCGCTACGGACCTGAGCTGACCTGGCGGCAGACGTGGTCACGGTTCAGCGTCGGCATGGAGTTCAAGGGACAGCTTTGGGACTACGAGAATGTCGAAGTCGTCCCGTCCTACGACCACGAGTACTTCTTAGTCGGCCTCACGAGCCAGGTGAAGTTTTCGAGAACCTCCCTGCTCCGGGTGTCGGCCCGTCGCTACACGCGCAATTACAGCGAACGCCCGGCATTTGATGAGAACGGCAACCAGCCTCTTGCAAACCCGCCGCTCCGCTACGACTACCTGGATCTCGGCGTTACGGCCCGCCAGCGCATCACCAAGGGCATGTGGTTCGGCGTCGACTACGTCCGCACAGAGCGCGAAGACGACTTCGTCGGCTACAACAGCTACACGCGCGATGCGTTCGGTGCCGAATTCCACTGGTCGCCGCATTTCCGCTTCGACCTCGAGGCATCGGGTCAGTACCGTTTGTTCGATTACCCGAACGCGTTTGCCTTCAACGAGCCTGAGGGCGGCCCGAGGACTCGCGAGGACGCCCGCTTTGCGATCATCGCCACATTCGTCTTGACGCGCTCCTTGAGACTTGTGGCCGAGGGCCAGTTCCGGGAAGTCCTGTCGAACGACACGCGCATCTCCTACCAGCGCACGCAGTACGCACTCAGCGTTCGCTGGGTGCCCTAGACCCGACCGAAGCGACTGTTTTCCACGCGGTCAGACGGCAAAACCAAAAGGTGTCAGACCCCTTTTCGTGAAAAGGGGTCTGACACCTTTCCGCTAAATTACGCCGTATTCAACGCTTCCGCCGCGAGATCTCTCACGCCGAAAATATGCGAGAGGAGGTCAAGCAACCATGCCAAGGCCCAAGCGCATTCTTGTCCAAGGAATACCCGTCCATATTGTGCAACGCGGACACAACCGCAACCCGGTGTTTCGTTGCGACGACGATTTTCGCTTTTATCTCAGAAATTTGCTCAAGGCCAAGTCGGAACTGGGTGTACAGCTGCTGGCCTATTGCCTGATGACAAACCACGTACACCTTATTCTGCTGCCGCCCGCTGACGTGATGCGAATCTCGCGCCTGATGCAGGTGGTGGCTGGCCGGCAGACGGCCTGGGTTAACCAAAGGCATTCCCGTACAGGGAGCCTCTGGGAAAGTCGCTTCAAGTCAAGCTGTATTGAAACCGGCAAGTACTTGCTCGCGTGCTATCGGTACGTCGAACTCAATCCGGTGCGTGCAGGAATGGTCCAATGGCCAGATCAATATCCTTGGTCGAGCTACCGGGTCCACATTGGCCTGGATTCTGCACCAGCGCTCGATGAACACGCTGAATACGCAGCGCTCGGCAGCACGACGGAAGAGCGTGAGCGCGCCTATCGAAAAATTGTCGAGGCAAATGGCGGGCAACTGCTGGAACGCTTTATTCGCAAGTCAACACAGCGCAGCCAACTAATTGGTTCTAAACGATTCTCTGAGGAGCTCAAAAAAGGTGTCAGACCCCTTTAGGTAAAGAGGGGTCTGACACTGTTTTGGGGTACCATAGCGCGCTCTCGAGACGCGCCCGTTCCATGGACGTAACACCCATCCTCGAAAACCTGAATGATGCGCAGCGCGAGGCCGTGACGGCCCCTGCGGAGCCCACCCTCGTCATCGCCGGCGCCGGGAGCGGCAAAACCCGCGTGCTCGTGCACCGGGCCGCCTGGCTCATTGACGTCGAAGGCCTGTCGCCACAGAGCCTTCTGGCCGTTACGTTCACGAACAAGGCGGCCGCGGAGATGCGGGGTCGCATCGAGTCGCTGCTCGGCCTGCCCGTCAATCGTCTCTGGGTTGGCACCTTCCACGGCCTGGCGCACCGGCTGCTGCGCCGCCACTGGCGCGAGGCCGGGCTGCCGCAGAACTTCCAGATCATCGACTCGGACGATCAGCTCCGGATCATCAAACGGCTCCTGAAAAGCCTCGAGGTCGACGACGGCGTGTGGACGCCGCGTGAAGTCCAGTACTTCATTAACGCGCAGAAGGACGAGGGCTTGAGGCCGCAGCACCTCGACGACGAAAACGACCCGAACAAACGGCAGATGATCAGCCTGTACGAGGCATACGAAGACGTGATCCGCCGCGGTGGGCTTGTCGACTTTGCCGAGCTACTCCTCCGCGCCCACGAGCTGTGGCGCGATAACGCCAGTTTGCTCGAGCAATACCAGCGCCGTTTCCAGCACATTCTCGTCGACGAATTCCAGGACACGAACGCAATTCAGTATGCCTGGTTGCGCCTGCTCGCCGGCAAGACCGGCATACCGTTCGCCGTGGGCGACGACGACCAGTCGATCTACCGCTGGCGCGGCGCCCGGGTCGAGCATATCTACCAGTTCCAGAAGGACTTTCCGGGCGCGAAGGTCGTCAAGCTCGAGCAGAACTACCGCTCGACGGGCACGATCCTCAACGCCGCTAACTCGGTCATCGCGCACAACAGCTCGCGCATGGGCAAGAACCTGTGGACCGAGGGCTCGACGGGCGAACCCATCCGCGTCTACGCCGCCTACAACGAGCGCGACGAGGCGGACTTCATCGTCAGCCGCCTGCGTGACTGGAGCGACCAGGGCAACGCGCGCCAGGACGCCGCTGTGCTCTACCGCTCCAATGCGCAGTCTCGCGTGCTCGAAGAGTATTTGATCAATGCCCGAATCCCCTACCGCGTCTACGGCGGTCTCCGCTTCTTCGAGCGCCAGGAAATCAAGGACGCCCTTGCCTATCTGCGTCTCATCGTAAACCGCGACGACGATTCGTCATTCGAGCGTATCGTCAACCGGCCAACTCGCGGTATCGGCGCGCGCACGGTCGAGCAGATGCGCTCCTACGCTCGCGCCAATGCCTGCTCGCTGTGGCGAGCGGCGGGCGCCATTGCCAGTGACGAGCTCGCCGGCCGCGCCGCGAACGCGGTCAATGCGTTCATGACACTGATCGAACGCCTCGCACGCGAGACGAAAGGCCTGCCCCTGCACGACCAGGTCGATCATGCCATCGGCATGAGCGGTCTGATCGAGTTCTACAAAAAGGAAAAAGGCGAAAAGGGCGAAACGCGGATCGAGAACCTCGAAGAACTCGTGAGCGCGGCCAAGAGCTTCGAACCGGACCCTGCCGAGGAGATGTCCCCGCTCGACGAGTTTCTCGCCCACGCGGCGCTCGAGGCCGGCGAAGGCCAGGCCGAAGCCTGGGAGGACTGCGTGCAACTCATGACGATGCACTCGGCGAAGGGCCTCGAATTCCCGCTCGTATTCCTCGCCGGTATGGAGGACGGCCTGTTTCCGCACCAGCGCTCGGCAACCGACCCTGAGGGCCTCGAAGAGGAGCGACGCCTGTGCTACGTCGGCATTACGCGAGCCATGCAGTCGCTCTACATCACCTATGCCGAGCAGCGCATGATGCACGGAAGCTCGAACTTTTCGCTGCCGTCACGCTTCATTCGCGAGATCCCCGACGAGTATGTCGAAGAAGTCCGCCCGAAGGTGCAGGTCTCGAGACCCATGCGCGTACCCGAGCGGCGAACGACGCGGGTCTCCCCTGAAGTCGAAATGGGCATTCACCTCGGCCAGCGGGTCCGTCACGGCAAATTCGGCGACGGCGTGATCTTGAACTGTGAGGGGCAAGGGCCGCATGCTCGAGTCGAGGTCAATTTTGAGACGGCGGGCACAAAATGGCTCGTGCTGTCCTATGCGAATCTCGATCTGATGTAGAATTATCCCGAGGGCGAGGCAGCCCTCGAAGGCCTCTCAAGAACAATGAAAATTCTCATACTCGGCGCAGGTCAGGTCGGCTCCTCAGCCGCTTACCACCTGTCTCGCGAAGAGGCCAATGAAGTCACCGTCGTCGATATGCGCCCCGATGTGCTGCGAGAGCTGCAGGACCGTCTCGACATCCGCACCGTGGTGGGTCACGCGGCCTATCCGGACGTGCTCCAGCGCGCCGGCGCCAATGACGCCGACATCGTCGTTGCGCTGACAGACTCTGACGAAACCAACATGATCGCGTGCCAGGTCGCCTACACCCAGTTCCACACGCCGACGAAGATCGCGCGGATTCGCGCGGCCGAGTACATGAACTCGAAGAAACTGTTCGCGCAGGATGCGATTCCGATCGACGTGCGGATCAGTCCCGAGCAACTCGTCTGCGAGTACATCGAACAGCTCATTCTTTATCCGGGCGCGTCGCAGGTACTCGACTTTGCCAATGGCCGCGTGCGGCTCGTCGGCGTGATTGCCGATCGCGACGGCCTCCTGGTCGGCCAGAAGATCGCGACGCTCAAGGAACACATTCCGAACACCGAAGGCCGTATCGCCGCGATCTACCGGCAGGGCAAAGCCATGCTGCCGGATGGCGACACCGTGATCCAGGAAGGCGACGAGGTCTTCTTTATCGCGGATCGCAAGGATATCCGGGTCTTCATGTCGGAGATACGAAGGCTCGAGGACCCCGTAAGGCGCGTCGTCATCGCCGGCGGCGGCAACATTGGCGTGCGCCTGGCGCTCGCGCTCGAGCAGACTAACCAGGTCAAGCTCATCGAGCGCGACGTCAATCGCGCCAAACACATCTCCGAGCAGGTTGCGAAGGCGATCGTTCTGGTCGGCGACGCAGCCGACGAGGAATTGCTGCTCGAAGAGAACGTCGACAACGTCGACGTATTCTGTGCCCTGACGAACTCGGAAGAAGCCAACATCCTGAGTTCGATGCTTGCGAAGCGGCTTGGCGCTCACAAAGTCATGGCCCTGATCAACCGACCGTCCTACGTCGACCTGGTCGAGTCGGGCAGTATCGACATCGCGATCTCGCCGCAGCAGGTCACGATCGGCTCGCTGCTGGCTCACGTCCGCCGCGGCGACGTCGTCAAGGTCCACTCGCTGCGTCGCGGCGCCGCCGAGGCGATCGAAGCCATCGCTCACGGCAGCGCCGAGGAATCCCGCGTCGTCGGTCGCACGATCGAGGAGATCGACCTGCCGCCCGGCTCGGCGATCGTCGCGCTCGTGCGCGACGACCAGGTCATCATCGCCCATCACGACACGATCATCGAAACCGACGATCACGTGATCCTGTTCATGACCGACCGGCGCAAGATCGAGCGCATCGAGCAACTCTTCCAGGTTGGCGTATCGTTCGTCTGAATGAACTTCACCGTCGTACAACGCATTCTCGGGCTACTGCTGATGATGTTCAGCCTGACGATGCTGCCGCCGGTGCTGGTCAGCCTGATTGCCGGCGACAGCGAATGGCTGTCGTTCCTCGAAGCCTTCGCAATCGTATCGATATTCGGACTGGCGCTGTGGCTGCCCGTACGACGCGTCAGGAAAGAACTCAGGCTGCGTGACGGCTTCCTCGTCGTCGCATCGTTCTGGACCGTGCTGGGCACGGCCGGCGCAGCCCCGCTCTACTTCGCCGATACGCTGGACCTGTCATTCACGGATGCCGTCTTCGAGTCGATGTCCGGGCTGACGACGACGGGCGCCACGGTCCTGACCGGTCTCGACGATCTGCCGAAGTCGGTGCTGTACTACCGCCAGCAGCTGCAGTGGCTGGGCGGCATGGGCATCATCGTCCTCGCTGTCGCGGTGCTGCCGATGCTCGGCGTTGGCGGCATGCAGCTCTACCGTGCGGAGACGCCTGGCCCGGTCAAGGATACGAAGCTTACGCCGCGCATCACCGAGACGGCCAAGGCCCTCTGGTACGTGTACCTGGCTTTCACGATTGCCTGCATGGTCTCGTACAAGCTCGCCGGTATGGGCTGGTTCGACGCGCTGTGTCATGCCTTCTCGACGGTCGCAATCGGTGGCTTCTCGACCCATGACGCGAGCATCGGATACTTCGACTCGACAGTCATCGACGTGGTCGCGATATTTTTCATGTTCCTCGCAGGCATCAACTTCTCGCTGCACTTCTTCGCGTGGCGCTACGTGTCGATCAGGCACTACTTCGAAGATCCCGAATGCCAGGCCTATGCGATGTTCCTGATCGCGCTGTCGGTCGTCGTCGTTTTGACCCTGCTTTACAACGGCGACAGCACAACGTCGGCCATCGTCAACGGCACGTTCACGGCCGTATCGATCGCAACGACAACGGGCTTCACAACGACCGACTTCTCGGCGTGGCCACTGAGCCTGCCCGCGCTCCTGATCCTCGCGAGTTTCGTCGGCGGCTGTGCCGGTTCGACCGCGGGCGGTATCAAGGTGATTCGCTGGCTACTGATTTACAAGCAGGGCGTTCGCGAGATCATGCGTCTCGTGCACCCGAGTGCCGAGATCCCCGTCAAGCTCGGCAACAAGGCCGTGCCTTACCGGGTCGTCGACGCCGTCTGGGGGTTCTTCTCGGTCTACATCGTCGTCTACGGGATCATGATGCTCGCGCTGATGTTCACGGGACTCGACCAGGTCACGGCATTTTCAGCCGTCGCCGCAACGCTCAACAATCTGGGCCCGGGCCTCGGGGACGTGTCGTCCGGGTTCATGACGCTCACGGATACGGCCAAATGGATATCCGTGGCCGGCATGCTGCTCGGCCGCCTCGAGATCTTCACACTGCTCGTGCTGATCACGCCCATGTTCTGGCGACCCTAGCCCCAGACGTGTTTTGAACGAAAGAGCCTCTACCCCCTCGCCGATCGATCGCTTCAGCCAGCTGACGGGCCAAATCACCGCGTGGCTGACGATCCTCATGGTCATCGTCACGGTCGTCGTCGTCGTGCTGCGCTACGTGTTTGACTTAGGCTACATCTGGCTCCAGGAGTCGGTCACATGGATGCACGCCGTCGTCTTCATGCTGGGCGCCGCGTATGCGCTCAGCAACGACGATCACGTTCGCGTCGACGTCTTTTATCGGGACTTCAGCCCGGCCCGGAGGGCCCTCGTGGATCTCCTGGGCGTGATCGTGTTCCTGCTGCCGATGTGCGGTTTCATCCTGTGGTCCGCCTGGGACTTTGTCAGCATCTCATGGTCCATCGAGGAGTCGTCGCGCGAGTCGGGCGGGCTGGTCTACCCGATGATCCCGCTATTGAAGTCCGTGCTGGTTGCGATGCCCGTTGCCCTGATGCTGCAAGGTATTGCGCTGGCGCTTCGCTCGCTCAGGGTGCTCAGGGGTAAGGCCTGATGGAGTGGATCGCCGGGCTCCTGTTCCTGACCGTCATCGTCGTACTCCTCGCCGGCTTCCCGGTCGCATTCACGCTCGGCGGCACGGCGCTGATTTTTGCCGGTCTCGGCGTCCTCTCGGGGGCCTTCAACGAGGCGCTGCTGTTCGGTCTGCCGAACCGAATTTTCGGCATCATGACGAACGAAACGCTCGTCGCCGTGCCGCTGTTCGTCTTCATGGGCGTCATGCTCGAGCGGGCAAAGATCGCCGAGGAGCTCCTCGACACGCTGTCCCGCCTGTTTGGCTCACTGCGCGGTGGCCTCGGTATCTCGGTCACGATCGTCGGCATGCTGCTCGCGGCGAGCACAGGCATCGTCGGCGCCACGGTCGTCACGATGGGCCTCTTGTCGCTGCCAACGATGCTCAGGCGCGGCTATGCTCCGGACATTTCCGCCGGCACGATCTGCGCGTCGGGAACGCTTGGCCAGATCATCCCGCCGTCGATCATCCTCGTCATGCTCGGCGACGTCATGACCTCGGCATACCAGCAGGCCCAGCTCGCGATGGGCATCTTCTCGCCGAAGACCGTCTCGGTCGGCGATCTGTTCGCCGGCGCGCTGATTCCCGGTCTCATGCTCGTCGGCCTGTACGTCACCTACCTCGTCATCGCGGCGCTCTTCAAGCCGGCGCTCATGCCCGCGCACGAGCGGGGTACCGACGACGAAGTCGGGATCGGCGCCGTCTTCAACGCCCTGTTCCCGCCGCTCGCACTGATCTTCGCCGTACTGGGCTCCATTCTTGGCGGCGTGGCGACGCCAACCGAAGCTGCCGGCGTCGGCGGCATGGGGGCGCTACTGCTGGCGGCGCTTCGCGGTCAGCTCAATCTCGAGCGATTGCAGGAGGTCATGCGCACGACGCTCAGCATTAGCAGCATGGTCTTCATGATCCTGATAGGCGCGTCGGTATTTTCGCTCGTGTTCCGCGGCTACGGCGGTGACGAGGCCGTGCGGGCCGTACTCGAGAGCCTGCCGGGCGGCGTGTTTGGCGCCGTGCTCGCCGTGATGATCGTCATGTTCCTCTTGGGCTTCGTACTCGATTTCATCGAGATCACCTTCGTCGTCGTTCCGATCGTCGGTCCCGTGCTACTCGCGATGGGACTCGACCCCGTATGGCTCGGCATCATGATCGCGATCAACCTGCAGACCTCCTTCCTCACGCCACCCTTCGGCTTTGCGTTGTTCTACCTGAGAGGCGTGGCCCCGCCCGAGGTCTCGACGGGCGCGATCTATCGCGGGGTCATACCTTTCGTCGGGATCCAGATCCTCGCTCTCCTGCTGCTGGCCTTGTTCCCGGGCATCGCCACCTGGCTACCTGGCGAGATTTACGGCAACTGATCGCCGCCAAATACCCTCCTCCTTGATATATCTGGGAACCCTCTCGCATAAGGGTTGCGTTCTTGGTTCTCGTTTGATAACATTTGAGAACTTTTGTTGACAATTGCAAAACAACCGTTACCGAGAGGAGAGCCATGCCGAACAAGACCAAGCAAGTCGGCGTGCGGCTGACCGACGAGGAAGCGGAGTTCCTGGCGGGTTTCAAGGTGGCGAACGCCGCCACGCCCAGTGACAAACTCCGCGCGATCATCGACCAAGCTCGCCAGCGTTACCTGGGCACCGAGGACTACGCGGGATC
>JAAUXX010035078.1_pt1 | contig 14282 bp, 8 predicted proteins | sample 7278111 | NCBI WGS metagenome assembly JAAUXX01 (sample SAMN14350116, study PRJNA611818) | marine sediment metagenome | isolation source: surface marine sediment (1.8m) | place: French Polynesia: Moorea | collected 2018-08
GGAGCTATCATAAATCAAAGACCTGACCCCAAATTCTTGACCCCAAATTCTAGATCAAAGACCTGACCCCAAATTCTGACCCCAATTAAGTCTGTGGTTTTATATTTGTTGGCGTTGTTTATATTTGTCATGGCGTGTTACTGTGAGACTTGTCTATTATGACACCTATGTGTTGCCACGGGGCGTTGAACAAACATCATGAACCACCGCGAGCGCCTATCTACCCCGATATTGATTGCCTACGCCTTGCCCTACGGCCCTATTGTGGCCTCAAACATGGCGGTGCTGATCTTCTTGGCGCCACTGTACAGCACGCAAGTTGGGCTGAGTCTTACCCAGGTGGGCGTTATTCTGTTTGCCACCCGGATCTGGGATTTGGTAACAGATTTTATTATAGGCCTGGTGTCGGATCGTTTTCGCTGCCGCTACGGACGGCGCAAACCCTGGATTTTGCTGGGCATGCCGGTATTGGCGTTGGCGGTGGGCTTTCTGCTGTTGCCGCCGGTGGGGGCGAGCGCATTTTATCTCGCCGGCTGGTTAGTGCTGTTTTATGTCGGTTACACGCTGATGCTGATCAACCATATGGCTTGGGGCGCCGAATTGTCGGTGGATTACGACGAGCGTTCCCGCATACAGTCGTGGACCCACGCGGTGTTTATCGTGTTCCTGATTTTGGTGCTATCGATTCCGGCGCTGGTGGAGCGGCAAGCGGCGGCATCTATTCTGGCCAAAACCTCCGCCATCGGCGTATTCATCGTGATCAGCCTGCCGCTGCTGACCGTGGTCGCGCTGCGCGTCGCCCCCGAGCGTGAATTGCCGCGGTCCGCCACCATCGATCTGCGCGCGGCCCTCAGGGCGATTTTCCGCAACCCCTCATTCATGCGCCTGTTGACGGTGGACTTTGCGACCGCGTTCTATGGCGGATCGATATCGGCGCTGTATATTTTTTTCCTCACCGATGTGGTGCGGGTGGGGCAGATCTCCGGGCTTGCCCTGCTGGTCTATTTTCTGGCCTCTATCGTCGCCATACCGCTCTGGTTGCGCTTGAGCGTGGCCTTGCAGAAGCACCATGCACTCAGTGTCGCGGTGATTGTGGCCGGCCTGGTGTCGCTCTTGTGGTTGCTGCTGCCGGCGCAATCTCCCGCGCTTACACTAGCGGCCATGGCGCTGGCGGGCCTGCCCTTCGCCGCCGCTGGCCTGCTGATTCGGTCGATGGTGGCCGACGTGGTCGATCAAGATCAGTTGCGGCATGGGGAGTCCCGCACCAGTCTCTTCTACGCGGCCTACAACCTGGTCAACAAGGCGGCGGTGGCGATGCCGCTGATCACGCTCTTGCCTCTGCTTGAAACCTTCGGGTTTCAGGCGGGAGGAAGCAACAGCGAGCGAACGCTGGACTTGTTTCGCTGGGTGTTTGCCGCCCCGGCCGTGTTGGCGGCGGTCGTGGTGCTAGCGGCGATGGCGCGCTATGGTCTCGATCGCGAGGAACAGCTGCGCATTCGCGATGCCTTGCAAGCAAATTCACCGCGCGCCAAGTTCACCGAGAGTAAGTATGAATATTGAACTGTCGCCGGCGGACCGGGCGCGGCTGCTGGCCTTGAAAGCGCGGCCGGCGCCGGACTGGTTGGCAAACGACAAACTGGGCATCATGTTCCAGTGGGGCCTGTCGGCAATTCCCGCGTGGGCGCCCACCGAGGGCGACATCGGCGAGATCGCGGCGCGCAATCCCGAAAACTCCGCCGCATTTTCTCCCTATGCCGAGTGGTATTGGAACAGCATGCGCCTGCCCGCTTCGCCGACCGCGGCGCATCACGCGGCAACCTACGGGCCGGATGTGTCCTACGAGGCGTTTGCGCCGCCGTTTAAAGCCGCGGCCGCGGCGCTCGACATCGAAGCCTGGTGCGACCTGGTGGAGCTCGCCGGCGCGCGCCACGCGGTGTTGGTGACCAAACACCACGACGGCTTTTTGCTCTGGCCGAGCACCCACGCCAACCCGCATCGCGCGGGCTGGCATTGCGAGCGCGACCTGGTGGGGGAATTCGCCGCCGGCTTGCGCGACCGTGGCCTGAGGTTTGGCGTCTATTATTCCGGCGGGCTGGACTGGACCTTTTCTCCAGGGCCCAGCCGCAATTTGTTGGAGACCTTGATGACCTGTCCGGTTTCCGCGCAATACGCCAGGTATTGCGCGGCCCACTACCGGGAATTGATCGATCGCTATCGCCCCACTTACTTGTGGAATGATATTGCCTACCCGACCCAGGAGGGGTTGCTGGCGCTGTTTCAGGACTACTATGCGGTGGTCCCCGACGGTGCGGTCAACGATCGCTGGCTGCCTGCGCGTGAGCTTCGAGCCGGTTTTACCGGGCAGGCGGAAGAATTGGCGCGTCTGGTCACCAACATCCGGCGGGAGCGGCGGGCTCCGCCACCCCTGCACGCCGATGTCATCACACCGGAATACGCCCAACTCGACAGCGCCGGCAGCAGAGCGTGGGAGACGGTGCGTGGCGTCGGCGTATCCTTCGGCCACAATCAAAATGAATCGCCACAGACCCTATTGTCGACGCAGTCCCTGATTCAACTACTGGCCGATATTGTCTCCAAGGGGGGCAACCTTCTGCTGAGTGTGGCGCTTCGCGCGGACGGCTCACCCTGTCCGCAGCAGCTCGAGCGCGTGCGCGGCTTGGGGAATTGGTTGCGACGCAATGGCGCGGCGGTATTCGGCACGCGCCCCTGGGCGCAGTCCTGTGCTAAGACACAAGACGGCGGCGATGTGCGTTTTACGCGTAAGGGCGATGATGTGTTCGCCATTATCTGGCGGCATGCGGGGCCGACCGTGAGTATCGTGGCGCCGGGGCTGGCAGTGCCCGAGAGAGTTCGTTCGGCGCGCGGCGAAGCCCTGAACTTTGCGTGTCATCCCGGCGAAATCGTCTTTGATCGCCCGGCAGAGTGCGGTGCCCACGCCTTCACAGTTTGTTTCCAAGGCGCCGGCTGCTCTTAAGCTTTGCCTCTTAACATAGCGCAGACAGGAATATAGAATTTCGGATCGACTCGTCACCGAAATATTAAAGTGTGCTAATGAGCAGTCAAAAGAGAAACAGTTATTTAAAAGAGAGAAGGCCCCCGAGCGAATCGGCAAACGAGTACGCGTTCTGACGTCTATTACCACTGTTCGTCCTCCGGTTTTTCGCTAGTTCCATACCCACCGTCGCTATCGTGTTAACTTGTCGACATTCCCCCATTTTGCATTTGCCATATTTCATATATGGAACTATATTTTATTTTTGATGCATGAGTCGTGGTTGTTTCCCTGCGTTGAGAATGAGTTCGCCGTTCCGGGCTAGAACGAAACGTTTCGGCGCTGAAGTTGGTGCTTGAGGCGCCAAATTTTTGTCGTTTTTCACGCAAGTGCGCCTTTCAGTGACATTAGCGAGCGCAGCGACGTTTGGTGCACTATGGTTAGCGTCGACAAAAGGCCTTTTGCTCGGCGTTGCCACGACACTACTACATCAATTCTTTACTTCAATATCACTACACCAATAATTAAAGGAGCACTTGAAGATGCTTTTATTTAAAAAGAAAACCCTCTCTGCCGCAATGGCGCTGGCGCTGGCGTCCACGGCACAGGCCCAGGGCGATTTCGAATTGCTGGAAGGGGAGGGATTCTCGCTCGAAGAGATCGTTATTATTGCGACAAAACGGGAAACGCTGCTGGGCGAAACGCCCATCGCCGTGACCGCCTTGCAGGGTTTTGAATTCGATCAGAAACTGATTCGCGACGTCGACGACTTACAGCTCGAGGTGCCCAACCTGCACGTGTTGACGAATGCTTTCGAATCGTCGTTGGTGATTCGCGGGGTCGCTTCCTCAACGTCCGGCGCCGCCGCCTTTCACCGCGACGGGGTGTTTGTCTCCCGGGGGGTGAATGCGCAGGGCGAATTCTTCGATGTCGAGCGGATTGAAGTGCTGCGCGGCCCGCAGGGCACGCTCTACGGCCGCAATTCCACCGCCGGCGCCGTCAACGTGATCAGCCGCAAGGCCGATGTGGAGGCCAGCGAGGCGGGACTGGACGTCCAGGTGGGCGACTACGACCTGCGCCGCACCCGCGGTTTTGTCAATATGCCGTTCGGCGACAGCGCCGCCGGGCGTCTGGCGTTTAACTACGCGGAGCGCGACGGCTATCAGGAAAACCTGACATTTCCGGGCACAGGAGACGATAGTGACGCCGTGGACGAGTGGGCGCTGCGCCCGCAACTTGTGCTCAATCCCAGCGCCAACCTCGAACTGCAATTTATCGCGGAAATTTTCCGTAGCGACACCAACCCTACGGGGGCAAGGCCGCTGATTGACAGCGAGACCCTGTTGGATGTCGACTTGGATCTGTCATCGATCGTTCCAGGGCTGGTTATCCCGGATATCTATGCCCTAGGGGGCGCCAGCGGCGTGCCATCGGATCCGAGCGAAATATATGCAAACCATGACGACAGCTTCGGCGGCGAAGTTGAAAATGATCGCTACTATGCGTCCGCCACGCTGCAGCTGCCAAATCTGGCGGGCGGCGCTTTTACTAAGCTGATTCTCGGCCGGCTGGAATCTGAGCGCGACACGCGCATCGAAACCGATGGTTCTGACGCCAATTTTCTGGTCGCCAACCAGTTTTTTGAGAGCGAGCAGACCGTATTTGAGTGGCAGTTGGGTTCGGCCAATGACGGTGCGCTGGAATGGTTGGTGGGGGTGAATTATTTCACCGACGAGGGTTCCGGGTACGTCCCCATTGACTTCATTTTCAATGATGTCGACGGCATTCCCCTGTCGTTCGTCATCCCCGGCATCGGCGATATCTTCGCGGCCCTGCGCGGCTCCGGCGGCAATCGGCAGGACAATACCGAACTCACCAGCTCGGCGGTATTCGGCCAGGCCACCTATGACATGACGCCGTCGTTCAGCGCCATTCTCGGACTGCGCTACACCAAGGATGAGGTGGACGACACCTACTCACAGGTGCAAAGCCCCGTGCTGCCGCCCCTCGCCCCGGTGTCCAACGACGCCTCCTGGAGCGAAGTCACCGGCAATCTCGGTTTCGAGTGGCGCGTGAGTGGCGACGATTATGTCTACGGCACCCTGGCGCGCGGGTTTAATAGTGGTGGGTTCAACGCGGTGACCGGCGTTGGCCCGGTGCCGGTGGATCCGGAGTTTATCGACAGTCTGGAGCTGGGCTCCAAGCACACCATGCTCGACGCGCGCCTGCAAATCAACCTGGCGGCGTTTTACTCCGAGTATACCGATCTCAATATCATCCAGGTGGTCGGCGCAACCTCGCTCACCGATACCGGTGGCGCCGAGATCACGGGGTTGGAACTCGAGTGGAGCTACCTGCCCGTCGCCGATCTGAAGTTGAGCGGCTTTGTCGGCTGGCTGGACACCGAAGTGGTCGACTTTGACTTCACCGACCCGGTGAGCGGTGAGTCCGTCGTTCTCAACGGCAACCAGCTGCCGCGCGCGCCCGAGCTACAGGCCTTGCTCAGCGTCGAGTATGAATGGGTTTTTGCCGGCGGCGCCACCCTGACCCCGAGCGTCGATATCTACTGGCAGGACGAGGTATTCTATGGCCCCGATAACCGCTCCGACCTGGTGGGTGACAGCTACTCCAAGTCCGATTTCACGCTGACCTGGCGCAGTGGCGACGAGCGTTACGCCGTCGAGGCCTTTGTCGAGAATATTGAAGACGAGCAGCAGGTGGTGGCGTTGGCCACGAGCTTTGCCCAACTGGGCAGCTTTCCCTTGGCGACCTACTCGGCGCCGCGCACTTATGGCCTGCGCTTCAGCAGCCAGTGGGGCGGCTAGTCCGTATCGGGCCGGCGCGCGCCAAGCTGCGCGCCGGCCCCGTGGTGATACCCGGCCAACCGTTGCGGCATAACCTTCGTTGCCAGTCAGGCAAGGGGCAATAGCGATGAAAACACTTGTTCTGTGGTGCTCATTGGCGATCAACATCGTCCTCGCCGGTCTCATGGCCTGGGTGTTCGTGGCCCCCTACCATTTCGCCAATACCTTTCTCGGCATGAATGTCGGTGTCAATGCTACCTACGAGCAATTGCGCAGCCATTTTGCCGACATCCAGCACGGCGTGGGCGGCGTCGTCTTTCTCGGCGACAGCATCACCGACGGCGGGCGCTGGGCCGAGCTGTATCCGGGTCTGAGCATCCGCAACATGGGCATTCCCGGCGACACCGTCGCCGGCGTACTCGACCGTCTCGAACAGGTCACCGCGCTGCGGCCGCGTCTGGTGATGCTGATGATTGGCACCAATGACCTCGGCGCCGGCAAGGCGGCGCCGGAGGTGGTTGAGGGCGTGGGACGAATTCTCGCGGGGCTGCGCGAGCAGAGCCCGCAAACGCGGGTGGTGCTGCAGTCGGTATTGCCCCGAAGCCGCGATTACGCCGACCGGGTGGCGGCCACCAACCAGGGCTTGCGCCGCGTGGCGCAGCAGTTCGGCGCCGAATATCTCGACCTGCATACGCGCTTCGCCGATGAAAATGGCGCTATACGCCGCGAATTCACCAACGACGATTTACATCTGCTGGGCAGTGGCTATCGGGTGTGGGGGCAGGCGATCGCCGGGTTTATGGCGGACCCATGAGCCTCGTCCAGCGACCGCCGGCCTTATTTGCCACGGGTGTTGAATTTCTCGCGGCCAATCATAAGGTCTTTCCACATCACCCAGTCGCCGATAAAACTGTACAGCGGGTATTTGAAGGTTGCCGGTCGGTTGTGCTCGAAGAAGTAGTGACCGATCCAGGCAAAGCCGTAGCCCGCCAACGGGGCGGCCAACAGCCACCACAAGGTGCCGCTGGCGATGGCCCCGATCACGATGGCCACCACCAGCCAGGTGCCAACGAAGTGGAGCTTGCGGCAGGTGGGGTGGGTGTGCTCGCTCAGGTAAAAGGGGTAGAACTCGGCAAAGTTGGAATAGCGGTGATCTTGCATCAGACGTAAACCTCGTTGCGCGCGGCTTGATTGATGTCACCATTATAGGTATTTTGTTTCACCTATAAACATTGATTTTATATTTTGTTTTTCTATGGCCGGGTCGTTGACATGCTCTGTTGAAGGAGTACTGGAACAACAGGACGTGCGCCATAGTCTCGCAGGAATCGCCGCCGATGATAAACCTTCACCTCATTTTCCGGTCCTGGCGTCGGGATTTCCTGTCGACAGTGTTCGCCCTACTGCTTATTGCCGGTTGCAGCCCCGCCAGCGATGACCCGGGGGCAAAAGCGCTTGCCGACGGCGCGGCAAAACCCGCGGTTCTGGTCTACTCACGCACCGAGGAATTTCGCCACGACTCCATTCCCGCCGGCATCGCGGCGATCGAAAAACTCGGCGCGCGCGACGGCTTTGCCGTTACCGCCACGGAAGACCCGGCCTTTTTCACCGACGCCAATCTGTCCCGCTTCGCCGCCATTGTGTTTCTCAATACCACCGGCAACGTGCTCGACCGCAGCGGCGAGCGGGCGATGGAGCGCTTTATCCAGGCCGGCGGCGGTTTCGTCGGCATTCATTCCGCGGCCGACACCGAGTGGCGCGACAGCGACTGGTTCTGGTATCGGCGCCTGCTCGGCGCGGTGTTTAAGAATCACACCGAGATTCCCAGCAATGTGCAGACCGCTGATCTGCGCACTCTGCGGTGGGATCACCCGGCCACCGCCCGGCTGCCGGAGTATTGGTCACGCGCCGACGAGTGGTACAACTTTCGCCAGCTCAGCACCCGGGTCACCGACCTGGTCGCCGTCGATGAAAGCAGTTATATCGGCGGCGAGCACGGCGCTCGCCACCCTATGTCGTGGTATCAGGAATTCGACGGCGGGCGCAGTTTCTACACCGCCATGGGACACACCGTGGCGTCTTTTGCCGAGCCGGAGATGCTCGAACATTTAAGCGGCGGTATCCGCTACGCCATCGGTGACGCCGTCGCTCTGGACTACACTAAGGCGCGCCCCGAGAGTTCGCGCTTTTACAAGCAGGTGCTCGCGCCGGCGCTGGCCGAACCGGTGGGCTTCGATATCGCCTCGGGCGGCGAGGTCTTTATCGCCGAGCGCCGCGGCACCCTCAAACGCTATGATCCGGCGACCCGCGACGTTGCCGTGGTCGCCCGGCTGGGGGTCGAATTCGGGCACGAGTTCGGCCTGTTGGCGGTGGCCCTCGCCCCCGATTTCGCCGCTAGTGGCGCGCTTTTTCTGATGTACAACCAACGCTTGACGGCGCATGAGGTGGTGCAGCGGGTGGCGCGCTTCACTCTCGATGGCGCCAACCTGGATTTGGCCAGTGAAACGGTGCTGTTGGAGATCGCGGTCGACGAACACTGCTGCCACACCGGCGGCGATCTGGAATTCGACGACGCTGGCAACCTCTTTATCGCCATCGGCGACAACACTAACGCACAACTCTCCCAGGGCTACGCTCCCATCGACAGCCGCGCCGACATGAGCGCCAACGACGCTCGCCGCACCAGCGCCAACACCCAAAGCCTGAGCGGCAAGATCCTGCGCATCCGCCCGCGCGCGGATGGCGGTTACGCGATTCCCGCCGGCAATTTGTTTGCCGACCCCGAGCGCGGGCGTCCGGAAATATACGTGATGGGGACCCGCAACCCTTACACCCTGGCCTACGACGATGAGGCTAAGATGCTGTACTTTGCCGACGTCGGCCCGGATGCGCGCGCGTTTGCCGCCGATCGCGGCGCCGGCGGCCACGATGAGATCAATCGGGTGGCGGCGCCGGGCAACTACGGCTGGCCTTTCTTTGTCGCTAACAATCGTCCCTATCGCGCCTACGATTTCGCCGCCGCCGAGGCCGGCGGCTGGTTCGACCCCCTGGCGCCACGCAACGCATCGCCGCGCAACACCGGTGCCGAGGCGCTGCCACCGGCGCAGCCGGCGCTTATCTGGTATCCCTACCGCGAGTCCGAGCGGTTTCCCGAACTCGGCGGGGGCGGCCGCAACGCCCTGGTGGCGGAGGTGTTTCGACCGCAGCGTTTCCGCGCCGCCGAGCAACCCTACCCGGATTACTACGCCGGCAAGCTGTTTATCGCCGACTTTGTGCGGCGCTGGATCAAGGTGGTGTCCCTCGACCCCGGGGGTCGGGTGAGCAAGATCGAGCCCTTCGCCGCCGCCGCCGACTTTGCCGCGCCGCTCGATCTCAAGTTCGGTCCCGACGGTCATCTGTACGTGCTGGAATACGGCGCGCAGTGGTTCACCGCCAATCCCGACGCGCGGCTGGCCAAGGTGGCGTATAGCGGCCCCGGCAATCGCCCGCCGCGGGCGCGGCTCGCGGTGCCGGTGACCGAGGGCGCCGCGCCTTTCACGCTGGCGGCCGACGCCGGCGCCTCGGCGGACCCCGACGGCGACCCCCTGACTTTCGCCTGGCAAGTGACGGCCCTGGACCACCGCGACCAGGCGGACGCCCATCTGCGCGCACCCTGGGTTGCCGACCCGGATCTCGGCGCGGCGCGGGTGCGGCGGGTCATCGACGATATCGGCCTGCACTTGGTGCGTTTGCGGGTCGCCGACGACAACGGCGCCAGTGCCGAGGCGTCGGCGTTGGTCCACGTCGGCAATGCGCCGCCGCAGGTCGCCATCGCCGTGGATGGCAACCGCAGTTTTTTCTGGCCCGGCCGCGGGCCTTTGCGCTATGACGTCAACGTGCGCGATGCGGAGGATGGCGCGCTCGGCGCCGGCATCGAGGCGCCGGCAGTGGCGGTGGGCTTTGCCTTTCATCCTCCCGTCGACACGGCGGATGGCGGTGGCGGCCACCCAGGGCGTGACCCTGTCGATCGCGGCGCCGAGTTGGTCAGCGAAAAAGCCTGCGTGGCTTGCCATCAGGCGCGCGCGCCCTCGGTGGGGCCCAGCTTTGCCGAGATCGCCGCGCGCTACGCGGCGAATGCCGACGCCGAACGGTACCTGGTGGACAAAATCAAGCGCGGCGGCGCCGGCGTTTGGGGCGCAGTTAATATGCCCGCCCACGACTTTCTGCCGGACGCCGATGTGCGCCGCATGGTCGCCTACCTGTTGTCGCTCGCCGATGATGCCAAGGCGAGCCTGGCGGCCAGCGGTGACCTGCCGCTCGACGCGCACGTGGCGGGCGCCCGCAAGCACCCGCTATTGGGAACTTGGTATCCCGGCACATATCGACTGCGGGCGCGCTATGCCGACCGCGGCGCCAATGGCCTGCCGTCGCTGGTGCGCGCGGATGAAATCAGTCTGCGCCACGCCCTCGTGCCCCTGTACACTCTGGCGTCGAGCCGCGCCAGTGCGGGGATTCGAAACATCACGCGCCACGGCGCCACGGCGTCTATCATCACCGGCTCGAAGACGTATCTAGCGCTGGGGCGCCTGGATCTGAGCGGCATTGCCGGCGTCCGCCTGTTCGAGATTATCGCCCCGGCCGAGGTCACTCCCAACACCCGCATCGAATTGCGCGCCGGCGGCGCCGATGGCCAGGTGGTGGGGGTCGCCCGCGGCATCGGCGGCTTTTCGGAACGCTTGACATTGGAGCGCGTGCCGTTTGAATACCAGCCACGCGAGGGCATGCGCGATCTCTATCTGGTGTTTCACGGCGCCGGGCAGGATGACTACGCCCGCTTGGGAATTTTTTACGCCATCGAGTTTTTACCGGCGGAGCGTTGAGATCTGCGACAGGTGGGCGTCAGCGTAGACTATTAGTGTTAACAGGCCCTAATTAATACACGGCACTATCGGTCGCGGCGGTCACGCGATACTGGCGGCCAGCGATCACGGCCTCGACCACATGGCCTGGCGGCGTTTGCACCTCCAGTTGCATGGCGGCGGGTAGTTCGCAGGTGATCAGTGCGCCGCCGTCCTCCGGCGCATAGCGCAGCTCGATGGCGCCCATGGGGGTGGGGTATCGCACCTTGAACGTGGAATTCAGTCCCGCCAGTTGCGGGCGCAGGCGCACTCTGGCATAGCCGCGCGCGAGTGGCGCCAGCCCGAATAACTCGGCGCTGAACTGGTGCATCAGTGACGCGGAAAATCCGTGGCACAAGCTTGCCGAGGGGGTGTAGTTCTCCCACAGGGTGGTGGTGTCGGTGGCGAGCATCGGGGCAAAGCGGCGCAGCGTTTCCCGCAGACCGGCCGCCAGCGCGCCGGCCTTGGCCCACGCCGCCACCACAAAGTGGCTGAAGAAGGTGTTGGCGGCGACGCAGTCGGTGCCGTCGTTGAGCGCCTCGCCGCGCGGCACCACCCGCGGCGCCTTGGTCAGTTTCAGGCGCGCCGGGTCGCAGCACCAGGCCAGCATGCTCGGCCAGCGTTCCCCCGGCGCGATATCGAACAGAATCATCAGGGCGTTGGCGTGCTGCGAGACCCGGGCCTCCCGCGTTAAATCGCGCGGTGTTACGACGTCCACGTAAACGCCGCGCCCGTCATCCCAGGCCAGCGCATTGAGTTTTTCTGTCAGCGCCGCCGCGCGCGCGGTGAAGCGCGCCGCGCTGCCGCCGTCGCCCACGGCTTGGCGCAGTCGCGACAGCGCCCGGCAGGCACCGACCAGTAAGGCATTGATAATGGTCGAGATGCCGTGTCGACCGACGCCGGCCCAGTCCACGAACAGCCAGTGCGGCACGTTCTCGAGCATGCCGCTGGCGCCGCACTGGGCGTCGAACCAGGCCACCGCCCGCTCCGCCGCCGGCAATAAATCCTCGGCCACGTCGACGTCTCCGGTGCGCATCACGTAGTCGTCCAGCGTCAGTATCCAGTGCAGGGTCCAGTCCGGAATCAGCAAAAAATCGTGGCCGTGATCGCCGGGCGCGAACATTTGCGTCAGCCCGTCCGCGCGCTGGCTTTCGGCGGCCTGATATAAAAACTGGCGGGTCAGCGGCGCGGCCGCGGTGCCGAACACCGCCCAGGCGGCGGCGAACTCGACCGCCACGTCTCCCAGCCACTGCCGTTGCTCGCGCCCGGGGCAGTCGATCCAAGTATCCTGCATGCACAAGCGGAGGGTGCGCTCGCCCAAGCGCCAGAGCTTTTGCACCGCTTCGTTATTTGTCTCCAGGGCGCCCTGTAATTCGAGTGCTTGGCCGGTCGCCACCGCGCCGACGCCGGTGATGGTGACCAGACCGCGCTCCCTGGTGTCGCCGATGGAAAGTTCCAGCCAGCGCACGGAATCCCAGGAAAATTTTTCAAAGCGCTGGCGGCCTGGGCGGCAGTGATAGCGCGCGACGTTGGCGTCGCTGCCGTGGTAGCTGGGTTCGGGCGCCAGCCGCGCAAGGGTGCTCGCGCCCTCTGCGCGGTGCACATCGCCACTCAGTCTTTCGCCGACGGCGATATCGATCACTTCGCCGCCTTGGGCCTCAACTTCCAGGAATGCGAAGCCGGCGTGCAGGGCGTCAAATTCAAACTGCAGGACTGATCTACCTGAGCCGCTGGTTTTCACCCGCAGCGTGCCCGTTGCCGCGTCGTCCAACTCGACAGTGCCCGCGGGCGCCGGTGACAGCGTTTGTCGATAGATCTGCTGATCAAATTCCAATGTTTCGGCGCCGCCGCCGATCGCTGCCCAGGTCAGTTTGTCCGTGGGAAGAGTTCTCTCCGTCGGGCGCGGGGCAATGCGGGGCAGGAGGGTGGGGAAGGGCTCGATTCCCATGCCACCAAACATGCCTTCGGGACCGCCGCCACCGGCCACCAAGGGGCGCGCCGAACTGAAGTGGCTGTCGTCGAAATCGCTGTGCAGCCAGCCCGCGGGAAAGCGCTCGGCATAGAACTCCTCCAGATAGCCGCGGCTGGCATTGCCAATTGGCGTGTTTTGCCGCCAGGCCTCGCACCGGAGAAAGCGCCATGCGGGACTGCCGTCGACGCAGATTGTTTCACCGCCACAGCTCACCTCGCCCTCGATCCAAAGCGCGCCGTCGCCAAAGATTTCCTGCCACAGGCAGCGCGGTGATTGGTATTGGGCGGTGTCGCGCCCTTCGACCCGAATCACTACGCCGATCACGTTGCCGCCGGCGCGCAGCCGTGAAACGAAATCATAGCTGTCGTAGCGTTGGAATAGGGGGTCACAGCGCACCGGCCCGCGGCCGATGCGAGTGCCGTTGACCCACAGCTGATATTTGCCGTCGGTGGTGAGGCGCAGCCGCGCCGCGGTCGGCGCAACGGGGAGGCGAAACTTCAGGCGTGCCAGGTAATAGCGGTTTTCGCCGTCGCGCCGTGCGTGGCCGTGAAAGGCGGCCACCACGCCCGCCAGATCGACGGCCTGCTCGCTGGTCCAGATCGCTGGCGCGCGTCGCAACATCAGCCTTCCCCCTTGTGTTGGCGCGGTGCCTGGGCTATAAACCGTTTCATATATAAAGAGAAGTGAGAATTTGCATGGCGCAAACCCGGAACTCTGACAGTAAGGAAACCCTCTATCGCGCACCGGCGTTGGAAAAGGGCCTCGATGTTATCGAGTTGTTGGCCGCCCAGCGTGGTCCGGTCACCATTGCCGAAATCTGCGATCGGCTCGGTCGCTCGAAGAACGAGTTGTTTCGGATGCTCCATGTGCTCGAACAGCGGGGCTATATGGAACGCCGGGGCGAGGGGCTGGCCATCAGCCCGAAACTGTTCACCTTGGGCATCAACAACCCGCCGGTGCTGGGCTTGGTGGAAGCCAGCAAACTGGTGATGGAGCCTTTGGTGAAAGCGGTTGGTCAGGCCTGTCATCTGGCTATCATCGCCGGTGGTGACATCGTTGTGGTGGCCAGCGCGCAAGCCGGGGACGACCTGAGTTTCAGCGCCCGGGTGGGCCATAAGCGGCCCATTACCGATTCCTCGTCGGGCCGCGTGATCGTCGCTTTTCAGCAGGAATTGGAGCAAAGCCGGTCGTTCGCGCAGATCAAACAGGTGTCCCCGCAATTGCTGGAAGATTTTGTCGCCGACTGTCGCGCCATTAGTGAGCGGGGATATCTGGTGCGTCCCAATGGCTACTTTCGCGGCATTGTAGACCTCAGTGTGCCAGTCTTCGGCGCCGACGGCAGCACGCCATTGGCGGCGATGACGATCATCTGGCTGGAACGCATCGATCAGCCGGTGCCGGCGGAGCAGGCGATAACGTTGATGTTGAAAGCGTCCGCCGAAGTGAGCGCCATGCTTACCTAGATTCATATATGGAACTTTAGTTCACAGGAATACTGTTAGCAAGCCCTAGGAGGGGTCAGAAGGATTTGGGGTCAGGTCTTTGATTTAGGATTTGGGGTCAGGATTTGGGGTCAGGTCTTTGATTTATGATAGCTCATCAAGAGCTATCATAAA
>JAAUXX010007118.1_pt1 | contig 14242 bp, 14 predicted proteins | sample 7278111 | NCBI WGS metagenome assembly JAAUXX01 (sample SAMN14350116, study PRJNA611818) | marine sediment metagenome | isolation source: surface marine sediment (1.8m) | place: French Polynesia: Moorea | collected 2018-08
GGCGGCGGCAACCAGGAGCGAGGCTTCGGTTCGGGTGGCGACCAGATCCTGATCAACAGCAAGCGGATCTCCGGCAAGAGCAATGACATTTCGTCGGCACTCGCTCGAATCCAGGCCGAACAAGTGGTTCGCGTCGAAGTCATTCGAGGCACGACCTCGGGTCTCGATGTGCGCAGCGAGGGTTTGCTCATCAACGTGATCGTCGACGCGCAAACGGACAAGGGCTCCGGTTCCTGGCAGGTTCACGCCGGTGACTATTCCGATGCTGGCGTGCTGTTCGACGGCCTGGTCTCCTACAGCCGCGGGTACGATCGTTTCGGGTATCTCGTCAGCATCGAGTTCGGGCCCTTTAATCGGGGCGACAACGAGCTCAGCGAGGAGGTTTTCATTCCCGTCGATCCGAGCCTGCCCGTGCGGACATTCACGCGCGTCAGGCCCGAGAAAGAAACGAACCTCCAGTACAACGCGTCCGGCTCATGGCAGATCAGCGACTCCGACGAGCTCAACCTCAATGCTCAGTACACCGACGTGGACGAGTTTCAAGAGCAGTTCATCACGCGCACGATCGAGGGCGTGCCCGGAAGCGAGGAGGCGCTCGATATCAGCACCGAGATCGGGACGGAGTGGGAGTTCGGCGGGGATCTCGTCAACAGCTTCGGTCCCGGTCAGCTCAAAACGCGCGCGATCATTACCCGCGAGGAGGAGCTGGAAGACGAGACCGTCAGCCTGGTCTCTATCTCACCCGATACCGACGTCGTGTCGACGCTCGTGTCGACCGAGGAGGAGCAGGGCGAGACGATCGGTCGCACCTCCTATACCTGGCCCGTCGCCGAGGGGCAACGGCTCGAGCTCGGCGTCGAAGCCGCCGTCAATACTCTCGACATATCGACGCGGCTGTTCGAGACTGACACGGACGGCAACGTCGTCGAGATCCCGCTGTTCAATGCCAGCGCGAGCGTCGAGGAAGAACGTTACGAGATTTTCACGACGCATTTCTGGACGTTGTCCGAGCGCATGGTGCTCGAATCCGCTCTCAACGCGGAGTGGTCGACGATCCAGCAGGACGGCGAAGACATCCAGCTGTCGCGCTCATTCCAGTTCCTGAAGCCGCGCTTCGATTTCCGCTATGACCTTAACGACCAGGACCAGTTCCGAGCTCGTCTCGAGCGATCCGTGAGCCAGCTCGACTTCTCGAACTTCGTTGTCGAGTTTGATCGCGACGACAACCTGATTTTCGGGGGCAACCCGAACCTCCGGCCCGAGCAGGTCTGGCGCCTCGACCTGACCTACGAGCACCGGATCGGGAGCGATCGCGGCGTTGTCAGCGCGAACGCCTTCTACGAGGACATCAGCGATCACATTGACCGGATCGAGGTTCTGGCGGGCCTGTCTGCGGCGGGCAATATCGGCAAGGCCAAAGCCTTCGGCGTCGAACTCAAGGCCAGCCTCCGCCTCGAGCCGATCGGGCTGAACGGGGCCGTGTTCGACATCGTCTACATTGCGCTCGAAACCGAAGCCACGGATCCCTTTACCGGGGAGACGCGTCGCATTGCGGGTGAGCCCGACCACGACGTCGAGATCCAGTTCCGACACGACATCCCGGCGTGGCGCTTCAACTATGTCATCGACTATCGCTGGCGTTCAAAGCGATTCAGCAACGATCTGAGATTCCGGGACGTCGATGAGGACTCGTCGCCGCGCATCAACATTACGGCCCAGCTGCAGATCCGTCCTGCACTGACCTTGTACACGCAGATCAGGTCCCTCAACAACATCGACCGGCTACGGATCCGGGAGCGCTACGCGAACAGCATTGCCGATCCGGAGCCCGTGCGCATCGAGCGGCGATTCCGTTCGTTTCAGCAGGAGCTGATCGTCGGCTTGCGCGGCCAGTTCTAGGGTGAGGGGATTTCCCCACTCGCATCGCTTTCCGGGATCTCTCCTGTCTTGAGGTAACGCCGGTACTCGCTGCAGGCGCGTTCGCGGTTCTCGAGGTTGGATTCGCTCGGGTGGTTTTCGCTGAATTCGGCCCAGGCATTGCAGAAGCCGAAGAGCTTCAGGCCAAGCTCTGATTCGGCACGGGCCTTTTCCTCCGCAAGTTGCCCTTCGTCGATCACTCCCGTGAGCTGATCCTGCAGATCGAGCGTCGTCGCGAGCATGTTCTCGTCGAATTCGCGCTGCGACTCCTCGTCTACGGGCCGCTGCCGGTCTATGAAGTAGAGGGCCGTGGCGGCAACGAGGACAAGGACGAGCCCTCCGGCGATCGCGATGGGTTTCAAACTGCCATTCGCCATGCTCGTAGCTTACCGCAACATCTTGTCATGATGCATTTGAGACGGCATCGCGGCTTTAGTTCATAGACGGGCGAAATGCGATTCACGTCGCGGCAATTTCGAACGTGAACGGTAGGCTATTCCGTTGAGGAATTGCCGTGAAACCGAACAGCATCGTCATTGCCCTGAGCTTCTGCGTATTGCTCATTGCCTTCTGGAACCGGAACGCAATGCCGTCTGGCGTTGACGTGTTGCCGGCGCTCGAGGTCGAGCCCGAGCAAACGCCAAGCGACAAGGCGCCCTTTCGCGTGACGTTCAACAACGTCGCCTACCAGGTCAAGCCACAGTATCGTTACTCATTGACCGGTCTCGTCGTGTCCTATCGGCACCATGACGGCAACAGCCGAATGCACCGCTTGTCGAACGACCACCTGAATATGCTCGACGTTTGCGTAGTCTGGGGAGACAACGCCGACCCGGCGCTGTTGCAGCAGCTCGACTTCTGGAACGGCATATTCTCCTGCAACGTCAAGACCCGGGACTGGGACGTCTGGTATGCCTTCGATATCTACTCGCTGTCGAACAATCATCTGTTGAGCGACGACGCGTCAATCAGGGACCAGGTCCGGAAGATCCGGATTGGCGACCAGATACGCGTTGAGGGGTGGCTGGCGTCTTATGGGACAAACACGGGCGACGAACGAGGCACGAGCGTTACACGGGACGACACGGGCGACGGTGCGTGCGAAACGATATTTGTCGACCGCTTCAGGATCGAGCGTGCGGCGACGAGCTGGTGGCGGCTGGGAATGTGGACATCGCTTGTCGTGCTGCTAGCGAGCCTCGTCGTGCACTTCCGCACTCCCTACAAGCCGCATGCCCGGCCTCAATGACGTCAGTGTACTGGTGAATCAGCTTGCGGTCCGATTCGGCTGGCAGCTCGGACAGAGATACAGTCGGCGGCTGCCGACGTTGGTCATCTCGATCGGCGTTTCACACGTGCGACAGGGCAGGCCCTTTCGGCCGAATACATAGAATCGCCGTTGTTCGTAACTGAGTCCCTCGAGTTTCCCGGCCTTGTCGATCTCGGGCGTCACCGTAATGCCGCGCGTTCGGTACGATCGCCTGCTGAGCACGAGCGTGAGACGCGCAAGGTCGCGCAATCGCCGTTCGTCGAGATCGGCAGGGCGAAGCGCGGGGTGCACGCGTGCGACGTGGAGAATTTCGGAGCGCAGGTAGTTGCCGTTTCCCGCGAGATAAGCCTGATCCAGGTACAGGCTGCCCGTACTTCGATTGCGAAAACGTTTGTCACCGAGGCGTTCGACGACGGCGTCCGTGTCGAGAGATCGGTCGAGGATGTCGGGGCCGACCCGGTTCAGGAATGGATGCCTTGCAACCTGCTTCGGCGTCAGTACTTCGATATCCGAGGCGCTGTAAAGGAGAGCGCTGTGAGTCTGGGTGTGCAGGGCGACGCGCAGGCTCCGGCCCGTCGCGGGCAGCCGCGGCCGCCTGGTCGTATACCAGCGGCCGTAAAGCTGGTTGTGGCTGTACAGCGTCAGGTCGTTGTCGAAGCGTGTGAGCATCGCCTTGCCGCGCGTCTCGACCGCCGTAACCGTGCTGCCGGAGAGCTTCTTCTCGAATCGCTTCAGAGCCGGCAAGCCAAAGCTGACCTCGACGACGGGTTTACCGACCAGCACGCGGGCGATCTTGTCCGCTGCCAGCCGGATTTCGGGTCCTTCAGGCACTTTGCTTCGGCCTCGATCGCCTGCAGCGCTCAGAGCAGTAGCGGACCGCATCCCAGCAGTCCGCCCACTTGCGCCGCCAGCTAAACGGACGACCGCACGTAACGCAGAGCTTCTCCGGCAGGTGCGGTTTCCGGTGCGCCAAAATCAGGAAGCGTCGAGAGCCGACTCGATTGCGGCGACGAGCTTGTCGTCGTAGGGCTTGGTACGCGGGCTGAATTCGGAGATCAGCTTGCCATCGCGGCCGATCAGGTACTTGTGGAAGTTCCAGGTCGGGTAGGTGCCGGAGGCCTCGGCAAGCGCGACGTACATCGGGTGGGCGTCGCCGCCTTTCTTGACGACGGTCTTCTCCATCATCGGGAACTTGACCTTGTAGGTCAGCCGGCAGAACTCCTGGATCTCTTCCTCGGTACCGGGTTCCTGGCCCATGAAGTCGTTCGACGGGAATCCGACGACGGTCAGGCCGCGCTCGCCGTACTCCTGGTAGAGCTTCTCGAGGCCGTCGTACTGAGGCGTGTTGCCGCACTTCGATGCCGTGTTGACGACGAGAACGACGTCGCCGGCGAACTCCTCCGAGAGATTGACCGTATCCTCGGACGCGAGGCGTCGGAATTCGTAGTCCAGGAGCGCCTGACTTTCGGCGCCGGCGATGCTCGCCACGGCAAGCAACGTGAGCGTAATCAGCTTCTTCATGAGTGGTCCTCAACGGGCCCCGGTACCGGGGCGAACAAACAGGGGTGCCAATGGTGGTACGCGTGATCGCCCGTGCCTAGTGGACTTTTGTAACACTTGGTATCGGCTGGTCCGCAATCGCACGGAAGCGTCCCCCTGTGCTACGGTCGCGCCCCGTACCAGGCCGATATTCTCGCTCGTGACCGACGTCCCTCTTTACCGATATCTCGCCTATGCCGGCGCGCTGCCGTTCCTTGCCTCTGGCCTGTTGCCCTGGGTCGGCGTTGACTCACTCGGGCCTCTCGGCAGCGCGCGGGACGTGCTGGCCCTCTACGGTCTCGCAATTGCGAGTTTCCTCTGTGGAACGCACTGGACGTTCGAGCTCAAGGACCCCGGGCATTGGGGACCCTCGCTCTTCATCGTCTCCAACGTTCTCGTCGTCGCAGCCTGGGCAGCCCTGATCGCGGCGCCCGTAAGGATAGCGCTCGGCGTCCTGGCGCTCGTGTTCGTTGCACTCCTCGCCGTCGACCAGCGCATTCATGCACGCGGCGGAACGAGCGTGGACTACTGGCGCGTGCGGCAGCGCGTCACGGCCATTGTGCTCTTCGCGTTGCTCGCCGGCGCGCTCGCCTGATGGCGCAGGTCGGGATCGTCGGCGCCGGACTCGCGGGGCTCGTGCTCGCGCGGGGCCTCATGCATCGGCACGATGTCACGGTCTTCGAGAAATCGCGCGGCGTGGGCGGGCGTCTCGCGACGCGCTACGCGGGAGACTTCGAGTTCGATCACGGCGCCCAGTTCTTCACGGCGCGGACTCGCGAATTCAGGGAATTCCTGGCGCCGCTGATCGAAGCCGGCCACGTTGCTCACTGGCCTGCGCGATTTGCCGAGTACTCGGGTCCCGACATCACGGCATCGCGGACCTGGGACGCCGAGTATCCGCACTACGTCGGCGTGCCGCGAATGAACGCGATAGGCAAATCGCTCGCTGACGGGCTCGACATCCGAACCGGCGTTCGCGTGACACGAGTCGACCGGATAGAGGATCGCTGGCGGCTGTCGCTGGACAGCGGCGCGGACCTCGAGCAGGCCGAGGTGGACTGGCTGCTGGTAACGGCACCGCTCAGCCAGGCGCAGACACTGCTGCCGGCCAATGCCGACCTCGATTGTGCAATTGGCGACCGGACGATGCTCGGTTGCTACGCGCTCATGCTCGGTTTCGAGCAGGAAAGGTCGCTGCCCTTCGACGCGGCGCTCGTCCGGGAAGCGGACATCAGCTGGATGTCCGTCAATAGCAGCAAGCCGGGCAGGGGCCCTGCAATGACACTGCTGGTGCATGCCACCAATCGCTGGGCCGAAGCGAATATGGACGCCGGGCTAGACGACGTTGAGGCGCACATGGTCGACGAAGTCGCTCGCATCACCGGCTTCGAGGCTGGTGCCGCAACGCACAAGGCGGTGCAGCGCTGGCGATTCGCAAATTCACCGAAAGCCACCGGGCGTACGCACTTCCTCGATGCGAAAAGTCGACTCGGCGTCGCCGGAGACTGGTGGATTCGCGGACGCGTCGAGTCGGCATTCACGAGTGCGCGAGGTCTGCTGGCGGCGCTTAATGATGTCCTTTGATCAATAATTGAACAGCCGTTTGCGCAATGGCGCAGCGCATCATTTTGTTGTTCCTGTGAAGTTACTTTAAGTTTGGAAACCAAGTATCGAAGCGCTCGTACGCGATTCGAAGTTTCTTGTGACACCAAATTTTTTTCTTGCATTCAACGCGCGTAGGAGTAGTTTCGTAATCGAGGCGCAAGCCTCAGCGGAGAGGGAAACCTCGAAGCAACCGCCCTGCTGAAAGAGGTCCGAGCCTCTCCAAGTGTCGGGGGCGGTGGACGCAAAATGCGGGACCGGCGCTGGCTGGTGCGACTCGAAAGGGGAGTGTCAGGCGGTACAAGGGAAACAGTAGCGAACCTCGGAAAAACGCTACCGGGAACCGAGCTGGTGAACGCGGGGTAGCCCGATACCAAGAACGTTGTCGGGTCTAGCACGGAGAGCTGGCCGCAAGGCAGGCAAACCGGGTCGGAGCCGGGAGCGCGACAAAAGCAGTTCTACTCATGCGTCCTCTATAAGAAAGGCGGCCCTAAAGGCCGCCTTTTTTCATCTGGACAAGCATTTCCCTTGCTGCGAGACTCCTCGAACCCTGCCCGAGACATTGTCGGGCAGCACAACACCAAGGGGTTTCGTATGCTGCGTTCGCTGTCCATATTGGTTCTTGCCTCTCTTCCCTGTATCGCCGGCGCCCAGACGCTGGACCGGATCGTCGAGTCAGGCAAGTTCCGGATCGGTTACGTGCCGGATGCGGCGCCCCTGTCCTTCAACGACTCCTACGGTAACGCCGTCGGCTACTCGGTTGACCTCTGCCGCTATATCGCCGCGTCGATCCGGGACGAGTTCGAGCTCGAGGGCCTTGAGCTCGAGTTCGTGCCGCTCAGTTCGATCGAGGATCGCCTCACTGCTGTCGAAACGGGCAAGGTCGATATCGAGTGCGGTGCCACGACCGTGACGATGTCGCGTCGGGAGCGCGTCGACTTCACGCTAATGACGTTCATCACGGGCGCGGCAATCCTGTCGCGCAAGGAAGCGCCTATCAATAGCATCGATGAGCTCAGCGACCAGGTCATTGCCGCCGTTCGCGGGACGACGACCGAGGAGGTCTTGCGGCGATTCGCCGAGGTCAACCGTACCAAGCTCAAGGTGCGATTCGTCGATACGCATGACAAGGGTATGGAGCTGCTCAATGCCGGCAAGGTAGAAGGTTATGCATCGGATCGCGCCATGCTGCTGGGACAGATTTTCCGCTTCCCGGACATGGCGGGTGACTACATGTTGACCAAGCGCGCGCTGTCGTTCGAGCCTTACGCGCTCATGACGCGTCGTGGCGACACGGAGTTTCGGCTCATGGCCGATCGCGCCCTGGCAAGCGTTTTCCGCGGCACACAGATCAATCGCGTCTACGCAAACTGGTTCGGCCGTTACGGCGAGCCGATGTCGCCCATTGTTGCGGCGATGTACCAGTTCCAGGCGGTCGGGGAGTAGCAGCGCCTCTGTCCGTTCGGCCGAGTCCCGACGCGCCACCACAGGCACGTCGTGTCCGCGCCGGCGGCGGATACTCGCGGGCTAGTCGATAAACATCGTTGCCGGATGCTCGAGCATGTCCTTGATGTGCTGAATCATCGCCGCGGCGTCGTAGCCGTCCACGAAGCGATGGTCGAACGAGGATGACAGGTTCATCATCAGGCGAACGGCGACCTGGCCGTTGAAGACGACCGGCCGTTCAACGGCGCGGTTTACGCCGATAATTCCTACTTCCGGCATGTTGATGACCGGTGTCGATGCAATACCGCCTAGTTTGCCCAGGCTGGTGATCGTTATCGTCGATCCGGACAGCTCACTTTTCCTGGCACTGTTGTCTCGGGCAGCCTCGGACACTCGCCGGATTTCGTGGGCGAGTTCTCGAACGCCGAGCGTCTCGGCGTGCCGCACGACGGGCACCTTGAGTCCATCGGGCGTCTGTGTTGCAACCCCCAAATGAACCGCCTCGTGCTGGAGAATCAGGTTGCGATCCTTGTCGTAGGTCGCGTTGCACTGCGGGAATGTCTTTAAAGCACGAATCAACGCAATGCCGAGAAACGGCAGCAGCGTCAGTTTTTCGGCTGGCTGCCTGTCGTTCATGTGTTTGCGAAGCGACTCGAGCTCGGTGATGTCCAGCTCTTCGACGTACGCGAAGTGCGGAATCTCACGTTTCGCGGCCGCCATGCGCTCGGCAATGATGCGTCGAAGGCCGATAACCTTGATCTCGCGTACGACGTCCGAGGGCGCCTGCGGCCGCGACGGTGTTTGCGTGCGCCCGGCCGCGCCGGTCGCGAATGCGTCGAAGTCGGCGCGCGTGATTCGACCGCCCGGGCCCGTGCCCGCGACCTCGGCCAGGTCGATTCCGGCCTCCTTCGCCCGGCGGCGAATGGCGGGCGACGTCACGATGCGCTTGCGCTTGCCGTTCGCAGCGGCGGCCGGTTCGGGTTCGGGTGTCGGTGCAGGCGCAGGCGCCGGCTCTGGCGGCGAGACCGGCTCTTTGTTCGCCTCTGCCGCTCCCGCGTCCGCGGCGGGAACACCATCCGTCGTGAAGGTGACGAGGGGAGCGCCGACGGCAACGATATCGCCGGGTTCACCGGCGAGTTTGACGACGCGGCCTGACACGGGCGAGGACAACTCGACGGCGGCTTTGTCGGTCATCATCGTGCCGACGACATCTTCTTCCTTGACGTCGTCGCCGACCTTGATAAACCACTCACCGATTTCCGACTCGACAGTGCCTTCGCCGAGATCCGGCAGTTTGAATACGTACTCGCTCATTCTGCCTCCATAACCTTGATGATACCCGCTGCCATTCGCTTCTTGCCCGGGAAGTAGTCCCACTCGAAGGCGTGCGGGTAGGGCGTGTCCCAGCCGGCGACGCGGCCAATCGGCGCCTCGAGGTGGTAGAAGCACTCCTTCTGCAAGGTTGCGGCAATCTCCGCGCCGAATCCGGAGAATCGTGTGGCTTCGTGTGCGATCAGGCAGCGGCCCGTCTTTTTGACGGAGTCTGCCAGCGTCGCGGCATCGAGCGGTGACATCGAGCGCACATCGATGACTTCTGCATCGACGCCCGTCAGCTCCGCCGCGGCAATCGCGACGTGGACCAAGGTGCCATACGTCACGATCGTCAGTTCGTCGCCGGGCCGGGCGACCTCGGCCTCGCCAATCGGCACCGTGTAGTAGCCTTCGGGCACCTCACCCTTCGGATGGGAGCTCCAGCTCACAGCGGGTTTCTCGGGGTCGCCGTCAAAGGGACCGTTGTAGATGCGTTTCGGTTCGAAGAATACGATTGGGTCGTCAGACTCGATCGCGCTGATCAGCAAGCCCTTCGCGTCGTAAGGGTTCGACGGCATAACGACTTTGATGCCGCTTACATGCGTAAAGATGCCCTCGGGCGACTGCGAGTGCGTCTGACCGCCGCGGATGCCGCCACCGCAGGGCGTACGGATCGTCACGGGGGAGAAGAACTCGCCGCAGGAGCGATAGCGCAGGCGCGCCAGTTCCGACACGATCTGGTCGAAGCCCGGATAGATGTAATCCGCAAACTGGATTTCGGCGACGGGCCTGAGGCCGTTGACACCCATGCCGATTGCGGCGCCGATAATGCCGCCCTCGGCGATCGGGGCGTCGATCACCCGGTGCTCGCCGTACTTGCGCTGCAGTCCGTCCGTGCACCGAAATACGCCGCCGAAGTAACCAACGTCCTCGCCGAGGACGACGACGCTCGGGTCACGGTCCATCATGATGTCATGAGCCGAGCGGATCGCCTCGATCATATTCATCTGCGCCATTACTTGAGCTCCCCGTTCATGACCATTTCCTTGATGCGGAGCATGCGGCGTCGCTGCGATTCGAGCCGCTTCGGCGGTTCTGCGTAGACATCGTCGAACATCGTCGTCGGATCGAGGAACGGCCCTTCGGTCATCGTCCCGTACTGTTGCGCTTCCTTCCAGGCCGCCATGACATCGTTCTTGAGTTCCTCGGTCATAGCGTCGTGCTTGTCTTCGGACCAGTGTCCCTCGCTGATCAGGTGCTGCTTGAGACGTTCGATCGGATCGCCCAGCGGGAATTCATGCCATTCGTCCTTGGGGCGGTACTTGGTCGGATCGTCACTTGTCGAATGCGCGCCGCCGCGATAGGTGACGAGTTCGATCAGCGTCGGACCGCCGCCGCGCCGCGCCCGGTCAGCCGCCCAGAGCGTCGCGGAATAGATTGCGAGCAGGTCATTGCCGTCGACGCGGATACCCGGAATGCCGAGTCCCAAGCCACGCGCTGCGAAGGGTCGTCGCTCGCCGCCGGCCGTGCCCTGGAACGTCGAGATTGCCCACTGGTTGTTGACGACGTTGAGAATGACCGGCGCCTGGTAGACCGCGGCAAAGGTCATCGCATGATGAAAATCGGCTTCCGCGGTCGAGCCGTCGCCAACCCAGGATGCGGCCACGTGGTCTTCACCCTTGATCGCTGACGCCATCGCCCAACCCACGGCATTCGGGTACTGCGTTCCGAGGTTGCCGGAAATGGAGAACACGTTGCCGCTCTTCGAGTGGTACATGATCGGCAACTGCCGGCCCTGGCACATGTCGTTCGTATTGGACAGACACTGGCACATCATGTCGACGAGCTTGACGCCCCGGTACATGAAGAGGCCCTGGTTGCGATAGGACGGGAAACACATGTCGCCGTGACGCAGCGCCATGGCTGCACCGATCGAAACGGCTTCCTCGCCGAGCGCCTCCATGTAAAACGAGATCCGGCCCTGGCGCTGGATCTGCCACATACGTGCGTCGAAGACACGATTGAGGACCATCCAGCGCAGCGCAACCTGCAGGTCGGCCGGCTCGAGATTCGGGTTCCACGGGCCGACGGCCTGGTGCTCGTCATCGAGGACCCGGACAAGGCCGGCGCTCAAATACTCGATGTCGCGAACGCGTGCGTCGGCAGTCGGCTTGTCGATCGTGCCGGCCGGGCTCAGGTCAAGGTAGCTGAAGTCCGGCTTGTCGCCGGGGCGCGCTGTCGGGCGCGGTATGTGCAGGCGTGACTCTTTGGCCATGTGAATCGAGTTTCCTTGCTGGTCTGGGCCGCCAGCCAGGCGCTGGGGGCGTTCTTCTAATTGCGATGCGTCCGGCATCGACGTCTTGCCGAACGCCCTCAGGCGATCTGGCGCGTATCGGGCTTGCCGGCCGCGACGATTCGTTTTGCGATGTCGTCAGCGATGCGATTGGTCGCGCGGCCGCTGGCTTCGGACTCGCGGAAGATTTCCGTGAGGCGCTCCGGAATCCGGTTAACGTCGGCCCGGACCTCGGTCTCCGACCCTTCTTCGAAATACTCGCGGGCCACCGAGATGATTCCACCCGCGTTGATTACGTAGTCGGGCGCGTACAGGATGTTGCGTTCGATCAAGAGGTCGCCATCGGATTCCACGCTCAGCTGATTATTGGCGGCACCGGCAATGACACTCGCTTTGAGCTTCGGGATCGACTGCGAATTCAGAACGTTGCCGAGCGCGCAGGGCGCGAGCACGTCGACGTCGGCAAAGAGGATGTCGCGTGGCGACACTTCGGTCGCGGGGACCGCTTCGTGCGTGGACTTGAGATGGTCGCGGCTGACGTCTGCTATGAACAGCTCGGCACCGTTCTCGTGCAACAGCTTGCAGAGTTCATGACCAACGTGGCCGACGCCCTGCACGGCAACCTTCAGCCCGGCGACACTGTCGCGGTCGAGTCGCGCTCGCACGGCGGCTTCCAGCCCGAGGTAGACGCCGAGGGCTGTCCACGGCGACGGGTCGCCGCCGGCCGCCGAATCCCCGCTCTGCGGCAAGCCCGATACGTAAGGCGTTTCGGTCTGCACGTTGCGCATGTCGTCGACCGACACCCCGACGTCCTCCGCCGTCACGTAGCGCCCGCCGATCGAGTTGACTGCGCGGCCAAAGGCGCGAAACAGTTCGGGCGACTTGCCGAATTCGGGATCGCGAAGGATCACGGCTTTGCCGCCGCCGAAGGGCAAGCCGGCAACGGCATTCTTGTAGGTCATGCCGCGCGAAAGGCGCAGAACGTCAGTAACGGCATCGCCCGCGGCCTCGTACTGCCAGAATCGGCAGCCGCCGGCGGCGGGGCCAAGGGCGGTCGAATGGATCGCAATGATGGCCTTGAGGCCGGTGGCGGGGTCGTCGAAAAAATGGACGGCTTCGTGGTGGTCGAACTCAGGATGATCGAAGACGCTCATCGGGCTCCTCTCGATGACGAATAGCGGGAATTTCCACGCGCAATGATAAGTGCATCAGGCCGGTTTTTTGTTGCTAAATCTTTGGTTTTCCGGCCAGAGCGTGCATAATTTATCGGATTTAGAGTATATATCGGGAAAGTTTATGCAGGCAACCAACCTCGATCACATAGATCGCCGAATTCTCGAGATTTTGCAGTCCGAGCCAGGCGTCAATGCGACAGCCATCGGCGAGCGCATCGGGCTGTCGCAATCGGCGTGTTGGCGGCGCATTCAGTCGCTTCGCGAACAGGGCGTCATTCGTGAACAGACCGTGCGGCTGGATCGCGAGAAGGTCGGTCTCAACACGATGGTGTTTGCCCACGTCAAACTTACCTCGCACGGCCGCAGCAACCTGACCGACTTTGCCGAGGCGGTCAGCGAGTTTCCCGAGGTGCTCGATTGCTACGTCTTGCTCGGAAACGTCGACTACTTGCTCCGCGTCGTGACCGAGGACATCAAGGCGTACGAGCGCTTCTTCTTCGAGAAGCTGTCACAATTACCGGGCATCCAGGAAGTAAACTCGAGCATCGTGTTGTCGGAAGCCAAACACACCAGTGTGTTGCCGCTGTCCATGACCGCGTAAGCTCAATCCGACGCACAAGGGGACAAACGTGAAAGCAATCTGGAAGGGTAAGGTCATCGCCGAGTCCGACGACACGGTCGTTGTCGAGAACAATCACTACTTTCCGAGGAGCGCGGTCGATCCCGGGGTTCTCGTGGAGTCGAGCCATACGTCGGTATGTCCCTGGAAAGGCACCGCAAGCTACTACTCGATCAGGGTCGACGACGCGACGAACGAAAATGCCGCCTGGTATTACCCGGAGCCCAAAGACGCGGCCGCCGAGATAAAGGACAGGCTTGCGTTCTGGAAAGGTGTCGAGGTCACGGCGTGATCGACCCGAAACCGGGTCGCTACGAAAGAGGAGTCGGGACATGAAGATCGGAATACTCGGAGCGGGCAACATGACCCGTGCGCTGGCCGGCAAGTGGGTTGGGGCGGGCCACGACGTCTTGATCAGCGGCCGAACGCTGGAAAAAGCCAGCGAGTTGGCGAAAGAGCTCGGCGATCGCGCGAGCAGTGGATCATTCGCCGATGCCGTGGCGTTCGCCGATACCTTGCTGGTCGCCATCATGACGCCGGGCATCATGGATGCACTCGACGCGGCGGGCGCCAATGAGGGCGCATTCGCTGGCAAGACACTGATCGATTGCTGCAATCCCGTCGACATCGAGACGTTCAGAACCTACGGCAACGAAACCGACTCGCTGGCCGAGCGAATCCAGGCGAAAGCCAGTGGCGCCAACGTCGTCAAGGCGTTCAACCTCTGCCAGGTCGCGGTCTGGGAAATGGACCCGCCCGAGTTCGACGGCCGTCGCCTCGTCGTGCCTTACTGCGGTGACGACGCCGGTGCAAACGCGGTCGGGGCCGAGCTCATTCGCGACGTCGGTTGTGAGCCGATGAACCTGGGCTCGCTCTACTATAGCCGGAGCCTCGAGGAGATGGCGGCTATCGTGATCAGTCGGCTGTTCGGCGGCGCACCACCGACGAGTGTATTCAACTGGATTGGGCCGACCGGATAGGCGTGTCGTCGGCGACGGCTCCAACAGGCGGGATGATCCCATAGACCCCTCGAGCGGTATTCGCCCCCGGACAATTCGTTTGCGCAAACA
>JAAUXX010017276.1_pt1 | contig 14235 bp, 25 predicted proteins | sample 7278111 | NCBI WGS metagenome assembly JAAUXX01 (sample SAMN14350116, study PRJNA611818) | marine sediment metagenome | isolation source: surface marine sediment (1.8m) | place: French Polynesia: Moorea | collected 2018-08
TCCTCGCGAGCTTTTTTGGTCGCTTTCTTAAGTTCCTGCATATCGTTTTGGGTCAAAATCAAACGGCCTTTTTTAGGCGTGCTCGATTTGTCTACTTGATTATGTTGTACAGCCATCACTGCTTACCTTTCTTTAACAAGACATCAGTTAGATTATGCCAGTTTGCGGGACTGGCGCATAGACCGTAATAGGAGAACTATTTAAAGGTGAGTCTAGCAAAAAGGCGGATGACATGCAGCCATAAAGACCCTAGTCGATGCTTCTCAAATGGACTTTCTGCGGAAATCGACGAATAGGTACTGTCGCCCTACCTTCCTAACTTATTGTTTTTATTAGAAATTTTGGAGCGGGAAACGAGACTCGAACTCGCGACCCCAACCTTGGCAACATCTCCCGGCATAAAATGACCATAAATCTCCATAAACAACATCAAACCAGAAAAAACAATTTTCTCATTATATATCAATAGCTTATAATATTTACTGATATTCACCATCATTCAGGTCAGTCGTCCACAAAACACTTCAAATGGACTTTATTTGGACTTCGCATTAAACTTCTGAGTAACAGGAGGATGAAGATGCCGCTCAAACTCACTAAATCAGCCGTAGATTCTCTGGAAGCCAAAGACAAGCCCTACGATGTTTTCGACTCTCAGATTAAAGGCTTTCTGGTGCGAACTCACCCGTCAAGTAAGAAGGTATTTTACTACAGCTACCGCAACAGCGCCCGCAAACGCAATAGAGTGATGATCGGTGCTCTAGGTTCATCCATTACTGTTCAGCAGGCCCGCGACAAAGCACTAGATTACGCCAGCCAGGTTAGTCAGGGCCACGATGTTCAGAAGGAAAAATCCAAAGCCCGCCAAGACGCGGTCGAAATGCAAGACAGGACATTGGGTAGGTTTCTGGATGATCACTACGAACACTGGGTAATCACCAACCAAAAAAGCGGTCAAGAAACAGTCAGATGCATTAGGTCATATTTTAAACACCTGCTATCAACGCCACTGCCCGATATCTCTCACGTACTGATCGATAAGTGGCGCACCCAAAAACTCAAAGACGGCCTCCAGCCCAGCACTATTAATCGCCGAGTCACCCTGCTCCGAGGACTGCTATCGCGTGCTGTGGAGTGGGAAGTCATCCACGAGCACCCGTTTAAAAAGCTCAAAGACCTCAAAATCGATAAACGCCCCAAAGTCCGCTATTTAAGTGATGACGAGAACCGGCGCCTAATCGACGTCCTGCAAGAACGCGACGAAGAGATTAAACAAGCGCGAGAACGCGGCAATCAGCATCGCCAAGAGCGCGGTTACGAATTGCTGCCTAGCCTACTTGATTGGCGGTATGGCGACCGGATGACGCCAATGGTGCTACTGTCCTTAAAAACCGGTATGCGTAAAGGCGAAGTCTTTGACCTGCGCTGGCAAGACATCAACTACGATACCCAGCAAGTCACCGTAATGGGCACCATTAGCAAATCCAGCAACACCCGCCATATTCCGCTCAATAGCACCGCTATCGACACGCTAAAAACATGGCAGAAGCAGGCCCCAGCCACAGAACCCAATGACCGCGTTTTCCCTGCCGATAAAGGCGGGCGATTGGATAACGTTAAGAAGTCTTGGCTAGGCATCCTAGAACGCGCCAAGATCAGTAGCTTTCGCTGGCACGATATGCGCCACGACTTTGCTTCGCAACTGGTGATGAAGGGTGTACCGCTCAATACCGTGCGCGAGCTGTGCGGCCACGCCAGCATGGACACCACCTTGCGCTACGCCCACCTGGCCCCGGATCACAAGCAAGACGCGGTGGACCTGCTAGGTTAGATCTTTTTTGTTACTTGTCGCGCCAATCTTCCCCTTTGACCTTCCCTCAAAAGTATAGCCATGATACTGTATGCATGACCAGGTATCGGTGTCGTACACCCATGGGTTTCTAGCCTGCCGTCGTGCCGATGTTTCATTGATAGTTTGTGCAACAATCAAAAGGCATGATGACGCGAGACTTAAACGGGCCATGGCTCACTCTGGCCGAGACCAGCCAGAAAACGGGATTTGTTAAGAACGAAATCTTATTTAGCATACACACCGGCGGCGTGATGCCGGTTGTTTACTCACACAACCGCCCTTTCCTGGCCATATCCCGATCGACGGACGGCAAGATTACCGGCCATGCCACGTTTCACTATAGTGGTCCCATCGGTGTGGATAAAACCGTCATCGATGATATTGTTGTGCAGAACAAAACAATCGTCGGGCAACGTCCAATACGCCTACTACTGCCAGACAATGTCTTTGATTGGAATTCAGCCTACCCCTACGAAGGGCAGGCGCCGAGCGGAATTTTGAGTAACTGGCAGCCAAGGCCCGAAGTCGATACAGCGTTAATCGATAAACCCGTTCTGCACTTGCCGCAAGAGCATTCATGCTATGAATGGGCTGAGTCGTCGCTTGTTGAGCATGTACCGGATAATTTCGATGAAGATAAATTTTTTGAACGTTACGCTGGGCAATATTTAATTCGCTCGCCGGTTGCTAAATACGTATATGGCACCGACTATAACAGCGTTTACACGCAAAAAGATTTGCGAATCCCTGCTTCGGCACTTCCGAATTTAGGCAAACCAATCAACAACAGTGAACAAAAAGAAACAAAGACAAACAAAATAACACTCTCGCAAAAACAACGCAGTAATGATTTACACCTTGTCATTATTCGCGTGCTTGAAACATATCCTGATGCAAAATCCGGTTTTCTCTGGAACGAGTTGCGCCGCGACAGTCAGTCGGAGAACCGCCAATTCGACAGCGATGAGCTAATTCACAAAATGGACTGCACCCAAATTTCTTGGACTAGCAACAGAGGCGTAACTCAGATTTTCAAGAAAACTTCGTTCCAAACGCTGGTATCTCGACTTCGCAAACAGCGTAAATCTTAGTCAAAACTTTAGCGCGAACTTTAGCGTTAGAAAAAAATATTTAGCGGTAACTTTAGCGCTAAGCTTAATTTGAAAAAAGTTTTAGCGCTAAGAAAAAACAAAAATTTCATTGTGGTTGAATCATTCCTGTCAGCACGCTTATACAGGAATAAACGCAATGAAACCCGAAAAAACTCCTCTCTCTCCCCGCGCGTTAACTGAACTAGAAGCCGCCGCTTATATCAGTATGAGCCGGTCATTCCTCGCTCAGTCGCGTATGACCGGCAAGCGGACCAATCGTACCAATGCACCCGATTTTATCAAGGTCGGTCGCACGGTGCGCTACCTCAAAGACGATCTCGACCGCTGGCTGGAATCCCAGCAAAAGCTGGAACACCTCGGCCAAATGTCTTTAGGAGCATAAGCCATGACCCAGCTTACCCTCAATAAAATTGGCTTGCCGTTTTTACCGATGCGCTGTCCCCATTGCCGGGAACTGCAAACCATCAAGGTGCGGCATACCCAACCTTTTCTAGTGCGTTGCAACTACTGCCGGAAATTAGCGGTCGTTAAGCTGCTGAGCGCCAAACAACCCAACCGCTTGAGTTTGCGTTTAGCGGTGGAAGCGGTCGAGGGCAGGGCGTTCCATGAGTGAGATCACGCTGGACAACCTCGGCCTGCACCTGGTGGAAATGCGTTGCCCGCATTGCAATAGCCTCCAGCAAATCCGGTCGCGTTGTTTAAGTCTCGAACCACGTTTAACCAAGTGCTGCACTTGCCAGCAATTGCTGGTGTATCAACTCGCCGTCAAAACCAAGCCCAATTATATTCTGCTGGCCCTGCAATTTACACCAGTATTGCAAGCCGCAACCGAGCAGGACGAAGAGCGAGGTTCCGGCAATGAATAAAATTACCGTGAAACAAGTTGAGCATTTTAAGCAGTTAACCGAGGCCCAAGCCTTTATTGATCGAACCCTGGATCAAGGCAAAGCAGCATCGATGGTGCAGACACCCCTAGGCTATTTCGTCTCGGTTATCGAGGTGGAATCACCGTGATATTGCCGCAGAATTTTCACCGCCACGACCGCGATTTTATTCATACACGTTTGCGACCATTGCCCTACCGTTTTCAAAAGGCGTTGGCCGAGCGCTATAACGATACCTATTGCACCGAACAACCACCCCGGTTTGCCGCCAATTCCGAACTGCGGCTTACCTGTGAGCAACTGGATAAAATTTCCTACCGGTTGGGCTGTGACGACGATGCCATCGTAGAGTTGGCTCGGCGCTATGCCCACCGGTGCTTGCTCTACCGCCAACGCGGTTTTGAATCGGTGGCCAGAGTCTGCCGCGCCGTCGAGATTGAGCCACCACCGGTAGAAAGCCCCGAGGATGTGCCGGGAGCGATTGCCCGCATGGTGGATGAATGCTGGTGGCGGCGGCAATTACGTAAGAAACATGCGCGGGGGTTAGAGCAATGTGCTTTGGCGTTGAACCTGGTCAGCCAAAAGAAAGGCAAGTATTGCAGCGATGAAACCCTAAGCCGACGCAAGTCCCAGCAGGCTCGCAATCGTCAATTGCTGGCCACCCTAGAAGCCATAAACGAAAGCACCGGCGAAGTGTTTTCGCTTGAGGAAATCGTCGCACTGTCGGTCAGTAATCCCAAAATCCGCCGCGCGGAGCTGATGACACGCATTGCTGGCTTTGAACTCATGGCCAAAGAGCAGGGTCACGCCGCCGAGTTTTACACCCTCACCTGCCCCTCGCGCATGCATGCGGCGCACTCCGGCACCGGTGAACGCAACCGGAAATATGATGGCACCACACCGAGGGAGGCACAACAATACCTCTGCCAAGTCTGGTCGCGTATCCGGTCCAAATGCAAACGCGAAGGGATTGCGTTTTATGGTTTTCGTGTGGCCGAACCGCAACACGACGGCACACCGCATTGGCACCTTCTTTTATTCACCCAACCGGAAAATACCGGAAATCTGCGGGCCATTGTCAAACACTATGCCCTGCAAACCGACCCAAAAGAACCAGGTGCCCAACAACACCGGTTTAAACCGGTAAAAATAGATCCCGCTAAAGGCACCGCTACCGGTTATATCGCCAAGTACATATCCAAGAATATCGATGGATACGCCCTCGAACAGGATTTATTCGGTGGCGATCCGGTGAAAGGCGCCGAGCGGGTAGAAGCCTGGGCACGCACTTGGGGTATTCGCCAATTCCAACAAATCGGTGGCCCACCGGTTTCCATCTGGCGCGAACTGCGCCGCATCCACAACTCACCGAACCATATTCACGGCACCTTGCTGGGTGAAGCACACCAACATGCCGACGCGGGCAACTGGTGCGAGTTTATAAAAACCCTGGGTGGACCGGTGGTTTCCCGAAAAGACCTACCGGTACAACTCGTCAAGTACCAGAACGACCAACCTAACAAATACGGCGAGCCCATCGGTTTGCAAATTAAAGGGGTGCAGCATCGCAACCTAGTGGTGCTGACCCGCCTTGCCACCTGGACGATAGGAACCAAACCCATGACACCCGAAGAGCGATACCAATGCGGTGGGGCGTATGAAACCGGCGAAACTCACGACCAAAAAATGCAGCGACTGCTAGGCCCTTATTACCAAGAACTCACCAACTCTCAAACCCCATCCCAAGGAGATTCTGCCACCGAAGCGGCGGCTGTTGCCCCTTGGACTTGTGTCAATAACTGTACGGAGACCATACCCAATGACAGAAAAAACCAACTATCTCACCACGCGAACAGCGACGATAAAGGCAGCGGCGGAGAAACTACAAAGCAACATGCCGACGCATTTAAAGCTGTTACCAGAAATTCGCCAAACCCTGGTAGTGATTCAGCAGATCAGCGATGTGTTGCACTACTTAACCCAACAAGTCGCCCAACAACAAACCACCCGAGGTAACCCCAATGCCAACGACAATTAAAGGTCAAGCCGCTTGCCCGGAATGTGGCAGTACACAACCGGTAAAGCACGATGGCCGCAAGTATTTTATTAACTGTGCCGAATGCAAAACCATGACCAACTATCAATCCAAGACGGCGCAACAGCGCTTGCTTGGAAAGTTAACACCGACGGCGACGGAATCATCACCCAACGAAAAGGAAAAACCCGAAGAAAAGCCGGCAGCTCAGCCTAAGCTCTACAAGCCCGTAAGAGCTACCGACAGCCTGATCAATGCCTTAAGCGAATTATTTTAATCGAGGAGAAAATTGATGACCAATATTGTGGATACCTCACCGGAAACTGTCGACGCCGAGTTCGACGCGGCAGAAAAAGACATCGGCTTAGAACAGCCGGAAACCGAAACCTCACCGGAACAGGCCCAAATTGATAAAGCGCAAAAACAAGCAGAAATCGCCATGGCCACTGGCATGATTAATACCTCGCTGCGCTTGGTGCTTACCAGCTTTACCGGTGTGACTGTCAACGAGCATGTCACCAATCAAGCGGCGGAAAGCTACGCGGTGCTTATCATCAAATATTTTCCCGGTGGCATATTTGGATTGCTTGATCGATACAAGGAAGAACTTGCTGCTGCAACGGCAACCTTTGTACTTATTAGCGCTGTATCCGAAGCCAAGGCCAAAAAGGCCAAGGAAGAAACTAAGAAAACCGAACCCGATACAAAAAAGACGACCTTTTCACCAGATACCCAAAAACCGGAAAAGGGAGAAACCGATGGGCAAGCGTAATGACGGACTAATGGGGCTGTTTATCGGTATTACTCGTTCCGGTAAATCCACCCCAATTAAAGCGATGATACCGAAAGCCAAGCGCCTGTTGATTTGGGACTCTAAAAACGAGTATGGCCCAGCGTTCAAACTAAAAGTGATCCGGTCCACGCCGCAACTCTTAACCGAATTGCGAAAAGCTAAAGGTGGCGGTAAATTTACATTTGTGCCGACTGGTTATAGCAAACAAGAATTTGATCAGTTTTGCCGCTTGGCACATATCTGGAATCGACAGAAAGAGGCAGTCATAGTGATCGAAGAATTGGCCGCTGTGACCAATTCCGGCAAAGCCTCGGGTTATTGGGGTGTGCTGGTTAATCAAAGCCTTGGACTTGGTGCGACGATTTTGGCCACCGTACAGCGCGGCCAAGAAGTTGATAAATCGGTGATGAATGCCTCAACCTATCTCTATGTTTGCCAGCACAACACCGAAGACGACGCCCGATATATGGCGAAAAAACTCGGCGTAATGGTCACCAAAATTCCACGAGTACCGCTCAAGTTCATGATTTGGAAACCAAGTCGTGGCGAAATTGCTTCCGGCCATGTGAAATTCAACAGACAAGGTACACCTAGGTTTTTAACATCTGGGTCAGGAGCCAAGCAGCTAAATGTGAGCATAACTTGTGGTGGATTCAGCGGGCTAGTGTAACAAACGCCTTTGGCTTGCTTCAAACATATTTACTGCATTAAGCAACTAATACCTGGGATCAATACCTTTGAAAATTACTTCTATTCCCTCATTACTCATTTGTTGGAGATAATTATCTAGTTCTGAACTTCCGGTTTGGTCATAATCCCTGGATGGCGGACCTTCGACAAGAAATACTATCTTGTCTATGTCTTGAGCTTTCAGTTCGCCAGGAGTTGGCAATGATGAAATATCAAGTGGATTTGCTGCAAAGTTTCTGTGGCCCTCTATACCCAAGAAAAAAGATGAAACTGAACCGTCAGATAAATTCCTATCAATATTAGAAGCAATTTCGTTGCCCCAGGTTTCAGCTTGGCTAATTACTCTAGAGCCATTTCCAAGTTCAGTGTCAGTAAAATTTGGAACATTTAGAGTGCCATCCATATCAAGGCTTCCGGTGAGAGTAGCCATTATAGGTATATCATGACCTGTGTTAGAAATAACAAATGTGTTATTGTCTATAGTGCCGTCATCAATAAGTGCTTGTGCTTGTCGCTGAAATGGAATATCACCATGTTGGGCATAATTACTCTCGTACCTATCATCCGGTACAGACGTTGTATTTTCGAGTAATCCTAGATTTTTCACACTATCAAATAGCTCTATAGCTTGCTGACCAGAGGGGTCAAATTGTCCCGCAAGCGAAGCACCAAATTCTTCAGAAGTATTTCCCTGATAGGGTCCATCGAAGGTGGTCGGCTTATTTGGCGATAGACCAGTATCTATCATAGTATCAAATAGTGGTAGCGACGAATCGAATTCTGACATCATACACCCCAACGTAAAGGCTAACTTTACGATCAAGCATATAAAAGAAACCTCGGGGAATCTATATAACTTCCGGAGTATAAGAGGCTATCAATACGAATTTCGCATAAGCCATTTCGATACCGAAGGCCAATAATTGAGATTTGGCAAAACTCGTCCTTGACATCCAACCGGAACGCCATTCTACCCTCTAGATTCGATGATTTGAACCGCATCTGAGGAAGAATGCCATGCCACGCTCTACCAAGAACCTATTGATGGTCGCCGCCATTGCGCTGGCCGTCTCCGCCGGGGTCGTTTGGGCCTCCAACAATGTTGATGCCGTGAAAAGTACCATCGGCTAGGAGGAAACCATGCGCCATACCGAAATCGACTTTGATAGCTTTAACGGCTCCTCTGCCAATGGCTACAACGGCAAGTTTAACCTGCAACTGCCCGCTGGGATCACCTATAAGGAGGTCACTATTCATGGTGAAAATTTGAACAATGACCAGTTGCGCCGGGTGACTCTGTCCCTAAATGGCGATTCTTTGATCGATGTGTCTGGGACCGTGCTCCGCACTATCCAGAAGTTCAAGGACGAGGCCATCCGCGACGGCAAGTGGGTGATCCCCTTTGCTGACTTCACCATGACTACACAAGAGGGCCAGAATCTCACTTCTCTAGTTACCCTACCCGGTGAGAATATTGTCCTGGAAGTGGAAACCGATGCGCCCACCCAGAACCAGGTTGACCAGCAGTTGGTGGCCTCCATCCGCGCCGAGGGCATTCTGGGGATCTCGCAGACTCAACGGCTTACCGTGCCCCGCATCTATCGCGATGTGATGAACGGTGGTGTGGCCGGGGAGAACCGCTTTAAGAACTTTGTGAACCAGAACCGCACTACCAACCCCGTGCGGATTCGCCGGGCGCACCTGCTGGATGACTCTATTATGAATCTGGAGCTAAAGCGCAACGGCATCACCTTATTCGACAAGCCGCTGGAAGACCAGAACTATTCTCTGGAGCGCTTTGGCAAGGTTCCGCAAGCCGGTATCTACCACTTTGATGCGGTGAAAACCGATTTTGGAGTGGCCGATCCTTTACGGACGCAGGGTTCCACCTTTGAAATCATTCCCACCAAAACCCGTGTCGGCGACTTTGAGGTGATCTTTGAAACCATCGAAGTCTTGCCCGCCGTGGTGAACGCATAGGTAATAGATGATGGAAAACCGCACCTTTGGCGATGTCTTTCGCGATAACTTGGATTTGGCTCTTTCGGCGGTGATCGCCGATCGCTTTACCGAGCGCGCCAGCGAACGCAGTGAGGGGCCAACCGAGTTTGCCAACCCGGCGACGGTGACACAGCCGGTAAACCCCTCGCAACTGCCCAGCGGCCAGGCCATTGTGCCTGCTAATGGTTTAAGTTTGACCTCGCCGGTGGTGTTGGCCGTTGGCGGCGTTGTGTTGGTGGGCATCGGCTTGCTGATAGCGAGGGCTTTGTAATGGCGTTACCTCTGGTCCCTGTTTTGTTGATTTCTGGCCTTACCGGCGCTTCCGGCTTTATTGCCGGGGGATCGCTAAGTGACAAGCTCGGCACGGGTGTGACCGTGGCCGGCATTGTGGTGGGGTTGTTTTTAATCTTTATCCTGGCCCAACGCTTTGGGCTGCGGTTTAGGAGTTAGCGATGTCTGGTCTTTCGAGTTTAACGGGTGGCGGTGGCCTGTCTGCATCGGGTGGTGCGGCAGGTCCGGCCCAATCGGGTGTTACCTCCACTTCCACGGTTAGCTTGGGTGGTAATAGCGGTATCGGTTCCACTACCGGCTTTAGCACCCAAACCTTGCTAGTCATTGGTGGCGTAGTAGTGCTGGCCTTTTTCTTAATGCGCCGCAAATGAAGTTCGTGCGCAAGCAGTGGAGCCAAGAGGCCGTTGCGGGTTTGGGTGAAACGCTGAGGGATTGCGAAGACTTATTGCGCGATCAAGTGAACCGAGGCATCGCGGAACTTTGGCAGATTGAAAACCATTCATGGATGATTACCCGCACCGAAGTTTTTCCTAACCGCAAACCAGAATTGGTCGTGTGTTGTTACAAAGGCGAACAATTAAACGCAGTAACACAAGTCATTATGGCGACCGCGATAAAAAATGGTTTCGGCTCCATTCGTTACCACACCCAACGCAAGGGACTTAATCGCTTGGTGCAAGATTTAGGTTTTGAATTTATGGAAAGCATTTACCACAAACAATTGGTGAAAGAGGCATAGTATGTCAGGCGGTCGTTCCAGTTCTCGCTCCAGCACAACGAATGTCAATGAGACGGATAACAGTAATACCCAGATTAACGATACCGAAGGGTTGGTGCTGAATTTTGAAGGTGCTGAAAACAGTGAAGCCACGATTATTCAGTCAGACCAGGGCGCGATTGCGGAGTCGTTTAATTTTGGCGAGTCAGCCTTAGACAGTATCAATGATGTCGTAGACCGTTCACTCAATACGGTAGACAACACCTCCGAATTGGCGTTTGACTTGGGTGGCGATGCGCTGGATGACGCCTTTCAATTTGGCCAACGTGCTCTTACCGACAGCCAAGACTTTGGCCGGGATGTATTGAGCGAAGCGCAGGAAATTACTCAAAGCGCGCTATCCATTGCGGGTAATGCCCAAACCAATGCCATTGCCAAGATTCGCGATATTGCCGATTCTTTTAATAGTAGTGGCACCACCACCAAGATTTTAATTATTGCCCTGGTTGGCGGCTTTGCCGCGCTCGGGGCAATTTTGTTTTTCTCTAGGAAACGCTAATGCTACGAGAATTTACTTTACAGCCGAATGAAGATAAACGCTTGCAGGTCGAAGGCAAGTATTTGGTCGTGACGCAAGCCTCTGGGCCACTGGAACTTACCATTGGCGGCACTACACCGATTACGGTGGATGAAAAAGACCGCATCCACTTGCGCAGCGAAAGCCCCAACGACCGGGCTATACGCATTAAGAACGTTTCCGGCGGCACTAACACCATTGAATTGCATACCAGTGATTTGCTAGTAGATAAACGCACGGGCACGGATATCAAAAACGAAATTCAGATCGCCGATGACCAGCGCATTGGCATTGATCCGCAAGCCAATATTGTGCAGGCTGTGATTCAGAATCCGGTCAAGATTGATGACAAGCAAAATACTGTCAAGCTCTACAAGAATACTTGTGTTGGTATCGACACCAAGAAAAACAAAGTGGAGGTCATTCGCAAAGGCAAGGAGTATAAGGCACTACCTGCGATTATTTTTACTGCCGACCCCAACAACCCACCAGACCAACTCATTCAACAAAACATCGCGGCCAATGCGCATCGCGATGTGGCTTTGGTAACTGCGGACCCCAACAACGCGGAACCCATCTGGCTGGGTGAAAGTGAACTCCAAGGCGTTCCGCTTTTTCCTGGCGACCGTTTATTTATCGAAGGTGAAAATAAAATCACGTTTACGGCAAAGGGTGGACACACAATGTACGCTGCTGAAATTGTGTGGAAGGCTTAACCATGACGATACTAATTTTTATTGTCAGTGCTCTGCTTACGGCAATAGTAGGTCAATTTATCAAAAGCATTGTGGAGCAGATACTCGCATGAGGTCGCCGCTGCTTTTCAGTGTGGTTTTTATTGTGGGCATTGCTTTGCTACTGATACCTAACCGTATCAGCTTGCCGCGCGGCATTCGCAATAATAACCCTGGCAATATCCGCCGCACCGCTGACCAATGGGAAGGCATGGCCGAGGTGCAGACTGACCCTGAATTTGTGCAATTCATCTCGCCCGAATACGGCTTTCGCGCAATGGTACGCATCTTACGCAGTTATGAACGCCGGGGCGTTGTGACCATCCAGGATATTATCACCACTTATTCACCGTCCTCGGAAAACAACACCACTAATTACATACGATTTGTGGCCACTGAATTGGACAGGTCTCCCGACACAGCGATAGATTTAGATCGCGATGCATTACCGCTGATTAGAGCCATGGCTACCTTTGAAAACGGTGCGCGCTTTGCCAATTATTACGACGACCAAATTATTCAACAGGGGATAGCCCTCGCATGAACCCTGAATACCTGAGTCTGGCCGACTTTCTGGTGACCAACAGCATCTTAGCGTGGTTGGGTTTGCGTATGGTGAAACGTATTGATGACTTAAACCAGCGCGTTGATAAACACGAAACACGTATTACTTTAGCCGAGAGAGAATTGGAATATGCCAAAGAGAACAGCAGTTAAGCCACGTAAAGGGCGCGACCGCAAAGGTCGATTTTCAAAAGGCTTTTATCAACCCTGCACCAAGGGGGCGAGAATTCGCAAGGCCAAAAGGTCGCGATGATAGATTAGGTTGTTTTCAATTGCTCTATGTGGTCCAGACAAAGCTGGCTAATAGCATCTCTTAGCTTCTCAACTTCGCCGTGTAGCCACTCCAATTCATCTTTGGCAATTTCATAATGCTCAGAATAGCGCGATTCAATGTAAGCGCGTTTTAGCAACTCAAAGCAACGCCGCTGGAACTTGGTTTCGCCGGGAAATATTTTAGTCAGCGATGTATCCGGTGCAGTCATATCCACCGCCATATGACGTAGGTTTTTAATATTGTGCGTGCGGGGCCGGTAGTTTGAGAGCACCAACAACAAACAAGCATAGAAGCGTTCCGTTGCTTGATGAAGATTGAAGGCCGCGAGCTTTAACCGGTTTTTCCCAAAATAAAATTCAAAACCATCCAGAAAGTCTTTTCCCAGATCAAACCACTGTGCATAGTGTTTTTCCGCGACCGGCAAGCGTTCCTCATTCGTTAGGTGTTTAGGCTCTGGTAGCCCCTTGCCGGAGTTTGTATGCAGGTAAACACCTTCCTTGCGAATATCACTGAAAAAATAGTGGCCTTCTTTTAACCACTGCGCAACCTCTTCATGAGTGTGCACAATTAGGTTGACTGGCGCGCGCGTGATTCGATCGATTTTATCCTCAATGCTGTGCCATAAGCGCAGATCGTCGGCCAGCTCTCGGCCATTAACGGCGACCAAAATATCAAAGTCACTGACGTAACCATTAACAGGATTATCAACGTAATTACCACGCGCATAGCTGCCGAACAGCACCAGCCAAACGATATAGGAATAGTGTTTTCCTGCTTTATTTTCTAGGTAGGCATCGACTTCATTGAGTATTACTCGCCGAATTTCTGCGATGGCGTTCTGCTTAGCTTCAGGCAGGTGATCCAGGCTGGTTTTTATTGTCATTATTGAGCCCCGACCGAAAATTTCTGTAGGTGTATGCCAATGTTAAGAGGCGTTTAAATGTTCCGGCCACCCCAAGTTGGCGTGCTTTAGGAGATCCATTACCGGTATGTAAGCGACTATATCATCATCCTTCAAAGACCAACCATGATCGGCGTCCCAGCTAGCGGCACCGACTGTGCCCAAACCACTTTTGTAGGCAATCGCAACGACATAGGAGCCAGGCTTCTTAGGTGTTCCAGTTTGCCATTCGACCATAACTAATACCTTTTTCTAAACCTTTCAGCGATCTTGGCGTATTCTTCCATAAGGTCCAAGTTTTCAATTTTTGCGTGGGCATCATCCCAAAGAACGTCAATGAGCAGGTAACAATCGACTGTAACGAATCCAGGACAGTATATAAGGAAGCTGTCACTGGTACGGTTGTATTGGGGACGAATTTGCAAACCTTGCAGATAATTCGGAGTGCCATCTAACAAGTGAACATGGCTTACTTCGGCGAACACGGCCGAGGAAGGCCGCAACATCTCCGCATCTCGCCCAAACGTTAAACCCGGTGAGCCAGTTTCTTTATATACTTTGAACTCTTCAACGATATCTTTTAGCCGCGGCTTTTTCACGGCTTGCAAATTAGCGGACAGAAATACGCGCATTAATTATGCTTCCTTGCAGATTAAACCTCTTTGAATTCTTTGTATTTTCCAGGGTTACGCTTAACCTCCTCGCGAGCTTTTTTGGTCGCTTTCTTAAGTTCCTGCATATCGTTTTGGGTCAAAATCAAACGGCCTTTTTTAGGCGTGCTCGATTTGTCTACTTGATTATGTTGTACA
>JAAUXX010015735.1_pt1 | contig 14103 bp, 16 predicted proteins | sample 7278111 | NCBI WGS metagenome assembly JAAUXX01 (sample SAMN14350116, study PRJNA611818) | marine sediment metagenome | isolation source: surface marine sediment (1.8m) | place: French Polynesia: Moorea | collected 2018-08
CGCCTTTGGCGTTCATGACCATGATGTGCCGCATGTCTCTCCTCGAGCTTCTTATGATTCTGGGCGGTTATGTAAACTACATACGCGATCATCAAAAGTCCATAGAAAGTCATTACTTGCAACGAGAACCTGTTGGGGGACACTCAAAAGGCGCGTAAGATTTCGCGCTATTGCACGAGCGAGGCGTCTTCGGAACGCGCGACTACCTGCCGCGGACGCTAGCCCCAACCGACTTTGAGTCCGTCGAACTCACCCTTTCTGTTGCGTGTTACCGCTTTCTCTGGAGGCGGATCGCTCTACGCTTCCCGCCAAGTTTCGTCGGGCATGATTCTGTGCATGAACTCGTCAAATAACGGAACGGTAAACGCCGTATCGCCATGACTAGGGCTCCAAATCATCCCTTTCGAGATTAGCTGGTTTCGAGTTGGCGCAAGAGACTCAACCTTCCTTCCCAACAGCTTTGCGATCTCTCCGGATCTGTGTGGGCCTGGTCCGAGCTCGGCCATCGATCGGAGATAGCGCTTCTCGAGCGGCGTCAGTCGATCGAAGCGAACCCGAAAGAAACTTGTATCAAGGGCATCAATCGCATTGACCGACGCTCTTTGCGCATCCTCCGCGGTGATTGGCGATTGCTCGGCCTCCTCCCACGCGTGTTTACCCCACTCCTGCAAGAAGTATGGATAGCCTTGGGTTTGTTCGACGATCAACCCAAGCGAGTCATCCTCGTACGCTACGCCCTCTTGATGGGCTGGCTTCTCCAAAGCGGCTCGTGCTGCGCTGTCGTCGAGAGGCCCAATCTCTGGAAACTCGAATAGGCGCTCTGCGTACGACTTGGCTTTGCCCATTCGGCCTCGAAGCTGCGGTAAGCCCGCACCAACCAGCAAAACCGGCAGCTTCCGCTGAGCAGTTCGATGAAGCGCTGTTATGAGCGCTGCCATCTGATCCTCTTCCACGTACTGCAGCTCGTCGACGAATATCACCAGTGCCGAGCCTGCGCCCTGAGCTGCTCGCCCGATGACCTCGAGAAGATCGGTAAGGTCGAGCTCAAGATCGCCGTTATCAGCCAGCCCTGGCTCTGCGTCGAAGTCGAGCCCGACCTCGATATCGGCGTACTTGATTTTGAGCGCCCCCACGAACCCTGCCAGCCCACTCAGGGCGCGATTCGCAAGCTCCTTTGCAGATTCGATCCGCGACAGGCGCAGCAGAGCGGTACGAAGCTTGGGTGCCAAAAGGCCTGGTAGTGAACGATCCTCCGGCGCCTCCAACCAAACGGTGAATATGTCGGAGTCTTCAGCGTCATTACGCAACTGCTCGAGCAGAACCGTTTTTCCGACTCCACGCAAACCGACCATCAGAACGCTCTTGGACGGTCGCCCCTTGCGCAGGCGCTCTATGGCGATGCGGACGTTTTCGCGGATCTCATCGCGCCCCTCGAGGGCCGGAGGAGGTGCTCCGGCGCCAGGCGCGTATGGGTTACTGATTCTGTCCATGGAAGAATTATAGCAAACTTAGGCGCCTTATAAGATTCTTATAAGCTTTCTAAGATCGCTATAAACTTACCCTGCCCGCACTCACGAGATGCTTTCTTGTCTCAATTAATAGAAATCGTCGAAAAGAGAGAGATTTTCGGCGGTTTTTCCGAATTTCAGAAAATTTATGTCATTTAGGGCTGCAAAACGTGATCTAGTCGACAATCTTCTTATGCCTGACAGCCGATGATGCTTGTACGAAAAGCATAGGAGTTCGGCTATGAAACTGTTGCATGAGTTGATCGCATTCATTCGCGAAGATACAGCGTCGGCAATAACACTTGTGAGGTGGGTGGTCATTGGCATCGGTTTGATCGCTGTGATCTGGGCGATCGGGCTCGCCAAACACCTGGTCACGGGATGAACACCATCGCAAGAATGCGGGATCGGTATCAGGTCACCATCCCGGGGCAAGTTCGCAAACGCCTTAATCTGAGCGTTGGTGACACCCTCTTCTGCTACTACGCCGAGGGCATCCTCTCGATGCGAACGGCGGTCATGCAGGATGCCACGGACGCGGCGATTCGTGTTGCCATTCGCGACCGATATCAAGTCACGCTGCCCATAAAGAAGTTCCGGGCTAGGAGAGCGTTTTCAGATTCGGCCGTAGAGATCGCCATCCAAGATAGTTTGGATGGGTTTAGTGTTCGATCATTGCCGACGACGGGTGCGTTTGCCTTTCCGGCGCCCAATGCCAGCCACGCGACGACTATTGAAGCACCGCTATCAAGTCGATACCCGCCTCGCAAGGGCCAGCGGACCTAGCGCTTTTCGCGCGATTTTGCGATCGCGGACTCGTGGCCATTCTCGAAGCTACTCAAGCGCGCTTCTGATCTCTTGTAGCGTGAGGCTAAAAGCTAAACCCAAAAAGAGTACGAAGGTGCTTGCAGCCAAATTGACAGTCTCTACGTCATTGACGCACCTCGTCAGTCCTACGATGGTTTCGACATGACGCTCCATCACAGTCAGGCTTCGACTCCAACTTCAACTTCTCGGGCGTGAACCCGAATTCATCTTTTCAAGGAATAACGAAGCCCGCCACCAACGATCCCGGAAAGTGAATGCGCGCAGAGGCGTTCAGGGGGCAGTAGTCACGACTGGCAGTCCGCAAATTCTTGACGCCGCAATAACCACCAGGGGCTCCATTGAAAGTTCGTGAGAGCTTGTGACGTTCATCGACGGGAATCTGACACCATTCAATGAGACCGGCTACACTCGCGCGCATGCAGCTTCGCTACACCAGGATGCAGGGTACGGGGAATCGCATCCTCGTCGTCGACCCGCGCGGGACCGCCGCCGATCCGCCGGCCCCTTCAGTGATCCGCCGGTTGGGCGCTTCGGACGAGTACGGCTTCGATCAGCTCATGTGGATTACGGCACCGGCCAGCCCGGAAAGCGCGGCCGCGTATCGCGTGTTCAACAACGACGGCTCCGAGGTCGAGCAATGCGGCAACGGGCTCCGCTGCGTCGCCCGGCTGCTTGCCAGGGAAGCCCGGGATTCAAGGCTCGTGCTCGACAGCCCGGCCGGCCGCGTCGAAGCGCGCATGCTAGACGACGGACTCGTGGCGGTCGACATGGGCAGACCTGAGTTCCGACCCGAGAAAATCCCGTTCGTCGCCAATGCCGAATCGCTTCGTTACACGATCGACGTCAATGGCGAACACATCGAATGCGCCGTGTTGTCGATGGGCAATCCGCACTGCGTGGTCGACGTTGCCGAGACGGCGACGGCTCCCGTCGCAAGGCTGGGGCCGCTGCTCGAACACCATGAACGCTTCCCCGAACGCGTCAATGCCGGCTTTCGGCACATCCTGAGCCGCCGTGCGATCGATCTTCGCGTGTTCGAGCGCGGTGCGGGCGAGACGCTCGCCTGCGGCACAGGCGCCTGCGCGGCCGTCGTCGCCGGGCGCCGCGAAGACCGGCTCGACGCCGACGTCGAGGTTAGTCTGCCCGGCGGACAAGTCGTGGTAAGCTGGCGCGGTCCCGGGGAGCCGGTCTGGCTCATGGGCAATGCCGAAGTCGTCAGTGAAGGGATACTCGATATATGAGCACACAGCCTGAGCCGAATTACCTCAACGAGATTCCAACGGAGCAGGCTGTTCACGACTTCCTCGAAAACCATCCCGACTTCTTCGAGCGGCATGCAAGCCTCCTGTCCCGTTTGCGTCTGCCCCATGACACGGGCAGCGGCGCAGTTTCGCTCGTCGAGCGGCAGGTTTCGGTCCTGCGCCAAAAGGACATCAAGCTCGAGCGTCAACTCAAGGATCTGCTCGCCGTCGCCCGCGAGAACGACGCCCTTGCGGCCAAGATCCACGAACTCTCGACACAGCTGCTCGCGGCGGCCACGCTCCCTGACACGGTAGCCGTGATCGAAGAGGCCATGCGCGCAGGCTTCAATGCAGATCAGGCCGTGCTCGTGCTGTTCGCCGACCCGGACTCGCTCGACGCCATCGACGGCAGCCGCTTTTTCCGGGCGATCAAGCGCGACGACGCCGACCTGAAACCCTTCGGAACCTTCCTCGCATCGAGCGCGCCGCGCTGCGGCGCCGCACGCGACGCACAGCTCGAGTTCCTTTTCCACGGCGATGCAGCCGAGGTTGGCTCAGTCGCCCTGGTCCCGCTTGGGAAGGAATGCCAGGTCGGATTCCTCGCCGTGGGCAGCGTTGATCGCGATCGTTTCCACCCGGGAATGAGCATCGATTTCCTGACCCGGGTAGGCGAACTCGTGACGGCGGCGCTGTCGCGCTACTGAGATTTTCGCGGGTCCGGTGAAACCCGAGGCGCTCGAATGGCCAGGGCGATTCCTGAAGCACCTGGAAACCGAACGGCGGCTTAGTCCCCGCACGATCAAAAGCTACGGACGCGATCTCGACTCGCTTATCGCCTGGTGCGACAGCGCCGGCATCGACGATTGGCAGCACCTCGACGGCGAACACGCCCGTAGCTGGTCCGCGCAGTGCTTCCGTCGCGGCCTGTCGGCCAAGAGCATTCAGCGCCAGCTCTCGGCGGCAAGGAGCTTCTTCAGGTATCTCGTTCGAGAGCGCGCCGTCACGTCGAATCCCGTTCAGGACATAGCGGCGCCTAAAGCCAGCAAACGCCTGCCCGGCAATCTCGATGCCGACCGCATGGCGCGGCTCCTCGACATCGAGGGCGAAGGGCCACTCGTCGACAGGGATCGTGCGATGCTCGAGCTCCTGTACTCGTCGGGGCTCCGGCTTGCCGAACTCACCGATCTCGACATCGTCGATGTCGACCTTCGCGATGCCACGGTCCGCGTCACGGGCAAAGGCAACAAGGACCGCATCGTCCCCGTCGGCAGGATGGCGCGGCAGGCCCTCAAAGCCTGGCTCAAGAGCCGGGGCACGCTCGCGGACGCCGACGAGTCAGCGCTGTTCGTCAGCCAGCGCGGCGGGCGACTGTCAGCGCGATCCGTTCAGACGCGCGTCAAGCACTGGGCTCGCCGACAGGGCATCGACACCAACGTCTACCCGCATCTGTTCCGGCACTCGTTCGCAACGCATCTGCTCGAGTCGAGCCACGATCTCAGGGGCGTCCAGGAGCTCCTCGGGCACGCCAACATCTCGACGACGCAAGTCTATACACACCTTGATTTCCAGCATCTCGCCCAGATTTACGATCGAACACACCCCAGGGCTCGGAAAAAAGACTAGGCTCTAATCGTCGGCGCCCGCCCGGGCGCTTAAAGCTTATCAAGGTCCCCAGATGAAACAGTTCGATGGCACGACAATTGTGTCGGTGCGCCGCAACGGCAAGGTCGCGATCGCCGGCGATGGCCAGGTCAGCATGGGCAGCACGGTCATGAAGGGTAACGCGCGCAAGGTACGGCCGCTGGCCGGCGGTCGCGTGATCGCCGGATTCGCCGGCGGTACGGCCGATGCATTCACGCTCTTCGAGCTGTTCGAGAGCAAACTCGAGCAGTACGGCAACCTGACGCGCGCCGCGATCGAACTCGCCAAGGAGTGGCGAACCGACCGGCGGCTCCGACGCCTCGAGGCGCTCCTGTGCGTCGCCGATACCGAAGCATCTTTCATCATTTCAGGCAACGGCGACGTCATAGAACCCGAGAACGACCTGATGGCCATTGGTTCGGGCGGGCCCTACGCGCAGGCTGCGGCGCTTGCGCTGCTCAAGAACACCGAACTCGAGGCTCGCGACATCGTCGAAAAAGCACTGAACATCGCCGGCGATATCTGCGTCTACACCAACCAGAACATCATCGTCGAAGAGCTGTAGGCACATCGGCCACAGCCCTTGTCATAAGGAATACCCATGTCACAAATGACGCCCCGCGAGATCGTGCAGGAGCTCAACAAGCACATCGTCGGTCAGGACGAAGCCAAGCGCGCGGTCGCGATCGCGCTTCGGAACCGCTGGCGCCGCGTGCAGGTCGAAGAGCCGCTCCAGAGCGAGATCACGCCGAAGAATATCCTGATGATCGGCCCGACCGGTGTCGGCAAGACCGAGATTGCGCGGCGGCTGGCAAGGCTCGCAAAAGCTCCGTTCATCAAAGTCGAAGCAACCAAGTTTACCGAGGTTGGATATGTCGGCCGCGAAGTCGACAGCATTGTGCGCGACCTGATGGACGTCGCCGTCAAGATGATCCGCGAGACCGCGATGGAGAAGGTGCGTCATCGAGCCGAAGATGCGGCCGAGGAGCGTGTGCTCGACGCCCTGCTGCCACCGCCGTCAGCCGGGGTCGGTTTCACGGCGGACACTGCGGCGTCCGCCGATAACAGCGAGACACGGCAAAAATTCCGCAAGATGCTCCGCGAGGGCAAGCTCGACGACAAGGAGATCGAGATCGAGATCCAGGCGCTCCCCGTCGGCATCGAAATCATGGCCCCGCCGGGTATGGAGGAGATGACGAGCCAGCTCCAGGGCATGTTCCAGAACCTGGGCGCTTCGCGGAGCAAGACAAGGAAGCTCAAGGTCGGCGAAGCGATGAAGCATCTGACCGACGAAGAAGCCGCGAAGATGCTCGACGAGGAAGAGCTCAAGGCCGAAGCGCTCGAGGCCGTCGAGCAGCACGGCATCGTGTTCCTCGACGAGATCGACAAGGTGGCGCGCCGATCGGATGCGCACGGCGCCGACGTGTCCCGCGAAGGCGTGCAGCGCGACCTGCTGCCGCTCGTGGAAGGATCGACGATCAATACGAAGTACGGCATGGTCAAGACCGATCACATCCTGTTCATCGCCTCGGGGGCGTTCCACGTCGCCAAACCGTCCGATCTCATTCCAGAGCTGCAGGGCCGATTCCCGATTCGCGTCGAGCTCAAATCATTGACGGTCGACGACTTCGTACGGATCCTGACCGAGCCCGACGCGTCGCTCACCGACCAGTACTCGGCGCTGATAGCGACCGAAGAAGTGGACCTCGAATTCACCGAGAGCGGCGTACGGCGCCTTGCCGAGGTGGCTTTCCACGTCAACGAGAACACCGAGAACATCGGCGCGCGGCGGCTGCACACAGTCATGGAGCGGCTGCTCGAAACCGTCTCGTTCGAGGCCTCGGACAAGAGTGGCACGCATATCCAGGTCAACGCAGGCTACGTCGACGAGCACGTCGCGGAGTTGTCCAAGGACGAGGACCTGAGCCGGTATATTCTGTAGGTCATCGCCCGGCACGACGAATCAGCGAGAACATGGCGACCCCGACTGAAATCAAACTGCGCAAGCAGTCCCGCCTCCTCGAAATCGCCTTCGACGACGGGAGCCGCTACGAACTCCCGTTCGAGTACTTAAGAGTGTATTCGCCGAGCGCGGAAGTCCGCGGTCACGGCCCGGGGCAGGAGCGCCTCCAGACGGGCAAGGAGAACGTGGCGATAACGTCGATCGACCCGGTCGGCCACTACGCGGTTCGGCTCGTCTTCGACGATGGCCACGACTCCGGTCTCTATAGCTGGACTTATCTCGAGGAGCTCGGACAGAAGCAGGCCGCAAACTGGCAGGACTACCTCGACCGCCTGTCGGCCGCGGGGTATGCTCGCGAAAAAGACCGATAGCGAACAATGGCTCCCGAGGACGACACAACCCATTTCGGCTACAAGACCGTCGCCAGCGACGAGAAGGAGACGCTTGTAAAAGGCGTCTTCGACTCGGTCGCGAGCCGCTACGACCTCATGAACGACCTGATGTCGGGCGGCCTGCATCGGCTGTGGAAACACTTCGCGATCGGCACGGCGGACGTCCGGCCCGGACAGAGTGTGCTCGACCTCGCGGGCGGCACGGGCGACCTTGCGCTCAAGTTTGCGCGCCAGGTCGGCCCCGAAGGCCACGTGGTTCTCGCTGATATCAACGCCGCCATGCTGGCCGAGGGTCGCCGCCGGCTCGTCGACGGAGGGGTCGCAGGCAACGTGTCGATCGCGCAGGTCAATGCCGAGGAGCTGCCATTCGACGAAGGCAGCTTCGACTGCATCACGATCGCGTTCGGTCTGCGCAACGTCACAGACAAGGAAAAAGCGCTGGCGTCGATGTACCGGGTACTCAAACCCGGCGGCAAACTGCTCGTACTCGAGTTCTCTAAGCCGAACAAGATGATTCAGCCCGCCTACGACGTCTACTCGTTTCGCGTGTTGCCGCTCATGGGCAGGCTCGTCGCCCGTGATGAAGACAGCTACCAGTACCTGGCCGAGTCGATTCGAATGCACCCGGACCAGGAGACGCTCGAGCAAATGATGGCTGACGCCGGATTCGAGCGCTGCCGCTATCACAACCTGACAGCAGGTATTGTTGCCCTGCACGTCGGCTACCGGCTTTAAGGCACGCACGTGCAGCCGCTTGACGCCTTGCTCGTCCCGTTGACCGTGCGCGTCAATCGCACGCTGAAACAGACGACGCCGGCGCGCGCGCTCGCTGGCGAGCTCGAAGGACGCAGCTTCGCCGTGCGCATCCGCAACTCGGCGCTCGTTATGGCACTGGCCGTCGAGGATGGTGAACTCAAAATGGCAACGGACGTACCGGAGACTCCGGACGTCGTCGTCGAGGGACCACTGTCGGGCCTCGCGCGAATGGCGCTCGCAGGCGACGACATGGCGGCCGTGCCGGACAGCGACGTCACCCTGACCGGCCGTGCCGACGTCGCGCAGAAATTCCAGCGTCTTCTGAAGCTTTCCCGCCCCGATCCCGAAGAGGAGCTGTCCTCTCTGATCGGCGACGCGGCCGCCCACCAGCTTGGTCAGGCGCTCCGGAGCTTTGCCGACTGGGGTCGGCGATCGGCAGGGATCATGACCGCCAACGTGCGCGAATATCTGCAGGAAGAACAGCGCGATATCCCTGGCCGTTACGAGATGAATCGCTTTCGCGACGATGTCCAACGTCTGCGCGACGACGTCGAGCGAGCCGAAGCGCGGCTCCGGCGTCTCGAGGCGAAGAACTCGTGATCGGCCGACACAAACCGCTCGGCCGCGTTCTCAAGATCCAGCGCATCCTCGTTCGCTACGGGCTCGACGACGTCATCGATGCCGTGCATTTCCTGAGACCGCTGCGCTTCCTGTTCGTATTTACCCCGCGCAAGGTCGACCGGGCGACGCCTCTTGGCGAGCGCATTCGACTGGCGCTCGAAGAGCTCGGGCCGATCTTCGTCAAGTTCGGCCAGGCGCTCTCGACGCGCCGCGATCTCCTGCCGCGCGACATAGCCGACGAACTCGCCAAGCTGCAGGATCTCGTGCCGCCTTTCCCGGGCGAACAGGCCGTCGAGATTCTCGAAGCCGCCTACGAACGCCCTGTGACCGACGTCTTTGCACGATTCGATGCCGAACCGCACGCGGCCGCCTCGATTGCGCAGGTGCATACGGCCGCGCTTGACGACGGTACCGAGGTCGTCGTCAAGCTGCTCCGGCCGGGCGTCGAGGGCCAGATCGAACGCGACCTCGAAGTGCTGCGCTGGCTCGCCGAACTGGCGGACCGTTACTGGTCGCTTGCCGACCGCCTGCGCCCGCTCGAAGTCGTGGCTGAGTACGAGAAAACGATCCTCGACGAACTCGACCTCATGCGCGAAGCCGCGAACACGGCCCAGCTCAAGCGCAACTTCGCTGGGTCCGACCTGCTCTACGTCCCGGACGTGTATTTCGACTATTGCCTGCCCGAGGTCATGGTGCAGGAGCGAATCTACGGCACACCGATCAGCGACATGGATACGCTGCGTGCGGCCGGCACAAACATCCAGCGGCTCGCCGAGAACGGCGTCGAAATCTTCTTCACCCAGGTGTTCCGGCACAACTTCTTCCATGCCGATATGCATCCGGGCAACATCTTCGTGCTAGTCGACGATCCGGAGTACCCGCGCTACGCAGCCGTCGACTTCGGCATCGTCGGCACCCTGTCCGCGGAGGACCGCCGCTACCTCGCCGAGAACTTCCTCGCTTTCTTCGACCGCGACTACTACCGCATCGCGAAGCTGCACGTCGATTCCGGGTGGGTGCCCGAGGGCACGCGTGTCGACGAACTCGAGTCTGCCGTTCGAACAGTGTGCGAACCGATATTCCAGAAGCCGCTCGACGAGATTTCCTTCGCCCAGGTGCTCATGCGGCTGTTCCGCGTCGCGCAGCGCTTCGACGTCGAGATTCAGCCGCAGATGATCCTGCTGCACAAGACGCTGTTCAATATCGAGGGTCTCGGGCGAGAGCTCTACCCGCAGCTCGACCTCTGGAAAACAGCGCAGCCCGTGCTGCGGCGCTGGATGTCGGAGCAGGTCGGTCCGCGCGCCATGCTCAGCGATATCCGGACCAACCTTCCGCAGTTGCGTGAGGCGCTTCGCGAACTGCCTGCCGTAATCCATAACCTCTCGGAACAGGCCGCCCAGGGCCAGGTCCGCGTGAAGATGGATTCGCCCGAAATGCGCGCTGTCCGCAAAGAACTGATCGACCAGCGCAAGCAGCGCTTCTGGCTTATCGTTGCAGCAACGGCCGGTATCTCGGCCGCCGTGACTTACGGCCTCGATAGCAGCGCCTGGGTAACGGGACCGCTCGTTATTGCCGCGCTCTTCGCCGGCTGGCTAGCCCGGCCAGGCGCCTCATAGCTGGTTCTCGGGCACGATCTTCATAAAGAACGCTTTGATCTTGAGCCAGGTGCCCGCGCCCGGTTCGCTCGTCGCCACGAGTGGCTGGCCATCGTCCTCAGTCGTCCAGGTAAGCTTCCCGCGTTCGTCGAGGTCGACGCGCCAGGCCATGTAGACGAGCTGCTCGTCGATACGCTTCGCCATGTTCGTCGCGAGCTCGGGCGACTCGATCATGAGGCCCATCTCGGTATTGATTTCGAGCGAGCGTGGGTCGACGTTGAGCGAGCCGATGAACGCGCGGCTCCGATCGATCACGATGCCTTTTGCATGCATGGTCAGTGACTCGCCCGGGTCGCGCGTGGCGTCGGCACGCACCTCGTAGAGCTCGATACCGCCTCTGATGACGGGTTTCCTGTATTTCGCGTAAGCCGAATGAACCGGTGTGTGATTGTTGGCTTTGAGCGAGTTCGTGACGATGACGACACGCACACCGCGCGCGGCGATCTCGGTCCAGAAAGCAACGCCGTCGCGACCGGGTACAAAGTACGGCGTCAGTACGATGACCTCCGACTGCGCGGCCTGAACGGCCTCGGCAAGTTCGTTCGCGATCACCATATACTCGGTATCGATCGGATTCCCGAGCTTCTCGGGATCGTCCGTGATCACCGAGCTCTCGGCCGAGTACAGCGGTATTTCGCCGTCGAACAGCTGCTGTACGAGCGGCGCATTCGACGACCGCGACGTCGCATCGGCTGCTACCAGCCAATCGGCCTCGGTGATCGTGTCGAAGGCCTGGTCCAGCGCATCGTCGCTGAAGTCGTGCGCAACGCTTTCGAGCGGAAACGCTCGTGCGTCGTTCCAGAACAGATCGAAGGTCTTCGAGACCTTGGCTGCAACGGGCCCGATTGCCAATACGTCGAGATCGATGAACTCACCGTCGGTCTTTATGCCGAAGTACTCGTCCGCAATATTCCGGCCGCCGACGATCGTGACCTGGTTGTCGACCGTGAAGGACTTGTTATGCATACGCCGGTTGGCGCGCTTGAAATCGCCGAGAAAATTGAACGCCAGCACCCCGCGGCGGGCGATCGGGTTGAAAAGCCTGACTTCGACGTTGGCGTGACGATCGAGCAGCATCAACTCGGGATCGTCGACCGTCGTGAATATGTCGTCGAGCAGGAAGCGAACGCGAACGCCGCGGTCGGCGGCCTCCAGGATTCCCGCCGCGAAGGCGAGACCCGCCGTGTCGGGCTTCATCAGAAAGTACTGGATGTCTATCGTCTGCTCGGCCTGGGCCATCAGGCGCAGTCGCGCGCCCATTGCGTCGTTGCCATCGACGAGCGGATAGAACCCGGACGGTCCCGGATTGACCGAGCGCCACTCGTCGACCTCGCGCTTGAGTGTCGTCGGCGTGGTGGGATCGAGCGCATACGACGCTTCGCGCGGATAGTCGAGCGATACGGTCGCACAGCCGGACAGGAAAACCAGCAGAAGCGTCGCGACCGCCCTCGCCGTCGCCGTTGCCAATGCGCGGGGTCTTGTCGGGAATACGCAGCGCATTGGCGCTATGATACGCGCTGTTCGTCTCACCGGCCGTCCGCTTTGCTCGCCTCGATCGCTCGATTTCTCCTTTGGCTGGGTGGCTGGACACTCGTTGGCGAACACCCCGCCGCGCCCAAAGCCGTCATCATAGCGACGCCGCATACGTCAAACTGGGACGGTGTCTGGGGCCTGATTGCGAAAGTAGCTCTTCGACTCGATGTCCGGTTTTTCGGCAAGGCGTCGCTGTTCTGGTTTCCGCTCAGCGTACTGTTGAGAGGCATGGGTGGTATCCCGCTCGACCGCTCCCGTCCGGGCTCAGCCGTCGAGCAGGCAATCGAGTCCTATGCCAGGCGTGAGACCTTCTACTTCGGCATGGCCCCGGAAGGTACACGCAGCCGCAAGGACTACTGGAAGACCGGCTTCTATCGAATTGCGACCGGGGCCAATGTGCCTGTCGTGCTCGCGTTCTTCGACTACGAGTCGCGGCGCCTCGGGCTCGGTCCGACGCTCGAGATGAGCGGAAACGCCGAACAGGATCTCGCTGCCATCCGCGAGTTCTACCGCGAGCATGCACGCGGGAAGCACCATGAGAAGATGAGCCCCATCGCGTTTCCGCCCGAGGACCCGTAGACCAATGCTGCCCGCCGAGCGTTCAGAGGACGCCCGCAATCAGTCGCCGACGTCGTCGCCGGCGCCCCTGAACGACCCCGATTTCGTATCGACCCAGCGACCGTAACGCTGCCGCGTGAGCTTCAGGCGGTTCGGGTTTTTCCCCTTCCGCTCACGCTGCTTGTTCGCATGATCGACGACGCAATAGCGCTTGTCCTTGTCCTCTGACATACGTTCCCCTCTGCGCATTTATCCGTCTGCGCAGGAGGAACAGCGTTATTGCGCCGCAAATCCCCTCACGATAAACGACTAATCGTCGTTTCCGGCGACGAGAACCTGTTCCTGGGGTTCCGGCTGCTGGATTCTCGCGCTATCGGGATCGCCCATCATGTTCGTGGCGACGACTGCGCCGGCGATGGCACCGACGAACCCGCCGCCCGCAGCGGCAAGGAAGACCGGACCGGGTGGGGGTGGCTTGCTGACTTCATCGTTCATAGCGTAGCTCCTTGTTTTTCTTAAGCGAATGGCCCGATACAGTCTAGAGATCGCCGACGCTTGCCGCCAGTCGACGTGCGTCATTGCGGACCCGGGTTCGATTTGCTATCACTGGCTGACAGTCCTGTGATCGAAGAACGCAGCAATAGTAATAATGACCGCGAATCTCACCGTCACGACGCTGTTGCAGAACTGGCGATCCGGCGATGCGGATGCGCTCGAACACCTGACGCCACTGGTGTACGACGAACTGCGACGGCTCGCCGCGCGACAGCTCCGCTCCGAGCGCAGCGGTCACACGCTGCAGGCGACGGCGCTCGTCAACGAGGCATTCGCGAACCTCGCTGAGGCCGATGTACCGTTTGCCGACCGCGCCCATTTCTTCGCGCTGGCTGCTCGCATGATGCGCCGAATACTCACCGATTACGGACGTCGGCGGGCGAGCCAGAAGCGTGGCGGTGGTCAGCGCGCCCTGACGCTGCAGGAAGACCAGGTGGGCGACGCCAGGGAAATCGACATTGTCGAACTCGACGATGCGCTGGAAAGGCTCGCGAAGATCGACGCACGCAAAAGCGACGGGCTCGTGCTGCATTTTTTCGGTGGCATGACCTACGAGGAGACGGCCGAAGCCCTCGATGTTTCCGCCGCAACCGTGGACCGCGACCTCCGACTCGCGAAGGCATGGCTTGCCAATGAGCTCAGGGACCATTGAGCTGACGCCCGGGCGCTGGGCCCGGGTCGAAAAGCTCTTCGATGACGCGTTACGGCTGGAGCCGGCCGAGCGAGGTGCCTGGCTGGACCGCGAATGCAGCGACGATGCCGAGCTGCGAGATTATATTGCCGAACTGCTTAAGGAAGACGAAGGGCTCGGCGAGAGCGTTGCCCAGGCGATCGTCGAAACCGCGAGCGACG
>JAAUXX010001460.1_pt1 | contig 14057 bp, 10 predicted proteins | sample 7278111 | NCBI WGS metagenome assembly JAAUXX01 (sample SAMN14350116, study PRJNA611818) | marine sediment metagenome | isolation source: surface marine sediment (1.8m) | place: French Polynesia: Moorea | collected 2018-08
CTTCGCACTGCGCCTTGCTGAGAAGCACCAGGCAAGCGCTGAACCCGTCAATATTATGTTGAAGGAGTACTAGTTTCCATCCAGAAACGCGCATCCTGCGCTTTTTCTGGGAGTCGAAAATAAAATTGCGATTTTATTTTCTCGCGAAATCAATGGCTTAGTCGGCTTTGCTCCGGGCAAAGCCTCGACATACACGCCGTCCCTGGAGATAAGCCACTGATTTCGAGCATCACATCCATGTGATGCCGTTAGTGCCCGTTTCTGGACGGGCACTAACTATAACGGGTAAATAACAAATCGCTATAGTCTTTAACCCGAAAAGTACAATACATTAATCCAATTTATACAGAGTATAGTATGCTCGTGGAGGCAATCCGGGCATACTTGAGCTCATCCGGAACAATCCAATAGCGCCACCGGCAATTGATGACAGCGGCGACACATCCGTTATACCCAACAGTCCGTTGCAAAAGGCTCCTTGCCGAATGGCATTGCCTTAAGAGCAAATCGGTGCCTTCGCCACCGGTTTTGCCTTAAGGCAATGCCATTCGCTCCTTGCCTTTTGCAACTTACAATATGTCCATGTATCGGGGCAGGCCGCGGAAAAATAGGATTTCTGCGGCCTGCCAATCCAATCATTTACTCAACGAGAGAACCATGACTGTCAAGACCCGCTGCGCCCGCGCCATGTGTATCGCCGCTCTGCTTTGCGTCGGCCCCACCTTTGCCGACGACTCCCAACTGACCCGCCTGCTGCGTTTTCCGGATATTCACCGGCAGACGGTCGCATTCGTCTACGGCGGCGATATCTACACCGCCCCCGTCGCCGGCGGCGGCGCGACGCGGCTGACGGCGCACGCGGGCCTGGAATTGTTTCCCAAATTTTCCCCCGACGGCAGCAAGATTGCGTTTTCCGCCGAGTACAGCGGCAACCGCCAGGTCTACGTGATGAACCGCGACGGCGGCGATTTGCGACAACTGACCTATTACAACGACGTCGGCAAATTGCCGCCGCGCGGCGGCGTTGACTATCGCGTGATGGACTGGACGCCGGACGGCGAGCACATTCTGGTGCGCGCCAACCGCCTGCCCTGGGGGCCGCGCATGGGTCGGCCCATGCTGGTGCCGCTGGCGGGGGGCATGCCCACGCCGATGGCGGTACCCGAGAGCGGCGGCGGGATGTTGTCGCCCGACGGCACCACCCTGGTCTACACGCCGATAGATCGCGAATGGCGCAGCTGGAAGCGTCACCGCGGCGGCCGCGCGCAGGACGTCTGGACCTACGACCTGGTCAACCATCGCAGTCGCCGGCTGACCACCTTTGCCGGCACCGACCAGCAACCGCTGTGGGTGGGCGAGGACATATTTTTCGTCTCCGACCGCCACTACACGCTCAATCTCTACCGCTTTCGGGAAGGCGGCGACCCGGTGCGGCAAACCTTCCACGAGGAATTCGACGTGCTGTGGCCCAGCGCCGGGCCACAGGCGATCGTCTACCAGCACGGCGGCTTTCTCTATCGCTTCGACCCGGCGAGCGCGACGGCGACGAAACTGCCCATACGGGTGGCGGGCGCGCGGCGCTATCGACAGCCGACGTTTAAAGCGGCAGCGGATTTTATCGAGGGTTTCGCGGTTTCCCACGACGGCAAGCGCGCGCTTTTCTCGGCGCGCGGCGAATTATTTACCGTGCCGGCAAAAACCGGCCCCGTGCGCAACATCGCCAACTCGCCGGCGGCGCGGGAAATCAGCGCCAGCTGGTCGCCGGATGGCAACAACATCGCGTACCTCAGCGATGCCAGCGGCGAGTATGAAATCTATATCCGCAATCAAGACGGCAAGGGCGCGCCCAGACAGCTTACCACCAATTCCAACATCTGGTTATTTGCGCCGGTGTGGTCGGGCAGTTCGGACAAGATCGCCTGGGCCGATAAAAATCAAACCCTGTGGCTGATGAAAATCGACGGCCGGGCCACCGCCGTCGATCGCGGCCAATACGCCGACATTACCCACTATCGCTTCTCCGCCGACGGCCGTTACCTGGCCTATGGTAAAACCGCGGCGAACGGCCTGGCGCAGATCTGGCTGTACGACAGCAAACAAAAATCGAAGCGGCGGCTGAGCGACAACACCACCGCCGACTACCACGCGGTATTCGACCCGCAGGGCCGCTACCTCTACTTTCTCTCCAACCGCGACTACCAGCTCACCTTCAGCGACCACGAGTTTGACTACCTGTACCACCAATCAACGCGTATCTACGCGGCGCCGCTGCACGACGAGGTGAGCATGCCGGGCGCGCTGCGCAGCGATGAAGTCGGTCCGGCGACCAACGGTGACGAGGATGAAAAAGATAAAAAGGACCAAAAACCGCCGAAACGCCGCCCCATCACCCTCGACGCGCAGGCGATGCGCGAGCAGGCGGTGGCCCTCGGCGCGCCGGCCGGCAGCTACGATCATCTCACCGCCAATGACAAAGGCGTGTTCGTGCTGGCCAAGGTCAAGGACTCGGCCACGCTCAAATTCATCGGCGTCGGCGACGAGGCAGACACCGAGACCATTGCCAAAAAGGTGGACGACTACCGCCTGGCCGCGGGGGGCAAGAACATTCTGCTGCGGCAAAAAAAACAATTTTCACTCATCGAAGCCAAGCCCAAACAGAAACCGGAAAAAAACCGCCTGTCGCTTGAAGATCTGCAGATCCGCGTCGACCCGGCCGTCGAATGGCGGCAAATCTACACCGACGCCTGGCGCATTCTGCGCGACTGGTTTTACGACCCCAAACTACACGGCCAGGACTGGCCGGAAATACGCGCCAAATACCGGCCGCTGGTCGACCATATCGCCCATCGCCACGATCTGGATTTTATTTTGGGTGAAATCGCCGGTGAAATGAACGCCGGCCACATCTACGTGCAAAGCGGCGACGAACCCGGTGTCAAAAGAAGGGAAGGCGGTCTGCTGGGAGCGGAAATCACGCCTCACGACACCGGCAATTTCCGGATTGACAAAATCTTTCGCGGCGAAAACTGGCACGATGCCTTTCGCTCGCCCCTCACCGAGCCCGGCGTCGGCGTTAAAGAGGGCGAATTCATCGTCGCGGTCAACGGCGTCGCCAGCGCCTCGGTGAGGAATGTTTACCGGCTGCTGGAAAATACCGCGGACAAGGCCACCACCCTCACGATCTCACCCCGCGCGGACGGCAAACAGGCGCGCGATGTGCACGTCAAGCCGATTAAATCGGAAACCCATTTGCGCTATCTGGATTGGGTCGCCGGCCGCGCCGCCTATGTGGAAGCACTCTCCAAGGGCCGCGTCGGCTACATCCACCTGCCCAACACCCACCTCGCGGGCAACCGCGAAATGTTCAAGCAGTTTTTGCCGCAGATAAAAAAGGAAGCGCTGATCATCGACGACCGCTATAACGGCGGCGGCTTTATTCCCGAGCACATGATCGCCATGCTCGCGCGCAAACCCCTAAACTACTGGCAGCGCCGCGGCCTGCAACCGCAGGCGACGCCCTTTTATCACCACGACGGCCCCAAAGTGATGCTGGTCAACGCCTATTCCAGCTCCGGCGGCGACGCCCTGCCCTATTACTTTCGCAAAAACGGCCTCGGTAAAATTATCGGCACCCGCACCTGGGGCGGGCTGATCGGCATCTCCGGCAACCCCAAACTGGCCGACGGCGGCCAGGTGCTGGCCGCCACCTTTCGCTTTTTGGATACCGACGGGAAGTGGGCGGTGGAAAATGTCGGCGTCGAGCCGGATATCGAAGTGGTGGATCGCCCGGAATTGATTTACCAGGGCCGGGACCCGTCCATCGAACGGGCGGTGCGGGAACTGCTCAATGCGCTGCCGCCGACACCCTCACCACCAATCGCGGCGCAGCCCGCGCCGACGGATTTTTAACGCCGATGCTGACGATTGACCCGGCGGCGAGATTGCCGGGTTATTAGTGTCAACAGGCCCCAATAGAGCCACGCCGCTATCCGCCGGCAGACCGGTCCAACAAGAGTTGTCTGATATAAGCTTCCAAAACACTATCGGGAATACTGCCAAAACGCTCTAGGTTTCGGCGCGGTATCGTATCCACAACTGAGCGAAACATTTCGAGCTGCGAATAGGTCGGCGAAAAGTTAACGTGTTCCGGGCGGTCGTTAAATAATCTCAAACCCGCGACTATCGCTTTAATCGCTTGGTCATTGTTGATACTCACGGTGGCGAGGTCATCGGGCAGATGTTCCATCACCAGTTTATTGATGATCTCTTCCATTTCCCTGTCCATTTGCATCAAGGCCGCCGACACTTTTTCTGCCGCCGCTTCATCGACCTTGAAATAGGCTTGCAGCAGCGTATGCTCGCCCACGCGCTGCTCTAATTCCTCGGCCAACTTAAGAGCATGCCCAAATCCCGGTGTGGAGTCATAGCCGTGGGCGTTCATCACGCGCTGCGTGTAGAGTTCGGTAACCCCCTCAGTCAGAACGGTGTCTTTAAAGGTAAGTTTGGTGGCACTTATAATGGGGTTGATGCCGTCCCCCTCAAAGAACTTATGCGATTCCTCAGCCAGGCTATGGAGAACCTCGTGAATCGCTACATGCAGCGGGTCGGTCAGCATACCATCATCGTCATTGCCCTTTGCAGAACCCGTTTGATCATTGGGGAAATGCCACCACCCCGGATGTTTGGCGTTGACCTTTATCTCCTCTGTATTCTCACTCAGCACCCACGCCCATGGCTGCTTGAATTGGCGCCCACCTTCGTAAGGTCTGCCCATATCGTCATAAAATTCCCGTGCATCCGTGATCCGCACGGTCAACGACGAAGGCGGCTCGGACAAGACCCACCCAAAATGGCTTTCAATCATCGTTATCGCGGTGGAGAAGTTATTGTGTATGGCGTCAACGACCGCGTTGGGCGCACGGTAAGCAATCTCGATGAAGGGGTCTTTGAAATCGGCATGCAGGGTCTCGCCTGTAAAAGAGCCCGAATAGGTGTTATTAAATATCTCAATCCCCTCTTTCTCGACCGCGTTTGGTTCTGCTTCCCCGGAATCCAATGGATTTAATATGGAATACTCACCAAAGCCAAGCTTTCCCGTCTGATCAAAACTGTCAGACACGGTACACCTCCCACTGACACAAAACACCAACTTCTCCCTTTTATACGTTGAATTAGGCGTCAATGCTATACAACGGAAGTCATAGTGATTCGCGAGTTATTCCACAAATGGCGATGGCGGAAGGTGTCCCAAGAATTGCATCCAAGAGCGGCAATGAAATCGTTCAGAGCGAACCATCTCATCGCCGGGTTAATCGAGGCCCAGCTTTTTCTTCACCCGCGCAAACGCCGCAACGGCAAAGGCAATATCATCGGCGCTCAAGGCGGCCGACATCTGCGTGCGAATTCTGGCCTTGCCGCGGGGCACCACCGGGTAGGAAAACGCGATCACGTACACCCCTTCGCGCAACAAGGCCTCGGCAAATTTCGCCGCCAGCGCGGCGTCGTGCAGCATCACCGGCACAATGGGATGCTCGCCGGGCAACAGTTCGAAACCCAGGGCTTCTAAACCCGCGCGAAACCGCCGCGTATTGTCGCGCAGGCGCGTGCGCAGCGCGTCGGATTGCGCCGCCAGCTCAATGGCCTTGATCGCCCCCGCCACCACCGGCGGCGCCACCGTGTTGGAAAACAGGTAGGGCCGCGAGCGCTGCCGCAGTAACTCGACAATTTCCCGGCGCGCGCTGGTAAAGCCGCCGCTGGCGCCGCCCAGAGCCTTGCCCAGGGTACCGGTGATAATATCCACCCGATCCATGCACTGGCGATACTCGTGCGTGCCGCGGCCGTGAGCGCCGATAAATCCGGTCGCGTGGCAGTCATCGAAATGCACCAGCGCGCGATATTTTTCCGCCAGATCGCAAATCTCATCCAGGCGGGCGATATAGCCGTCCATGGAAAACACCCCGTCGGTGGTGATCAGTTTAAAGCGCGCGCCGGCGGCGTCGGCGGCGCGCAATTGCGCCTCCAGATCCGCCATATCGTTGTTGCGGTAGCGAAAACGCGCGGCCTTGCACAGGCGCACCCCGTCAATAATGCTGGCGTGGTTCAATTCATCGGAAATCACCGCGTCCTCGGCGCCGAGCAGGGTCTCGAACAAGCCGCCATTGGCGTCGAAGCCGGAGGGGTAGAGGATGGTATCTTCCATCGCCAACAACTCGCTCAACTTTTCCTCCAAGGTTTTGTGTAGCGTCTGCGTCCCGCAAATAAAGCGCACCGAGGCCATGCCGTAGCCCCATTTTTGCAAGCCCGCCGCGGCCGCCGCGTTGACCTCGGGATGCTGTGCCAGCCCCAAATAATTATTGGCGCACAGGTTCAACACCTCGGCGCCGCCGCTGACGCCGATATGGGCGTTTTGCGGCGTGGTGATCAGGCGCTCGCTCTTATACAAACCGGCCTGTTTGATGGTGGCAATTGCATCGTTCACGTGCGCTTGAAATTGGCTGTACATAAGAACTCCCGAGCTTTTCGACGATTCACGCAAACGCGATTTATTCCCAGTTTAAAATCACTTTGCTGGCCTGGCCCGCGCTCATGGCGTCAAAACCGCACTGAAACGCTTCCGCCGGCAGGCGATGACTGATCACCGGCCGGATATCCAGCCCCGACTCAATCATGACGGACATCTTGTACCAGGTCTCATACATTTCCCTACCGTAAATACCCTTCAGCGTCAGCATATTGAAAATCACCTTGTTCCAGTCGATGCGCGCCTCGTCGCCGGGAATCCCCAGCAGGGAGATCTTGCCGCCGTGACACATCTGGTCAATCATATCGCGCAGGGCCGCCGGGCTGCCCGACATCTCCAGGCCAATGTCAAAACCCTCCGCCATGCCCAGCCGGCGCTGACAATCGGCCAGGCTTTGCTCGTTCACATCGACGGTGTAGGTGGCGCCCAAACGCTTCGCCAGGGCCAATCGCTGCGGATTCAAATCCGTCACCACCACGTGCCGCGCCCCGGCGTGACGACACACCGCCGCCGCCATCACGCCGATCGGCCCGGCGCCGGTGATCAGCACATCCTCACCCAGCAAATCGTATTGCAGCGCCGTGTGCACGGCGTTGCCCAGCGGATCGAACAGCGCCGCCACATCGAGATCGATGCCCGCCCGATGCTCCCAGACATTCGACATCGGCAGCGCCAGATATTCGGCAAAGGCGCCGGGGCGGTCGACCCCGATGCCGCTGGTGTGGGCGCACAAATGGCGCCGGCCCGCCATACAGTTGCGACAGCGGCCGCAGACCACGTGACCCTCGCCGGACACCAATTGACCGGGTTTGAAGTCATTGACATTGGCGCCCACCTCGACAATCTCGCCGACAAACTCGTGCCCCACCACCATCGGCGCCGGGATGGTTCGCCGCGCCCAGCTGTCCCAGTTGTAAATATGCATGTCGGTGCCGCAGATGGCGGTGCGTTTGACTTTGATCAGCACGTCGTTGATGCCGATGGCGGGTTCCGGCACCTCCTCCATCCACAGCCCAACGCCGGCTTCGCGTTTAACTAATGCTTTCACAGTGGCAAATCTCCGACATTCGTTTACTATATAAGAAAATTTTCCGCAATATTAGATAAGGAATATTCACTATGCAATATTTTTTTCTCATATACAGGAGACGCGTCGATGAGCAAAACCCGCAATGATGCGGCGCATAAATCCGCCGCCGAGGCCGACCCGGCCAGCCAGGCGCTGTGCGAACGGGTCGCCGAGTTGCGCAAGCGCCATAATCTGACTCTCGACCAGCTGGCGGCCTCCTCGGGCGTGAGCCGCTCGATGCTGAGCCAGATCGAGCGCGGCCAGGCCAACCCCACCCTGGCGGTCACCTACCGCATCGCCCAGGCCTTCGGCATCACCATCGGCGAGCTGGTGGACCAGCCGTGGTCGTTTTCCGCCATCGAAGTGGTGCACGGCGAAGATCAGACCAACCTCTATCGCTCCGACGAGGAGTGCCGCATTCGCACCCTGTCGCCCCTGCACATGGAAAAAAATATCGAGTTCTATGACATCCGCATCGCGCCCGGCGCCCGCTTGGCCAGCGCGCCCCACTACCAGGGCACCCGGGAGCTCTTGACCGTGACCAAGGGCGAGGCCCACTTGCGCTCGGGCGACAGCAGCTGCAAACTGAAACAGGGCGACTCCGCCCACTACCGGGCGGATCTGGCACACGCCATCGAGAACCGCGGCAAGAAGGATTTGGTGTGTTATTTGATTGTGACGACGCAGTAAAATATGGATGACACTTGAGGATTCCCCGTTTTTCACCCGGAGCGCGCCTGGGTGGGGCTTTTCGAGACACGCCGTAAACCCCTCCCTGGGGGCTCGGCTGCAGCATCCATGCTGCAGACGGTCTCGAAAAGCCCCACCCAGCCGCGCTCCTACCACCGGGGAACGTCCCAATCTGGCCTGGATAGGCACCCTTTCAGTAGATCTCCTGTAGCGCCCGCGCAACATTCCCCGCCGTCCTGTATACTGCGGCGCCCTATGAGAGTGAAACTGCGTTGAATTCCGGCATCCCCTCGGCCAAGGATCTCTGGTTCCTGCCGCTGGGCGGCTGCGGCGAGATCGGCATGAACCTCAATCTTTACGGCCACGACGGCCAATGGCTGATGGTCGATTGCGGCGTCGCCTTCGCCAAACCACAGGCAGGCGACCGCGGCAAGGCCCTGGGCCGCAATGGGATCTTCTGCGCCGACCCCACCTTTATCGCCAGCCGGCGCCGCCATTTGATATGCCTGGTGGTCACCCACGCTCACGAGGACCACGTCGGCGCCGTGCCCTATTTATGGCCACAGCTGCAGTGCCCGGTCTATGCCGCGCCGTTTACGGCGGAGATCCTGAAAAGAAAGCTAGCGCAGCGCGGGCTGCTGGAAAAGGTGCCGTTGTATGTCATCGACACGAGAGAAAAACTCACGCTAGGCAATTTTGAGCTCGAATGGCTGTCCCTGACCCATTCCATTCCCGAGCCACAGGCGCTGCTAATCCGCACGCGCGCCGGCAATATCTTCCATACCGCCGACTGGAAACTGGACCCGGATCCCGTGGTGGGCGACACTTACCACGAAAGTCACTTCCGCGCGCTGGCAAGGGAAAGCATCGTCGCCATGGTCTGCGATTCCACCAACGCCACGAACCCGGGGCGCTCCCACTCGGAAGGGGAACTTGTCACCGGCCTGCTCAACGCCGTCAGAAGCGCCGAGGGCCGGGTGATCGCCACCTGTTTCGGCAGCAATGTCGGCCGCCTGCAGACCCTGGTGCGCATCGCCGGGGCCACCGGGCGCTACGCCGGCCTGCTGGGCCGCTCGCTACACAATATGGTGCGCGCGGCCCGCGCCACGGGGTATTGGCCGGACGAGCTCAAATTGGCGGCGCCGCCCCACCTCGGCTACCTGCCCAAACGGGAAGTGCTCGCCATCGCCACCGGCAGCCAGGGCGAGGCCCGCACGGCGCTGCAGCGGCTCATCGCCGGCAATCACCCGGACCTGGAGCTGGAAGCCGGCGATACGGTGATTTTCAGTTCCAAGGTTATCCCCGGCAATGAGCTTGCCGTGCAAGCGATGATCGAAAAACTGCGCGCGGCGGACGTGCGGGTGGTGGATTCCGCCACCAGCGAGCATCCCATCCACGCCAGCGGTCATCCCTGCCGGGAGGAATTGCGGGACCTGTACGGCTGGGTGCAACCGAAAATCGCGGTGCCGGTGCACGGCGAGGCGCGCCACCTGGCCGCCAACGCCGAAATCGCCAGGCAATGTGGGGTGCCGGCGCAGCTGACGGGCCAAAACGGCGACCTCTTTATCCTCGCGCCACAGACGCGGGTGCGGCGCAAATTCGCCGACGTGGGCGTCGTCGATTTAACGGTCGGAAACGGGGACTGAAAGGGGATAAATCCGTTATCCCTACTGCATTCGTATCAGGCATAAATCCAACAGGGTACGCGCAATGAAAGCCATCTGGAACAACACGATACTAGCGGAGAGCAACGACACCGTCGTGCTCGAAAACAACCACTACTTTGCCATCGAGTCCATTGATAAAACCTATTTTACCGCCAGTGGCACCAAGACCACCTGTCCATGGAAAGGCCAGGCGAGTTACTACACGATAGAGGTCAACGGTGAAAAGAACCCCGATGCCGCGTGGTACTATCCGGCGCCCAAGGAGGCGGCCAAAGAGATCAAGGACCATGTGGCCTTTTGGCGCGGGGTCCAGGTGGTCGCTTAACGCGCAACCGACCAGCTTGCGGTTGCAAAAATTTTTTCTCACAAAAGCTATGCGTGTTTGCCGCTCACTAATCCAATAGACGAGCGGTGCCGTAAGCTCAAGGTGACACCCCCAATGGTGGAAGTACCATATTAAGCAGCACTTTCACTCTGGAAAAATCTTGCTTGCGTAGAGAAATCGATAAAATGTTTAATTTTTTCAAAAAAGACCCGAAAAAGCGCATCGAACAGGATTACGCCAGGAAACTGGCCGAGGCCATGGAAGCGCAACGCAACGGCGATATCCGCCTGTATTCGAGCCTGATGGAAGAAGCCAACAAAACGCTGAAAAGATTGGATCAGTTTGATGCCGCGGATTCCCACCAGTAAACGTAAATGAACAACGCCATAATGCAAGCCACCCGCCAATGGACAGGATAGAACTTGCCGCCTATCATGCAAAGGCCACGCAGGAGACGTGGCCGTCTTCAGCCGCTACGCGTCTCAAGTAAACAGCATCGGGGCTGGTTTACGCGATAGCGCCCGTCGAGCAACCGACACCCACAGCGCCACAGGGCACGGCCGATAACCTCAGCGCTTACGCAAACGATCTCATCCGTGGATATCAGGATTCGACGGGGCGACACCGGTGTTGCAACTGTCGATGCGTGCACGCGCGAGCCGGCGGCCCTGCCGGAAAAACTTATCCCTAAACCCTGGGAGGCGGACGCCAGTATTCACATGTTTAATCAACCATGCATAGATTGAGAGGGCAGCAACAATGGAACTAAACGCCAAGCAAGAAGCCATGTGTACTTCAAGCCGGTGGGATTTTTCCGATTTGAAAGCGCTTTTCATCAACACCACGCTTAAAAAATCACCCGAGGTATCCCATACCGAGGGCCTGTGGCAGATCAGCAAAACCATCCTGGAAAAAAACCAAGTGCACATCGATGAATTGCGGCTGGTCGACTATGACATCGCCTTCGGTGTATGGGGCGATATGACCGAACACGGGTGGGAAAAAGATGACTGGCCAAACATCTACGACCGGGTACAACAAGCCAATATTCTGATTATCGGCACGGCGATCTGGCTGGGCGAAAAAACTTCAGTCTGTACCCAACTCATCGAAAGACTCTATGCCAATTCTCACCTACTGAACGCGCAAGGCCAATATGCCGATTACGGCAAGGTGGGCGGCTGCCTGGTGACCGGCAACGAGGACGGTGCCAAACACTGCGCGATGAATATTCTCTATTCGCTGCAACATCTCGGCTATGTCATCCCACCACAAGCCGACGCCGCCTGGCTTGGCGAAGCGGGGCCGGGCCCATCCTACCTCGATGCGGGCTCTGGCGGGCCGGAGAATGATTTTACCAACCGCAATACCACATTCATGACCTGGAACCTCATGCATATGGCGCGCATGATCAAAGATGCCGGCGGTATTCCCGCCCATGGCAATCAACGATCCGAATGGGACGCCGGCTGCAGATTTGATTTTCCCAACCCCGCGTATAGATGAGGCCGCAACGCCGTCTGCCGGTCGCTTAGCAACAGGTGCGTGCGATGGCATTGCCAGGTCAATAAGAATATTAGTGGATGACGATGCCGCGGCCCGATACCACCAAACGCGTCAGCGCGCTGCGCAGTGCACTGCGTTATTTACTCCCCTACCGGCGTCCCATCGCCTACGCCATGACGGCATTGTTGTTTACCGCCACCATCACCCTGTCCATCGGCCAGGGCGTGCGATTGTTGATCGACCAAGGCCTGGCCACGCAGTCCGCCGAGTTCCTGCAGCGCTATGTACTGATTTTTCTGGCGCTGGTGGTGGCGCTGGCGGTGGGAACCTACACCCGCTTCTACTGGGTAACCTGGCTGGGCGAGCGAGTGGTGGCCGACATCCGCCAACGGGTCTTCGGCCACCTGCTAGGCCTCCACCCCGGCTTCTTCGAGAGCAACCGCGGGTTGGAAATCCAGTCGCGGTTGACCGCCGACACCACCATATTACAGTCGGTCATCGGCTCCTCCATATCGGTGGCCCTGCGCAACGCCATCATGCTGGTGGGCGGCATCATCTGGCTGTTTATCACCAACGCCAAACTGACCGCCATCGTGATGTTGGCGGTGCCGCTGGTGGTGGCCCCCATTTTGATTTTCGGCCGCCGGGTCCGCGGTCTGTCGCGCAAAAGCCAGGACAAGGTGGCCGACGTCGGGGCCTATGTCGGCGAAATGCTGGCGCAGATCAAAACCGTGCAAGCCTACAACCACCAGGAGGTGGACAAAAAGCGCTTTGGCGACGTAGTGGAGGAAGCCTTCGTGGTGGCGAAAAAGCGCATTGTGCAACGCGCGCTGCTGATCACTCTGGTCATCGTGCTGGTGCTGGGCGCGGTGGGCATGATGCTGTGGGTGGGCGGCATCGACGTGATCGAGGGGCGCATGTCGAGCGGTGAACTGGCCGCCTTTGTGTTTTACAGCATTATCGTCGGCTCGGCGGTGGGCTCCATCAGCGAGGTGATCGGCGAACTGCAGCGGGCGGCCGGCGCCGCCGAGCGCATCGTCGAACTGCTGGCCGCGCCCAGCAAAATTCAAGCGCCCAGGCACAATGTTCAGCGCCTGCCGGAAACCGTGCGCGGCGCCATTGATATCGATAATATTTCGTTTAGCTATCCCTCGCGACCGCAAAGCAAAGCCATCGATGGGCTAACGCTCGCGGTGGCGGCGGGTGAAACCTTGGCCCTGGTGGGCCCCTCCGGCGCGGGCAAATCCACCTTGTTCGATTTGCTGCTGCGTTTTGCCGATCCGGACGCCGGCGCCATCGCCGTCGATGGCAAGAATATTACCTCCCTGGACCCCAAAGACCTGCGCCGCTGCTTCGCCTTTGTTCCCCAACAAGCGGCCCTGTTTTTCGGGTCCATTGAGGACAATCTGCGCTTCGCCCGCCCCGCGGCCTCGCGGGAAGAGATTATCGCCGCGGCCACCGCGGCCAATGCCGACGAATTTATTCGCCGCCTGCCACAGGCTTATCAAACCCGCCTCGGCGACGCCGGCCTCGGCCTGTCGGGGGGACAACAACAACGCCTCGCGATCGCCCGCGCCATCCTCGCCAACGCGCCGATTCTGCTGCTGGACGAGGCCACCAGCGCCCTCGATGCGCACAGCGAATATCTCGTACAGCAGGCTCTGGAACGCCTCATGCAAGGCAGAACCACGCTGGTCATCGCCCATCGTCTGGCGACGGTGAAAAATGCCGACCGCATCGCGGTGATGGATAAGGGCAGGTTATTGGCCACGGGCAGTCACGATGAACTGGTTGCGGGTAACGAACTCTACGCCAAGCTCGCCAGTTTGCAGTTCGCTATCGACGGGAAGAAAACCGGGGTGGAAGCACGGTAAACATTGCAAGGCCCGCGGGTTTCCCCGCCGGCCCATCAATATCATTAACTTAAGCGAGTTAAATGCTATGGGTGCATGGGCGTCTCGGTAAGCTTATGCAAGACACGAACTAGGCGTCCCCCCGTAAATATGTCCCTATAGGCTCCCTGCTGACGTCCCTCGGCAACTGCTCCTGCGTTGCACTAATACACCACAATCCATGTGGCTATGTCAGCAGAGTGTCTTGCATAAGCTTACCGAGACACCACCAAACTTTGTGCGCACCGCCTTAAGTTAATGACATTGGTCACTCCAACAATGTCATTAACTTAAGCTCGGCAAGACCGCAGAGAGAGGGCCGGGTAACGGCTTTTGCGTTCCATGGGCCATCCATGGCCCGGTCCCGCGCTCCTCCCTGGCGCTAGTC
>JAAUXX010006621.1_pt1 | contig 14029 bp, 16 predicted proteins | sample 7278111 | NCBI WGS metagenome assembly JAAUXX01 (sample SAMN14350116, study PRJNA611818) | marine sediment metagenome | isolation source: surface marine sediment (1.8m) | place: French Polynesia: Moorea | collected 2018-08
AGCGAAACGAGTCGTAGGGGAACTCGTTGGTGTCGTTCCAGATGTTGAGCTTCGCCGTCAGGAAGTAGTCGATACCGCCTTTCTTGAGGATCTGCGGCAGCGTGTACAGGACGCCGAACACGTCAGGCAGCCAGCAGACACGCGAATCGACCCCGAGTTCGTCACGCATGAAGCGCTTGCCGAACAGCACCTGGCGCACCCAGCTCTCGGGTCCGAGCAGATTGCCGTCCGGCTCGACGTACATGGCGCCAACGGGCTCCCAGCGACCTTCTTTTATCTGCTCGCAGACCTCCGCGAACAGATCCGGATAGTGCTCCTTGAGCTTCTCGTACAGGTAAGGCTGGCTCTCGCTGTAGGCGTATTCGGGATACTCGCGCAGGAGATTCAGCGCGTTGCTCGTCGTCCGTCCGTTCTTGCGGAATGTTTCCTTGATCGGCCACAGGTACACGAGATCGAGGTGAGAATGCGCATAGACGTTGATCGTGCCATCGGAGCGAAACAGCTCGCTGTCGAATACGCGCTCTCGCAGCAACGCGCTTGCGGCAGCCGCCCTTTTCCGGGCGTCCTCTCGCGACAGAGAACCCGGACCGAGCAGACGGCATGCGTCTTCGAGCTGCTTGAGAAGATAACCCTCGATTTCGAGCTCCGTGTCCGAACCCCAGTAGTGCAGATACGCATCGAGCACGAGAGACAGATCGAAGTAACAGGTCTCGATCTCCGGGTCCCGCAGCACGAGGTTGGCGCGCCTGAACGTGTGGTAGTCGCGCTTGTCGTTCCGACGCTCGTCATAGGGATAATTGATCGTGAACGCTTCCATCGCGAGCGACAGCTCGGCACCCGCTTCGGCAAGGCCAGCAAGTGGAACGAGGCTGCGGAAGCGATCGAGCCCCTGCCAGAGACGGCCATTGATACTGAGCTGCGTCTCCCCGCCATCCATGTCGATATCGAGAAACGCGTCGTCGCCGGCATGGCTGTCGGGTATGCGAACCGCGCTCTGAAAACGCACGGTCGTGTCGGGACCGCCCCAGGTCTCGCCAACCCGGATACGACCCCATTTGCCGTCGAGCGCCTGGTACTGCCCGGGTGCGAGCAGGCGCGAGCGTTTGAATCGCCATTCGGTGATCGGGATCGGGTCGTAGTAGCAGAGGTCTTCCAATCGCTCGATGTGCCGCGCGATCCAGTCGTGCGGCAGGTCGGGGCTGCGCTCCGGGTCCTTGGGCTTTCGCTTCGGCACGTGCTACTGCTCCAGCTTCGCGCGAAAGGCCTCGAGTTCGGCGCCGTCCATCGTGAGTGTCTGCCTCGCGGTCGGGAAATCGCCGTCCTGGACCTCACTGTGGAACTCGCGGAACGCCGAGACGCTGTCCGCGTACAGGCGCTCATACTCCGCTTTGTGGTCGCGATACACCTTGGCGTGTCGGGGAATGTGGCCGTCGTTGTAGCCGAGAATGTCTTTTGCAAACAGGTACTGCGCATCGCAGCCGCTGCCGGCGCCCATCGCCACGGTCAGGATACTGAGGCGCTTTGAGATCTCCGCCGCGACTTCCTTCGGAACGAGTTCGACTTCAATCGCGATCGCGCCGGCATCTTCGTACGCCTTCGCGCGTTCGAATATCGAGTAGGCATCGTCGGCCGTCTTGCCGACGGCCTTGAAACCGCCCGTCCAGGTGTTCTTGTAGGGAACGAATCCGACGTGGCCGTGCACCGGAATGGCTTCGTTTGCCAGCGCCTCGACGACCTCCAGGCTCATCGGACAGTAGATCGCGTCGGCGCCTTTTTCCATGGCCGCGAATGCCGCGCGCTTTGCCTCGTCGGCGTTGACGTACTGACCGTAGACGAGGCCAACCGTGAAGAAGATATCGGGCGCTCTGCGGCGGAATGCGGGGATGTCGCTGCGCTCCCACGTGATGATCATGTCGATGCCAGCTTCCTGGCACGCACTTGCCTCGTTGTCGGTATGGACGTTTACCTGCGTAAGCGGTCGCTCGCCTTTGAGGTCAAGAAGATCCTTGACGGTCAGTTTTTTCATTGTTCTTCCTTTGCAAACCAAGCTTCGAGACGCTCCCGCATCCAGCGGTTCGCCGCGACGATGTCCGCACTCGGCCGGCCCGTAAAGGGCTCCGCGTGCATGTACGGGGGCGGGCCGAACTCGGGTGAGATGCTGAGTTCCCTGCCACGTTCAGCTTCCGCGTCGACGCTTATCTGCCACCAGTGTCGATACAGCGAGACGTGCGACTCCCAGGCCGGATCGGACGGCTCCGTGACCTGCGGACTCTTCTCGTGGCCAATGCGAGCGTGCAGGTGCCCGGTTCGGGCACTCGCGAGCTCAAACAGGTTCATGATGTCGTTGGGGATTCGGTCGACAACGAGCAGCCAGTGGCTAAGGTCCGATGTCAGCTCAAGTTCGGGCACGCGCTCGAGTAACTCGGCACACACGAAGGGATTAAAGAGGATTCGTCCGCGGTGCGTCTCGAAGCAGGGCCTGATGTCGAAATCGCTCGCGATTGCGATGCACGCCTCGATGAATTCCTGGCCTGCTGTTGCACCGAAACTGTCGGCGCCCGCGTGCACGGCGGCTTTCTTTGCGCCGAGCTCGGAGGCCGCTTCGCACTGCGCACGGAAGCTCGCGAGATGCTCATCGTAGCTGCCCCAGTTCTCGGTTCGTGTGGCGATCAGCGCAATGTAGTCGAGACTGAATTCTTCGAAGCGGCGGACGAGTTCGCGCGCTGCCTGAGCGGCGCCGTCGGGCTCTGCCTCGAGATAGAACACGGGGAACTCGACGCCGCTGTAGCCTTCCGCGTGTGCGCTGCTGACGAAGTCCGGCAATGTCGAGTAGTGCGCATCCGGCCCGACGAGTCCCCAGGCCGTTTTGTAGATTCGAATACTCATGATCCGTCGATGCGCCTTTAGCTCGCTTGAAGCGGATTGGTCTGATGATGCATGCGGTACTGGCGCGGCGTCGTGCCGTACTGGCGCTGGAACACGCGATAGAAGTAGCTCAGGTTTTCGATACCGCATTCACCGGCAATATCGTTGATCGTCAGATCGCTGCCGGCGAGCATCAGCGCCGCGTACTCCATGCGGATCCTGTTGACGTACGCGGACGGTGAAACGCCGAGATGCTTGCGCGCCATGCGGCAGACGTGCTCGTGCCCGCGGCCTGCCGCTTTGACGAACCCGGCGGCGCCTTCGCGAAACACTTCAGGGCGCTTGGCGGCAACACTCGCCGCAACGAGCCAGTAGGGAACCGACTCGTCGAACGCTGCGTGGTGCTCGAGAACGCGCGTGAACATCGCCAACAGGTAGTCGTCTATCGCCGCGAGCGAGCTACCGAACGGCTGTACTTCGCTTGCGAGATTGACCGCTCTTTCAAACCGCGGGCCCGTCAGGAAGTAGGTTTCGGGCGCGTCGCGGTCGTGCCAGAAGAATCGCCCGGACACCTCCGCCGCATAGCGCTGACCCAGGTGGTCCGCGATATCGGAGCGGAACGCGACGTTGACGATCTCGCTTTGCTCGCCGCGAGCGGCCTTGAGTGCGTGCGTATCCGCTGGCCGGACAAACACGAGGCTGCCCTGCTCGAGCCGGACCGGGCCGTCTTTGAGCCAATGGTCGATAGCGCCATGCGTCACGAGGAAGACCTCGTGGTAGTCATGGCAGTGCAGAAACTCAGGCTTCTTGTGTTCGAGCTTTTTGCGGGCGAAGTGAAACCACTCCCCCGGGCCGATGAAGTCCCCGATCGAGAACTTGCGAACGAGCATAGATTCCCCCTCCTCGCGCCGATAATCAAAAAAAGCGAAGAAAAAGTCAATCGAGAGGATCAAAAAGCCAAAATAAAGCAATATAGTGTACGAGCAAGGAGGGGACACATGCCTGCACCAGCCGAAGACCTCATTTTCCAGCCGATTACGAATCCGGCACCCGCCAAACTCACGCCGGCACAAATCGAGCAGTACAACCGACTCGGTTTCGTCGCGCCGTTCGATGCCTACTCGGCCAGTGAAATCGCGTCACTCAGACGTTATTTCGACAAGCTGCTGGACGACATGGGGCCCGAAGGCGCGTTCGGCATCAATTGCTACCAGGCGCGGCTGTCCGGGCTATGGGATATCGCCACCGACGCGCGGATCCTCGACTACGTCGAGGACATCATTGGGCCGAACATCATCTGCTGGGCAACGGCCGTTTTGTCCAAGCCTGCTGGCACGAGCAAGATCGTGCCCTGGCACCAGGACGCCTCGTTCTGGGGACTACGCCCGGCCAGAACCGTAACGGTATGGCTGGCTATCGACGACGCCGACGAGGAAAACTCGGCGATGCAATGGATTCCCGGCTCGCACGACAAGGGCCATCTCCCCCTCGAAGAAAGCGGTGGCGATGCGGTGTTCCACATCCAGACCGCGAATGCCAATGACCTCGGGGCGCCCGTCGTCGACACGCTCAAGGCAGGACAGTTTTCACTGCACGCCGACATGATCGTGCACGGATCGCCGGCCAATCAAAGCGAGCGGCGGCGCTGCGGGCTGACGCTCCGATACTGCCCACCCGAAGTGCGCATCGTCGACGAGGACTGGGCTCGCGGTGTCGAAGCGATCATCTGTCGCGGTGAAGACCCGACCGGGCACTGGCTTCATCACGACAGGCCTGCCAATGACGACATTACGCAGACGAGCACACCCCACGCCTACGGCAATAACTGAACGCCGGCATCGTCCAGGAACTCCGTCATCGCCCGACGGTCGCCGAACAGACCCTGACCGGCCTCCCCTAGGTTGCGCTGCCGGTATTCCCGCGGCGTAAGCCCCCTCGTTTCCCTGAATTGCCGCGAGAACTGCGACGCACTCAGAATGCCGACCTGGTAGCCCGCCTCGGCGACGGATATATCGGGTAGCAACAAGAGCTCTGCGGCCCGCTCCATGCGACGATGCCTTATCTCTGACTGTATCGAGCGGCTCGACCAGTTTGCCCACTGGCGCCTTAGCGTCCGTTCCGATACGGCACAGGCATCGGCAATATCCGCGACCCGAACAGGCTCATGTAGATGCGCCTCGATGAACTCTTCGACGCGCCGCTTTGTCAGGTGTTCGGAGTAAGCCGCGTCGGAAAGGCCCGCAGAGTCCGACAGAGCCTTCATGACCTGCCGAAGCAGCAATCGGATTGCGGCGTGATAGTCCTCATCCTGCCTGAAGTCCGGCTTGCGCCTCGAAAGCCTCATGACGTGCTCGAACAACGAGACCAGGTGCGTTTGTTCCGGCAAATGCGCGCGGTGTCCGAGCAGGAACGTGGTTATGCAGTTCTGGTTTTGCCTGTGCCAGTCGTCGGCGCCCGAGCGACCCTGGCTCGACAGCACTCGGAACGCCAGGAAGTAGAGCTCGAGGTCCCGGGTTTCGGTCGAGCGAATTTCGTGAAAGGTGCCGCGATCGGCGACGAACAGGTCGCCCGCGCCAAGCCGAAAGACCTGCTTGCCGTGTTCGAAGTGGCCGCTGCCGCTAATGACGATGCACGGCTCGAAGTAAGAATGACGGTGAACGCGGTTTCTCGTGACCGATTCGAAGGAGACGTGTCGAACCTGGCTGTAGGCAATGCGCGATAGAGTGTCGGTATTCATCGCTGCCAATCTAGGCACTTGGCCGAAATAGTCAACTTTTTGGCCGCGTCGCCACTATCGTCATTCGCCTCCCTGGCACACCATTACGCACAGGCATGCCCGACGGTATCGGGAGGAGCTGACAGTGCCAGAACCTGCAAAACAAGCATTCGACGACATCAAAGCCCGATTCGAGGAAGACGGCTACTACCTCGCTCGCAGCGTCTACTCCGAAGAAGCACTCTCTCTGATGGAAGAAGACTTCGACCGCATTGTGCAACAACTGGAAGACAGCGGAGAACGCATCAATGCGCGCTGGGAAGGCGCTCAGACCGACGCACTCGACGGCGGCAAGTCGCGCATAGTCCACACACACAATGTGCAGCGATACTCGGCGCGGTGGCTGGACGCAGTCCGTGATCCGGCGCTGCTCGACATCGTCGAGGAGATCATCGGACCGGACATCGTGCTCCACCACACCAAGTTGTTCCTCAAGCCGCCGGGCGTTGGCGCACCCTTCCCGATGCACCAGGACTGGACCTACTTTCCGACGCGGGACGACTCGATGATCGCCGGCATCGTGTTCCTCTCGGATGCCGATGCCGAATCGGGTGGGCTCTGTGTCTACCCGGGCTCACACAAGCTCGGGCGTATCGAGAACTCGTCCGGCCGTGTCGATTCCGAGCTGCTCGCCGACTACCCGCTCGAGGGCGCCACCGCGATCGATGCGAAACGCGGCGACGTGTTCTTCTTCAGCTACCTGACCTTGCACGGCTCGACGCCAAACCGGTCCGCGCGCGATCGAAAGACCGTGCTCGTGCAGATGCTGAGCGGTTCGGACCGCCTGCTCGGCGAAACGGAGCACGTCGATGAGGGGCTCGTGCTGCGTGGCTGGAACCGGCAAATGACCCGGGAACGCGCCGCGAAGTAGTCGGCAAGCCTGCCGGATATGGGATGGGAAACTCGCAAGGCTGGTATCAATTCGTCCATCCGATCGATTTCTTGCAGGCGCGCCGCATTGATCTATACCTAGTAATAAGGGGAGCAACATACAACCGTGAGGGCATGGAGCGATGACAGTCGCCTCTCCCGTGATAGGTCAATGGTTCCGCCGTGCGAATGGCACGGTGTTCGAAGTCGTCGCCCTGGATGACGCCACCGGCACGATCGAGATCCAGCAGTTCGACGGCACGCTCGACGAAGTCGACAACGATGCCTGGGTTCAGTGGCCGCTCGTCGAGGTCAGCGCACCCGAGGACTGGTCGGGCTCGGTCGACATGGACCCGGAGGATTTCGTCAGCAGCAACAACGAAGACATGCCGAACGGATTCCACGACCCGCTCGACTTTCTCGATCGTATCTAGGGACCGGCGATCGCCTAACCAACGAGGCTGTCCGGCCCCGTAACGTAGACATGCCCGTCACGAATGCTGACGGCGACCTTCGTCAATGAGCGGCCCGGACAGGGCCCGGCAAAACACTCACCCGTGTCGATCGAAAATGCCGCGCCGTGCGAGGCGCAGATGATCGACGCCCGGTCGGGCGTCAGGAAGCTGTCCGGTTTCCAGTTGAGCGCGTGCCCCGCATGCGGGCACAGGTTCTGATAGGCGTAGACGGCTTCCCCTTGCCGGACGATAAAGCCCTTGAACGGCCAGTCGCCGTCACCGATACGAAACTCCTTCGATCCGGGATCGTCGAGTTCAGCGAGCGCACCGACGCAGACGGTCTGCTCAGGCACGGGCAAGCTTGCCGCTGACCAGGTCGTCATGTCGTCGTGCCACAACGAAAGCAAGCAGGATCGCCGGTATACCCACGGCGGCGGCGTACAGGAAGAACCCGAGCCAGCCCTGCGTCTCGCTGCCCGTCAGCTGCACCATGGACTCCTGCACGTTTCCTGAAAAGCCCGCGAGGAACTTGGGGAACAGGGCCATTATGGAACTCAACAAGGCGTACTGCGTCGCCGTAAAGTCGCGATTGGTCAAACTCGAGAGATAGGCGATCAGCACGGTTCCACTGAATCCCTGGGCAATGTTGTCGGCCGTAATCGTGACCGCCAGCATCCAGACTTCCGGCCCGGTCTGCGTCATCGCCGCAAAGAACAGGTTCGTGCTCATGATCAGGGTCGTCGCAATCACGAGGCAGCGGGCGACGCCGTACTTGAGGACCGCCCAGCCGCCGGCACCGACGCCAATGATCGTCATCCATGCGCCGTAGACCTTGGCAACCGTGGCTACCTCGGACTTCGTGAAACCAATGGCCAGGTAGAACGGGTTCGCGAGGATGCCGAGCACATAGTCACTGATGCGATAGAGAGAGACGAACACGAGGACCACGAACAGGAACGGGCCAAAGCGCCGGAAGAAGTCGGCGAAGGGGTCGGCGACCGCGTGTTGGAACCAGGATGCCACGCGGGCCGCGTAGGTCGCCCCTTCGTAAGTCTGTACCGGGGAGCCAGCCGCGGGTTCGCGGCACCACAGCGTCGTCAGCATCCCGAGCGCCATGCAACCGGCCATGGCCGTATACGTCATCGACCAGCTCGCAAATTCCGCGAGATAAAGCGCGCCAGCCATGCTGATGAGCAAGGATATGCGGTAGCCATACTGGTAGGCCGCGGCGAGCACGCCCTGCATCTCGTCCTCGGCTGACTCGATGCGGTAGGCGTCAATGACGATATCCTGGGTTGCAGAAGAGAACGCAACGGCCAGGGCAACGAGCGCGAACGCCTCGATGTTCCTTGTCGGATCGATGCCGGCCAGGACGAGCAGGCTGGCGCCAATCGATACCTGCGCAAGCAGCATCCACGAACGACGCCGACCGAAGATGCTGGAGAGGACGGGTAGCCTGAAGGAATCGACGACGGGCGCCCAAACGAACTTGAGACTGTAGGCAAAGCCGAGCCAGGCGAACGTCGAGATCGTGCTGCGCTCGACGCCGGCCTCTTCGAGCCATGCCGATAGCGTCGAGTAGACGAGCGGAAACGGGAGCCCGGAGGAAAACCCAAGGAAGAAGATGACCAGCACTTTTTCCTGGAGGAAGTCGCGCCAGCCAAGTTTGCGGGCGCCGGCGCTCGCGGCGTCTCCTCTCGCCTCAGTCACTGCGTCGGCCAGTCGTAGTCCATCGTCAGCGGTGCGTGATCCGAGAAACGCTCATCGCGATAGATGTCGGTCCGCTTGACGCGGTCCGCGAGGCCCTTGGTCACGACGTGGTAGTCGATCCGCCAGCCCACGTTATTGTCCCAGGCCCTGCCGCGATTCGACCACCATGTATAAGAGTGTGGTTCCTGCGGGAGCGTGCGGAACGCATCGACGAACCTGTACTCGCCGAATACCTTATCGAGCCACGCGCGCTCCTCGGGCAGGAAGCCCGAGTTCTTCTGGTTCGATTTCCAGTTCTTGATGTCGTCATTCGTGTGCGCAATGTTCCAGTCACCGCAAATGATCGTCTCGCTGCGACGCCGCCGCACTCTGTGCAGGTGCTCGGTAAAGCTGTCCATGCAGCGGTACTTCGCAGCCTGGCGCTCTTCGCTCGAAGAACCTGACGGCAAATACAGGGATACGACGTTGATGCCGCTATCGAGCTGCACCTCGAGGTACCGCCCCTCGGCGTCGAACTCGGGATCGCCGTAGCCGCGAATGACCTTCTTCGGCTTGTGCTTCGAATACACCGCGACACCGCTATAACCTTTCTTCTCGGCGTCCTCGTAATAACTGTGATAGCCGGCCGGGGAAAACACGGCATCGGTGAGCTGGTGAACCTGGGCTTTGGTCTCCTGGATGCAGACCACGTCGGGATCCGACTTATGCATCCACTCGAAGAAACCTTTGCGCGCGGCGGCGCGAATGCCATTGGCATTGAGACTGACTACGCGAAACAACGAATAACCTCTTGATTCCGGGCCGAACAGCGAGCTTCGAAACGCGCTCGTCGCGCGTGTGTCATACTCGCTTAAGCTAGATGGCGCATCATACAGATCAAGGCTATGCGAGCGTACCAGAAGGAATTCATCGACCTGGCCCTCGAGCTCGGCGTTCTCAAATTCGGAGAGTTCAAGCTCAAGTCCGGCCGGATCAGCCCGTACTTCTTTAACGCCGGGCTGTTCAACACGGGCTACGCGGCGGCGAAGCTCGGTCGCTACTACGCGGCGGCGATCGCCGAATCGAAAATCGAGTTCGACATGCTGTTCGGTCCCGCTTACAAGGGCATTCCCCTGGCCGCGCTCGCCGCGAGCGCGCTGGCCGAGCACCACGACATAGACGTGCCGTATTGTTTCAACCGCAAGGAAGCCAAAGATCACGGCGAGGGCGGGAACATCGTCGGCGGTCCGCTCAAGGGCCGGATCATGATCGTCGATGACGTCATCACGGCCGGCACCGCCGTCCGCGACGCCTACCAGGTCATCGCGAAAACCGGCGCCGAGATCGCCGGTCTCGTGATTTCGCTGGACCGGGAAGAGCGCGGTCAGAGCAACATGTCCGCCGTACAGGAGCTCAAGGCGTCTCTCGGCATCCCCGTTTTCAGCATCGTCTCGATCGAGGAACTGATTGAGGCCCTCGAAGAATCACCGGAATACGAGCAATGGCTCGAGCCGGTTATGAACTATCGGCGGCAATACGGCGTTGTTACATAAACTTGCAGCGGCCGACCGTAGATCAGGCATTTACAGCCATTCGCGGGGGGTCTAAGCTTGAAATACGCGAACCACGTCGCGATTTTGGCCTTAACTTGTTGGCATAGTGACCGCATGCGAAGACTCCTCTTGGCAACAGCAATGATTGCGATTGCTTCGTCCGCCGTCCACGGCGAGGAGCGCAAGACCTATTCCTGGGTCGATGAAGAGGGAAATCTCCACTACGGCGACAAAGTGCCTGCGCAGTATGCAGAGCAGGACAAGCGCGTTCTCAACGAACAGGCCGTCGTCATCGACAAGCTCCAGGGCCGCAAAAGCGAGGAACAGCTCGCTGCCGAGCGCGCCGAGGCCGAGCGAGTCGCCGCGATTGAGCTCCAGCGCCGTGAAGACCGCGCCCTGCTCGCGACCTACCTGACCGTCGACGAAATCCTCATGCACCGGGACCGCCGGGTCGAACTGTTCCAGGCCCAGGCGCGTGTGACCGAACTGTATCTCAAGAATCTCGAACGCCGGCTCGACAAGCTCATGAGCGAGGCCGGGCGTTTTCAGCCGTACAACGAAGACCCCGACGCTCCGATGGTCGACCCCGACCTGATCGAAGAAATCGACTTCACGAAAGAAACGATCGAGCGCCACCAGGCGAACCTGCGCAAGTTCGCGACGGACGAACAGAACATCATCGAGCGCTTCGACAAACAGATCGAACGCTTCGAGTACCTGAAGGGGCTCACCGCAAACGCCGGCTAGCCCTGCCTCCGGCTAGTCCGTTCCGGAAGAGCCGAAGCCCCCCGCGCCGCGGGCCGTTTCTACGAACTCATCCACGACGTCGAAGTGCACTTGCGCGACCGGCACGAAAACAATTTGTGCAATGCGTTCGCCCGGCTGCACCTCGTAGGCGGACTGTCCGCGATTCCAGCATGAGATGAAGACCTGCCCCTGGTAGTCGGAATCGATCAGCCCCGTGAGGTTGCCGAGGACGAGGCCGTGCTTGTGGCCGAGACCCGAGCGCGGCAGGAGCACAGCCGCCAGCGATGGATCGCCAATGTAGATGGCCAGCCCCGTCGGAATCAGAACCGTCTCACCGGGCTCGACCGTAATCGCGTCGTCAATACAGGCCCGCATGTCGAGGCCCGCCGAACCGTCGGTCGCGTAGTTCGGCAATGGAATGTCGGTCCCGATCCTGGGATCGAGAATCTTGAGCTGAATCGATTGCAATGTCAGTCCTTCCGCGAAATGACGGAGAGGCGTGGCTCGGTGTCCGAACCACGCGCCGACGCGTAGCGTTCGGCCACGAGGGCGACGAGGTCATTCGCTAGCGTCGTCTTCGCCGATGTCGGAAACGCCTGGCTGCCGCCCGGCCAGAACACCTCGACGGCATTCTCATCCGCATCGAACGCTTTGCCGTCGCGTACGCAGTTGGCGACAATCATGCCGAGCTTTTTCTTCTCGAGTTTGCCGAGTGCATATCTGCGAAGGTCATTCGTCTCGGCCGCGAAGCCGACCGTGAACGGCGCCGCGGGCAGCGCGGCAACCGACGCGAGAACGTCCTCGGTCCGAACCATCTCGAGCGTCATCGTCTCGCCGGTTTTCTTGATCTTGCGATCGGCGACCGTCACCGGACGGTAGTCGGCAACGGCCGCAGCGCCAATAAAGATGTCCGCATCGCCAATGACCTCGTGGGTGACGCGGTGCATGTCGTCGGCGCTTAGAACCGGCCGCACGTCCACGCCGCGCGGCGGCGGCAGGTCGACCGGGCCTGACACGAGGATGACGTTCGCCCCGGCACGGGCAGCCGCGCTCGCGAGCGCGTAGCCCATCTTGCCCGAGCTGCGATTGCTGAGATAGCGCACCGGGTCGATCGGCTCGCGCGTCGGCCCCGCCGTAATGACGACGGTCTTGCCGGCCAGGGCGCCGCCGCGCTGGCCGGGTGCAAATCCGGGCCCCGTCATCGTCTCGGCGAGATCGTCGGGTTCGAGCATGCGGCCGGCACCGGTCTCACCGCAGGCCTGCGAGCCGCTTCCCGGACCGAGGATGGCGATACCGCGATCTTCGAGCACCTTGCGGTTGGCCTGCACGGCCGGGTTGTTCCACATGACGTGGTTCATGGCCGGTGCAATCGCGACGGGCGCCTCGGTTGCGAGCACGATCGTCGTCAGGAGATCGGACGCCGCGCCCGATGTGAGCCGCGCCATGATCTCGGCCGTGGCCGGTGCGATGAGCACGGCATCGGCCCAGCGGGCGAGCTCGATGTGGCTCATCGAGGCCTCGGCCGCCTTGTCCCAGAGGTTGTCGCGGACGGGACGCGACGATACGGCCTGCAGTGCCGTTTCGGTGACGAATTCGCGCGCCGAGGCGGTCATGACGACCTGCACGTCGGCACCCTGATCCCGAAGCCGGCGCACGAGTTCCGGCGTCTTGTAGGCGGCGATCCCGCCCGTGATTCCCAATACGATGTTCATGTTCGAGAGCCTCTCCCGGGCTCGAAACCTGTCGGTAACGCTGATATGCGGCAAATTCTCGCTCGAATCAACGAGAGTGTGCCAGATTGATTGGTTGTAAGCTCATTGCCGCACAACAAGAATTACTTAACCTAAAGCCCCGGACGCAAGGATGCGAAACGAAGGCAGTACGAAAAACCGTGATCGCGAATGCGCGATGAGCCTTGGCACATTGTTACGCGGCCGCGAATCCGCCGAGGCGGGTGCGGCGCTGGCGGCGCGACTGCTCGAGCGCTTCGGAAGTCTGCGCAGCTTGCTGGAGGCCGACCCGGCGGACGTGCGCCGCGAACCAGGCATCGGCCGTTCGCGGCTCGCTGTACTTAGGGCTTTGCCGCCCCTCGCGACGCAGTACTTCTCCGAGAGCGTCGCCGTCGGCGAGCCAATCCGATGCCCGGCCGATACCGAGCGCTACCTCGCCGCACGCTTGCAGCACCTCGACCATGAGCGCTTCTGCTGCCTGTTTCTCGATAATCGCCATCGCGTGCTCGCCTTCGAAGAGCTGTTTCGCGGCACGATCGACGGTACGAGCGTCTACCCGCGAGAGGTTGTCAAAGAGGCGCTTCGGTTCAACGCGGCCGCTGTCATTCTCGCCCACAACCATCCCTCGGGCCACGCCGAGCCGAGCCAGGCCGACGAGCGCATCACGCGCCGCCTGAAGGCCGCACTCGAGCTCGTCGATATTCGCCTCCTCGACCACTTCGTCGTCGGCCACGGACAGGTCACGTCGCTCGCGAGCCGGGGTCTCGTCTAGCGAAGCCGGAACGGCCCGTCCTCGCGAGGCCGGAGGTCCCGAAACTACTGGGCTTAAAGCCCTTGTAAACGCCCCGAAGCGCTGGTATAAATTGCGGCTCTTTGCCCGCCGGCCGCGGGCAGTTTTTAATAAAATCAGAGACTTAAAGCTCATGTCCAAGGTTTGCCAGGTGACTGGGAAGCGCCCGCAGAGTGGCAACAACGTTTCCCACGCCCACAACAAGACTCGTCGTCGCTTCTTGCCGAACCTGCAGAACAAGCGGTTCTGGCTGGAATCCGAGAAGCGTTTCGTGCGCCTCAAGGTGTCGCAGAAGGGCATGCGTATCATCGACAAGCACGGCATCGACAAGGTTATCGCTGACCTCCGTGCCCAGGGACAGCGCGTTTAAGCGCCCGGGAGTAACGAGAGATGGCCAAGAAAGGAGCCCGCGAGAAGATTCGCCTCGTATCGAGTGCCGGTACGGGTCACTTTTACACGACGCACAAGAACAAGCGCCTGCATCCCGAAAAGATGGAGACGAAGAAATACGACCCGACGATTCGCAAGCACGTGATCTACAAGGAAGCGAAGAT
>JAAUXX010012069.1_pt1 | contig 13987 bp, 15 predicted proteins | sample 7278111 | NCBI WGS metagenome assembly JAAUXX01 (sample SAMN14350116, study PRJNA611818) | marine sediment metagenome | isolation source: surface marine sediment (1.8m) | place: French Polynesia: Moorea | collected 2018-08
CTCGGACAAGCCGAGGATCAGAAACGTCAGCGCCATGACCGCCGCCGATCCCCAGATTAGCAGGTACCCCAGTCGCCGCCGCGACGGGCTGATTGCGTCAGACGTGACAACGTGGAGGAGGTCGCCCTCAGTGCTCATGCAGCCCTCCGACCGAGTGTGCGAACGGGTGGACAGACGGCCATCTTCGTGGGCTCCTGAGACTCGCTACGCCGGATCGGGATCGGCAGGGCACCCCGCCGATCCCGGATTTCGTCACATCCCGAGAGACGCCTTGTAGAGCGCGATCTGTTGGTCGCGCCCGATCTGGTCGGTGATGTTTTCCCAAGCCGCCGCAATTGCGTCGGCGGTTTCCTGAGCCGAGCCGTATTGACCGGCGAAGCCCTTGGACAATTCGTCCTCGGCCACCGAGTAATACTGGAAGATGCCCGGGATACGGGGCTCGATCGCCGCGTTGGGGTGGTTGTAGCTGTCGGCATTCGACCCGAGGTAGTCCTCGATGAAAGCACGGTCGTATCCGGCCTCTTCCCACTCCTCGTACTGGAAGTGCGAATTCCGGTATGGTTGGAAACCCGACGGATACGCCGACGCCCAGAGCGACAGGTCCTTGCCGCCCAGATGCGCCGCTGCGGACCATGCGGCCTTCTGCCTTTTCGAGTCGCCGTCGACCGTGGCCATGACGTAAACGCCCCAGCCGATATAGGCCATGTTGGGCGCCTCGTTCATCGTGTTCTCCCAGGCCCCGGCCGCTGCGTTGTAGACGCGGTCCGATGCCGGGTTGATGCCAAAGCCCACGACATCGCCAACGACCGAGGTGTCGGACGTGCGCGCGTTCGAGCCGACGTCACCCCACCACATCAGCATCGACCCGGTGCCGGCCAGGAACTGCTGGAACGCGGTCGTGCCGGGATCGGCATTGATCTGGTCGGCGGGATGCGCCCCGGCCTCGATCAGGTCGAGCACATCCTGAATCGCCTGCACCCAGCCCGGGTTGTTGACCCGCGGCTTCATGGTGTCAGGATCGAACAGCCACGCCGGATCGTCGGGATGTTTGGTATAGGCTGCGGCGCGGTTTTCGATGAAGTAGAACCCGAATCCACCCCAGCCCTTCAGTGGGTCAAGATAGCCATGCGCGTCCAATCCGGTCAGCGGATCGGATTTGCCGACAAGCTCCTTGGAGATTTCGTTGATCTCCTGCCACGTCCTGGGCACGTCGCGCCCGGTGACTGAACCGTCGCCGAAATAATCGGTGCGATAGGCAAAGGTGTGGCAATCGCCGTCGATCGAGATGCGATAGGTCTTGCCGTCCCACGTGCCGACCGGGGCCTTCAGGTATCCCACGTAGTCGTCCATATCGATGACGTCCATGACCCAGCCCGGCATTTCCGACGCCATGCCGCGCCCCAGCACGTCGCCCTCGAAAGGGGCGCCCATTTCGATGATGTCGAAATCCACGGTGCCGGTTGCGATCGATTGCTGCAGCCGCGCGTTGTAGTCGGCTTGCGCAAGGTCGATCCAGTTGATCGTGGCGCCCGTGTAGGCCTCCCACGGTTTCAGGAAACCGCGGAACAGGAAATTGTGCAGGTTCTGGTTGTTGAGACCCATGAAGGTCAGTTCGACACCTGCAAACTCGCCTTCCGAGACGATTTCCTTGGTCGGCCCAAGCGTCATTTCCCCGACTTTCTGCCAGTCGGCATCGGTGGGCGACCCCATGCCGACGCCGGGGATCTTGAGGATCTCGGCGCGCAAAGCCCCATGACCCGCGGCCCATGCCGGGCGCACGCTCGTCCCTGTCGACACGCCGGAAAACGCCGCAAGGCCCGCTGTCGCGCCCATGCCTTTCAGCACATCGCGCCGCCTCAGTTTTCCGGTGCGGCGCAGATATTCGTAAATTTCGACTCTCATACAGACTCCTCCCAGTCACGCGCGGGTCGTGGCGCCGAATACGGGGGAGGAGGCGTCTTGGTGCGCCATTGGCTCGGAAGATCCCCACCCATCTGGCGCGGGGTCGAAACACCGCGAAACGATGCGCCCAAACCCGGCCGGTCCTCAAAGTGTCGCGGCGTCAACCGAACCTGTCAAGCTTCTAACATGCTAGTATGTTTGGCTTGTGGACAGCGCCCAAGCCGCCGGATTAACGTGGGCCGAACAGCCGGGTTGGGGAGGTCATGGCCCAGGTCGCGATACGTGCGGTGCGCAAATCTTATGGCGCCATCGAAGTCATCCACGGTGTCGAGTTCGACATCGCGGATGGAGAATTTGTCGTGCTCGTCGGCCCCTCGGGATGCGGCAAGTCGACGTTGCTTCGCATGATCGCAGGCCTCGAAGGCATCACCAGCGGCACGATCTCGATCGGCGAGACGGTTGTGAATCACCTGCCGCCGTCCCAGCGCGACATCGCGATGGTGTTTCAGAATTACGCGCTTTACCCGCACAAGACCGTGGCCTCGAACCTCGCCTTCGCATTGCGCATGCGCAAGATGGACAAGGCCGAGATTGCCGAACGCGTGAACCGGGCCGCCGAAATCCTTGGTCTTACGCCATATCTCGATCGGTATCCCCGGGCCTTGTCGGGCGGGCAGCGTCAGCGGGTCGCGATGGGGCGTGCGATCGTGCGCGACCCGCGCGTGTTTCTGTTCGACGAACCGTTGTCGAATCTCGACGCGAAGTTGCGCGTGCAGATGCGTGCCGAAATCCGAGAACTGCACCAACGCCTCAAGACCACCACCGTCTATGTTACCCACGATCAGATCGAGGCGATGACGATGGCCGACAAGATCGTGGTCATGCGCGACGGGTTCATCGAACAGATCGGCTCGCCGCTCGAACTCTATGACCGGCCGGTCAATACGTTCGTTGCGGGCTTCATCGGTTCGCCATCGATGAACCTTCTTGACGCCGTCGTCGACAGTGACGGCGGCGGACGTGTCGGTGATGTCCGGGTCGAGCTGCCAAAGGTCGACGGGTTGGGCGAGGGGCGTCGGATCACACTCGGCATTCGGCCCGAGCATCTGTTGCCGTCCGAGGCCGGTCTTACCGCCGAAGTCAGCGTAGTCGAGCCGACCGGGTCCGAGACCCATCTGATCACCCGCTCGAACGGGCAGGAGCTTGTGTCGGTCGTGCGCGAGCGGCGAGCGTTTCACCCCGGGGACAACATCCACCTGTCGGCGCCGCCCGACACGCTGCACGTCTTCGACAGTGACAGTGGGGCGCGGATCGCGTGACCCGCACGATCCTTCTGTTCGGCGATTCCAACACCCACGGCACGATGCCGATGCGCTCTCTGTCGGACCGGGGCCGTTTCGGCCCTGACATTCGGTGGGGCGGGTTTCTCAAGGCGGATTTGGGGGCCGACGCAACGGTGATCGAGGAGGGACATCCCGGCCGGACAACGGTACATCCCGACCCGATCGAGGGGACGCACAAGTCAGGGATCGCCTCGCTGCCGGTCGCTTTGGAGACGCATCGCCCGATCGATCTGGTGATCCTCAAGCTTGGGACCAACGACCTCAAGGCTCGGTTCTCGGTCACCGCAGATGATATCGCGCGATCGGTCGACCGATTGTGCGGCGAGATCCAGATATCCGATGCCGCGCCAGACGGCCGGGCGCCGCAGATCCTGCTGATCTGTCCGCCACCGGCCCGCGAGGCCGGGTGCCTAGCGGGCTTCTTCCAGGGCGCTGCCGAAAAATCCCGCGCGCTGGCGCCGCTTCTTGCCGAGGTCGCGCGTGAACGCGGGATCGCGTATCTCGATGCGGGGGCGCATATCGACGTCTCGCCGCTCGACGGTATCCATTACGAAGCCGACGCCCATGCCACGCTGGGCCGGACCGTGGCGGCGCAGGTTGCCGCGATGCTGGACTGACAAGGGAGGAGAAGTGCCATGCTGAAAGGGATCGACCCGCGTCTCAACGCCGAGGTGCTGTATGTCTTGCGTGCCATGGGCCATGGCGACGTGCTGATCATCGCCGACACGAACTTTCCCTCGGACTCCATCGCCCGGGCCACGGTCTACGGTGATCTGCTGCGCATGGACAACTTGACTGCTGGCGCGGCGGCCGAGGCGATCCTGTCGGTCTACCCGCTCGACACCTTCGTCGACGATTTCGCGGGCCGGATGGAAATCGTGGGAGAGCCGGACACCGTGCCCCCGGTTCAGGCCGAGGTGCAAGCCGCGATCGACACCGCCGAAGGCAGCCATCGGCCCATGGTGGGTATCGAACGTTTCGCATTCTACGATCTCGCCCGCGAAAGCTACGCCGTCATCCAGACCGGCGAGCGCCGGTTTTACGGGTGTTTCATGTTCCGCAAGGGCGTGATTCCGCCAGACGCGTAAGGAGAAGGTGATGGGCCGTATCGTGATCCTCGGTGTTTTCGTCGCCGACACCGCCTATCGGGCGGACCGCCAACCGCGCATGGGCGAGACTATCCTCGGCAACAGCTTTGCCCTTGGTCCCGGCGGAAAGGGCTCGAACCAGGCCGTTGCCGCGGCACGGGCAGGGGGCGAGGTTCATTTTGTCTCCAAGCTCGGCAACGACACGTTCGGCGATCTTGCATTGGCGACGTGGGCCGAGGCAGGCGTGATCTCCGAGGTGTCACAGCATGACGACCAGGCCACCGGGGCGGCGTATATCTTCATCGAAGAAGCCACAGGCAACAACGCGATCATCATCTCGCCCGGTGTGGCAAGTACGATCTCGGCTGCGGATGTCGAGGCCCGAACGGATCTGATCGGCGGTGCCGACGTGTTCATCACGCAACTGGAACAACCGATGGAGGCAGCGGTGCGCGCGCTGGAGATCGCCAAGTCCGGGGGCGCACGTACGATCCTGAACCCGGCCCCGGCTGCGCCGCTTCCCGACGGGATGCTCGCGCTCTGCGATTTCGTCACGCCGAACGAAACCGAAACCGAAGGGATCACCGGCGTTCCGGTCAGCACGGTCGCCGAAGCCAAACACGCGGCCGAGGCTTTGTTGGAAAAGGGCGTCGGCGCGGCGATCATCACCTTGGGTGAAAACGGCGCGCTCTATCGCGATGCTGACCGGGCCGTGCATGTGCCGGTGATCAGCGCCGGACCGGTGGTCGAGACAACCGGGGCCGGCGATGCCTTCAACGGCGGATTTGCGACGGCACTTGCCGAAGGCGCCGACCCAATCGACGCGGTGCGCTTTGGCTGCGCCACAGCGGGGATATCGGTGACCCGCCCGGGCACCGCGCCCTCGATGCCATCGCGGGCCGAGATTGACACGCTTTTGGAGGCTTCATCATGAGCATCGACGCGATACGTTCTGGCGGCACCGCCGTGGTTACCGGCGGGGCACAGGGGATCGGGCTTGCGATGGCGGTTCGTTTCGCCGCGAAGGGCATGTCCATCGTCATTGCCGATCTTGCGGAGGACGCCTTCGATGCGGCCATCGACGCCTGCAAAGATGCTGGCGCGCCACAGGCCGTGGCCATGGCTATCGACGTTTCCGACCCCGGCGCGCTCCGAAGCCTCGAAGCCGAAGTCGCGACGACATTCGGCGGCGCCGACGTGGTGGTGCTGAATGCGGGCATTCAGCCGGGCAGCGATATCCTCGACGCGGCGGGCACATGGGAGCGTGTGATTTCGGTCAATCTGTGGGGCGTCGTGCGTGGCGCACAAACCTTCGCGCCGGGAATGATCGAACGCGACCGCCCCGGCTTGATCATCGCGACGGGCTCGAAGCAGGGGATCACGACGCCCCCGGGCGATCCCGCCTACAACGTCGCCAAGGCCGGGGTAAAGGCCTTTGCCGAGGCATTGGAGCATGACCTGCGCGGCCGGACGGACGGGCGCGTGTCTGCGAAATTGCTGATCCCCGGATTTGTGTTCACCGGATTGGCCGGACGTGGCCGGCGCGAAAAACCGGCCGGCGCATGGACCCCGGACGAAATGGCCGATTTCGCGATGGCGCGGATCGCGGCCGGGGATTTCTACATCCTCTGTCCCGACAACGACGTCGACCGCGCGACCGACGAGAGGCGCATGGCATGGGCGGTGGGCGACATCATCGAAAACCGACCGCCTTTGTCGCGCTGGCACCCCGACTGGGGTCCCCGCTTCGAGGCGTTTCTCAAGGGCGAGACGTAAGGCGGCGTCAGGTCACGAAGCCCGCAATCCGGTCGATCGTCCAAAACGCCGCGATCCCGCCGATCGCATAGGCCAAAACGACCATTGTTGGTGCGCCGGGCCGCACCTGCCGCTCGACCAAGGTCGGCAGGATCAGCTTCCCGGTCCAGACAAGGGCAAGCACGCATGCGATGAACAACAGCTGCCCGGCCTCGACGCCAAGGTTGAACGCCAGCAGCGCCATCAGGATATCGTCCGGCGGCAACCCGACTTCACGCAACGCGCTGGCGAACCCCATGCCGTGCAGCAAGCCAAATGCAAACGACACAAGCCACGGCGCGCGTTCGCTCAACCGTGGCGCCTCTCCGCGGGGCGCGACAATCTCACCGGCAAGAAACACGATCGACAGGGCGATGACTGCTTCGACCGGTGCGATCGGCAGAGTGACCCAACCCAGCGCCGCGGCGGCAAGCGTGAGGCTGTGCGCGACAGTGAACGCGGTGATCGCACCCACCAGTTTGCGCACGTCCCGGATCAGCAGCATCAGCGCAAGCACGAACAGCAGATGGTCGAGCCCGCCAAGGATATGATCGACGCCAAGCCCGAAATAGCTGCCGAACACCTGCCATATCGATGCCGCCGTCGGAAGCGTGATCGTCACGTTGTCGGGCGTCAGTCGCAGCGATTGTGCACTTGCACCGGGCTCCGGCACGTAGCGGACAAGCACATCGGTCGCCGTCGTCGACAGCCCGTCGATTTCCAGCGGTGCGGCGGTGATGCCGCCCGAGCAGGTCGCGATCCAGCCGGTGATGAATGCGCGTCCGTCAAAACGTGGCTCTGGGCCGCGCCGGGGTGTGCAGGTGTCCGGCAGGACTGCGTCGATCGCCATCGGGGCGTTGCCGACAATCGGCTTGCGCCACGCGACCTGCCAGTCGTCCCCGCCGAGCGGTTCGATCTCAAGATAGCCGGGTTCCAGCGCATGCGCGGTCGCGGGACCGGCCCCGCCCGCTATCGCCAGTGCCAGCACCGCGGCGAACAGGAACGCGGTCCTGATCATTGGTCGAGCACTAGCGCAGGGTCGGGGCGTTCGATGGCGTATCGCGACGCCAGAGCGTCAAAACGTTCCTCGCGGATCCGGGCAGCCTCCGCCGCGCGCCATTGGAATTCGACCTGCGCGCGCACGTCTTCGAAATCCGGAAGCGCGCGCCCCTCGCGTCCGTCGACCCGCACCACGTGATCGCCATGCCGCGAGGTGACGGGCCCGGCCCAGACACCGATCTCGAGCCCCTTGAGCTGGTCGAAGAACCCCGATCCAAAGGTCCCATCGACAACCTGCATTGGACTGGGCGGAAATTGCGCGGGCAACAGCGTTTGGTCACCCAGCGCCTCGGGCGCGGCGCCTGCCGTGAGGTCGGCAAGGATCTGGTCCGCCGATCCGTCCCCGATCATGATCTGCGAAAACGCAATCGATGGGGCAATTTCGAAACGGTCGGCATTCTCCTGATAAAAGGCGCGCAATTCCGCCTCGTCTGGGGCGGCGGCGGCTGCGCTTGCTTCCGAGATGAACTCCATTTTCTGACGCAGCCGCTGCCGGACGATCGCGTCGCCCTGATCCAGCCCCAGCGCCAGCGCCTCGCGGACATAGATCTCCTCGCGCACGAACTCGTCGATCAGCCGCTCCAATTCCTCGGGCGCGGGTTGCCGCCGCCACGTCGCCTCAAACTGTCGGGCGAGCCAGCGCGCGTCCTGTTCGGACACGACGACGGCGGCACTCTCCAAGCGGGTTTCGGGCTCGTTCCCGATCAGGGCGTAGAGCGCGAAAAGCCCGGCCCCGATCAGCAGGAAATGAAGAAAGGGCTGACGAATGAACGACATGCGCGTGGAGGCTCCTCTGCAATCCCGGCGCAAAGCATGGCGGAATGTCCGACAGATGCAATTGCGCGAAATTCGTCAGCGCCAAAAAGAAAAGGCGCGACAATGCCGCGCCTGATCAAAACTCGTTCCGCGAGAGGCTCAGCTGTCCTCGGCTTCGGCCTCTTCCGCTTCGGGGGCTTCGGCTTCGGCACCAACTTCGGTCTCGACGCCTTCTTCGCCCTCTTCTTCGTCGGCCGAACGCAGGCCGGACGGCGCCGTGACGTTCACGATCACGAAGTCCCGGTCGATGGTCGGCTTGGCGCCTTCGGGCAGGTCGACCCCCGAGATTGTCGCCGTGTCGCCGATGTCCATTCCGGTCAGATCGACAGTGATATGATCGGGGATTTCTCCCGCGGTTACGATCAGTTCGACCTCGGGCCGGACCACCGTCAGCACGCCACCCCGGCGCAGACCCGGCGCGTCATCCTCCCCGACGAATTCGACGGGGATGAACAGGTTGATCTTGGTGTTCCGCTTCAGCCGCATGAAATCGACATGCGTCGGCAGGTCTTTGACGACGTCACGCTGGACGTTCCGGCAGATGACACGCACGTCATCCTCGCCATCGACTTTCATGTTGAACAGCGTCGACAGAAAGCGGCCCTGTTTCAGGCGCTTCAGCAACGTGTTGAAGGGAAGGTTGATCGGAAGCGGATCAATGCCGCCTCCATATACGATGCCAGGTACGAACCCGTCGCGGCGGGCTTGACGAGCGGCCCCCTTGCCTGTCCCCGTCCGTACCGTGGCGTGAAGATCAGGGATCTCACCAGCCATGGTTTACTCCAGCAATGTCAGTTCTGGGCATCCTCCAAGGGTGTATGCCCGCGAGAGCGGCGCTATAGCGGCAATGTCACGGCTTGAAAAGCGAAAAAGCGCGCTTCCGCAGGGGCGGCGCGGATCGGGGCACTGCGGCCCCCGGTCAGTCCTTGGACAGCGCGATGTTGGCATCCACGTCGGTGAATGCGCAATTCGCCTCCAAAAGCTTTGCGCCAACTTCTTCGGTCGACATCTTGCCCAGTTTGACCGGATCAAGATGCGTCGCCTCGAACCACCGCAGCGTCGGCTCGGTGCCTTCGGCGAACTCCCACAGGACGTAGCCGCAAACCAGATCGTCGCCGTCGCGGTCGCGCCCGACGAAATCGACGGCCCCAAGCAGCGTATCGACCGGGTACCACGTGATGCGATACGCCGTCATATCCGCCAGCGGGCCGTTGTCGACAAGTTGCTGCAATCGCTTGTTCTGCCATTCCTCAAGCGGAATAGCGGCCGCATAGGCCTCGGCGAAGAAATCGAAGCTCGCCGTTTCATCCGGGTCTTCCACGGCCTCGAAAAACGCTGCCGTCGCCCTGACCAGCGCGCGTTCCTCGATCGGGAATTCGGATACAAGTGTCCCTGCGGTCAATGCCGCCCCGGACGCGAAGATGGAGAGGTAGGTACCAATCATAACCAACCGCCTTACTGTGCCTCTCATGGCGCGGTTTTACTCCAACTCAGTTGGCCCCTCAAGAAATACGTCGGAAATGTGTCCGATTTCCGGCGATTGTCTGGCATTGCGCGACGAAGACCGCGTTTGCGGCTGATTGTCGGTGTCTGGCAGCGCCGAAACAGCTCGATATTTCAGTGCTTTGTTTCATCCACGCGGACAATGCGCAGGTGTGGTTTCGACATTACACTCGCCCGGCAATTCCCGCCGATTCCGCTTCGGAAATTGGCCAAATCACGCCCATCGGCCCTCGAAATCGTCCGGCACCAACAGGATGTCGCGGTCGACGTCGGTGATGTTGCGACGCCCGCAAAGCGCCATCGACATGTCGAGCTCCTTGTGGATGACTTCCAGCGTTTTGGTCACGCCTTTTTCGCCCATTGCGCCCAGCCCATAGGTATAGGCGCGCCCGATCATCGTCCCCTTGGCCCCCAGCGCCACCGCTTTCAGCACGTCCTGTCCCGACCGGATCCCGCTGTCGAAATGCACTTCGACCTTGTCGCCGACCGCATCGACGATCGGTCCCAGCATCCGGATCGACGACAATGCCCCGTCCAACTGCCGCCCGCCGTGGTTCGACACCACGATCGCATCGGCGCCCAGCTCCGCCGCCTTCTTGGCGTCTTCGACATCCAGGATGCCCTTCAGGATCACCTTGCCGCCCCACATCTCCATCAGCTTGGCGATCCGCGCCCAGTCGAGCGACGTGTCGAAAGCTTCGGCAGTCCACGACGCCATCGACGACGGGTCCGACACGCCCTTGGCATGGCCGACGATATTGCCAAAAAACCGCCGCTTGGTCCCCAGCATCTCAAGACCCCACGGGATCTTGGTCATCATGTTGGCAATCGATGCGATGGTCAGCTTCGGCGGTGCCGAGAGGCCGTTTTTGAGGTCTTTGTGCCGTTGCCCCAGCACCTGAAGATCGACCGTGATGACCAAAGCCGAACACCCCGCGTCGCGGGCGCGGTCGAACAACCGGCGCATGAAATCGTCGTCCTTGAGCGTATAGACCTGAAACCAGAAGGGCTTGGTCGTCGCGGCGGCGACATCTTCGATCGAGCAGATCGACATCGTCGACAGCGTGAACGGCACACCGAACTTTTCGGCCGCGCGCGCCGCCTTGATCTCGCCATCGGCCGATTGCATGCCCGTCAGTCCGACCGGGGCCAGCGCAACCGGCATGGCGACGTCTTCACCGATCATCTGTGTCGCGGTCGAGCGATTGTCCATGTCGACCGCGATCCGCTGGCGTAACCGCAACTTTCTGAAATCGCTCGTATTTTCTTGAAACGTCTGTTCGGTCCAACTGCCCGTTTCGGCGTAGTCATAGAACATCTTCGGGACCCGGCGGCGATAGATGCGCTTGAGGTCTTCGATTTCGGTGATCACGGGCATGGTGGCCCCTTTCGGCAAATTGGTAAATTCGCCTTACCAAACGGACCCTATCCCGTCCATGCGGCATTCCCACTTGATTTTAGTACGATATCGTACTAGTTAGTCCGACATCGTACTTTATAGGAGCCCCATGCCATGTCGATTTCCCGACGCAAAACACTCGCGCTGATTGGTGGCGGTTTCATCGTCGCCGCCTCCGCCGGTGCCGGAGTGGCCGTGACACGAAAGCCGACCACGGCCCTCGCACCCTGGGCCGATGCCGGCGGTTACGACGACATCCGGCGCTACGCGCTAAGCTACGCCATCCTCGCCCCCAACCCGCACAACCGCCAGCCGTGGATCGTCGATCTTGGCGCGCCGGATCGCGCTGTTCTTTATGTCGACACCGACCGGCTCCTGCCGCACACCGACCCGTTCAGCCGCCAGATCGTGATCGGTCTGGGCTGTTTTCTCGAGGTCATGCGCCTTGCCGCCGCCGAGCGGGGATTTGCGGTCGATTTTGACCTGTTCCCGGACGGAATGGATGCCGAGCGGCTCGATGCCCGGCCCGTCGCAATCTGCACGTTTGTCGAAGGCGGCGCGTCTCCGGACCCGCTCTTTGCGCAGGTACCGCATCGCCGCACGCTCAAGGAACCCTATGACACGACCCGCCCGGTTTCGGCCGAGGCGCTTGGCGCCGTCTTGGCGTCCGCGCAAGCGACCATGGTCGATGGATCCGTCGACGACCGTTCGGTTCAGGAATTGCGCGCGCTCAGCCACGAGGCGCTGCGCATCGAAATCGAAACCCCGCATACTTACAAGGAAAGCGTCGATCTTTTCCGGATCGGTTCGCGCGAGGTGAACGCCAACCCCGATGGCATCGACTTTTCCGGCCCGGTGTTCGAGGCGATGTCGCTTGCCGGGTTGTTCACCCGCGAGGCCGCCCTGGACCGGAATTCGACCGCCTACCGCGAGGGGCTGAAGGCGGTCTACGCCAACACCGACACCGCGATGGGCCACCTTTGGCAGGTCACCACGTCCAACACCCGGATCGACCAGATTGCGGCCGGGCGGGATTGGGTGCGGATCAATCTGGCCGCAACCGCAGCCGGGCTTGGTATCCAGCCGCTGTCTCAAGCGCTGCAGGAATATCCCGAGATGTCCGAGCTTTATCGCGACATCCACGCAAGGCTGGCGCCCGCGGGCGGAACCGTGCAAATGTTCGCGCGGATCGGATACGGGCCAAGCGTCCCGGTCAGCCCGCGTTGGGCAATGGAGACAAAACTGCGGAATGGATGACGGCGATCAGGCCATTTACTTCCGTCTGTTCAACGAGATCGGGATCATCGAACAGATTAGCCGCGCCTTTCTCGAGGCGCGGCTGCCCAATGGTCTTCTCGCCTCGCATTTCGGTGTCACCAATCACCTGATCCGGGTTCATGACGGTCGTACGCCGCTGGAACTGGCCGCGGCTTTTCAGGTTCCCAAAACCACCATGACCCATACGCTTGCCGGCCTTGAAAAACACGGGCTCGTCGAAATGCGGCCCAATCCCGACGATGGCCGATCGAAGCGGGTGTGGCTGACGCCCAAGGGCCGCGCATTTCGCGACCAGGCGATCGCCGATATGGCGCCGGTGTTTCAGGAGCTCTCGGACATCATGCCGCCCGAGCGCGTGGCCGACATTCTGCCTGCGTTACAGGACATCCGGGTTTTCATCGACGAATTGCGTAATACCCGGCGCTGATCAGGCGCTGTGCGCGCCCTTGGCCAGACCTTCGACAAACGCCAGCACATCCGCGGGGCTCTGGCCCTTGCCAATCCGGTCGACGATGGCCGAGCCCACGACCGCGCCGTCGGCGATGCTGGCAATGTCGCGGGCGTTGTCGGGCGTCTTGATCCCGAAACCCACGACAATTGGCAAATCGGTCTGCGACTTGATCCGCGCGACTTCGGGACCGACGTCGGTGGCAACCGCATTGGCCGCCCCGGTGATCCCGGTGATCGAGACGTAATAGACAAAGCCCGACGTGTTCTGGAGAACCTTGGGCAGCCGTTTGTCGTCGGTCGTCGGGGTGGCGAGGCGGATGAAATTCAATCCCGCGTTTTGCGCCGGGATGCAAAGCTCGTCGTCTTCTTCCGGCGGCAGATCGACAATGATCAGCCCGTCGATCCCGGCCGCCTTGGCCTCGTCCAGAAACCGTTCGACCCCGCGCGAATAGATTGGGTTGTAGTACCCCATCAGAACGATCGGGGTCGTGGCGTCGGATTTGCGAAACTCGGCAGCGATGGCCAGCGTCTTGGCCAGCGTCTGCCCGGCTTCGAGCGCGCGTTGCCCGGCAAGCTGGATCGTGGGGCCGTCGGCCATCGGGTCGGTGAAGGGCAGGCCAAGCTCGATGATGTCGACCCCCGCGGCGGGAAGGCCCTGAACCACCTTGAGCGAGGTGTCGTAGTCGGGATCGCCCGCCATCACATAGGCCACGAAAGCCTTGCGCTTCTCGGCCCTGAGCCGGGCGAAGGTCTGGTCGATACGCGTCATGGCGGGTCCCCGTTTTTGCGGGCTCTGCTGTCGCGCAGGATCGCGCCGGATGCAAGCGCTTGCTTGGAGCTTGGGCCTGGAATGCCTATCTGGGGCGTATGAATTACCTGCTTGCGATCCTTCTGCCGCCGCTGTCGATCCTCTTGGCGGGGCGGCCCATACTGGCGATCCTGACCTTCGTGATCTGGGTTCCGGCCCTGTTTTTTTCGGGCGGGCTGACCCATCCGATGTTCATCCTTCTGGCCTGGGCGATCATCTTTCAGGCGCGGGAGGACCGGCGGGAACGGGCCTATCGGCGCGAGGAATAGCCACCGGTCCCGGGTCAGGCATTCGCCTAACGCGTTGATCGAAAGCGGTTTCAGTTTGGCGCGGCACGAGATTTCCAGCGCGGCGTTGTCCCGTCTGACAAGGGCGTTGAATCCAATTTCGTCGCGCGGCAGAATTTCACTTCGGCATTCGCCCACCGATTTCATGAAGGGATAATCAGATGCGTTATCGTCGCCTTGGCCCCACATGTCGTCGGCCCCGCCGAAGGTCATCGTGCCAAGGCACAATTCGGAAACGAAAAGGCCGGTGTGGCCAAGGC
>JAAUXX010006486.1_pt1 | contig 13978 bp, 8 predicted proteins | sample 7278111 | NCBI WGS metagenome assembly JAAUXX01 (sample SAMN14350116, study PRJNA611818) | marine sediment metagenome | isolation source: surface marine sediment (1.8m) | place: French Polynesia: Moorea | collected 2018-08
ACTTCAGGCTGCGGCAGAACACCGAGAAGTTCTCAAGCATCCCCAGCCACAAGTTTTCTTTACTGAATTTGGCGATAATTCTTTAAACCTGGAACTGTTAATCTGGATTAGCAAACCTAGTCGACAAACTCCAATTAAAAGTGAACTTTATTTCCGGATTCAAGAAATTGTTAAAGAGCAAAAAATTAAAGTTCCTTTCCCTCAAAGGGATTTACATTTACGCACTGGAGAACTACCTTTAACTGTCTCCCCACAACTGGAAAATTATTTGACGATCTTGTTACAAAAATTGAATATTAACAAGAAGAGTGTTAGCGAAAACAATTCGCTAATAAATTTCAATCAGGAGCTAATGCAGCAAATCGTGAAGGGACAGAGGTCTGACAACGATTAATGAATTAAAACTAGCTTTAGATTCTGTTAACTAAATCTTTATATTTTGTGGAAAAGTCTCAAAAATATGTGGAAAAACTGGGGTTTTTGTGGAAAACCCAGTTCAAGCTTGACTATCCCTTAAGAAAAATGGAGCCGAGCAGAGTCGAACTGCTGTCCAGACTGATTATTGACCTTCCGCTCATTCACAGGTTTAGTTCTTCTGATCCTCAGAACGGGAACCATCACTTATCCCTGATGGTAGGATTTTCTAGTAAAGTCTTTACTGCAATAGTCAACCAGAAGTAACTAAGGAGTGCATCCGTTGGGGTTTCGTTTTAGCTTTTAACGGAGTCGAGCTAAAAGCGAGCAGATCACAGTTTGGATCTAGGCAAATACAGCCTGACGCTCGAATTTTACGATGTTGTTTGCATCTATATTTAGATTTTGAGTCTGGATTTACGAGAGTGGACTCTCTCTCGACCTGAGTCACAGATTAGCTTTCACCAACCTGTCGAAACCGTTACGGCCCCTTGTGGTTATTAGCTAAAAGTATTCTAGCTAACTTTAACTAAGAATATTGTAGCTAAATTTACCTAAAACTGGCGGGCAAACGTTACAAAACATTGAGGAATACTACAGATAGTATCTTTGTGACAAGGATTAGCCTAAACTTAGTAATCTGTTACCCAACAGTATTTGTAGATTTTAGTCTAGCTTGTTCATTTAAAATAATATGTTTCCCATTCATCGTCCTCGTCGTCTTCGTGCAACAGCTCAATTGCGCCGTATGGTGCAAGAAACTACGGTGATGGCGAAGGATCTCATTTATCCTTTATTTGCCGTTCCAGGAAATGCGATCGCCAAAGAAGTTAAATCCATGCCTGGAGTATATCAACTTTCGGTAGACAAAATCGTCGAAGAAGCCAAGGAAGTTTTCGATCTCGGCATTCCCTCAATTATTTTATTTGGTATCCCAGAAGATAAAGATGCTGAGGCAACTGGTGCTTGGCATGATTGTGGGATCGTGCAAAAGGCTGCCACAGCGGTCAAAGAAGCTGTACCCGATTTAGTAGTGATTGCTGATACTTGTCTTTGTGAATATACGCCCCACGGTCATTGTGGTTATCTAGAAGTGGGAGATCTTTCTGGGAAAGTGCTTAACGATCCAACTCTAGAATTATTAAAGAAAACTGCTGTCTCCCAAGCCAAAGCAGGTGCGGATATTATTGCGCCTTCGGGAATGATGGATGGTTTTGTCACGGCAATTCGCCAAGGTTTAGACGAAGCAGGTTTTCAAGATACGCCGATTCTCTCCTATGCTGCTAAATATGCTTCCGCCTATTATGGCCCTTTCCGTGATGCCGCTGAATCTGCTCCTCAATTTGGCGATCGCAGAACCTATCAAATGGACCCAGCAAATGGCGCAGAAGCCTTAAAAGAAGTAGCTTTAGATATTGCCGAAGGAGCTGATATGCTGATGGTAAAACCTGCTTTAGCCTATATGGATATTATCTGGCGGGTTAAGGAAATGACTAATCTTCCCGTAGCTGCCTACAATGTTTCTGGGGAATATTCGATGGTTAAAGCCGCTGCGCTTAATGGCTGGATTGATGAGAAGAAAGTTACTCTGGAGACTCTAACTAGTTTTAAACGTTCTGGTGCCGATCTGATTCTGACTTATCACGCTAAAGATGCTGTCCGTTGGTTAGACGAATAATTAGGTCTTTGCCGAGAAACTGGAGGTCATTAAAAGATAAGGGTTGACAGGGTTTTAGAAGCTAGTAAATTGCCAGGAAAATCGCTAAAATGCCTCAAAACCCTTGTAATATTACATTTCCAAATGTTATGAATTAAAATTCAAAATACTCATGTAATTCATCATTTTCTTTGAGTTGCTTGGCTAAACTAGCACGACAGATAATCGTAGCCGATCGCTTTTCTACTTGCAAAAATAATTTGCCGATAAAGAGACTTTTAAGACTTGGTATTTGATAAACAGTAAACTCTTCTAATTGAGAATTAGTTACAAACCCCAAATTATTGAGAACTTTTCCAATTGTTTGCTCAAAATCTTTACTCTTTTTAAAAGAAGCTGCGATCGTCACACTACGGTTAAATTTTGTCCCCAAAATACCAGTCAGTAGACCAACAACTAAACCTAACTGATATAGCAGAGATTCATCTATTCCTAGTCTGCCAGCTTGGGTAAAGGCAATCAAAAATATAATTACATTAGTACAAGCAAAATAATATAAAAAAGTGATGACAATTCCTGGGGGTTCTATTTTGAGTAATAGCAAAACTCTATCCTACATATCATTATCTTAAATTTTATGATTACTGAATCGACACACTAGGTCAAAATTGGAGGTTCGGTAGATTGCGATCGCTGAAACCAATAGCCGAGAAAAACCAAAGCCTGTACTTGCCATTAATTTTGCTACTCAGGAAAATCGACGCCTACGATTTGTTTTAAAGGATTAAAAATGATCATAAAGCTACGGTCCTCCTTTTCAAACTCAAGATTTACTAGCACCAGATCAGAACTAGAACTTTCCACTCTCTTAGAGTCAGAGCGACGCTTAAAAGAGCCTGTTTCTTCTAGAACTTCTAGCCATCGCTGCTCAATAGTTTCAGGCAATAGGGTTTCTTTTAACTTAGGAGATAAGTAGCTTCTTGCTACCCCATAATTACCATTAGTTAAAGCGTCAACAAAATTCTCGGCATTTTCTTGAATATTACCAATCCAAAGAAAGTCAACGGAAGTGATTTGCTGATTGCTATCTAAGGTTATCGTAAAATCGGTGATGATATTTTCAAATCTGGCACTCACCAACACAATATAGGTATCGAATACTGACGTGGGACGAATTTTCTTATATTCGACAAAAGATCCCATATCCGTCAATATTTTTTGCCATTCCTTTTTTATCTCTGAAGCAGAAAGATATTCTTTGATGCTAGGACTGAGGTAGCCTCTAGCTTGCTCATATTGACCAGCAATAAGAGCATTGAACATTTCTTCCGTGACTGCTTGAGCTTTAGCCAAGCGATCAGCTTTAGGATCGTCAGCTTGAGCAACTTGAGCGATCGCCTTATGCGAATTGGGGATGATCATTGCTCCGCTTAATATTGCCGTAAAGATTACAAAGCAGCAAGATAAATAAGATAGTTTTTTTACTAAATGTTTCATAGTAGTATGAATAAATTAATTAAGTTTAATAATATACTACGGTTGTAAAACTAACTCGGAAAATTTAATAAAGTAGTATTCGTCAGAAAAGATGATGGTAAAACAAATCTCTTCGAGATCGCCTATAGTTAATAGAGTGATCGCTTCCTGAGAAAATCGGGCTTATGTTAAGTTCGTCAGCAGTATCAGTCTTTTTCAGAAATCACCTTAGTTGGTTTCCTGATTTGGGGAAGGTTTTTCTAGCTCAACAGATGTTGTTTGTTCTGTTGCTTCTGGAGATTCGTTAACCGACTCTTGAGCTAAATCTTCCTCTTTAATACTAGTTTCTTCTGAAGTAGTTTCGGCTTCATCTTCGAGGAAATCCCAGTTGGTTTCTTCTTCTACTTCTTCCTTGACTTTAGCTTCAGTGCTCACGACAGTATCAGCTTCGCTGATCACGTCTGGCATTTCTTCAGACTTACTTTCTTCGTCTGCATCCTCATCTAACAGCTCATCTAATCTAGTGTTGGTTAGAGACGGAGTATTGTCTGGAGATATCTTTTGGGAAGAAGGTTTTGGCTCTTTATTGCCAAAATTGAGCAATTTGTTAAACAAACCTGCTTTTTTATTAGTTTTCTCAGAAATACTTGAGGTAATGGGAGATTCTGGTTCAGATTCAGCTTCGGGTGCTGTTTCTGCTGGAACATCTTGATTTACAGAGGATTCATTTGATTCTTCTGATTGAATTACAGTATCCTCTTTCTGAATTACAGTATCCTCTTTTGATTCTGTAGTCTCGGTAGTAGTTTCTTCTGTAGTTCCAAGAATATTATCTACCACATCATCTACAATATTGTCTTCCTCTAAAACCTTATCCTCAGTGACAGCAACCATAGGAACATTTTCTTCGTCAGTTTCAATGCTAGTTTTACTTACTTCTTCTACTTCCTCAACCTTTTCAACTGCTTCTACTTTCTCAACCTTCTCTGGTTGAGATTCTTCAACCTTAGGGGAACGATTGAAAAATCCCCCGATAAAACTGGTGACGGAAAATCCATCTAAATTTTGCTGTTGGCTAGGATTGATAATGACTTGTCTGAGTTTGATAACTTGCCAAGAATAGGAAATTATTAAAGCTACCGCGGCTAATTGTCCTAAAAGCACCGCACCTTTGATTTGAGGCGCACAGAACCACAATACTAAAGCATAGAAAAAGCCTAAACCGCTCCAAAAAAAGTCATCTTGGCGATGAATTTTGGGCATAAAGAAGGCTGTCAAGAACAATATAGAACTACTTAAACCAACAGCGATCGCCAATCCATAGGGTAGCATGATTTTGTTACTCCTTCTCTATTTCTTTATCTATTTTGCGCCAAGATAAGCCTCTGTTTGTCAATTTAAGCAAGTATTTTCCTTTTTAAGTGATAAGTAATGTTGCAGAAATGATTTTTAGGGATAAAACAACTAACTAAATCGCTTAAGTGTAAAAGATATTATTGAAAAGTTTTGAATAGTTATTTACTCTTTTGTAATCAATTTTGCAACATGGTATCAAAAGCAGCTGATATTCGCTCTAAATGAGGTCTGGTATAAGAAAAGTTCTGAGCGTGATCGAAATTGTGACGCATAGCTGAGTTGAGCTCAAAGATAAATAATGTGCCATCGGGGGTAATGGTAAAATCAATGCCGAAAAAGTCAAGATCGATCAGATCGCGAATTTTACAGAGTTTGTCAAAGTTTTCACTACCTAAATAGCTAACAGGATTATTGAGGAAAGATTGCTCCGCATCTTGTGTCCATTGGGTTTTATCCATGATTTCATAGCGATCGCCTGAATGAATATTCCAGGCGCTATTAAACAAGTTAGCAACAGGATAAAAATTGCCATCAATAAAAAATACCCGTGTTTTATTAAAAATATTTTCAGTTTGGCGACAATCGTGAAATTGAATGACGTAATAATCTCGATTCTTCGGACTTTGCTGAAAATAATAATTTAATGCTTGTTCACTATTAATTAAAGAAACACTAGTACCTGTTTGTGAACCTACCAAGCGAACAATAAAAGGAAACACAAATCCTAAACCTAAAATTTCCTTATTTATTCTTTTAAAAGAAATGCCATCCCAACGTATTTTTTCTGTTTTGGGGAAAGTAACTCCCGGAATCATGTTAAGTCGGAGGGAATTACGTTCGCGGGTGGTTTCGAGAACTTTACGAGGATCATTGATGACAGGAATATTAGGAAAGCGATCGACAAATCTCGCCGCACTCAGTAGCGAAGATCTCATTAAATCTGGACAAGCTATGGTGTTGAGCAAGATATCAAAGTTAGGAATATCTGTTAACTCGTCAATATTTTCTTCATAGATATTAAGCAGCATTATATTGTATCGTTCATGGTCTACTAAATCCCGAATCGAAAAATGACCACCTTGCAACAGACTTTTGTAGGTACCGTCTCCCTTTTGAATAATCTTATATTTAGAACCTTGTAAACTGCGAATTCTTAATATGTTTAGTTTTTGGGATTCTGGTTGGTCGAAAATTATGTAAGGATGCTGTTGAGCAACTCTTTTGAGAATTTCTTGGGCTTGGCTGTATTCTTCGTTTTCATAGGCTAAACTTGATAGTGCTAAGTTACTATCAAAGTCTTGAGGCTCAATTTCTAAACAACGACGAAATATTTTAGCTGCAATCTCAAATTGTCCTATTTCCAGTAAAAATTCTCCAAATTCACTGAGAACTTCTAGACTATTAGGTGCTAATTTAAGAGTATTCTGGAAATGCTTAAAGGCATCTTGGAAATTACGGCGATCTTTATGTTCTAGAGCTAAATCTAGCTGTTCTTGGGCTTCGGTTAACAATTGAGATTTTTGAACATCTAAAGGATGAGGGATTGATTCTCGATTCTTCCCATGCTCCCCCTGGTTCGCTTGCTCCCTCTGCTTGAGAGAGGATAATTCCTTGGCAGCTAAACTAGGTATATGGAGACGAATGCGAAATAGCAAGCGATCGCTATCTGGAGAAAATCCCGTCCTGCCATGAAGAACTTTGGTATTATGGGCAAAGGCAATCTGTCCTGGTTGAAGAGGAAACTGACTACCCAATTCACTTGATTGCAGCAAACTGTCTAATTGATCGATCGCCTTATGATGTTGCCGAGATAATGACCTACCTGTTAATCCTATTGTGCGGTCAATCTGCGCTCTATAGTAACGAATATGCTCATTACCTGATTCTCCAAAAATAATCGGATATGAGTTTTCTTCAAAGGGATAGACAGGATCGCGCAATAACTCAATGCAGTGAGGATCAATTTTCTGTAGAATATCTTCTACTGGAATAATTATCGATGCGCCTCCAGTTTCATCCGAGACTATACATTGAAATGCCACCACTTCATGAGGCTTTAAGCTATAGGATGAATCGGTGTGGGGAACTAAAGGTAAGTGAGTTCTGCTATAACGGGTTGCAGTACCGTCAAAATTAGCTTTTGCTCGATCAATTCGGACTTTTGTAAAAGAGACTTTCTCTTGGCTAGAGTTTACATCACAAATAACTTGACCAAGACTAATTAAGTTTTCGCGATCTTCAATAGCAGGATAGCCATTAACCACAACAAAATGAGGATAATTTTCTAATGCTGTACAAATAGATTCAGCAAGTTTTCTCAGACTTATAGTCTTACTATCATCTGAATCTGACAAAAATTCAGGAATGTTGAGAGTTGGGATATCTAATAGTTTCACAGTTAATCAATCTTATTTAGTTTAAATGTTATTTAATTTAATTGCGTAATAATAATTAATGCGCAAAAAATAATGTGCAAAATGTATCGAGCTTCAGGATTGATATCAAGTAATTGATTTTTTTATAACATTAATTATATTTATTTAGAGTTGCCTGATTATAGGGACAATAATTACTATTTATTGCCCCTAACAAGCTGAGATTTTAATAGCTAAAAATCGTTAGATAATAATATCCACAGATATTCAGTTATTAATCATCGTCATCGTCATCGCCACGACGACGCTTTTTGTAATATTTTTTATAACGATGTTTACCACCATCATCATCGTCATCATCACCGCCGCCACGACGACGCTTCTTGTAATAGTGTTTACCACCATCATCATCATCGTCGTCACCGCCGCCACGATACTTTCTGCAATAGTAACCTCCTCCAGAAATATTAAGTTCTTCCTCAGAAAGCTCGCGAATAGAAGCTTCTATGTTCTTAACTTCTTCACTAGATAAAAGATCTATCTCTGAAGAAATCAGATCATTTACTTTTATGTTTGCCATGAGTTTGTATTGTGTAATTGTTCAAATTTTCAACGAGTGAAATAATTAGACAACAGAGTTGTTTAATTAAGTTAAGGTAAATATTTAGTTAATCCTTGATCAAGCAATTAACTTGAATTTACTTTGAACTACAACATACGTATAGCTAACTTTCTTAACTAGTATCAAGACTGTAGTTAATAAAAAAAGACATAATTATTTAGTTGCTTTTAATTATGTCTCTACTTGTTTAAACAAACATAGCAGTTTTTAAATAAACCGCCTCTAGCTCGATCACTATAGTTTTGGTAATTGCTGGGATAATGCCCATCAAGACAGGGGATAGGTTAAAGATCAAAGGTTTGACGAAATCTAATTCTCAATATTAGAAAATATTTTAAAACTGCTGATCGTTGCTAAAATTGGCAATTTAGACATACTTTTTTGTCTGAATTGTATAACCCTCAACAAAAGTTTGTTTATTCCTTATTATTATATATGCGAGCAACTATGGGATAATCCAAAATTGTGAAAACTTATTATAAGCCATCAATAATACTTTTTTTTCATATAACTTGTTGAGGAACTGTTTTCACAACTATAAAAAAAAATAAAGACATAATTTCCTGCTTTATGTCTTAGTAAAACTTAATCAAACACTAAAAAGATTTCTGAAATCGATGAGTTTGAATAAATGTATAACAACCAATGAAAGAACAAGACCGCCATTTAGTAGAACTACTAGATAAATTACTTCCAGAAAAATTACCAGGAGATATTACTCCCGAAGCTCGTCGTCGTCTAGAAATTATTCTGAGGACTCAATTAGGTCAGTCCCAAAGCAAAATTTGTCGTGCTGTGGGTTGTTCTAAGGAAACGGCTAGATATTGGATGAGCATCGCCAAAACTGGAGCGATCAGTAGTTGGTCGGAAACTCGTGTTGGGAGACCGAGAGTTATCAATGATTTATACCTAGAAAGTCTGCGAGAATTAGTTTCCCATAGTCCTCAAAAATATGGCTATAGCTTTAAGCGCTGGACAGCAGGCTGGTTAAGCAAGCATTTAGCCAAAGAGTTAGGTATTACAATTAGCGATCGCCATGTTAACAGATTACTGAAGCAAATGGGACTTTCTACTCGCGGTAATCCTAGTTCATCTCAAGGGAAAACCACCAAAAAAACCACAATTACGATCGAGGATCTTAATCCCAGTTTGTTATCTCAGTCTCAGTTGGAAGATAGATCATGGTAAGTCTCGCACTAGAAGTCATTCAATGTCTTAATGACGCTTGGGGAACCAAGATTTCTCCAAGAGAAGGGGACTTTGACGATCGAAGACTGGAAGTAATGCAGCCCAATCCTGGGGAGCTTGTTTGGAGTGGCAATGAGGAAAAAATTGGCGTTTATTTGATTGTGCAAGGGAAAGTCAGACTATTAGACAATGCAGATAATTTAGTCGTTTCTCTCACGGTCGGTAAGCTTTTTGGTCAAGTTACTTTGTTTCCTCAAGAGGATTTCCAAGCTTACAAAGTCCGAGCATCTTTAAATTTGAAGTTGGTTTATTTAGACGAGACTATTATTAATTCCTTAATTAAACTTGCGCCTGAAGCAAGAGATATTTTATATCGTCAGACTTTCGAATTGGATTTATTGTTACTCCATCAACAGTACAATAATGGAAACATTAGTCCCCGACAGAGTTTATTGCCGATTTTGTCACAACTACAACAGCATCAATTGCAACCAGGGGATGGGTTACCGACAGCCAATCAAGAATTATGGTTGTTAAGAAAGGGTGAAATCTTACATTCTTCTGGGAAAAAATTAACTCCAGGTCAAATTTACAATCTCAAAAGTCTGCCGTCAGATGGTAGCTGGGAAATTATTCAGCCGACAGAGCTTTATTCTTTACCAGAGCGAGCAAATACTCAGGAAAATTTTCCCAAAACCAAGAAGTTAGTCATCTCGAATAAAATTGATGCAACTTCTCAGGTGATTGCGAGGAAAGAGAAAAATTCTCGTCAGAAGAGCGATTCCCCAAAATTATATTTTCCTAGTCCCAGAGTCAAAATTAGCCATTGGTGGCAACAATGGACGAGACGTTATCCTTTCTATCAACAACATAGCGCCTCTGACTGTGGAGTTGCCTGTTTGATCATGATAGGTCAATATTGGGGAAAAAACTTTGATCTTAACGAGTTACGAAATATCGCTAATGTAGATCGTTCTGGAGCATCGATTAAAGGCTTAATTACCGCAGCAGAATATTTGGGGTTTGCACCTTGTCCAGTCAAGGCGGACTTAATTAGTTTAGCCGAGCAGGAACTTCCCGCGATTGTTCATTGGGAAGGTAATCACTATATAGTAGTCTATAAGGTAACTCGCGATCGCGTTATTGTTGCCGATCCCAATATTGGCAGAAAAATATTATCTCGTCAGGAATTTGTTACGGGTTGGACTGGCTATACTCTCTTGTTACAGCCAACGGCTAAATTTGAACAAACACCAGAAGCTAAACAGAATCTGGGGAAATATATCGCTCTTCTCAAGCCTTATTGGGTGGTATTATCAGAAATTTTGGTTGCTTCTTTGGTGATGCAGATTATCGGGCTATTTTCTCCGATATTCACCCAAATATTACTCGACAAGGTAGTTGTACAACAAAGTATTCCCACCCTAATTGCCATTGGTAGTGGTTTACTATTTTTCAGTTTATTTCGACTTGCGATCGCCAATTTACGGCGTTATTTACTCTACCATACTGCCAATAAACTGGATTTATCTTTGATTGTCGGGTTTATCAGCCATACCTTTCAACTTCCTCTAAATTATTTTGAAACTCGGTATGTGGGGGATATTACCTCTCGGATTAATGAGAATCGTAAAATCAGAAGTTTTATTACAGGGGACGCGATTACGACCTTATTGGATATCTTAAGTGTCTTTGTCTATGTCATTTTGATGTTTTGGTATAGTTGGCAACTATCAATTCTGGCTTTAGTCGTGATCCCTATTTTTGCCGTTACCACAGTTATTGCCACACCTTTTTTACTCAGAATTTCCCGTGAAAGTTTTAACGCCAGAACCAAACAAAAAAGTTATCTCATTGAGGCTCTGACAGGGATTGGCACCATTAAATCTATGGGAGTCGAAAGAAGCGTCCGTTGGCGTTGGGAAGATTTAATCAATAAATCGGTTAAAATTAACTTTACGGGCAAAATGATTCGGCAACGGATAGATATCTGCACCAGTATTATCGATACGACTTTTGACACCGCTTTACTAGTATTTGGTATTTTGCAAGTTATTAACGGTCAACTGACTATCGGACAATTAATTGCCTTTAATATGCTAGTCGATCGGGTAATTAGTCCTTTTCAAAGATTAATTGCTCTCTGGAATGACTTTCAGGAAATCCGCATCGCGATCGAAAGACTAGACGATGTGGTTAATTCTCCCCCCGAAGCTAATTTAACCAGTGCCAATTTGATTAATTTACCAACTTTACAAGGACATATTATTTTTGATCGGGTTAGTTTTCGCTATAACTTGGAAAGTCCCACTAATACGCTCGAAAACCTCAGTTTTGAAATTCATCCTGGACAAACCGTCGCTTTAGTTGGACGTAGTGGCTCAGGAAAAACTACGATCGCTAAATTAATTTTAGGTCTATATACTCCCACCCAGGGAAAAATTATGATTGATGGCTATGACTTAAATAATATTCATTTGCGATCGCTGCGTCAACAAACTGGAGTAGTCGATCAAGACACTTTTCTTTTTGGCGGCACTATTCGAGAAAATTTAACTATTGCTCATCCCAAAGCCACTAATTACCAGATTCAGCAAGCTGTTAAATTAGCAGGAGCGCAAGAATTTATTGAAAGCTTTCCTCTCAAGTATCAAACGCAAATTGGCGAAGGAGGAGGTTTACTTTCTGGAGGACAAAGACAACGTTTAGCGATCGCTCGTGCTCTATTAGGCAAACCTCGTTTATTGATTTTTGACGAAGCAACTAGTAATTTAGACGCTGAATCAGAAAGAATTATTCAAAACAATCTCAATACCATTCTCCATAATCAAACTACCTTGATTATTGCCCATCGGCTCTCCACTGTTCGCAATGCAGATTTAATTTTAGTTATGGATAACGGTTTATTAGTAGAAAGCGGGACTCATCAGGAGTTAATGGATAAAAAAGGTCAATATTATTACCTTAATCAACAGCAATTGACTGGGGGTTAGTGGTTAGTTGTTAGTTGTTAGTTGTTAGTCGTTAGTCGTTAGTTGTTAGTTGTTTGGGGTTAGAAGGGAAAAAGATGAAAAAAATTGATGATTACGAAGTAATTTCAGATCCAGGAACGGCTCCAGTGATTCGGATTGTGATCGTTGACGATCAAAAGTTTGTCCGTTGTTTGATTGAGTCTATTCTAAAAACCCATAAAAACTTTGAGATTGTCGGAGTGGCAGATAATGGCAAAACTGCGATTTCACAAGTCGAGGCATTAAAGCCAGATATTGTCTTAATTGACTTAGAAATGCCAGAAATGGACGGTGTTACGGCAACAGAAATTATCGTTCAACGTTTTCCTGACTGTAAAGTATTAATTCTCAGTTCCCATGAAGATAGCGAATCCTTACAAAACGCTCTTCGTGCAGGTGCGCAAGGCTATTTACTCAAAAACAGCGCTCCGCAAGAATTGATTAATGCAGTCTATTCTGTCTCTAGAGGCTACACTCAATTGAGTCCTGGCTTATTAGAAAAAGCTTTAACTCCAGAAGTAGAAATTGTTCCCAATACAAAACCAGAAGAAGAAATTCAATTAGTTACAGAAGATTGGTCAGAATCTACCAGAGAAACCATTGAAACTTTACCCCGAATTTCCTTAAGAGGAATCTTATATGTCTTAATCATTGGGGCAACCATAGCTGTTCCTTGGACAATATTCGCCAAAGTAGATCAAATTGCCACAGCACAAGGAAGATTAGAACCCAAAGGAAAAACAATTTCTTTAGACGCACCTGTCAGCGGAACAGTTATTTCTATTAATGTCGTAGAAGGAGAACAAGTTATTCCAGGGCAACTTTTAATCCAATTAGAATCACAGTTAGTCAACTCCCAATTACAACAGCAGCAACAAAGATTAGTTGCTCTACAAAATCAACTTGCTGGCTTGAATTTACTGAAAAATCAACAATTACTTGCACTGCGTACTCAACAACAAGAAAGTAAAGCTCAAGAATTAGTCAGACAATCTTTAATCGACCAAGCACAGCAAAGTTTAGATGCACTCAAAGCTAGTTACAACGCTCAAATAGCAGAAAAATATTCTCAATTAGAACAAGCCAAAGAAGCAATTAATACTAGAAAATCTGCTCGTAAATTAGCCCAGATTCGTGAAGCAACTTCTCAAGAAAAAGTCACCCGTTATCGAGAAGCTTTCCAGCAAGGAATAATTGCTAAAGAACGTTTATTAGACGCAGAACAAACAGCAAAAGAAGCCCAAGAAAATCTGACTCAAACTGGCTCAGAAATTGCTCAAGCAGAGGCTCGCTATCGAGAACAACAAAATAGTTATAAAAAATTACAACAACAAATTACGGCTGAAATAAAACAAGCTGAACTACGTTTAGAAGAACAACAAAGAAGTTATCAATCCGTAGTGCAAACTAATTATTTAGCAAGCTTAAAAAGTCAAGAAGCGATTAAAAATACTGAATCCCAAATTCTGGCTAATCAAGGAAATATTGCCACAATTAATAGTTCCATAAAATCCTTAGAATTTCAATTGCAACAAAGAACTATTAACTCTCCTGTTACAGGAACTGTATTTCAATTACCGATTCAAAAACCAGGTGCTGTAGTTCAAGCAAGCCAAATGCTCGCTCAGATCGCGCCACGAGATTCTCCTCTGATTCTTAGAGGCAAGATAACCAGCAAAGAAAGCGGCCTAATCACTACAGGTTTACCAGTAAAACTAAAATTTGATGCCTATCCTTTTCAAGATTACGGTGTGATACCTGGACGTTTAACCTGGATTTCACCAGATTCCAAAACAGTTAGCAAAACTTCTCCCGTGGCAGAAAAACCAACTGACTATTATGAAATAGAAGTGGAATTAGAGCGAGATCGGAAGAGCAC
>JAAUXX010009350.1_pt1 | contig 13943 bp, 14 predicted proteins | sample 7278111 | NCBI WGS metagenome assembly JAAUXX01 (sample SAMN14350116, study PRJNA611818) | marine sediment metagenome | isolation source: surface marine sediment (1.8m) | place: French Polynesia: Moorea | collected 2018-08
ACACGATCCTGTCGGACGCGAACGCTAACGCGGCGATTGCCTTCGGCATCGCGTTTCGTGCTCCCGAGCGCTACCTCGAGATACTGCCGAAGCGCGGCACCGACATGGACGAGTCCTCGATGACCCGGCACGGGCAGCACGCCGTGACGGGTCATCGACGACTCGTCAATGTCGGTGCCGCGCTTCGGCAGTATCTCGAGGTAGCGCTCGGGAGCACGAAACGCGATGCCGAAGGCAATCGCCGCGTTGGCGTTCGCATCCGACAGGATCGTGTAGCCGAGACCGTCGATGTCTTCCTGCGTTTCCTGACTCAGGGAATCGTACAGCAGCTCGGGACGGTCGCCCGAGAGGAACAGCACGTCGACGCCGATGTCGCTGATTTCCGGGACGACTTTGCGGAGTTCGGACAGGTGCAGGTTGCAGTACGGGCACCATCCGCCGCGGAACGTGATGATGACGGCCGGGCGCTCGAGCGAGCGTGGGTCGAATTCGTAGCTCTCACCGTCGACCGTCCTGACCGTGAATCGCGGCGCCGCATCGCCCGTGACGAGCGGCGTGACGTCGTCAGCAGTCTCGGCGATCGGGGCGTCAGCGTGTCCATGCTGAATGGACAGGCTGCAGAGAAGACTCAGGATCAGGGTAACCGGGAACAGGCTTACAACGAAGGAACGTGCGGTCATGGTCTGGCGACTCCGGAAATATCGGGGATTCACGCACAGGACCGGCTGATTGCACCGGATATTACCGGCAGAGCGGATTTTTGCGTCTACATCGCTTTTTCGAGCAGGTCCTCCCCACTCACGTCGCTAACGCCTCGAGTCCGTGCCTTCGCCCGGTACATTGCCTGGTCCGCCTCGCGAAGGAGCCCTGTCAGCGTGTTGGCGTTTTTCGGATACAACGCGAGGCCAATACTCGCAGCGCAGCAGAGCGTCTCGTCGCCGATTCGATAAGGCTCCTCGAGCGCCTTGATCAGGCGGGCTGCGAGCTTCTCGACGACCTCGGTCGTGACGTCCGGCACGAGCGCGACGAATTCGTCACCGCCGTGCCGGCCGATTATGTCGCAGGACCGAAGGCTCTTCTGCAGGCGCTCGGCCGCGATCGTCAGAAGCTGGTCGCCCGCGGCGTGACCGCATTCGTCATTGATGTTCTTGAACTCGTTGAGGTCGATGAAGAGCAGCGCTCCGGTCGCATCGTCAGCACTGTTCGACAGGCGTTCGGCCGCATCGCGTTCGAAGCCGCGCCGATTGAGCACGCCCGTCAACGGATCGGACCACGCGATCGACGCCATCTGGTCTTCACGGTTCCGGCGATCGGTCACGTCAATGAAGGTCATCGCAATGTCGTTGCCAACGGGTTCGGTAATCATCTGCAGCCAGCGGTCATCGCCGGCCTTACGCTGCCGGACCTCGACGTCGAGACATTCCTGGCGATTGACGGCGCGGCTGAAGCGCCGCACGATCTCGAACGTTTCCTCGCCGTCCATACCGCCGCAGGCAAGACGCACGATTTCGTCGCCCGTGCGGCCGTCGAGCTCGCCAGCTCCCGCGTCGAGGAATCGGCCGGCCGCCGCGTTCGCAAATATACAGCGAAGCTCGCGGATGCCGCGTTGTTCGTCCTCGAACCAGCGCATACGAATAATCCCGTTGACCGAGTGATCGATCAGCGTCCGCAGCAGCTTCTCGCTGTTGCGAACTTCGAGCTGCGCCTTCTCGACGTCGCTCACGTCGCGGAACATCAGGATCTGGCCGCCCCGAGCGGACGTGCCACGGGTTTCGATGCTCGAGACCTGTACATGCAGGAAGCGCCCCGTTGCCGTCAGCATCTTTTGCGGCTCGCCCGTGTCCATTGCGTTGAACACGCCGGTCGCGCCCTCGGTCATGATCGCGCTGATCGGCGAGCGCAGGGCTTCGCGCTCGGTCAGGTCGAGGAGCTTTTCCGCCCCCTGGTTCATGCCGATGATCCGATGCTGATCGTCGATGATGACGACCGGATCCTGCATCGTCTGAAAAACGGTCTCGTAGGCCAGCGGCGTGAATTCGATGATGCGCTCGACGACGATGAGCCACGCGTAGATTGGCAGCATGCCTGTGACAACGATCGGCACAAAAGAGATCGTGTCCGGTCCGAAGCCGAAGTCGTAGGCTGCCGTTGCGCCGAGCGGCGCCAGGCACGAGGCGGTCAGCAGAAAAAGGCCGCGGCGATGGGCCGGCGCAACGGCCGAGCTGTGCATCAAGAGCGAGAAGATCGCGGCCGCGATCACTGCGTAACTGAAGGGCGCATGCACGAACAGGAACCAGGGCCCCCACTGCGCCGTGCGAGTCAGGTAGGCGCCCTCCTCGTTCACAAACGGAGCCGCCCACATGAGCTCGTGGTAGACATTCGTCGCCGCAAGCGTGATCGACACAATTGGCATCAGCATGAGCATGATCAGCGTGCGCGCAGGCGTTCGTTCGCCCGTGTACTCACGGAAGCACACGTAGGCCGCCACCGGCAGCAATGCGGTTGCCACGAAATGCCCTGTTCGGCCGATCGAGAAAACGACGAACGACGTGGACAGGAGTTCGACCGCGCCGCCGATGACCCATATGGCGAGCAACGAGAAGATCACGCCGACCGGCACGCTGCCGACTTCGCGGCGCGAGGCAATCAGGCGGCCGCCCAGGAGCAGGTAGCACGCGGCGCCAAAGATCAGGAGAACGGCGATCAGGATGTCGACATTCATGGTCGAGGTATTACGTAAACGTCGATGACATGGTATCGACGCTAAGGCATTGATTCGCGGAACTGTTTCTCAGCTTTAGCCGCGTCGGCGGGAGCCGGACCGGCATACGCATCATTACCTATCCGGAATGCTAATTAAGTCATTGATAGATAAAGAGAAGAGCGTAAAATGTGACACAGTCGACGAAATCAACATCCCACCGGTCGTGTGAGCTACGGACACTGGAGTCCACAGGGCCTCGTGAAGGGTCGAGCGTATGGACGATGAACTCAAGCAGACCGTTCGATTGATTCGCCGCAGCAAGGTCAGCACCGACGATCGTGGTCGCTCCGTGTGGAGCGAACCGGTCGAGGATGCAGAACTCGAGCTCGTCTCGACGCAGATGCTGGAGCGATTGCTCGTCACCGACGACGAAGGGCGCCGCGAAAAGCTAAAAGAAGCCGCGGAAACGCGCGACGGCATCCTCGCGCGAAACACGACGACGAACGGCTTCGAGATTATTGACGACGATGACCTCGAAGCGGCACTCAGCAGCGCGTCGGGCGATGCAGGCCCCCCGCGCGTCGCGGACGTGATCTACGAACCCGTCGTTACGCCCGACGAAGGCGAAGAACTGTCTCTCGTGAGCACGCAGATGCTGCGACGAATGCTCGGCGAGGAAGAAGAGGACAACACGGAAGGCGACGACCCGGCAGAGCCGGGTGGCTTCGACCCGTACAACAGCGGCTAGGCGCTGGCCGGCCGACAGCAATACAACCAGAAACGACCAGGAACTCCGTCATGCCACTCGATATCACATTCACACTTTCTGACAGCGACCTCGAACACTTCCAGACGATCGTCGACCAGGCACGGGAGAACATCGACGGCGAGCAGAAGGCCGAGCAGATCGAAGCCGCTGCACGACAGCTCATCGACAATGCCCGCGATGGCGAACTGCCCGAATTCATCGCGGAGCGCGTCGAGCAGCTGGACGTCGTGCTGCGCATGATCAACGACGATGAATGGCAGCTCAACGACCAGGAACGGACTGCGATTCTGCACGCGCTCGCCTATTTCTGCGAACCGCAGGACATCATTCCCGACCACATACCGGGTCTCGGTTTTCTCGATGACGCCATCTATGTCGAGGTTGTCCTCGATGAACTCAGCAACGAGATTCACCTCTATCGCGAATTCTGCACCTTCCGCGAAGCTGAAGAATCCCGCCGCAAGGCGCGCGGCGAGGACGTCAAGGTCGGCCGCGAAGAGTGGCTCGCTGACAAGCGAGCAGCGCTGCACGCGAAGATGCGCAAGCGTCGGTCGCGGGGCGGTATTCGTATGCGCCTGTTCTAGGCTACGGCCGTTCCCTGATGCTCCTCAGGCCAGCCACTTGTCGACCGTCGGCGCTTCGTAGCGATCGAACTGCGACAAGAGCCCGTTGACCGTCGAATCCGAGATCAGCATCTGCCGATTGACGCCCCGAACGAAACCCTCGCGCTCGGCGTGGTCGAGGAAGGCCAGCAGGGAGTCGTAGTAGCCGTCTACGTTGAACAGACCGCAGGGCTTGTCGTGAAAACGAAGCTGCCCCCAGGTCACGATTTCGATGATTTCTTCAAGCGTACCGAAACCGCCCGGCAAGGCTACGAAACCGTCGGACAACGCCGCCATTAGCATCTTGCGCTCGTGCATCGAACCAACGACATGGAGCTTGGTCAGCGACTTGTGGGCAATCTCCTTGTCGACGAGCTGCTGCGGAATCACGCCGTGCACCTTGCCGCCCCGTTCGAGCACGCGGTCCGCAATTACGCCCATGATGCCTTTCGACGCGCCGCCGTAGACGAGCTCGATGTCGCGATCAGCGAGTGCGTCCGCAAGCTCTGCGGCCGCCGTCACGTAGGCCGGGTTGGTCCCGGTATTCGAGCCGCAGTAAACGCACACTCGCTGCATATCAGCCTTCCGACGCCGGGCGATCCGCGCCGACGACGTTGCTCACAATGGCCGCGATCGCCGGTCGACTTGCCTCGAGTTCCTCGGGGCTCAGCGCGTCGAGCTCGTGCGGAAACACGAGCCACTCGTCAGTTTCGCGAAGGTAGTACTCGGGCACGCGGTCGGTCTCGTTGCGAGTCGGCTTGTACCAGGGCACGGCGACGCGCATATCCGCCGGCGTATTGCCGCGAGCGCGCCGGCGGATTTCCTCGATCACGGCCACGATCGTATTGCCCGTGTCGAAGACGTCGTCGACGATCAGTACGCGGTCGTCGTGGCGGATCTTATTGATAATGTAGTTGAGGCCATGGACCACGACGCTGCTGCGCTGGTCGACGCCGTGATAGGAGGACGTCCGAATCGCGATATGGTCGGAGTGAATCTCGCAGTAGGCGAAGATTTCCTGGACGGCCATGCCAACCGGCGTGCCGCCACGCCAGATCGCAATGATCAGGGTCGGCCGAAAGCCGTCCTCGAGCACTTTCAGGCCGAGGCGGAACGAGTCTTCGAGCAGGTCCTGAGCGGACAGGACTATTTTGTCCATTGGCGTTCCCTTGCGATTGCGTTCTTCGCTGTCGTTATAATCGGCGGGAGCGGAACGGTACCGCACACAAGCCCCGGACGAAAGCCCTCAAGAGCATCACCATGAATAAGCGCATCATCGCGGCAAACGACCTGCTGCAGGACTCCTTCCAGCTCGCCGCCAATGTTTACGAAGCCGGTTTTCGCCCCGACTTCCTCGTTGGACTCTGGCGCGGCGGCAGCGCGGTTGGGATCGCCGTCCAGGAAGGCCTCGAGTACTTCGGCGTCAAGACGGACCACATTGCGGTCCGGACATCCTACTCGGGTGTGGATGCCTACGAAAAAATGGTGACCAAGCAGCGGATCCGCGTGCACGGAATCGACTACCTGCTCGACACCCTTTGCCACGAGCATTCGCTCCTGATCGTCGACGACGTCTTGAGCACCGGGAAAAGCCTGAAGGCCGTGATCAACCAGCTCAAGAGGAAGACGCGTCGCAACCTGCCGCACGATATCCGGATCGCCACGGTCTGGTTCCGGCCGACGGACCGCACGGTGCAGCGGCCGGACTACTTTGTTCACGAAACCGCCGACTGGCTCGTGCTGCCCTATGAACTGACGGGCATGAGCGTCGACGAGATCAAATCCTCGCGCCCCGAGCTTGCGGATATTGCCGAGCGACTGAGACCGTACGCTTCAGCCGAGTAGCGAAGGCCCCTAGAGTATCCGGCCACCAATGCGGACGCTGCCGCCGTAGCCACCGCCGCCGTAGTAACCACCACCGCTGTAAGAGCTATAGCCGATAGACCCATAGACCTGTGGCGGTTCGCAGGATGCGAGCCCGGCGCACAGCGCCAGTACGACGAGCGGCCGGATCAGTCGGCGTAGGATTCGAGGTTTCATTCTGCGTTCTCCGTTAGCGGCCACGTCTGCAGGGCGATGCCTGCCCCCGACGGACCGAGAATCAGCGCGGCCGTGCCGCCAATGCTGCGCGGCTGAGCGTCGACGGCCACCTGCCCGCCGAGCTCGGCGACTCGCGCCGTGATCGCGGCCGGATCCTCGACCCTCAAGTAGTTTGCCCAGACCGGTCGCGCGCTTTCGAAGGGATGTTCGAGGACGCCCGCAGCCGGCTCGTCACCTCGAAGAAACAGCTGGTAGCTCGCATCTTCGGACTCGCGAACCTCGTGTGTCAGCCCCAGGACACGGCCGTAGAATGCGATTGCGCCCGCTACGTCACTCGTCCAGAGCTCGTTCCACAGGAAATCGTTGAACGCCGGGTCCGCCTCGGGAGGATCGCCGTCACGCGTCTCGACGAGAGAGAATATCGCACCGGCCGAATCGGCATAGACGCCCATCTTTCCGCGCGTCGCGAGACTCACGGGCTCGGTCAACACCTCGCCGCCGCCGGCAAGGACCTCGGCCGTAGCCGCATCGATATCCGCGACCGAGATGACCGTAATCCACTGCGAGACGTTTTCCTCTTGACCGAGATTCGCGGCATCGACCATGCCACCGATCAGGCGGCCTTCATGCCGAATCAACATATAGCTGTCGCTGCCGCCGAAGCCGAGCACGATGCCCGGTTTTTCGAAGGTCCAACCGAAAAGCTCACCGTAAAAACGTCGTGACGCCTCCGGCGTCGTCGTCAGGAGATCGTGCCAGACGACGCGCCCCTGCTCGCGCTGGCCGGTCGGAGATTCGCTGATCGCCGGCAAATCAACCGTGATCGTACTGCAGCCGGCAATCAGCACGGCCGCCGTAGCTATGAGGCGGATTTTCACAGGTGGTGTCCGTTGTCGTTTTTGGTTCGTCCCGCGGATCCTACCCTAATCCTCGGCCAGACTCTCGCTGCGCTTTTCGTTGACGAGCAAAAGCAACTCCGACGCAGCCCGTGCGTCGCAAAGCGCACGATGGTGATTGTCGAGCGCAATACCAAAGTCGCGGCAGAGATTGGCGAGGCTGTATGAGCTACGGCCCGGGTAGAGGCGCCTCATCGAGGCGACCGTACAGAGCTTGGGCATTCGGAACGTGCGGCCGAGGCGGCGAAACTCGCGGGCAATGAACCCGTAGTCGAACTCAACGTTGTGCGCCACGAAGATCGCGCCTTTTAGAAACTGGGCAAAGTCGTCGGCGATATCGACGAAATACGGTGCGCTCATGACCATCTCGGGCGTGATGCCCGTCAGACGCGTGATGCCGGGTGGAGTGGTTCGCTCTGGATTCAGGAGCGTCGAGAACTCGTCGACGACGCGGCCATTGCAGACACGCACGGCGCCGATCTCGGTGACACGATGACGATCGCCTCGCCCACCGGTTGTCTCGACGTCGACGACGACGTAGGCCTGTGCCGGGTCGAGCACCCAGCGAACGCGCACGACGTCAGCCCTGAAGCCAGCCGCACGGAGTTGCTCGAGACGCAGCAGCTGATTGCGCCTGAGCGCATCGCCCTCGGCCTTGATCTCGACGAATCTGAGCCCGTCGCCATCGACGAGCATCAGGTCAGGATAGCCGTAGCGAGAACCCATGTAGTCGTCGATGAAGTGCTCTAGCATCCGGCCAATAGCGTCCGGCTCGCCGTGGTCGGCAAGCGCAAACAGTGCATCGAGCGTCTGCCGGCGCCAGCGAAACACGCCGTTCGGCGTTCCGTAGTGAAGCGTACCGGTCTTGAGCAGACGGCGCTTGAGCGCGCCCGGCTCGGCGAGCAGCGCAACAACCGCATCGATGTCCGCGGCATGGCGCTCGGCAAAACTGCCGTCGCGAAGTGCCTGGGGCAGCGATTCGAACGGCGACGATGCGAGGCCGCGGTCGCCGTCGCTGATCACGTCCCAGAACAGCAGGCCGAAGAGCGTTCGCCAGAGAGAGTTTTCAACTCGGTAGGCCTCCTGTCCGCGGGCTTCGAACCACGCCGCGGCGGCGCGCTCGGGCGATCCCGACTGGGACTCGTCAATGTCGATGACCTCGGCTTCGCGCAGCCGGTCCGTCCCGGTTGAGGTTCGCTTGCGGTCGAACTTGCGCGCGTAGAAGTCGCTCGCAAAGAGCAGCTCCTCGTCGCTCCGCGGACTTTCGAGGCAACGTTCGAGGAACGCTTTCCCTTCGGCCTCCCGGCCTGATGACAAGAGGAGCCGGATGACGCGCTCGTTGCACGCCGTTGACTCGGCGCGACGGTACACGGCCAGCGCGGCTTCTTTCTGCTTGCCGCGCTCGAGTCGCTGCCCGAGGCAGTAAGCGAGCTGGTCGCGGGCCTTGGCCACCGAGGCGAAATCCGTCTCGGGCCAGTCGCTCGCCGCAGCGGCCAGGCTTGCGAGCGCAGCCGGATCCGCCTCTTTGACGCGCTGCTCGACCTCCGCGATCGCGAAATGCGCCTCGGCCTGCTCGCGCTCGCTGAACCGCGGCTCATAGTTGCCGCGGCTGTCATTGACACGCACGAGCCCGAGGTCTCGCATCGTGAATTGCGACAGTCCGTCCTGCAGCCTTCCGAAATACAGGTACAAGAGGTAGCGAATCCGGCGGCAGTGTCCCTGGACGACGATGCGCTCGGTCGCGACGCGCGCGAGGAAGTCTGTCGCATCGACGTGCGTCCGCGCGAACGCGACGAGCTCGCCCTTTTTGAGCGAGCGACTGACGCCGGGCACGAGCGCGTGCAGCACGTCCTGTATCTCGGCGCGCTTGAGAAACCTGAGGACGTCGTCGTAATGCGCCGGCGCTGGCGCTTCGAGCCACCCCTCTGCGCGCAGCTCCGCAAGCAGCGGCCGAAGGTCGCCGAGTTCGGGATAACGTAGCCGCGCGGCGTCGAATACCTGGCCCTTGCGGTTGACGAGCCGCACGTAGAGTCGCTGCTCGCCCGATGTCAGCGAACGAAAGGCCCGCGCAATCTCGCGATCCTCGGCTGCAAGCACGTGATCGTAGTGCTCGAGAACGAAGTCGAGCATCTCGAGGAAGTGCTCGTGGTAGTAGAAGGTGGGAAGGTCTTTCTGCCGCCGCGGCCGGCGCGTTTCGGTCTGGTCGAAGTCCATTGCCGATCAGTGACGGTGCAGCGTGCCGTGTATAACGGTCGCGGCAACGTGCCGATCGTCACCGAGCGTCATGAGCGCGAACAGGCGTTCATCGATCGACTCCGTGTGCGCGTCGCGATGCGCGGACAGGGCCGTTGCGGCGGGATCGAGAACGACGAAATCCGCCTCTTTCCCGCGTGCGAAGTTGCCTACGTGGGCGTCGATACCGAGGGCCTCCGCGGCGCCCAGCGTCGCGAGATACAGTGCGCGCAGAGGCGGCAGCACCTGGTCCTGAAGCTGCAGCACTTTGTAAGCCTCGCTCATCGTGCGGAGCATCGACAACGACGTGCCGCCGCCGACGTCGGTCGCGAGACCGGTCTTTACGCCGATCTCGCTCATGCGATTGAGATCGTACAGCCCGCTGCCGAGAAACAGGTTGGAGGTCGGACAAAACGCCGCCGCGCAGCCCGCGCCGGCCATCTTCCGGCGATCGTCATCGGTGAGATGCAGGCAGTGCGCGAACACGGCGCGCTCGCGCAGCAGGCCGAAGTGTTCGTAGACGCCGAGATAGGACTGACTCCAGGGAAACGCCGCCGCGACCGCATCAATCTCGCGATGGTTCTCCGCCAGGTGTGTGTGAATCCAGACGTCCGGAAACTCTGCCGCGAGTTCGCCGGCCCTCCTGAGCTGCGCTTCGCTCGACGTGAGCGCGAATCGCGGCGTAATCGCGTAGCCGAGCCGCCCTTTCCCGTGCCACTTCTCGATTAGCGCGCGGCTGTCAGCGTAGCCGGATTCCGCCGTGTCCTTTAGCGGCTCGGGCGCCTCCTGATCCATCAGTACCTTGCCGGATATCAGGCGCAGATTGCGTCGGTGTGCCTCTTCGAACAGGAAATCGGCGGAATGCGGATGCACGGTTGCGAAGACGAGCGCGGACGTCGTGCCGTTCGCGATGAGCTGCTCGACAAACAGGACCGCGAGCTCGCGTGCGTATTCCTCCTCGGCGAGACGAACCTCGCCGGGGTACGCGTAACGCTCCAGCCAGTCCATGAGCTGCTCGCCGAACGACGCGATGATATCGAGCTGCGGAAAATGCACATGGCAGTCGATCAGGCCCGGAACGATGAGCCGGCCGCGAAAATCCTCGACAGCGGCATCGACCGCAGCGAATCGCTCGGCCGGGCCGGCCTCGACGACGCGGCCGTCCTCAACGAGAACCGCGCCGTCGGCAAAGGACTCGACGGACGTCGAGTCCGCGCCGGGGTCCCCGAGACAATGCATGACGCTGCCTAAGTACAGCGTTCGCTCAGACATCGGGAAGATCCAGCAACACGGGCTCCGCCAGGCGATGGAAATCGCAGTTCTGGGCACCCGGACTGCGGTCGATGACGATGAAGCGCTGCCCGGCATCCAGCCCGATCAGCGGCATGTGCCACACGCCGCGGGCATAGTTGATGCCCTGGCGTCCGTTGCTGACGAACGCCAGAAGGGTCGAGCCGTCGGGTGCAGCGCCCGGCCGCGCGACCACAAGGACGAGTCGCTGACCGTCGAGCGGTATGAACGCCTGGCTGCCGAGCAGGTGGCGCTCGACCATGTCGACCCGATACGGCAGCGACGTGGCCGTCCGGCACCGCACCATACCGACGGCCGTCTCGCCGTCGGTGTCGATACCGCACAGCTCGTCGAATCGTTCGAAGCGTGAATCGTTCATCGCTTCGCTGCTGGCGGTGCTCGCGTCCTCGATGACGTCACCGAACGGCGCGAAGCGCTCGGCCGTCAGCGGCAGCGCAACGAGCTTACGCATCGCCCGGTCTCGCAATCTTGCCGAACAGCCGGAAGCGGCTGACACCGCCGTCAGGATAAATCGACAAGCGCGCGTGGCTGACCGGACCTATGTCCGCAAGCTCGGCATCGAAGAAATGATGCTGATCCATGGAGAGCTTCACCTCGGGCAGGAGCGTCTGCCAGCGCTCACTGTCTTGCGTTACGGCCTCGTCCCGGCCGAACAGCGCCGCCTCGACCGACGCACGATCCGGATAGTTGCCCTTGAAGTGCGCGGTGTCGATCTCCACGCGACTGACGGCGCCGGGATGCCCGAGCGCAATAATGACCCAGTCGTTGCCCGGGCCGCGTCGGCGCGCGGTCTCCCAGCCGTCGCCCATGTTGATGCCGCGGCCGGGAAGATTGAGGTTGTGCATACTGCCGAAGTGCTCGTCGCTCACGGCAATCGCGCGCCCGCCGTTCCTGAGCGCGATCAGATCCACGACGTCGTCGGCGTGCTCGAAGGCCGGAACGACCTCGCCATACAATCGCAGCCGCGCCACGCCGCCGTCCGGGAAGATGTTCAAACGGACGTGCGTGAAGACACGCTCGGCGTCGATCCTGTGATAGTTGTGGCTGTTGCCCTGAAGCGCGACGCGCGACAGGATCTCGACCCAGCCGTCCTCCGGCGCGTCATCGTCACTCGTGCACGCCTCGAGCGACGCTTCGGGCGGGAAGTTGCCCGTAAAGTGCGACGTATCGATGTTGACGCCCCTTAAACGGCCCGGTACGCCGAGCTTGATCAGGCAGGCGTCGTGTCCCGGCCCGCGTCGCCGCCGCGACTCCCAGCCGTCCATCCATTTGCCGTGATCGTCATAGCGGCCGGCGATCCACACGGGGACTTCGGGATCGATGATGCGCTCCTTGGCGCCGAAGAACTCGTCCGTGGCGGACACGACGCGCGTCCCGAGTCGCGGCTGCTCGAGAGCGATCCAGCTTGCAAAAGGATTGCTCATGACATCGCCTCCAGCCGCATGGCGGCAATTCGATGAATGTTTTGAAGCGCCGTTTCGAACTCGAGATCCGGGTCGTTGTTCAGGCGCTCGGCAAACGCGGAGAGGATCTCGTGCCGGTTCGAGCGACGAACGGCCATGACGAACGGGAAGCCGAACTTGCGCTTGTACTGCTCGTTGAGGGCGTGAAACTTCTCGTATTCCGCCTGCGTACACTGATCGAGCCCGGCACTTGCCTGCTCACCTGTCGACGACTCGGTCAACTCGCCGGCGAGCGCTGCCCTGCCGGCGAGATCGGGATGCGCGCGGATCAATTCGAGCTGCCGGTCGCGATCGGCATTGTCGACGCAGTCAGCCATGACACGCTGAATCTCTTCGAGACCGGCGTCATCGCCGACGACATCCGCCGCGCGCTCGGCTACCCACGGTGAGTGCTCGTAGATGCCGCCGTAGCGACGCACGAAATCTGCCCGGGCCCCGTCGTTCACGTCGACTCTGCCGGGTGCTGCGCGTCCCAGTGCCGCGCGATGTCGATACGGCGCGCGACCCACACGTCATCGAATCCCTGCACGTAATCGAGGAAACGCTCGAGCGCCGCGGCGCGGCCCGGGCGCCCCGCAAGCCGGCAGTGCAGACCGACGGACATCATGCGGCCGCCCTCACGATGCAGAACGTCGAACGTGTCTTTGAGGTAGGCGAAAAACTGCTCGCCCGAGTTGAAGCCCTGCGGCGTCGCAAAGCGCATGTCGTTCGCATCGAGGGTATACGGCACGATCAGCAATCCAGTCTCGCGGTCCCGGTAGGGCAGATCGTCCGCGTACGAGTCGGCGCTGTAAACGAATCGGCCCGACCCGGCCACGAGGTCGAGCGTGTTCGGGCTCGTCCGGCCCTGGTAGAAGCCCTCGGGCGCGCGGCCGGTGACGCGTTCGTGAATCTCGATCGCCCTGTCGATGTGATCTCGCTCGGTGTCTCGATCGACGAACTGGTAGTCGATCCAGCGATAACCGTGACTCGCAATCTCCCAGTCCGCATCCCGCATCGCACCGACCGCCTCGGGATTGTGCTCGAGCGCCATCGCGACGCCGAACACCGTGACCGGCAGCTCGCGCTCGGTGAACAGGCGGTGGAGACGCCAGAAGCCCGCGCGCGAGCCGTACTCGTAGATCGACTCCATGCTCATATGTCGCGTGCCTTCGTAGGCGCGGGCGCCGACGATCTCCGACAGGAATGCTTCGGACGCCGTATCGCCGTGCAGCACGCAGTTCTCGCCGCCCTCCTCGTAGTTGATGACGAACTGCACGGCCACTCGCGCGCCGCCCGGCCACGCCGGATCGGGCGGCGCACGCCCGTAGCCTCTGAGATCTCTCGGGTAGTTGCCTTGCTCAGTCATTGTTCAGGACACCCTCGTCGAGCGACACGTACCAGCGGTCGATCAGGTCCCGCTCGCCTTCGGTTATGCCCGTCAGGTTACCAATCGGCATGGCCCGGAGCACGACCGTCTGCTGGTGCAGCCTCGTCGCATTGGCGAGGATATCGGCGTCCGTTTCGAGTACGACACCGCCCGGCGCGGCGGCGAATGACGGATGCGAAGGCTCATTCGCATGGCAGTTCGTGCAGCGCGACAACACGACGCCGCGCACCGCGTCGATGCTAGCGACGCCGCTGGCATCAGAGACCGTCGGCGTCGGCGCGATTGCCGCGATCACGGCGAGGAACAGCACGGCCGCGCCGGCGAGCGGTGCCGGGCTTGCAGCGCCGCTGTGGCGCGCGACGAAGTACACGCGGATCAGTGCGCCGGCGAGCGAGATGGCAATCAGGATCAGCCAGTTGAACTCGTGGCTGTAAGTCATCGCGTAATGATTGCTCGTCATCGTGAAGAGCACGGGCAAAGTGAAGTACGTGTTGTGTACCGAGCGCTGCTTGCCCTTTCGGCCGTCCTCGGGATTCACGGGCTCGCCGTTCTCGAGC
>JAAUXX010000885.1_pt1 | contig 13911 bp, 15 predicted proteins | sample 7278111 | NCBI WGS metagenome assembly JAAUXX01 (sample SAMN14350116, study PRJNA611818) | marine sediment metagenome | isolation source: surface marine sediment (1.8m) | place: French Polynesia: Moorea | collected 2018-08
GGCCCGACACCGTCGGGCCGCCAGGCCCAAGTCAAGCTTCCTTTGCGTCCTCGGCCAAGAGCCGCGCGCCAATCGCTTCGAGAATTGCGAACTGGGCATCGTCGATCGCAGCGGCTGCAATGATCACTGACGCCGCTGCGTTGTCTTCGGCCTTCTCTGCCCGCTTTTCGAGCTTCTCAACTTTTCGATCGTGTTTCCACTGAGCGACTGCGTCCTCGGATTCCTGTTTCTTGGCTTCGAGCCACTCTTCTGCGTTCCGCTTCGCCTCTCTGACCTTTGCCTTGTCGGCTTCGAAGCGGGCTTTCAGCTGCTCGCCTTTTTCTTCGAGTTTGTCGCCGGTTGCATCGGCAGCTGCTTCTATATCTGCTTTGACTTCCTCGAGCCGCGCTCCCGCCTCAGCCAGCTGCTTGTCGATCTTGGCCTTGAGGCCTTCGATTTTGTCATTCACAGTCTTTCTCCTTTCACTTGAAACTCTAGACTGGAGCTGCCTCAGATACGTTTAACAGGCGAAAGCAGTAGTGAATATCCAAATTCCGGCAATTGTACGGCCAGGATCCGTTTACAGAAGAAAGACACGGCATTCGGAGGCACTGGGCTCGGCTGCTGGCGACCGGCACAGGCAGCTCGACGAATCAGAAGCGTACGCCAGCGTAGACCGCAGGGCCGTAGTGCTGGAGCCTGAGTGAACCATTGAGTTCGTCCCGTCCGGAAGACAGCCGCATCGCATAGAAGTTGAATGCGGCACCAACCAGCATGCCATTGCGGAAGCGGCGCTCCAGATCGAGGCGCACATAGGCCATCCAGCCGTCGTAGCGATTGAATTCCGTGCGCATTGCCTGGACTCTGGCTCCCAATCGCCACGCTCTCGAGACCATGATACTGGCATCGACGCCGATCACGGGCATCAACGTGGCCAGATCCGCCTCTTCGACTTCATTGTCTGCCGTCTCAAACCTCACCTTTGCAGTTGTGTAATGCACGCCGCCCGACACAGCAAGCTGCTTCTGTTCGTCACGCGTCAAGGCGTAGGCGTAACCAAGCCGCAGAGTCGAGAACTCGCTGCTTGTCGACACGGTTTCGCCCGCATCCAGCACGATGTCCCCGAAGCGCACTTCCTCATCGAGTGTAGTCGTCGAGCTGCGGCCGAATTCGAAGTACGCCGCTTCGAGTCGATGGTAGTGTCCGGGATAGTAGACCACTTCGAACTCGCCGAACGACTGAGAGTCGCTTTGACCTAGCAGATCGTCGAGATCGACGGGACCGGCCTCCTGTCCGTCACTCCCATCGCGTTCTATCTGACTATCGACAGTATTGAAATAGACTCCGGCTCGAAACTCGAAGCGCCTGTCATACACGGTATCAACGCCGGTATCACGGGGCCGAAAAACGTCCGCGTTATAAGCGATTCCGACGTCCCACGACCAGAGACCGTCCCGCGCAACGATTGGACTGCCGCGGACGGCATCGCTCAGGCGTTCGTAGCTAATTCCTGCCAACAGCAGCCAGGTTGGTGTAAGTTTGTAGCCAACGCGCAGCTTTGCGCGCCAGCCGACGTCCCCGTCTGTTTCGTACACTGGTCGACCCGGTCGAGCCTCGGTCTCGTCAACGCCGTAATAGTAGTCGTTATAGCTGGTGTCCTGCCAAATCCACTTGAACATTGGCACGATGTAGCCCCAGGAATACTGCCTTGGGTAGGACAAGATCATGGAACCTGTCAGGCCGCTGTGCCGCCCCGTGATTTCCGTGTACAGACGGCCCTCGATGTGAACCGGCAAACCACGATAGCCAAGCATGCCGCCCGTCTCGACCGTCCATTGTCGTTCGCGAAGACCTCGGAGTTCGGGGTTCGCGTTCGCACCGAAACCTCGCGTACGGATTCTCGTCAGCAAGCCGAACTGCCACTCATCTGGCCGGACGTGACGAATGCCGAGATTCCCATCGTTGACGACCAACCAGTCATCGTGGAAAGCATGATGTCGGAAACTCGTCAGAAAAGGGAATACGATGTTGCTGCCGTCAGATCCAAGGTACTCGGACTGCGATACGAAAATCGAGCCACCTACGGCATAGTCATTGAGGTCCTGGCTTCGTATGTCGTCGAGGATTCCGGCCGAACCACCGGATGGCGACAGCTGAAACAGTGGCAGCAGCAGACAAGCCGTACGGACCTTTGCCGATCTCACGACCATACTACCGTGACGTACTTAAGGTGTAATTGATGATGAAGCGCAGGTCCCGCCGATCCAGAGCGCCGCCGCCCCGCTTCCATTCACCCCATCGCATACGGAACCAGAAGCCCTCGAGAATGCCCTCTTCAGGACGTAAGTCGACTGTGACATCTACTTCATCAGCTGCGCCTATGGGAGTCCCGTCATCCAACCTGCCATTGCGCCCCCTTGTGTAATTGATCGTTGCGCTCAATCCACGGATGCCGCGCGGTGCAAGGTTTTGCGATAGCCCGATGCGAACCGCCTCCTCTCGAGCGCGATCGAAGTCACCAACCATTGGCACCGTATAGCCCGGACTGCCGCCAAACGGGCTCCTGATCTGCGCACTTCCGCTCTTCGTCGCCGCCAGAGTAAGGATCGCGCCGCGATAGCTTACGCGGCCTCTGAGGCCCCACGCATATGTATCGAAATCACCTAATAGCTCCGCACCAGTGCTGGTCTGAAGGGTCAGTTGAGCCGCCAGCTGTAAACCCCATCGTTCGTTCAGCGCCCCTCGGTAGCTGGTTTCTAGATACTGCGTCCGGAAGACATCCTGCGTATCCTGGAGGATGGCGCCGATTTTCAGACCCTCTGGCCAACGGTATTGAAGGCCGAGGACCGCAGTACCATTGTTTGAGCCTTCAGCGCCCGCCTGTTCAGCCATCGGGACGAACTCGTCAGAGTCCCGAACCTTGACCTTCGTAACATGACCAATGACGGCCTGGAATCGTTCTCCAAGATGCTGGAACACATACGCTTCGTGTGTTGTTGGGATCATCCGGCTGTCCTGTCGATTGATATACGGCAAGTTGAAGTCCTGGCGAAACACCCGTGCTCGCGTGACTTCACTGAAGTTCCATTGGCCAAACGCCCGACTAATGACGGAAATATCTGACTGGTCCGGCAACAGCACGCCGGTTTTCCCTTTACCGTCCGGCGCACGGACCCCGTATGACGTATGCCAGGAGACGGAAAAAGAGAATGCCTCGCGCCATTTTCCGGATTCGATCCCGAGTTCAAAGCCTGTCGCCAGTGCGTCGCGAGTTCTGTCACTGCCATCGTCCCGCCGAAAATCAAACGTGCGAAGCTTGAAGCTCGCGGTCGTGTCGCGCCAGTAGGGCGGCGCATTGCTGAACAAATCCCGCAATACCTTCCGGCTTGGCCCGATGCGCAGGCGCTCCTCGAGCCGCTCGAACCCAACTGAAGATTCCTGTGCGGACTCTGCCGCGACTTGTTCCGAGTCCTGGTACTCTGACCCCTGCACTGCGATCGGCATCGCCAGCAGCAGGCCGGCGACCAGGCGCCCTGCCGCTCTCATCCCGCCAACCAATCCAGGAGTAGCGGTTCGCCGGCTATTGACAGTGTGACCAAACTCAACAACCGGCCAATAGTCGTATCGAGAAACAACACCAGAATGGTGATGATGATTTCGCATTCGCCTTGTTGCATGACCGCGTCTCTGGATCTGTGTTCATTCGCCCTCCAGGTTCACACTGATCACCTCGGCGCCGTACAAGAGAACACGCGCACCGAAATACAACCAGATCAGCAGCACAATTATCGATGACACTGATCCGTAGACAGCGCTGTAGTCGGACGCTGTTTCAATGTATCCGACGAAAAAGAACTTGCCGATCTCGATCGACACTGCGGCCGTCAGCACACCGGGCAACAGACTCGACGCGGCAAGCCGATGGTGCGGAACCAGGGCGTACACGAATCCGACGAACATTAGCGTTGTGAGCACTCCTGCCGTACGGCCAGCGATGACACGAAACACGGAGTTCCAACGCTCACCAAAGAACTCGAACTGCACCTCCGCCAGTAACTCGAGCAGCGGTGAGATAGCAAGTGCCAGCAAGATCAGTACTGCGCCAACGAGGGTCAGGAAGAAGTTGCGGACGGACGAAAAGTAAATCGCGTAGTTGCGTTTCTGCCCGAGCGCCAGGTTGATCGCCCTGCTCAGCGCACCGACCATCTTGCTTGCCGACCAGATGAGGGTCAGCATGCTGGTGATGCCTGCGGCGCCGCGAATACGAACGAGCGAATCGGTAGTGTGAGTCACAAAGTCGGCACTTGCCGGCAACAACTCGACGATCAGCTGATTGACGCGCAGCTGCATATCCTCGGACGTCAGGAAGTAACCGCCGAGCGACACGAGACCGAGGATCAGCGGGAACAACGACAGAAACGTAAAGTAGGCGATACTCGCAGCCATGTCCTTGGACCGATCGGCTTGGCTCTTGCTCGCGGCGCGAACAAGTACGCCCAGGAATCGCTGGCGCAACGCCCATCCCTTTAGGCTGATGAGTCTTTGTTCGATGACCGAGGACATGGACCTGCGGTTGGCCGTCAGTAAGCAACCTTGAGATGGCGTGGCCTGACCTTGAATCGCAGGCGTTTTTTGCACACGGGCTCGCCATCCAGGTTGCAATGCAGCTTCTGCTCGGACTCGATCGTGAACTCGGCGAGCTGCCGATAAGCAATGTGCTTGTTTTCGGGATTCATTGGATCCTCAAACTCTTTCGCCAGGCTACTCAACTGGATACCTCTATCGACCCGGATCGCTGTGAGATCCAGCAAGCCGTCGTCTATCTTCGCGAGCGGCGCTACGTCGAAACCACCACCAGCAAAGTGATTGTTGCCGACGGCAGCAAACAGAATGCTCCCGCTAGCCGGTTCCTCGCCGGGAACGAGGATACGCCCCGGGTACGGAGTGAGTTTGAGAGCTTTGACCATTCCCATAAGCGTGTAGGCCGCACCACCCAGCGCTTTCTTGAGTTCGATGGGCGTCGTCGCGGTGATCTCGGCGCCGAACCCGAGGCTCGCAACATTGATGAAGTTGCGTCCGTTAAGCACGCCTACATCGATCTCCCGTCCAGGTCGAGTCAGTGCAATCCTCAGGCACTCCGTCTTGTCATCGGTCGGCAGCCCGCAGCCACGCGCGAAGTCGTTGGCCGTACCCAGTGGGCAGATACCGAGCGTAACGTCCGGTTTGCTCTTTCCCTTGCCGATGATTGCGTCTGCAACCGCGTTAATTGTACCGTCACCGCCGCCAGCGATGATTCGACGAGCGCCGGCCTTGATGGCCTCGCGAACAATTCTAGGCTTTTCCTTCTTGTTGAATGGCACCAGGACCCGAAAGGCGTGCCCCTCTTTACGCAACGTCTTGACCGAATTTTTGATGTAGTCCTCGTTCGCGGACTTTCGGTGTAGAACAAAGACGGTTTCCTCCATTGCAATACTCTCTCTGCCGAATAGTGGATAGACAGCCCGGCGCGGCCCGCTGTATCCCATAGTCTATGAAAAAACTGTTCAAAACTGTTGGCAAGATCATAACGGCAATTGCAGCTATAGCCGTGCTGATATGGGCAATCCTGATACTCTGGCCCAGTCCGGTCTTTGGTCCGGAGCATGACGTCGAACTCGGAAAGCAGGTCGTACAGTCGATTGCCGAAACCGGACAGGAAGGGCCGGTATTGTCTCGTGAAGACTATCCTGACGCCTACGAGCATTTGGATAGACTCGTTGCCAAGCTGGTTGAATCTCCGGCAATTGAATACGGGGATGTATTCGCTTACGACGAGGTGCGCATCATCCACAACGACAGGGTGCTCAACGCGTTCTGCACTCCTGGCGGTTTCATCTATGTATACACGGGCTTGATACACTACCTCGAAGCCGAAGATCATCTGGCAGGCGTTCTTGGCCACGAAATTGCGCACGCGGAGCGCCGCCATTCGAGTATTCGCATGCAGAAGCAGTACGGCAACGACCGTATGTTCGAGTTCATCGTGCTCACCACGCCCATTTCCGCACGTGCTGCTTGGGCGCTGTCGATGCTCGGCGATCTGACCAGCCTCGTTTATAGCCGCGAACAGGAAGCCGAAGCCGACGAGTATTCCGTTCGTTATCTCGAGTCGACCGATTACGCCTGTGACGCGACGGCCGGCTTCTTCGAGAAGCTGACCGCCAACAATGAAGGGGGCGACGTTGCAGCATTCCTTAGCGATCATCCATCCTCCGAATCGCGCATTCGCGATATTCACCGGGAGGCCGAGAGGCTCGGGTGCTCGACGGAACTTGGCGACCAGTCAAACTGGCAGAGTCTGAAGGCGGCTTTGCCGCCGTACGAACCGCCGCCCGAACCTGCGAGTGACGAGACTGCACAAGACTGAGCAACGTAGCCGCCGGCATTTCAGTTAGCCATTCGCTCGATGATCAGTCGCGCGGCGTGGAGAACAAGGAATGTATACAGGCCGGCGATGACATCATCAGCCATGATCCCGGAGCCCAGCCGCAGCTTGTCTTCGACCCAGCCAACGGGAAACGGCTTCCAGATGTCGAATACGCGGTAGACGATAAACCCAGTGAGAACCCACCGCCAGTCGAACGGCAGCAGGTACATCGCAACGAGGAAACCGATGACCTCGTCGTATACGATAGAGCCCGGGTCGATCGCGCCCTCATCCCTCGCAGTCTGGCCACAGATGAAGATGCCCGGTAGGAACAGCGCAAAGACGATTACCGCATACAGCGCTGGCGACAGGCCGGACATCAGCCAGAAAAGCGGTATTCCAAGGAGCGTACCTAACGTGCCGGGGGCTATCGGACTCAACCCCAGGCCGAAGCCGTAGGCGAGCCAGTGAAGCGGGTATTTCCAGATCGCGTGCTGCACTAGCTGACGACAGCTTTTGCGGCGGTACCGACGCCAATCAATTCGACGCCGTCGATGATGAGCTTTGTTCCAATCAGAATTCCGATGGCCAGGTCGCCCGAGGCTGGCCACTGCATCCACATGAGAACGCCCGCAAGCACGCTCACGAGCGCGCCGAGCAACATCCAGGCACCACCCGCGGCAGGCGGTATTCGCAGTGCGAACAGCAGCGTCGTTATCCCGTCTGCAAACAAGTAGGCGGTCAGCACTATTGCCAGTGCGCGCGTACCAACATCGGGATTTACGATCATGTAGCCACCCGCAACTATCGTCAGTACTCCGACGAGTGCCTTCAGAAACAGCGAACCCCATCCTACGGACAGCCAGGCGAACATCGTCCGGGCGATGCCGCTCAAGATCATCAGGATGCCGATGATCACGCTCACCGTCATCCCTGAAACTTGCGGAGAGGCAACGGCGAAAACGCCGAGCACCAGCACGATCGCCCCTGTGACCTGAACCTGCCCGCCAGCCCTGGCGATCGGCCGCAATAATTCACCCGTTTCCATTTCGGAGTTTCCTCTGTAAATCTAGCGTGGGGTGATGTCGATCGAGTTGATTACCTTGTCGACATCATCGATGTTCTCAACCAGGCTTGCGGCTGCATCACGTTCATCGTAGGAATCGACGAAGCCGCTCAATTCGACGACGGCATTTCGAACCTCGACATTGATACGCATTGCGTTCGTGCTTTCGTTCTCCGACAGCGCCAGTTTGACCTTGGCTGCGAGTATCGAATCATCCAGCGTGCGGCCAGCACTGCGTTTTCCTGTTCTCACAAGCAGACGATTGCTCACGGCGACGACATCGCTTGTGCCTTTCGCAATGCGTCCGGCTTCGGTCTTGGCCTTGTCGGAACTGACCCAGCCCGAGAGCTGGACAACGCCTTTCGAAACCTCGACGTTAATGGCCAGTGCGTCGTCTGCAATCTCGGTCAGCAGAGCAAACTTGACGCGCGAAGTGATTGTCGCGTCGTCGACGTGTTCGCCCGGCGACTTCTCCGCAAGCGCAAGTGCTGGAACGAGCAGGAGCACCAGGAGAATCTCGGGTGTGCGATGCATCATGGGCAAAACTCCGGTATCAGGTATTCAGTGGCGGTAGATCCGCCGATCGAGCGCATCCGTTTCTACAAAGCGGGCGCACGGCACATCTTGAAGCGGCGACGGGACTCTGACTCACGTTGTACACGGTCTCGACCAGGACAAGACGATCGGTCCGTCAAGACTGTGGCCCGCTCGGCTCGATACTGATCGTCAGCGCGTCGGAAAAATGGACGTCTACAGGTCGCCCTGTTCCAGGCGTTATGCGAATGCCTGAACCTCCTCCCGGTAAATGGGCACAGACCGCACCCGCCCTTCATTGTCGCGAAAGCACCGTCCCTGGACCAGGCCCCAAGAGAGGTGCAGCTCGCGCCGATTGACACCGACGCGGGCTGCCCGCTACCAGCGTGGCCACCCACCCGGGACCAAAGCGCCCGTCTGCTACGCGGCGAGGCCTTTCTTGGTCTTCTCCCAGATACCAGAGAGCTTCGCGATCCTGGCTTCTCGCTGCTTCGCGAGTTTGGCTTTTGTTTCCTCGAGCCGCGTTTTGGTGGCATCGGAGGCCTTGTCGATCTGTGCATCGATAGACTCGATCTTCGAGTCGAGCTCATCCATTGCCTCTTCCTTCCGCACTTCCGCTCTTGAGGAGATTTCGGAAATCTTCGCTTTGGCGGCTTCGAGCTTCGCGTTGAGCTTCGCTTTGTTTTCCTCGTGCGCCTCGGACAGCTCCTGCTTCAGCTCGTCGTACTCAGCTTGCGCGGCTGCAAGGTCTCGGTCGAGTTGTTCGTCTTCGACGTCCATGCGATAACGGCGAATCACTGTCCCACCGAGTTCTGCCATACGCGTGTCGAGCGGCGTGACCCAGCTCTCCTCGATTTCGGCAATGACGGCCACTTTCCCGGGCTCGAGTGTTGCACCAACTTCGTCGACGAAGTCGAGTCCGAAACCGGCATTGAACAGGTCCGCTGTCGCGCCAACGAGGCTGCCTGCGGCCGTACCCATCACGACGCCGGCGGGACCACCGAACACACCCACCAGCGCACCCGTCATCATGCCGATCGCTGTGCCGATCGGACCTCCATCACCGCCGTCTTTGATAGAAATCCGGCCATCGTCGTCTCGCGCAATAACGGCGGCCGAGTACACGGATACGCTGCCTTCAATATGCAGGTCACGCAGTGCCTGCGCGCCCTCGTAGGCTTTGGGTTCATCGTCGAATACCACTACCAGCATCTTGCTCATTTTATTGTCACCTCTCGTCAATGTCGGGCCGAAGCGGCCCGGCTGTTTTGCTTAGCATAAGTCAGGCTGCAAAGAATGCCTTGAGCGCCCCGAGAAACATCTGCGCACCGATGGTCAACATCAACAAGCCGCCGAGGCGAGTCGCGATGGCCATGGTGGCCGGCTTGGCTTTCGAAAGCGCTTCCCCGAATAGCGCAAAGCACGTAAACGCTGCGACGGCGACGACACCGACTGCGATCAGAGCTGCGGCGACACCTTCACGGTTGTCGCCCTGTGACGCTATGGTCATCGTCGTCGCAATTGCGCCAGGCCCTGCGATCAAAGGCATCGTCAACGGGATCATCAGTGCATCGCCTTCCGCAGGCCCTTCCTGACGATGACTTTCGCCGTTCGTCCTACTCCCCCCACCGCCGTAGAGCATTTCGATGCCGATCGCACCGATCATCAGCCCGCCGACGACCCGGAACGCATTAATGTCGATTTCGAGCAACTCGAGCAGCTCTCGACCGAAAAGCGCGGTAGCGCCGAGGATTACGATGATGTAGAGCGCCACCTGGGCAGCAGCTCTTGGGCGACTCCGCGGCGGATCGGCGATCACCTGGTTGAAGAATATCGCTTTGACCGGGTCGAATGGCCCGGTCATGAAGATCAGGGATACGATTGCCGGCGTGACAACAGTTGGATCGAATTTCATTTATTGCTCAGCCGCGGCGACAGCGCAGTTCTGTACAGCGAAAGAAGAGTCCTAGAGGTTTGATAGCACGAGACCCTGAAACCGACTATCCACAATTCGGCAGCCCTACATTTTGGCCGAAATATGGATATCCCCTCTCCCGGGTCCAATGCAGAATTTTGGGCGTGAAAAGGGTCAGCAAAAACGCGCGGACGGCCACGCTAATACTGTTGCTCTGCATCGGAGCGCCCGCCTGGTGCCAGGAGGAATCAGAGCTGACGTATCGGCATTCAGTGTCGCTGGGTGCGAGCGTTGGCACGCAAATCTCAGCGGATGGCACGAGAACAGCGTCGGAGGGGCTGGACTACCTTTACCGACTCAATCGAAAATGGGAAATCGGCGTCCAGTCCGATTTCAACTACGGGCCGAAATTCGAGGGCTATGAGGGAAGCGCCATCGTCCCGGTCGCATCCTACGAAATTATTGATCGTTTGCCCGTCTTTTTCGGCGCCGGAGTCGAACATCGTCGGCATACTGACGAGACCAACGCACTGGTCCGGGCAGGGTTCGAGTACGTGATCTTCCTCGACGAGAAGCGACGATTCACGTTTCTCCCCGGCGGATTTGTTGACTATATCGACGGCGAAGTCATCGTCTCCGGCGTGCTTGCCATCGGTGTCGCCTTTTAGTCTGCCCCCTGCCGCCGCGCCGCTCCGTGCTCGCGCTGCAAGCACCGCCCCCGTTTGTCGCTGTGAGTCATCGTCAGCAGGCACCATCCGGTAATCAGCAAATGGCCAACGACAGCAGCGTTCTAACTGCGACGTGCGATACTTCGCGCATGTTAGCCCGGCCCAACACGAAATCGACGCCTGGCCTGCGTGCACTGTTGTTCGCATCAGGTGTGGCAGCGCTGGTCTACCAGGCAATTTGGATCAAGCAACTGTCTCTCGTCGTCGGCATCGAGGTATACGCCGTCACGATCGGCATCAGCGGTTTTTTCACCGGGCTTGCGGGCGGCGCGGCAATATTCGGGCGCATCGCGGACCGCACTGCCCAACCGTTGCTCCTGTATGCGCTGATCGAGGTCGGCATTGCCGTCACAGGAATTGCAGCAACGAGCGCATTGTCGGCAGCGCCCATGGTATTCGTAATGCTGCAGGATTCCGTTGGCTGGCTGGCCTGGTCGCTACCGTTCAGTCTCATCGCCATTCCAGCGGCCCTGATGGGTGGCACACTGCCGCCACTACTCGCGTCGATCCAGCCCGACGAAAGCCACGTCGCCCGGGAGGCAGGGCGGCTGTATGCCGCCAACACGGCTGGCGCAATCGTAGGTGCCCTCCTGACGATCTTCGTTGTCGTACCTGCTTTCGGCATATTCGGTGCAGCACTGTTTGCCGCCGCGCTGAACGTACTGCTCGCGCTGGCTGCCTTCGGCCTCTATCGACACCGGCAGCCTCCGACGATTGGCAGACAGGGGCCACGCGCAGTGACGCCTGGCGTAAGCCTGGGACTTGCGCTATACGCCGTTGCGGGTGGCATAGCATTGGGCTACGAGGTCGTTTGGACGCAGGCGATTGTGCAATTTCTCAGCACGCGCGCTGTTGCTTTCGGCGTCGTTCTGGCGACGTACCTGCTTGGCCTCGTCATTGGCAGCTGGGTCTTCGCTCGCATGGCGGACCGTGTGTCGAATCGCTGGTCGACATTCGGTTTCCTGATCGCCGGAGCTGGCATCGCGGCGATCGGCGCATTCGCGTTGCTTGGACCCTGGCTGCCAGACCTGCAGGACTGGCTGGGTGATGCAGTTCGACGCAGCACCGACAGCCGCATGCTCGAGATGTGCCTGCGTTTCGCCGTTGCTGCTGCGTTCCTGATCCTGCCGGCGACAGTCCTGCTCGGTGCGGCGTTCCCGGCGGCGGCACGATTGATCGTCGATTCGGCTCACGCGGGTCGTGACGTCGGCTACGTGCTGGCGGTCAACACAGCATTCGGCATTGTTGGCTCCGTCCTGACCGGATTCGTACTCATACCCGCCCTGGGCCTCGCCGGCAGCCTCGGCTGCCTCGCGGTCGGGGCGGCGATTGTCGGCGCCATTGCCATATCGAAGCAGGAGGGCTTCGGCGTCGCGTCGATACGATATGTCATCCCCCTCCTTGGAGTCGTTGTCGTCAGCGCAGTCTTCCTGCCCCACGACAAACTCGCGACTATGTTGGCCAACGCGCGCGGCGGCGAGGTCGTTGCGTACGACGAAGGACCCGCGGGCACGGTCGCCGTTATCGAGCAGCAAACACCGCGCGGCAGTTTCCGACGCCTGTACATCCAGGGCGTTTCGAATTCGGGCGACGTCATGCCGTCGAAGCGCTACATGCGCCTGCAGGCGCTGCTACCGCTCCTCGTACACCCCGGCGAGCCGAAGTCGGCGCTCGTGATTGCCTTCGGCACAGGCATCACGGCAGGCAGCCTGCTCACCTACCCCTCGCTCGAACGCCGCCTCGTCATCGAACTCCTGCAGCCGGTCGTCGACGTAGCGCCCCTGTTCGACGGCAATTTCGGCGCCGGCAACGATCCGCGCCTCGAGGTCGTTGTTGCCGACGGCCGGCACGAACTCATGCGACGAGACGAGAGCTTCGATTTCATCACGCTCGAGCCGCCACCGCCGGCCGCAGCCGGTGTCGTCAACCTGTACTCGAGCGATTTCTACGAGCTGGCGAAGTCGCGCCTGAACGATGACGGACTGCTCGCCCAGTGGCTGCCGATTGCAACGCAAAACGACGAGGATACGCAGTCACTCGTGCGCAGCATGCTCGACGTGTTTCCCTACGTGACGCTCTGGACTACCGAGGTCCACGAGATGATGCTCGTCGGATCGATGCGACCGCAGACTTTCGACTATGCCCGAGTCGCAGAGCGGTTCCGCCAACCGACAGTTGCCAATGCACTGGGGGAAGTCGGTATCAACTCGGCCGCCGATCTGCTGGCGACGTATATCACCGACCAGAGCGGGCTGGAACGCTACGCGGGCGATGCCTTACCGGTCACCGACGACCGTCCGCGCATCGAGTACGCACCATGGGTTCGCTCTCGCGAGATCCTCCGTGTCCTGCCGAAGCTACTCGCGCTCGGAAGCCCGGTTCCCGTCACTGCCGAGGCCGAAGACGCCGCAAAAATAGACGCATCTTTCAAGCGCCTGCTCGACTTCTACGAAGCGGCTTACCGTTCCTATAGCGGCGATCGTGGCACATGGTCAGACCGGCGCTTCGATGTTCAACGATCGGGCGAACCAAACGCCTACTTCGACTGGTTCTTCGCCGCCGACTAGCCGAGCCTACACGACGGCCGGCAGGAATTCAGCACGCGTTTACGGCAGTCGCGGCGGCAGCAAGGGTGGCGTTCTGCCGAGAATCCAGCTGGCTGCCCGGACCACTAGATAAACGAGGTACAAGGCCGCCGGTGCGGCGCTGGCGACGTAGGTCATTGCCGCCGCCCGAAGCATGGACCTTGCGCCCTTCCTTTCGCCCTCGTCCAATATACCGAGGCGATCGAGTTCGGCGAGGGCCCGTCGGCTGGCGTTGAACTCGACGGGCAGGGTAATAAGCTGGAACAGGAACGCCGCAGCGAAACTCAGAATCCCGATGTCGATGAGGACGGGCATACCGATCATCAGGCCGAACACGGCCGCGGGAACGCCGTAGCTGGCCGCTGTACTCGCAAGGGGTGCCAGTGCCGTGCGAAATACGAGGAACGGATAGCGAGACTGGTCCTGGAGTGCGTGCCCTGTTTCGTGTGCTGCCACTGCCATCGCCGCGACGCTCGCCTGCTGCTACACGGACTCGGAGAGCGCGACGGTCTTCTGCCGCGGATCGTAGTGATCCGTGAGTCGGCCCCGCACGGGTTCTATACCTACGTGTGCGAGACCATTGGCTTTGAGAGTGCTTGCGGCCGTCTCGGCGCCCGACAAACCCGCCGAATTGCGAATATGACCCCAGCGACTGTGGGTCGCATGGAGGCGTTTTTGCACCGCGAGCGACAATAGCC
>JAAUXX010005306.1_pt1 | contig 13844 bp, 14 predicted proteins | sample 7278111 | NCBI WGS metagenome assembly JAAUXX01 (sample SAMN14350116, study PRJNA611818) | marine sediment metagenome | isolation source: surface marine sediment (1.8m) | place: French Polynesia: Moorea | collected 2018-08
CGATCACGAGCGAGTAAATGTCAAAAAACTTCTGGTCCTGGCTCACCTTGGGGCTCCGGAGGGATGGTAATAACAGAGGACGCCGGACACGGCGCGGCCGCATTATATATCAGAGTAAACCGCTCGGTGTGGCGATGTTTCGGTGCAGAACAGCCGCGATCCGGGCCAACCGCGTCGGTCGAAGCCATAAGCGGCCGAAGCCCGGCTCGGCGGGCCCGGAATATTGCCGGTCGAGACCGCCCGGAGCCGATGCTAGTCTCGGGCCCATGCTCCACGGCAAATCGACACTCGTTCCCGTCCTGTTGCTGGCGCTGATCGCAAGTGCCTGCGCCAGCAAGCAACCCATGGGCGATGCGCCGCGGGCGGCAGCGCCCCTCGGCGGCGAGCGGGCCAGCCAGTTCTGCTATCCCGCCACGGCAATCGATGCCGAGCTCGTGCTGGTCGACGAAAACAAGCGCATGCGTTCGTACGCGGGCAGCTTCGCGAGCGGCCTGCCGCTGGACCAGGACCCGGCGCCGATTACCTTCGAATTCTACGAACCCGCAGGCGTCGAGAACCCGCCCGTCGCAATCGTGCTGCCTATCCTCAACGGCCAGAAGCACATCGTGCGCCCGTTCGCGACCTACTTCGCGAAGCACGGTTTTGCATCGATCATCGTCGACAGCGCGCAGCGAACGACGCTCGAGGACGACATCCTTGCGCCGAACGCGGCCATTCGCGGAACGATCAAGCGGCACCGGCGTATGCTCGACTGGGTGGAACGGCGTCCCGGGCTCGACGCGTCCCGAATCGTCGTGTTCGGTGCGAGCCTGGGCGCGTTCAACGCGCTTTTCCTGGCCGCCACCGACGATCGCGTTCGTGCCGTCGTGCCGGCACTTGCCGCAGCGGACCTGCCTTACGTTTTCGCGAACTCACAAGAGCGCCGCATCAAGGGCGCGTTCGAAGAGGTCATGGCCGAGCAGGACATGAGTCGCGAGGAGCTCGAAGCCAGCATGCGAGAGCGCCTGCGTCTCGACACGGCCGAGCTGGCTCAGCACCTCAACAGCGACCGGGTCATGATGGTCATTGCCAGGCGGGACAAAAAGGTCCCGGTCGCCAAGCAGCACGAGCTTTGGGCGCTTCTCGGCGAGCCCGAGACCGTGTTTCTGCCCACGGGTCACATCCAGTCCGCGGGTTACATCTTCTATTTGCGGAAAAAGTCGCTGGAGTTCTTCGTACGCAAACTCGAGGATCCCTACGCCACGACGGCATCAATCAGTCCGGCGAGTTGCCTAAACACAAGGAATCCGAGCATCATGGACGGCCAGACACGAAGGGGAGACGGGAATGAGTGACTTTGACGATCTGCTCGACGAATTGAAGCAAAAGCGCGACGAACTGCGCGTCAAGATGCACCTCGCATCCAAGGACCTGCAGGACGAGTGGCAGGAGTTCGAGACGAAGTGGGAGCAGTTCTCGAACCGGGCCGATCTCGAGGCCACGGGTGAGGGCCTCGGCGATGCGTTCGACAAGCTCGGGCACGAGATCAAGCTGGGCTACGAGCGAATTCGCAAGGCCCTGAAAGACTAGCTGGAGGCAAGGTGTGACGACGCTCAAGTCCACCTGTCCGCGAGATTGCTACGACAGCTGCGGCATGCTCGTCACGGCCGAGCCGGGCAAGCGTGTCCGTGTGATCGGCGATCCCGAGCATGCCGTTGCGCGCGGTTCGCTGTGTGCGAAATGCGGCGTCGCCTACAATGGCGTCTTCCAGGACGAGTCGGCCCGCTTGCTGACACCGCTCCGGCGCACGGGGCAGAAGGGTTCGGGCGAATTCGAGCCGATTAGCTGGGATCTTGCGCTGTCCGAGATCGCCGATCGGCTCGGCGATATCGCCAGCACGCGCGGTGAAGATGCCGTTCTGACGATGAACTACTCGGGTACGATGTCCTTGCTCGCATCCGGGTTTCCAAACCGCTTCGTCAACGCGATCAATGCGTCCGAAGTGGACTACGGGACGATCTGCAATCGCTCGGGCTTCGTTGCGTTGGACCTGCTGTTCGGCTCTGCGACGCGCTACGAAGGTTTCGATCCGAGGACCGCAAAAGACGCAGCCTGCATCGTGCTGTGGGGTGCGAATCCTGCGCACTCGGGACCGCACGCCCACAAGCACTGGCTTGCCGACTCGCCTGCGAAGGTGCTCGTCATCGATCCCGTTCGGACACGCACGGCCGACGTCGCCGACCTGCATTTGCGGCCGCGGCCCGGCACCGACGCGGCGCTCGCATTCGGCTTGCTCAATGCGCTGCGCTCGCTCGGCGCGTTCGATGACAAGTTCATCGAAAATCACGTCATGGGCGCCGACGAACTCGATGCGTTGATCGATGCCTCGACGCCGGAGTGGGCCGAGGCGGCGACGGGCGTACCTGCGGCGGCAATTCGCGACGCCGCGTCGATGTATTCGGCCGGGCCGGCCATGCTCTGGTGCGGTCAGAGCCTGCAACGCCAGCCGCAAGGCGGCAACATCATGCGGGCGGCGGGCCTGTTGCCTGCTCTGACGGGCAACGTCGGCAAGCCGGGTACGGGCTTCTACTACGTCAACGGCGTGGCGAAACTGGCCGGCGTCGACGACGACTACCTCGAAGGCAGCGGGCTTCGCGCGCGGGACGGCAAGACCGTGCTCGCGCTCGAACTGGCAGACCGGCTCGCCGATCCTGACGAGTTTCTGGCCTTCATGGTCTGGAACACGAATCCGCTGGCGTCGGCGGCCAACCTCTCGAAGCTCCGCGACGCCGTGAGCCGCGACGATCTATTCACGGTGTCGATCGACCTGTTCATGACCGACACGGCGCGCTACGCCGACATCGTGCTGCCGGCCGCGAGCTTCCTCGAGTTCGATGACATGACGGCGGGCTATTTCAATCTGTCGCTCGGCGTGCAGTCGAAGATCGTGGAGCCGCCCGGCGAAGCGTTGCCGAACCAGGAGATCTTCAGGCGCCTCGCGATCGCGATGGGCCGTAAAGAGCCGGCACTCGTCGAGGCAGATTCGTCGATCCTCGACGCCTTGCTCGGACAAATCGGATTCGACGGCGACTTCGAGGCGTTTCGCGAACGCGGCGTTGTCTACGTCAATGGCGATGAGCCGCGAATAGCCTACGAGAATCTCTCTTTCGACACGCCCAGCGGTCGGATCGAGGTGGCGTCGGACAAGGCCGTCACGCTCGGCCTCCCCCGGCTGCCACATGCCGGGGTCGATGACGCGCCGGCGGACGGCTTGCTGCGTTTGTTGTCACCGGCATCCGAATGGCGACTCAATGACACCTACGCCAATGACCCGCGGCTTGCGCGCCGGGCGGGTGAATTCGAGCTGACGCTGCATCCGGACGATGCGGCACGTCTCGAGATCGCGAGCGGCGACACGGTCCGCGTATCGAATGACTGTGGAGAGGTAACGCTTACAGCGGAGGTATCGGACTGCGTGCTGCCCGGCACAGTCATGTCTTACAAGGGCCGCTGGCCCAGCCGGGAGAACGGGCACGGCAGCCTCAATGAGTTGTACGACGGTCGCGCCAACGACATGGGCGAGTCGACAGCCGTGCACGGCGTCGAGGTCCAGGTCACACCAGCCGCGTAAGGGGCGATGCGGTACCATTGCGGCAATGAATGATCGTCCCGAAAAGCGCCTCTTTCGCAAACTCGAGACCAAGGGGTTTCGACCGCAGCACGTTGTCGAAGTGGGCGTGTGGATGCCCGAAATGTCGAACATCTTCGACTACATCGAGGCCGGGATCAGGACGACGCTCGTCGAGCCCGACGGTGCGTCGATCGAACGAATCAAGGACCGGTTCGGCGACTACGAGAACGTCACGCTGCACGAGGTGGCGGCCTACGATTTCGAGGGCGAACTCGAGCTATCGCAGCGAGATGCGTCGACCTTCGTCAGTGAGCTCGAGGCGAGCCCCGCAATCGTCAACGACGGCTACGAAGTCACCGACGACGACAAGTTCACGGTCAAGTGCACGACCTTCGATACGCTCGACGACGGCAGCATTGACCTGATCTCGGTCGATACCGAAGGCAGCGAGTGGTTCGTGATCAAGTACATCAAGAGCCGGCCGGACGTCATCTCGATCGAGACGCACGGCGCCGCGTACACGAACCCGCATCTCGATAAGATTACGTCGTGGATGGCCAACAACGGCTATGCGCTCTACTTCAAGGACAAGAGCGATTCGGTCTATGTACGCCCCGAGCGGATCAAGCTCGGCCTGGGCGACAGGCTGGCCCTGGCCTGGACCGATTTCCGCCTGGGATTGAGGCGCTTCCGCAAGCGCCTGTTTTCGAGCCAATAGGGAGCGACTCGCCCGCAACTACGAGGCCGGCCGAATCTCCCGCTGCAGTTTCTTTGTGAGCTTCGCGAAGATGATCTCGTAGCCCTCGTGGACGAGGTCTTCGAGATGTTCTGACGGAAACGGGCACTCGTTGATGTCCACTTGCACCCACTTGGCCCGCGCAAGGTAGGGCGCCGGCTTGAAGCCCGGTAGATCGCTGAGCTCCAGGAAGCGTTCGTCGGCAACCTTGATCGAGTAGAGACTGTCGGCCTCGTAACCCGAGATCGCGAACATCTTGCCGCCGACTTTGAAGACGCGGTTGTCGCCCCATTGGATCGTCTCGGTAGCACCGGGAAGGGACAAACAGAGCGTTCGGAGCGATGCGGCGTTCATGCCGGCACTATAGCACCGGGTGTCCGGGTTGGATCTCAGTAAGCGAAGCGCAGTCTGACGTCGGCGTTGGTCGCGTCTTCGAGTTGCCCAAAGAAGGTCTGTGGCCGCTTACCCGCGAACAGGTTGCCGCCGACGACGACCGACCAGGCGTCACTGTGCCGATACGTGAACTGCGGACGCACATAGGCGTCGCGATCGCTCGGTGAGAAGAACGTGAACAGCGACCACGTATAACGGTCTCGCGGCGTCCGGTAGGTCAGACGGTTGGTCAGGAGGTGACGGAACTCGTCGGGCTCGAACTCGGGGAACGGCGAGTTCGCGATGAGTTCGTCGTGCTGCTGCGTCCACTCGAGGTAGTACTGAAGCCCGACCGAGAAGCGCGGTTTTGCTTCCCACTCATAGCCCGCAAGCAGCCTGAGCTGGCTGTTCGGAGTGAACGGATCCGTACCATTCCGGTCATCGCGCGACAGGTAGTAGCTGAACTCCGCGTTGAACAGTCCGGGGCCGGCCGGCTGGCGAAGACTCGCACCGACCGACGTCAACCGGGCGAACGTGGGCTCGAGATCGGACGTGAGCGCAGTCGGCTGCTTGAAGAAACCGTGATACGCGTAGGCCGCGAACTCCCGCCCCTTGACGGTCTTGAAGAGGCGAAGCGCGAACTCTCCGTTCGAGAAGTCGGTCGAGGGCTCAAGCGCCGATAGCGGCGGTACCGGCGCGATGTTTTGGCCCGCCGGGGGAAAGAAGAAGGAAAAGCGTTCCCCGGTCAGGTAGAGGTCCGGCTCGAATACCGGGGTCCAGACGAAATCGACGTTAAGCGCATCGGCGAAATGCGTGATTCGGAAGGCATTGCCCGGCGCCTTGAGGTATTCGTCGTCGCGCCCCGCGAAAAACGATACAAAGTCCTTCGGAAACAGGTCGTTGAGAAACACGAGGTCGCCCGTGCCCCAGGTTTGTACCTGCCGGCCGACGCGAAAGTCCGTGCGGTCGCCGCCGAACGCGAGGCTGAGGTCGCGAAGCTCGGCGAATCCGCCGTCAGCAATACCGTCGTATCCCAGGTCCGCTTTGAGTGACACGGTGATGCGGTCCGGCTGCCACTCGGTCTCGACTCGAACGCGAATCTCCTCGAGCGTATTGCGCGCTGCGATGAGCGGGTCGCTCCGGAATCGCGTGCCCAGGCCGCCTTCGGCGAAGCCCGAGAACACGAGGCCCTCTGGATCATCGCTCCAGTCGTCTCCCCAGTCGTCGTCCGCGAACGGGTCGTCCTGCGCCAGCGCGGCCAGCGGGAGCAGGCACAGCATCAACAGGAGGCGCACAGCAGGTCTCATCCACTAGTCGCTGGGTCGCTTGAGCCAGTCACGCGGCGGTGCGCGAAGGGAGCGTTCGGTGAATACGCTTTCCGGGATCCCGACGTCGTACTTGATGAAGCGGAACTGCATGTCGGTTCGGCCGCCGGTCAGGAGGTCCGAAACGCGCGACAGGGCCACGGTCGGGTGGCCGCCGATCGTCTCGACCTTCGCTACTTCCACGCGGCGGTAGATGTCGCCGGCGGCATTCGTGTACTCGATCTTCATCGGGAGCAAGGTCTCGCGGTCGATCCACGTCGTGTAGCTGACGAACTCGACCGACTGTGGATCCTTCGGCACGTGTCGAACGACGTAATACTCGTCGGTCGTCTCGATCAGCTCGTGGGTGTCTTCGGTGTGGGGCCGCCCCGACACGTCCTCATAGAAATAGTGCGCACCGACGAAACTCGTTCGCTTGTCGCCCGCCGAGATGCGTTTCACGAGGTCGAGTCCCGGCAAGTACAGCCAGCGGTCATCGTCGCGGTCCACGTGCTTGTCGACGAGGAAGACCGTGCCGCGAACGTCCGAGGGCTGGCTGAATACGACGAGAAACTGCTGGTCGGCCAGCACCTCGACGTTGCGGCGCAGGACCGTGAATTGCCGGCGCTGCTCACGGCCCTGCCCGTCGGTGATGATCATGCGGACCTCGGAGCGACCGTCAGCGCCCGCGTAGTACGAGGCAAGGTTCGCGCGTTCGGTGATCTCGTCGGCATCGGTGAGCGTCTCGGCGGCCAAGGGGCTTGCGAGCGCGGCGATCAGGATTGTCAGTAGGGTCTTCGGCATTTCGATTCCTCTCGATCAGGCGTTCGCCGCCTGTCCGGCGGGCCGATCTACGAACGCGTCGCGATTCTTTTTCTCCGCGAACAGAAACGGGCCGGCCCAGGACATGACGGCGGGCAGAACTATCAACGTTGTTACGCCCGACAGCGCCATGATTGCCGCCATGAACGCGCCGACCGTGATATAGGGAACGAGCGGTGCGAAGAACAGCGGCGTGAAACCGATCGCAATGACAATCGCGTTGCGTGCGATCGCCCGCGCGGGTTCCTCGAAGATCTGCCGCGAAGTTTCAGCAAAGCTACCGCTCGCGCGCAGTAGCGCACGGGTCCGCTCAATGAAGTGAATCGCGAAGTCGACCGACAGTCCGAGCGTGAGCGACGAGAGTACGGCGATCGGCATGTCATAGTCCTTGCCAATCCAGCCGATGATCCCATAGACGCCCAGGATCGTGACCGATAGCGGCACCATCGCGAGCACGCCGAGGCGAATGCTGCGAAACAGGAGTGCCATCATGACGAACACGACGCCGAAAGCGCTGAGAAGGCTTGTGAGCATGCCGCTTACCATGACGTCCTGCCAGACGACATTGATGAAGGTTTTTCCGGCCCAGTTCATCTCGACGCCATCGGGCAGCGGGTTCTCGACGACGTAGTCCTCGAGGAACGCAATGGCCTTGCTCATGTCCTGGTTGTCACCGCTCTTGAGCTGCAGCCAGATGACCGTGGACGAGAAGTCCGGGGTAACGATGTGCCACAGGTCTTGCGGACGGTGTGACGACTGATACTGCAGCAGCGTCTGCGCGACGCCGGGGACCGACTGGGGAACACGGTATGCGGCATCGTCGCCGCCGCGAAGCTCGCGGTTGACGACCTTCACGACGTCGGCGAGCGTGTTGGCCTTGCCGACGACGCCTGAATCGACGAGCGCCGCCTGCGTGCGGCTGATGAACTCGAGCGCATCCGGCCGCTGAAAGTATTTCGCGGCGACCTGCGCGTTCTCCGCGATCTGCATGAGTTCGTCGAGCGCATCGAGGCTTGCATCATCGCTGGCGTCGAACAGTGCATCGTCAACCGCGCTGACCAGGTCGCCGTACCAGGCGCTCAGATCCGAGGCGTCGGCGTTGAGCAGACCAAGCAGCTCGCTGCGGTAAGGGTCGGCGACGCGTTCCGTAAGTGTCTTCGCCGACTCGACGAACGCCTGGCGTCCCTCCTCGTTCTCGTGGGACAGAACGACGAACGCGTCGTATGTACCCGCGAAGTGTTCATTGAGCACGTCGTCCGCGACTCGGATCGGGTGGCTCGACTTGAACCAGCGCACCGGGTTGTCATTGATCTCGATCTGCATGATGCCGGCCACGCTGACGCCGATCGCGAGGACGGCAATGCCGGTGATCAGCTTGCCCTGGCGGAATGCGAACCGTCCCCCGGCGCGGAGTGAACGCGCGAGCAGGGTCTCGGTGTGAGGCGTTTTCGCGCGCGTCGCGAGCTTGTCGAGCGATGCGGGTTTCATGCGTACGACGTAGGCCGGTATCAGCACGATAGTCAGCAGAAACGCGAGCAGGATGCCGAACGCGACGAATGCGCCGAATACCTGGACCGGAGGAATCGGTGTCAGCAGCAGCGACAGAAAGCCGACCGCCGACGTCAGCGACGTAAACAGCATCGGCGTGAACAAGTGCTCCACGACGCGCGTAATCACCGCCTTGGCATCGTCGCCCTCTCGATAGCGATCGGCGAATTCCGACATGATGTGCACTGAATCGACGACCGCAATCGGCATCAGGAAGATCGGGATCATCGAGCTCATGATGTGCACGGTGAACCCGAGGCCGATCAGGAGGCCCATACTGATGATGACGGTTGCCATTGCAACGAGCATGGGTGCGACGACGAGCGGTGCGCTGCGGAAGAAGTACAGCATCAGGATGAAGATCATGACGCCCGCGAGCGGTGCCGATATGCCCATCTGCACGAACATGTCATGGCCGAACGTGTCTTCAGCGACGGGCAGGCCTGTAATGTGGAAACCATCGTCGCTGTCGAGACCGGCGATAATCTCGCGTATCTCAACGGACAGCGGATAGCTCAGGTCCTTGCTTTCGATCGGTACGTAAATAGATGCCGCGCGCCCGTCGCCCGAGACGAGCGAGTCCATGAGCAGCGGTAAGCGGCTGACCTTGTCGCGGATCTCGAGCGACTGCTGCTCGGTTACGGGCGCATCGCGCATCAGCCATTCAAAGCGAATCGTGCCGACGTCTTCCTGCTCGATATTGTCTACGCGAGACAGAGAAGCGAGCTCGGGGGCAATGACGCCATCGAGCTTCAGGATTTCCGTGCTGAGTTCGTGCAGCGCAGCGAGCGAACGGACGTTGTAGATGCCATTCTCGTGCGTGTCGTTGACGATGCCCACAACAATCGCATCGTAATAGGCAAAACGTTCCTCGACCTCGTTGTGAAACACGCGGTCCGCCTGGTCCGCCGGCAGCATGTTCTCCGGATCTGTGTCGATCTGGATGCGCAGCATGAGCGCGCCGGTGACGAATACGAGCGTCAGGACAATCGCATAGACGACCAGCGGCTTTCCGGTCGCGAGCCGAGTGAGCGCGTCACGCATCAGGCGCTTTCCTTGAGGCGGACGGCGCCTACCATCTTGAGGATCGTCTTCTCGAAGTACGGTTCGGCCTTCGCGGCGCGTACTTTGTGCAGGAAGTACTTCTCGTACGCGACCTTGGCGACGTGCACCCACTTGCCGCGTGCGGCCCAGTTCAGGTTCCGTGGCGGGATCTGCGGCAGGGCGATGAAGGCCACGCCGCTATCGCCGAAATCGGCAAGGCAGACTGCGTTCCAGGTTGCCTGCTCTTTCGGCTCTTCGCCCTTTAGTTCCGCGGCGATGTTGTGGGTGGTCGCCGTCACCATCGACTCGATCATGTAGCCTGTTTTGGGTGCGCCGGTCGGGATCGGCGTGGCGCCAACCGGCGGGATCGCGACGCAGACGCCAACTGAATAGATGTTCGGATATGTCGGGTTTCGCTGGTGGTCGTCGATCAGGATGAAGCCGCGCGGATTCGTCAGGCCGTCCACACCCATGACGGCGTCGACTCCCTTGAAGGCCGGCAGAATCATCGAATGCTTGAACGGCATCTCCTTCTGCTGCTTGTCGCTGCCGTCTTCGTTGACCTCGGTGACCTTCATGACGCCGTCTGTCACTTCGTCGATGCGCGCGTTGCAGGTCCAGGAGATGTGACGGTCCCGAAGCTCTGACTCCATGAGGCCTTTGGTATCGCCGACGCCGTCGAGGCCGAGGTGACCAATGTAAGGCTCGGGCGTCACGAAGTGCATCGGCACCTTGTCGCGAATCTTGCGCTTCTTGAGTTCGGTATCGAGGATGAAGGCGTATTCGTACGCCGGGCCGAAGCACGACGCCATTGGGGCTGCGCCGACGATGACGGGACCGGGTTCGGCCGCGAGCTTCTCGAAGTCGACGAACGAAGTCTGTGCGTGACCGGTTTTGCAGATCGATTGCGTAAAGCCCGTCTCGGGGCCGAGTCCCTTCACTTCCTCGAACGCGAGCCGCGGGCCCGTCGCGATCACGAGGTAGTCGTACTCGATCATCGAGTCGTCGTTCAGCTCAACCTTGTTCTCGGCAGCGTGCAGTCGTCGCACCCCGGTCGAGTGGAACTCGATGCCGTACTTTTTCATGAGATCCGGCAAGTCGACCGTGATCTGCTTGCGCTTGCGCCAGCCGACGGCTACCCACGGATTGGACGGTGTGAATTCGAATGTGTCCGAATCGCCCACGAGCACGATCTCGTGGGACTTGTCGAGTTCTTTCCTGAGTTCGTATACCTGGCTGATGCCGCCGATGCCGGCGCCCATTACAACGATCTTGCTCATGTCGGTTTCCTCCACCCCCAGAACGTGATGTTCTAAAATAATATTAGACTTTATTAAATTAGTAAACCCTAAATTATAGACATCTAAATTAGTATCCTCTATATTCGAGTCCCGGGTAGCTATACGGAGAAGCCGTAAGCGGCCCGGAACATCGCAAAAGGACCGAATGAGATTGGTTAGAAAACAGATGGTTACAGAGCAGCAGCTGGAGACGATGCAACAGCATGCGCCGCAGGCCGCCGGGCTGATGAATGCCCTCGGCAACGAGAGCCGGCTCATGATCCTGTGCTCGCTAACGGATGGCGAACGTTCGGTTGGGGAGCTCAACGAGCTTGTACCCCTGAGTCAGTCGGCGCTCTCGCAGCAACTCGCGCGGCTGCGACAGCAGGGCCTCGTCAAGACTCGTCGATCGTCCCAGACCATTTACTATTCGCTCGCGTCCGGCCCTGCGCGGCAGGTCATTGAGCTCCTTCACAGCATCTATTGCAGCGTCCCGGAGGCCGCCAATGACTAGTCAATTCGGATTCGGTAAAGCCGTCGACAGCGATTTCGACACGGCAATCGAGAAAGTAACGGCCGCGCTAGCGACGGAAGGCTTCGGCGTTCTCTCCGATATCGACGTCGCCGCGAAGATGAAGGAGAAGCTGGACAAGGACATGCCGCGCTATCGAATCCTCGGCGCCTGCAATCCACCGCTGGCGTTCGAAGCCATCCGCAATGTCGAGGATATTGGCTTGCTGCTGCCCTGCAACGTGCTCGTGCGCGAAAACAGCGAAGGCACCGTGCATGTCGATTTCATGGATCCGGAGAGCGTGCTGTCACTTGTCGACCATCCCGGTATCGCGCCAATGGCAGAACGCGTCAAGGAAAGCCTCGAGCGCGTAATGGAGCAACTCTAGCAACGTTCCTCGAGTCAGGGTAAGGCCCCGAGCGCAGCGCGAGCGGCGTCGCGGATTCCTCTGTATATCTCATTCTCCGATTCAGCGACGCTCGAATAGATGCTGAGCAGGAACGCCCGGCTGTTATGCAGCCGACTCTGACCGGCCACCGTGCTGAAGCTCGTCGACCACGATTCTCCGGGCGGCTCGGTCAATGCCCCGAAGTACGTTTGCCATTCGTCAGGCGACACAAGCTCTCTTTGCGCGGCAAACAAGACGGGTCTCGCGAGACGCAGGCTCTCTCCGAAGACATAAGCGTGATCGTCGGCCGCGTCGACCTGGCTCAATGCGGCTTCGATGATCGGTCGCACGTGTACCTCGTCCAGCTCGGGATTCAGCACGAGCTGCATGAGCAGGTCGGCGCCGTGCGCTACGCCGTGTCGCCAGCCTTCGCCCGGCGCAAATCCACGGTAGTCGCGAATGCCCGAGACATAGGTGACCGCCGTATCGACGAGCGACGCGCGTTCTTCGTCCGAAAAGAACGGCGACACGCGGTCGACGCGCGCAACCTCGGCCATCGCGAGCGCCGCGAACGGCTTTGCAAACCCGTCACCTGACGGGTCCTTGCCGGCGAGTACGGCGCTCAAACCATCGCGCAGGTCCCGCACTGTCAGGGCGGCGACGTCACCGCCGCGAAGCAGCGTCGTGATACCCATATAGCCAATGGCATCGCGCCATTCAGGATCGGGATGGTCCAGGCAGTCGGCAAGCGCAAGGGTCATCCTGTCGACATCGGCGTCCGCCGGCATGACAAAGGCGCCTGACGCGTCCAGCAGGGTCGTCTTGTCGTATCCGAGCGGTTCGCAGGCGAATGCGGGTCCGGCCAGCGTCAGGAACGCTAAAGGCAACATGTTGATCCGCATGGCTTTCTCCGATTGCTGCAATGCCGGCAAGCCTACAGGACAATTTGGCGCGATTCCGAAACCGGCTCGTAAAACACCTGGTGTAGTCTCCTTAGAATGAAAAAGCTCGGTAACGGCTACACGCTTGCAGAGGAAATCGCGCACGTCATCACGCATGGCTTCGGCGCCTTCCTGAGCATCGGCGGGCTGTCCTGGATGCTGTATCTGTCGATCAGCGCGTCGGACCCGTGGCGTATTGCCGCGAGCGTGGTCTACGGACTGAGCCTCATTACGCTGTTCACGGCGTCGACGCTCTACCACTCGTTTCACTCGCACGAGAAGCGGCACATCTTCGAGATGCTGGATCAGTGTGCGATCTACCTGCTCATAGCCGGCTCGTACACGCCGTTCCTGCTCGTCTCGATGCGCGACGGTATCGGCTGGCTAATGTTCGGCATCATCTGGACGATGGCCACGGCGGGCATCCTGACGCAGTTTTACTTTCGCGATCGGTATCCCCGGCTGCTGCTCGCGAGCTATCTCGCGATGGGTTGGCTCGTCGTGCTTGTGCTGCCAGAGGTCATCAATGCGCTTGGACTCAAGGCCTTCCTTTGGCTCGCCGCGGGCGGACTCTTCTATACAGTCGGCGTCGGCTTCTACGTTCGCAAGGCGGTCTACAGCCACGCGATCTGGCACCTGTTCGTGCTCGCGGGCGGGCTTTGCCATTTCCTCGCGGTCATTCTGCACGTGCTGCCGGGCAATCCGGGCGCTTGAGCACCGCGACCGGATTACACAGTAGCCGATCACCCCTGGTCGGCGGGTAACGGCCGCGTCTGCTTGCCGAGTCCCCGGCAGAACTGGTGGATACCCCACATGTTCAGGAAGTGCATTAGCCCGAGCACGAGCAGCACGAGGCCGATGCCGGACGCCTGGTAGACGATCAGCTCGTTGACGTTCTGGATGTCGATCCCCGTCCGCATCCTTAGCAGCACGAAGCCAAGGTTGACGAGATAAAAGCCGACGACGAGCAGATGATTCGTCGACCGCGCGAGCTCCTCATCGCCGCCGAAGCCGTGTACGAGAAACGGCAACCCGTTCCGGGACAGGGTCCTCGACACGAATACGGTGATGCCAATGCTGATCGCGAGGTAGGTCAGGTAGGTAACGGTTGTGAGCATGATGTGTTCCTTGTGTTGTTGTTGCGGCCTTGCCGCGCTTCTCGACGAACACTAGTCAGCCGCTTCTGCCCTGGCTTCCGGGATCCTCAACCCGGAAGAGAAAATCTGTTTGTCCCGTGACATCAGTGCGTTACGGGACTTCTTCTTGATCATCGAGGAGTCCCGCCGCG
>JAAUXX010001625.1_pt1 | contig 13814 bp, 8 predicted proteins | sample 7278111 | NCBI WGS metagenome assembly JAAUXX01 (sample SAMN14350116, study PRJNA611818) | marine sediment metagenome | isolation source: surface marine sediment (1.8m) | place: French Polynesia: Moorea | collected 2018-08
CCGAATACTATAACTAGCGATCCTAAGCAACCCCTAGCTTTTAATTTATTCTTAATAGATGCGGCGAGAACACATAGTCAATGGATAAGTGATACCAATACCTTTAGTCATACAGGAGCAGGTGGAAGCGATCCTGGGGATCGGATGAGTGACGCTGGGTATAATTTTACCGGTTCTTGGGGATGGGGTGAAAATATTGCTTGGAAAGGCACTACAGGAAAGCCTGATGTAGCTCAGTATATTGCCGATGAACATCGAAGTTTGTTTCTCAGTAATGGTCACCGAACAAATATTCTTAACGGTAGTTTTCGGGAAATTGGAATTGGTACTGTAAAAGACACTTATACTTATACTAATAATGTTACTTATAATGCCGTCATTACGACTCAAGACTTTGCTAATTCTGGCTCATCGGTCTTTTTAACTGGCGTAGCTTTTGACGATTTAGTAATTGACGATGATTTTTACACTATTGGCGAAGGAATAGGTGAAATCGAAGTCAAAGCCACCCGACAATCTGATAATCAAATTTTTACTACCCACACTATGGATGCTGGTGGCTATCAAATAGCTTTGAGTTCAGGGACTTATGATGTTGAGTTTTCTCAAAACGGAGCCAAAATTGGTAACACTCATACGGTTACGATCAATTCTCAAAACGTTAAACTCGATCTCGATACCAGCAATATAGTTGCACCTACGCCTATAACTATTGGTGAAGTAGGTAGAGTCTCCAATTTTAATCATATGAGTCAGACGATTCAACTAGATCGCAGCTATATTAATCCCGTGGTCTTTATTTCGCCTCTATCTCGTAACGGTAGTGATCCAGCAATAGTCCGCATTACCAATATTCAACATGATAGTTTTACAGCTTATCTACAAGAATCAGAATATCTAGATGGCTTCCATGTCGAGGAGACCTTTAATTACCTAGTTTTAGAAGCTGGAACTTGGCAGTTAGCGGATGGGACAATCTTAGAAATCGGGACCCTAGATACCAACTCCATTACTAGTTCAGAATGGGAAGCAGTCAATTTTCAAAGTGATTTTGAAAATACTCCTGTGATTTTAAGTCAGGTACAGACTAAAAATGGTGGTCAATTTGTCCGAACTCGTCAAAAGCAATCTAACAGTAACAGCTTCCAATTATCATTAGAAGAAGAGGAAGCATTAAAGCCTTCTGGTCATATGACTGAAACTGTTGGCTGGTTAGCAATTGAATCTGGCGCAGGTACTTGGAATGGTATTGAATACCAAGCAAGTCACACTGGTAACGAAGTTACTCAGGCATGGCATGATCTGAACTTAGAAGAAAACCTCACGGATAATCCTTATCTGTTCGCCTCCCTTGCTAGTTATGATGGTGTGGACTCTGCTGGTTTGCGTTATCGCAATCTCAATAATGCTCAGTTACAGATCATGATCGAAGAAGACCGAAGTTTAGATTCAGAGATTTTTCATACCACCGAAATAGTTGATTTTTTCGCAATTGCTGATTTGGGAGAGCTGACTGCTACTGCTTACGAGCCTTTATAATTTTTATCATGCTGATTAAATCTCTTATGTTTCCATAACAGATCTTTCTAGGTACTCACGTATTAAGGTGATTTCTAGAAATATTGGTACTAGGTGATGAGATTTATTAGTAGGGGCGCATCACGCTGTGCCCTTGCACCAATGCTATGTTCTTTCCCAGGAATCGCCTAAAATATAGTAAATTGCGATTGCATAATTGCAACATAAATATTTTCGATAATGAGTCTGCTGACAATCAGATTGTTTTTTTAGACACAATCATGAAAGAGGATTATTTTGGATGATATTAACATTTATAGGCAATAGTATTTTGTTCCCTATTCCCTTGTATAAGTAAGGTATCGAGTTTTATTGATACCCAAATGACCAAAGTTAACTGGAAACAACTACAAAATGGCTCTGATATTCGTGGAGTCGCCCTGGAAGGAATTCCCAATGAACAAGTAAATCTGACACCAGAGGTAGCAACTATTTTAGGTAAGGCGTTTGTGAGCTGGTTGCAACCACAAACAGACAAATCAACTGCAGAATTAACTATTTCTGTAGGGCGTGATAGTCGCTTATCGGGACCGAATTTAATGCAGTCTCTCATGGAAGGAATTATGAGCTGCGGTTGTCAGGTTTACGATTTTGGGATGGCTTCTACTCCTGCAATGTTTATGAGTACCATTACTTCTGGATTTAACTGTGATGGTGCAATTATGTTAACTGCCAGTCATTTACCATTCAATCGCAATGGCTTGAAGTTTTTTACTCCCCGAGGTGGTTTAGAGAAAAAAGATATTTCCGCCATTTTGGAATTAGCTGATAAAAATAATTTTGTAACTGTTTCCGAGAAAAATGATCTGAAAAAGCATGATTTTATTGAAGTTTATGCCGCAGGATTAGCTAACCAAATTCGTGAGGCGGTGAATCATCCCACTGATTTTTCCCAACCTTTAAAAGGGTTAAAAATAGTTGTAGATGCTGGGAATGGAGCGGGGGGATTTTTTGCAGATCAAGTATTAAAACCCCTAGGAGCTGATACTACAGGAAGTCAATTTCTCGATCCTGATGGCACATTTCCTAATCATATTCCCAATCCTGAAAATAAAGATGCGATGGCATCAATTTGTCAAGCAGTTATTAGTAACAATGCAGATTTTGGCATTATTTTTGATACGGATGTTGATCGCGTTGCGGCGGTGGATCATAAAGGGCGAGAATTAAATCGTAATCGTTTAATTGCATTAATTTCGGCAATTGTCTTAAAGGAGCATCCAGGTTCAACTATTGTGACTGATTCGATTACTTCTGATGGTTTAGGACAGTTTATCGAACAAGAATTAAAAGGGGTTCATCATCGTTTTAGAAGAGGTTATAAAAATGTGATTAATGAATCGCTGCGTCTTAATCAGGAAGGAACAGAATCTTGGCTCGCGATCGAAACATCTGGTCATGGGGCAATGAAAGAAAATCATTTTCTCGATGATGGGGCTTATTTGGCAACTAAGTTATTAATTGAATTAGCCAAGTCAAAGCTTGAAGGTAAGTTACTTACTGATTTAATTGCTAATCTTATAGAGCCTGAAGAAAGTGAAGAATTTCGTTTAAAAATTGGGACTGATGATTTTAAATCCTATGGCAATAATGTCATCGAGAAACTACAAAAGTTTTCCCTTAGTCAAACTGATTGGCAAATTGTGCCGAACAATTATGAAGGGGTCAGAATATCTTGTAAGTCTCCGCAAGAAGACGGATGGTTTTTATTACGGCTATCTCTTCATGATCCCATAATTCCTTTAAATATTGAATCTAATGTTGCGGGAGGAGTTTCTATAATAGTGGAAAGACTTTTAGATTTTTTTAAAGATTTTGAATTCCTAGATTTATCGCCATTTGACAAATATAACTAGGATTAGATTAGTTACTAGTTACTGATTACTGGTTACCCTTAGTAACTAGTAACCGATAATAATTATGTCCAAAATTACTCAGCTACTTAATTTATCAAAACCTCATAAAACTCAACCATTTCTTGCTCTTCACTTCATCCAAAATCTCGGAATATTACCTATACTATATTTATGGCATAAAAATAATTATTAATTCACTAAATTAATTTTCGAATAACAAATTTTTTTTCTTGTGTGTTAATTCTGAGGCTACTCTATGTAAACAGAGTAGCCTTATTTTTGCAGAATTTATGAATACTGAATCGACGCAGTTTATCTTTCTGACATGGGAATATAAGGAGCATTATGTTCTCCTGTATATACTTGAGTAGGACGAAAAATTCGATTTACTGCTAGTTGTTCTTTCCAATGTGCTAACCAGCCAGCTACACGGGCGATCGCAAAAACTGGAGTAAATAAATCGTTAGGAATCCCTAATTTGCGATAAACTATCCCAGAATAGAAATCCACATTAGCATAAATACCTTTGTGCCCTAATTTACCTTCTACTACCTTTTCTAATTCTAAAGCAATCTGATAATAGCGATCGCTTCCAGTCTCTTTAAATAACTCTTCTGCTAGTTCCTGTAAAATAGTTGCCCTGGGATCTTTGACTTTGTATACTCGATGTCCAAAACCCATAATTCTTTGTTTGTTAGCGATCCGCTCTTGTATATATGAACGAACATTCTCTACCGAACCGATTTCTTCTAGCATCAACAAAACTTCTTCGTTAGCACCACCATGAAGAGGTCCAGCTAAAGTCCCAACTGCAGAGGCAATGACCGCATATGGATCGGTCAGAGTGGAGGCTGTTACCATAGCTGAGAAAGTAGAAGCATTAATGGTATGTTCGGCATGAAGCGTCAGACAGACATCAAAAATACGAGCTGCTAAAGGATGGGGGACTCTTTCCGTTAACATGTAGAGAAAGTTGGCAGCATAATCCAGGTCGTCATGGGGTCGAATCGGATCATTCCCTTTTCTCATTTGGTTAAACGCTGCCACCATGGTGGGAATTTTTGCAATCAGACGAACTACGGCTCTTCTAATATATGCTGGGTCATCAAGAGCACGACGGGCGTAAAAGAGCCCTAAGGCTGCTGCAGAAGTTTGCAAGGCATCCATCGGATGTCCAGTTTCAGGAAAGCACTTCATCATATCCCGAATCCGATATTTAATCCGACGATGATATAAGATCTCTGTTTGAAATTCTTTAAGTTGTTGTTGACTGGGTAGTTGACCCCAGATCAGTAGATATGCAGTTTCTAAAAAACTGCCTTTAGTAGTTAACTCTTCGATTCTGATACCACGATATTCTAAGATGCCATTTTGACCATCTACATAAGAAATACTAGATTTTGTAGCGGGAATTCCTTCTAAACCAGGTTTATATTCACAAAAAAACGTCGTTGTCATAAGATGTTCCCTATATCAGATAAAAATATTATAGTCAAAGCTTTTTGTTTCTCAAGGCTCGCCATCATGTCCTTGCCTGAAGCTTATGCTTAACTTATATTCTATCGTTATCTTGTTTTTTGTTAAACAAGTAATAGGGAACAAGAAACGAGGAATAATGGAGTAATTACTTATTCCTCTCCAAAATATCTCTAACAATGATTTTTTGGCTGGTATTGTGATCGCCAAAAGAGCGATGGGCGGTTAAGTGTAATTCAACGGCTGTATCATCTTCCAGATATTGGGGAGGAATCGGTAATTGACCTAAGTTTAAGGTAAAGCGATCGCCATCTTGAATAATCGCACTTGACGGGACTTCTCCTTCATATTTAGTTCTATAGTCAGTAACCCGGCGAAATCTTGCGTCTTCAGTGGAGTTACTCACCCGATATTTAAGGGAAAAACTGGTGTTGAGAATGTCGGATTTCTTAGCTTTATCAACTAGTTGCAATTGCAAATTGGCCCCTACTCCTGAAAACCCTTGACTTTTGAGTCGCTTCGCATCTTTTTCTAAAATGGCATTAAAAACAAATATTTCGGTAATCCGATCTCTTTTTAACTCATTGGTTTCTAACCATAATTCTTCAGGGAAAGAGATCTTAACATTATTTTCTCCTGCCAAAGCCAGAGTCACTCTTTGATCCGCAAAATCTTTGAATGGTTGAGCTGCATCCCAAACCAACAAGACGGTATGTTCTTGACGAGCCACTAATTCTTGGTATCGATCCGCAATAATCGATCCCGGAGCCAGCAAATCACTGGCACCATTACGAGTTTCCCAGATGTTTTTAGAGACAGTAAAACCGCGATCTTTGAGTCCTGAAATACTGGTAGTTGCTTGAGGTTGATCTGGAGCTAGGGATTTATCAAGGTTAATCACAGTCAGGGTTCCTAATTTTCCGCTTCTGCCGACTCTACCCTCTCTACCTGTTCTACCAGAGACTCCATCGGTGCATGCAAACTCTGCGGTGGTGCATTTATATTTGGAGCTACCAGGTTTTCCTGTACAAGTCTGTTTGTTCCAATAGGGTACAGAACATTTACAACCTTCTCCTCCTACTCCTCCCTGGCCTCCTGGGCCTCCTTCTCCGCCAACAGCGATCGCATATATTTGCTGGAGATAGCTTTTATCGATCGTATAAATAGTCAGAGAGCCACCATCCCCGCCTTTCCCACCATCACCACCATCACCACCATCACCACCATTAGAAGCCTGGAGATTTTTGTCTGCATCTCCTGGTTGCTCTTCACAAAAAGCTGTTCCGCCTGGGATCCCATCTTCTCCAGAAAAACCATTTTCTCCTGACAAATCCAAATTCATGGGCGTACCATCAGCAAAAATAGTCAGAGAGTCACTATCTCGCCCATCTTTTCCCTTTTGTCCCGAGGGGGAATCCGAGCCAATTTTGCCAAAAGATCCAATTTCTGCTGCTTTAAGATAATAGGAACAGAGAAGAGAGGAAGAAATTGAAGGCACAAATTGTGGTAAAACTAGGAATACAAAAGCAATAGAGAGAGTTTTTCCCAGAAAACGTAATGGCATGATTGAGGAGCTAGAACTTTATTAGACATCCGCTAGTTTTATTACATATTTTTAAGGTTCGTCAAGTCTTAATTAACTATTCTTTAGCGATTAATAGTTAGGATTGCTATCCTAAATTTTGTTGCATCTTAGGTTTTCTCGTTCCATAAAACTATAAACTTTCTTGAAGAGAACAATAAATATTTGAAAATACTGAAAATACTGAAAATAGTGATTTATTTATGACTTATTATTGGTTTAAAGCATTTCACCTGATTGGAGTGGTTGTTTGGTTTGCAGGTTTATTTTATTTGGTGCGCCTTTTTGTTTATCATGCAGAAGCGAGATTGGAACCAGAACCGGCTCAAAGCATTTTAAAAAAACAATATGAGTTAATGGAAAAAAGACTCTATGGGATCATTACGACTCCTGGAATGATTGTTACCGTAGTTTGTGCCATTGGTTTAATTTCTACTGAACCAGGAGTTCTTAAATCTGGTTGGCTGCATATCAAATTAGCGATGGTAGCAGTTTTGATTGGCTATCATTTCTACTGCAAAAGAATTATGAACCTGTTAGCAAAAGATGAATGTAACTGGACTGGACAACAATTTAGAGCCTTAAATGAAGCCCCAACAATTTTATTAGTAATAATTATCTTACTTGCCGTATTTAAAAATAGTCTTCCTTTAGATCTTACTACTTGGTTAATCTTCGCTTTAGTAATTGCTATGGCTGCCAGTATTCAACTTTACGCGAAAAAACGTCGTCAAAATAAGGAAAAATTGGCACAAACCAAAGAACCAGAGCTTGCTTCAACTGGAGCTGAGTAGGATTCGACAATTCGAATGTCATGGTCTAATTTTTGAAAACCAGAAAAAAATTATGGGGAAATTTTTTTCCCCATATTTAAAATAGTTCTCAGTTTTTTCATGCAAACTTTGAGACGTAAAGCTGAAATATAGACCAATCGACCCCAAACCCAACGACGACCTGACAAAATTTCTTGTTGACCAGGTTGAAGATGAGCGAAGATAATTGAAGCAGCAAGTCTTTTTTGAACATCGCTGATTTGGTCAGTTTCTCGAATCCTGATTCGGAAGGGAATTATCGGGTCAATCATCAGATAAGTTAACCATTGTTGACCAATAAACTCTCTATCTCCACAGATATAGGCAATTTCAGCATCAGGGAACACTTCTCGAAATCTACCCTTGTAAATCCATTCGTTCATCACTATTAGAGTTGCCTTTCTTATCAAGCATTTCCCAGAACAATGGATAGGCAATCCCTTCTTGTACTACAGCTAGCATCAGAATATTGAAGCGAGTTTGACCGAATGACCATTCGGTTCTGTCTATACTGAGAACCCAAGGTTGAGGAATCTCCATGTTTGGTGACAATGACTCTAGCGATCGCGGCATAATCTAAATTAAAATCCTTAAAAAATCTCTGTAAGCGTTTGTAATTAGAATCTGTTTTTGCTTGACTCCGAAATCCTGTTGCCAACTCTACCAAGTTGATTGTTTTGGCTCTGAGTAAGGCAATGAGAAACAAAGCGAGAAAGCGGCGAGACCCCGCGTTATGCGGAGCGGTATCCTTTAGGGCGGCGTAAGACCCTAAAGGACTAGCTTCGCGTCGCGCAAGGGAATGCTCGCCAAGACGTTAAGACGTGCTCCATGCCATCCCAGTAAAGGTTTCAATCGTTTTCTTACTAGGATAATCTGGTTCATAGGGTTTTATGGTGATGTGTGGTAACTTCCGCGAGAAACCCTTTCGATGTAACTTTTTGTAACCCTTCTCTCAATTTTTTGTCCTGTACAGAGCTTTTTGCCATTATTAATTACATTTTTAAGCAATGTGAGTTACAACTAGAAAACTTAGTCAGTGCTTAACTATTTCCTTAATAATTATCAATAAAACCCAGAGTAAAATTTATTTTTACTTCACTTGAATCCGATATTTACACATTTTCTGATAAAAAGGGAAACAGTGTTTATATGCATTTTCGACAATTTTATTATTTAATAATGTTTTATCATCTTTATCCTCTTTTGAAGGCAAGAAACTCGCACTATTAATCACATTATCATACCAGTCTTTCCACAATTCCATTTGAGGTAATTTTTTCTTTGATTCCCAGTTGAGTGCCTGAGGGATGAAGGGAATATCGACAGCATCGCAATAAGCTTTCACGATCGCCTCAGGATTGGCCCTCAAATCACTGCCATCAATAATAACAGGTAGTTTTCCCTTACTTTCCCATACCATTTGAAACATTCTATATTGCTGTTCGTATCCTGTTTCTTCTAAATTAAAATCAGGCATTATTTTGTAAAGGGAAGGCAATGCGTATATAGGATCACGAATAATAAAAGTGTTATGAAAATGACTAAGAAATTCCTTACTCATACATTGCTTGACATAATAGGCCATATCTTTTAAAAAAAGAGGCTTTTCTGTAGAAGTGTTTTGCAGAGAAGAGAGTACCGCTTGGTAATCATAGGAGTCATCTGCTTTTACCCCATAACGATCAAAAACACGGTCTTTACTGAAATAATAATAAACAGAGAAGGACGAGTTAAATACATAAAAATCATCCCGCTCAATCATCATTCGAGTAAAAGCCGTGGAAACGGATCGAGGTACAGCCCAGAGTGCTAATATTAAAGGGGTCTTTTTCTCTTGCGAAGAAGCCGTCAGCGGCACCTCTTGGTTAGGGTTTTTTAAATTGTTGTGAGTATTCATTTTTGCTATCCTTGTAAAGATATTTAAGAGCATTACCAAGATTTGCTCTATTTATTTATAGATGTCAAGTTGCCAAGGCAATTTCATCAAAAAGCTGATACATTTTATCCCGATTGCCTAGTACCCAATCTCCAACCCCTAAAGTTTATGCAGCAAATTTCTGATAAAATTTCCTAATTCTTTGTAATGCACCTTGAAATTCGGTTTCGGATACAGACAAAACAAAGCGACAATAATTAGGTAGACTAGTCCAAGTGGCACTATTAATATTTAATCCCACTGTAGAAAATAACACTGTGGCAATGCTATCTCCATCAATTACAGTTTCGTTTTTCTGGCCATCTTGTTCATATGATAAGGTTTTGCCCAGAAAAGCTGACGGTTTTGCCACGAGAAATAATCCCCCCTGAGGAATAATGGGCGTCCAACCCGATTCTTGTAAAGTAGTTGTTAGCAATTGAGCGCGTTGCTGCAAAGATTTTCGCTGGGATTCTCGGTGTAATTTTAAGTTTTCATCTCCAGAAGCTAATTTTTCATAAAATCTGACCATGCTATACATAGTGGTTTGAGGAAGATTAGTCCGCAATAATTCCTTGAGTTGTCTAACGATCGCGGTATCGGGGGAATATAAATAACCAAAGCGGACTCCCGCCGCCGCAAATTCTTTAGATATGCCACCTAAGAAAATTAAACCTCCTGCTATTTTCTGGCGTCGATCTTGCATCCAAGATAAGTCGATCACAGTTTGATCCGCCGCAAATTCTAATCCTGAGAAAATAGTGTCTAGTACCACCCAAGCCTGATATTTCCAAGCTAATTCAATGATTGTTTGTAATTCTGCTGAAGAATAGTAAGTTCCTGTCGGATTGGCTAACGGGGCATTGAGATACAGCCAAGGCTGGGAAGTTTCTTGTAAAATATTTTCTAAGGTCTCTAGGTTGAGTTTGAAATTTTCCGATTCTTTGCCTGCTACAGTTTTGACGGTCACTCCTTGAAAATCTAAAGCTGCGCGAAATTTACCATAGGCTCCTTGGGGAAAGATGAAAGTTCCTTGGTTTTGCCGACATTGCTCTACGATCGCGGTAAAAATTGATGAGACCCCTGCACCATAGAGAAAATTATCTTGAGCTAAAAATTTGATCTGGTACCGTTGGGCAAATACAGAGGATAAAGGAATATGGATTGCCGTTTCTTCCGGTGTAATCCCATGACGAGCAAAGGCTTCTGCGATCGCTTCTTTTAATGCCACAGGAGTTGCCAGACAATTTTCGCCATGATCAAGTCGAATGGTTGAGGAAGTAATGGGTAATTCGGTTTCTTGAATTATGGGATGATTAAAGGCTTTGGTGGCAGAAGGCGATCGCGATAAGAATGGGCAACTAGCAGTCTCAACTGGCTCAATCTTAGTTTGCCCCAGTCTGGGAGTCTGAAAATATAATAGTTGTTCGAGAAGTTGTTGATAGAAAAATTGTGTAATCCAGGAAAAACGATTATAGGTTAATTCTGCCGCCCGAATCATATCCTGTCGGAGATTAGAACAGCTAGTTACCCCAATACAGAGAGAAATATCAGGATATAACTTATTTTTAATCAAATCTGCCAACAAAATCACATTGTTCGACAATTTATGTCCTGCTAAATATTCAAACAAACCATTATTTGCTGGATGAGATGACAGATTTAAATTATGGGAAATATCCACCACCAGCAAAGCGTCTATTTCCTCGGCGATATTAACTAAAGATTCAAAAGGCTCTTCGGCGAGCATCTCAACTGTGGTTAAACCAGTAATCGCAAGAGAAGGCTTAAGTTTTCTCATTAATTTGCCTAACAGCTTGGTATGGCGTGGTGTTTCGATCAGTTGTGATTCGTGCTCGGTTTGCCAATAATTAGGAATTAGCGATCGCAATTTTTTATCAACTGTCACTAATTTGGGTTCGTAAACTGTCAATAAATTGCTAATAATCTCCCCCCGGGAGGGAGTAATCACTAAATTATCAGTATTCCAGAGAATTGAATGATAATTGCGGAAATAAGCCACAATCCTCTCCCGTAATGCTAATTCGCCTTCGGTCAAGCCATAGGGAAAATAGGAGCAATTATTGAGATAGGAAAATAAAGAAGCTAGCCAGTAAAACCTTTCTTCTGCCACATTAGAATCACTTTCGGTCAGATCCAAGGCACTTTTAACTTGCTCAAACTCAGGATTTTCTAGTACCGTAAAAATTTGTTTGAGCCAAGTGGGATAGGCTAACACGCCTTCATATACGGAAACAGAATGATAAATTTCACCGCCATGTTCACTATAAATTTTGGCGGTAGCGGCAGAAATCGGTTGATTTCCCCGAGGAGCCATAAAAAACTCAAACCGGTGACCAGTAGCTCTTTCAATCGCCACTAAACCAGAAATATCTGTATCAGGATCTTGCTTGACTCTGGTTTCCCAAATGGGACGAATCCCTAAACCTCTTCTGGTCATCAGGCGTTCTAATACCTGTACTCCAGGTCGTCCACCAAAATTGAGAATAACCTTGCCTGTTGGTCTTAATAGTTTAATCGCTTGCTCGATCGCTTTAGCTAACAAACCTAAGCCAAATTGATCTTCAATATAGCCCTGTTTCTCACAATAATTACTCAAAGAATGAAGAAATTCGTCATTGGCTTCATATTTAACTAAATCTCGCATTACCTCTAGTTCAGGATTAAGCACCTGGGGAATACACCCAATAATGCGATCTAAAGGCTGCGTTTGCTCGAAAAAATATTCTAGTAAATCTGATTCGGCAAACTTAACTCGATCTAATAAAGTCAGCTCTTCCGCATCCAGAATTGGTTCTCCCTCATGATCTAAGGCATTGAGATAAAGATTTAACTGCGAACAAATAACCGCCCTGGGATTGATATCGACACCATAAATGACCTTCGGTAACGAGTATAACGCGATCGCCAAAGTAATCCAACCACTACCACAGCCTAGTTCCACCACCCGGCGATCGTAAAATTCCGCCTTCGGATAGCGCAATAAACCTTCATAAAAAGTAAAAGACCATTCCTCCGGCGCAAAGATGCTGGGAAATAACAGTAATAAGAGTTCTTGGTGATCGCGCAGCGCCTCGCCTTTAGCGAGATCGCTATTTGCTGTTTTAACTCTTTGAGTCACAAAGGAAAAATAAGACTCGTCTTGATGATCCCAGTTCAACCAAGCTTGATGAAGTGATGACAAAAATTGCCTGGTTCTTTTTCTCGTGTCGGGCGATCGTAAACCTTCTAATAGTTCGGTAAAAGCAGCAAAGGTATGCCCGCTCGATTGACTACAATGTCTGAGAAATTGATCAACATTTGAGAGATAAGACAATGAAGACACAATTATTTACTTTGGTGGTTGAGATTTCAATCTTGCCTCCATATTGACGAAAAAAATCGATCTCGACAAGGGGATTTCCTCCCAGACAATCTCCGCAGAGTTATTTACCATAGTTTTGATACCCAGCTTTTCCTTCGAGTAATTACGAAAAACTATAGTTTTCAATTTTTTGGTACTCTTAATAGTCTGAACAAATCATAATTTGAGTAATGCCATCTTCATCCCAGAACTTCGATTGGTTAAATAGAGGAACGAGTGAAATCTTTCCTAATCAACCACAATCAGATAACCCAGAGGAAAATTTAGAACAAAGGATCTTAAAAAGCGATCGCCCTTTACGGGTAAAATTAGGAATTGACCCTACAGGAACCGATATTCATCTAGGTCATAGTATACCTTTTCGTAAATTGCGGGCGTTTCAGGATGCAGGACATACGGCAGTAGTGATTATTGGCGATTTTACCGCTAAAATTGGCGATCCTACTGGAAAATCTGAAGTACGTCGTCAACTGACCACAGAACAAGTTAAGGAAAATGCTCAAACTTATCTCAAACAATTACGCCCTATTTTAGATTTTGCAACCCCTGGACGTTTGGAGATTCGTTACAATTCTGAATGGTTAGGAAAATTAGATCTAGCTCAAATTCAAGAGTTGCTAGCCACTATGACAGTGGGACAAATGCTAGCTAAAGAAGGTTTTGCCGAACGTTATACTCAAGAAAAGCCGATTTTTCTCCATGAATTTCTCTATCCTCTGATGCAAGGATATGACTCGGTTGCCATAGAAGCAGATGTGGAGTTGGGAGGAACAGATCAAAAGTTTAATATTGCTGTTGGTAGAGATTTACAACGTCATTTCCATAAAAAGCCTCAATTTGGCTTATTATTGCCTATTTTACTAGGAACAGATGGTGCCCAGAAGATGTCCAAATCCCTTGGTAATTATGTAGGATTAAGGGAAGATGCTTTGTCGATGTATTCTAAGCTGGAAAAAACTCCCGACGCTTTGTTAAAAGATTATTTCGAGTTATTAACCAATATGGATTTGGCAACTCTTCCCGAAAATCCTCGCGAATGCCAGAAGTTATTAGCAATTGAAATTGTTTCCCAATTCCACGGTCAAGACTCCGCATTGCAAGCCAAACAAACCGCCGAACAAATTGTGCTTCAAGGCAATACCCATGCTGATGGTGATAGTGTACCTGAATATTCCTTGAGTGAGGTGACTTTTCCTGCCAAGATATTCTA
>JAAUXX010001347.1_pt1 | contig 13789 bp, 8 predicted proteins | sample 7278111 | NCBI WGS metagenome assembly JAAUXX01 (sample SAMN14350116, study PRJNA611818) | marine sediment metagenome | isolation source: surface marine sediment (1.8m) | place: French Polynesia: Moorea | collected 2018-08
CGCCGATTCAGCAGGTTGAAGTTCATCAGGAAACTCAGCACTCGGGAACGGTGCCGCGGGAACGGGTTGAAGACGCGAACCTCAATGCCCTCGTGATCGTCGAGCACGGTCAGGCCGTCATCACTGCCCAGGGTGAGCGCATCATCCATCAGCAGACGCACACGGACACCCCGGCGTGCCGCCTCGACCAGGCGCAGTGCGATCAGGTTGCCGCTGATGTCATAGCGAATCAGGTAACTCTGGATGTCGATACTCAACTCGGCCGCGTCGATCAGGGCGAGGCGGGCACCGAGTGCCTCACGACCGGACCTTAGCCGGTACACGCCCGATGCATTTCCGGTTTCCTCGCGAATGGCCGCGGAGAACGCGCCGAGTGGACTCGCGCGCGTGTCGCCATAGCGGAACGACGGGCGAACCTCGGGAAGACCGAGATATCGCCGGTACTTCTCGGGCAGCCGGCTGCCGACAAGTGCTTTGAGGATACCCACGAGATAACCGGACCGCTTCAGCGCGAGCCCGGCCGTGTCTAGTTGCTGTTCGGGCCGCCGCCAGGCGCGATCGGAAAAGCGGACATCGTTATTCGCACGGCCGAGTCAATGGACTTCTCGAGATTCGCAATGACCTCCTCGGTTACGCGCCCGGACACCGAGCCTTCCCAGACAAGCTTGTTCGTCTTCGTGTCGACGACATCGATGTGCAATGTGCCCTCGGTAAACTGGTCGATGCGGGTCTCGTAACCGCCATAGCCGCCCCAGGTATCGTAGAAGGGATCGCGCCATCCATAGTAGGCGCCGGTGGTCGGCACGCTACGCGATCGGATCTTCTCCTTGGTATGAATATAGAAGTTGACGACGAGGTCGGGGTTCTCGGCGTAGCGGAAGCCGCGCTTGTCGAACTCCTGCGCAACCGCGACCTTGAGGAAACTGCTCTCGAGCGATTCATAGCTTTCGCGATCCGTCGAGAGCTTATCCAGGAAGCCGTAGGTCTCGTAGCGCGTGAAGTCGGCCGAAGGATCGACGTTGCTCAGCGGTTTCGGCGTTGTCGAACAACCTGAAACAAGCAGTGTCCCCAGGATCGCTGCAACGGTCGCGACTCGATTCATCATCCCCCTCCGTCGGTACCTGATGCTAACTTTCGTGGATTGAATCCATTCCTTCGACGATGCGCACGGCCCAGCGCCGCGCCCATCGACGTACTTCGGTCCAGGTCGTAACGGTCGTCGACCGCGCGAGCTCACGACCTGACGCATCCACCCGGCTTCGATCGACCGCACGGAAAATCGTCTCGCCGCTGAGCGAGTCCTTGATTTCGAAGACGAGTGTGGCTTCACCGACAGAGTCGAGATAAATGTCGTCCACGCCGACCTTCTCCGGCGGCACTCGTGACACGATGTCGAGAAGCTTGCCGACAATAACGAGCGTATCCGGACCCGGCGTCTCGACGATTTCCCAGTGTTCGCTACTCAAGAGTTCCTCGCCGAAGACCTCGGTGACGGTGTCGATCAGTTGCTGCTTCGACGGCTCGCTGATCCAGAACGCCGTCTCACCGGGCACAGGGCTGCTCTCTGAACCGCCCGTCTTGCTGACCGCGCGAAATTCGAATTCGGCCGGTGCCAGGATCATCTTGCGGTACTGCCGGAAATCGATATCAGCATCCGCCCACGCAGCCGCGAAGATCGAGTTTTCGACAGGCGTGAGCCCGTCGAAAGTCACAGTGACTTCCTCACTCGTGGCGGGGCCCCGGGACGGAGCGCCGCCACAGGCAGCAATCCCGAGAGCGATGACGAGGAGAATGACGCGTTGCATGTGTGGGTGGCTCCGGTCTTGGCGTCCAATAGGCGGTCGTTGCACGGTTGGACGCGGCACGCCGATGATGGTGGCCGCCTGAAGCACTGTCAACTCGCGAATACCGGAGCAGTTTCTGGCGAAACCGACTACACAGACGCGCAATTTCGCCCATTTAGGTAGCGGTCTCTCGAAAGGGACTTTACATACTGCCCCGAATCTCCAAAAGCCCCGGCAATGTCGTTGCAGTTGCGAAATCGCTGTGCCAGCATCGGGCTTCGTTTGACAAAGGCACACCTGTCGTGAGGCAGGGTCGCAAAGCCACCGGTCCCGGATCGACGGGACAGCGGAGCCGCCGGACCCGCCAGCCATGAGGCTGGCTCCCTCAAACCACAGCGTGTCTTTGGTAAGCGGTTTGCTTTTTCCTACCGGAGACACGGATGAACCCTGCCCGCCTGCGCGAAACCGGCCGCTTCCGTCACCTGCCCTCGCAGGCGGCAACCACCGCGACTCCCGACAACACGCGGGCCCTGCTCGAAATCCTGGATCCGTCGAATCGCTGTGCGAAACCGCTCAGACCGTCCGGCGCGTGCTCATCGACAACCGACTGCTATACGAGTTCGATGGGCACATCGATCAGCACGGAGGACCTCAACAGGATTCTCAATATCGACCACGAGCAGATGACCGTGACCGCGATGGCGGGCGTACGCCTCGACACGCTGAACCGGGCGCTTGCCGAAGAAGGACTCGAGCTTTCGGGCAGCTTCGAACTGACAGGCCGCTCACTCGGGGGCGCGATCGCCTCGCCATGTTTCGGCCCGTCGATCGGAAGGAACGGCGCCTATGTTTCGAGTGGCGTAACGAGTCTCAAGCTGGCGCTGGCCAACGGCAAATTGCTCAACGTCACGCCGCAGCAGCAGAACCTCCTTGCGGCGATTCGCATGAGCTACGGACTGCTCGGCGTCATCGTCGAGGCTACGCTTCGTGTCCGCCCGGCACGCGTGTTTCATGCCGACCACCGCCGCGTCACGATCGATGACTTTGCGAATGCTTCAGGCTCGCTCGCCGATGCGGCGATTGGCCTGCAGTTCTACCTGATGCCACACAAGGACCGGGCGTATCTCGACATCCGCCGCTACACATCGGATGAGAAAGCAGGTGCCAGGACGCCCTGGGCAATCAAGGACTGGGGCGAAAGCACTGTCCTGCCGCGCGTGCTGCGTCCGATCAACAAGGTCGTACCACTGCGCAGCATGCGCTTTGGCCTGATCGACAGCATAACGGCGGCGACGCACGACATCGTCAACACACGTTTTGTCTCGAGCGGCAGCAACGCCACGTCGGAGTCGGGCAAGTACCGCGCAATCGGCCAGGATCGAATTCGCTACTCGACCTGGTGTTTTCCAGCGACCGATTTCGGCGTTGTGCTGCCGGCGTACCGCGACTTCTGCATCGAATCGTGGGAACGTCACGGCTACCGCGCCGATCTCCCCGCGATGGGTTACCGGCTGGCGCAGGACAGCACGGCCTTCCTGTCGCCGTCTGCGGATGAGCCCATGATTGCGCTGCAGACGATGTCGACGATCGAAAAAGGCTGGGAGGACTTCGTCATCGACCTCGCCGAATTCGCGGAACACTGGGGCGGCACCCCGATGTTCAACCTGACGCGCTCCGCGTCGGTTGATCACGCGCGGCAGGCGTATGGCCCGCGCCGCGACATGTTCAACCGGATCCGGCGCCAGCTCGATCCGGACAACCGGCTCTTGAACCCCTTCCTGGCTCAATACTTCCTGTAAGCAACGGCGCGGAATTTTTTTCGCGCACCGGCATCCAAATCCCCGTTTGGCGCATCTAAGTGATGAAGAACGCCGGTGGCCACAGCAAACGATAAGGTCCCGGGTGGCAGGAACCCGGTCGGGTCCACCTGTTGATACACCCGGATTCAGGCCTGGTTCAGCGGCGAGGGGCTACATAAGTAACTGAGTAACCGGGCTTTTCGGAGTAAGTCGAAATCTGTGAAGCCCAGGGATTGCGTTATACTTATCTAGTGTTATACTTCACTACAACACTATCTTACTAAACCGGATTGATACTCAATGTCGATGTCGAAAACCGCTTTAAGCCTGATCCTCGGACTCGCTCTGGCGCTGAGCCTTTACGGCTGCGGCGTCGGCGAGGCGAGCGTCCCGAGCGAGGCCGAACAAGAGGCCGCTGCTCCGGTGCCCGTAGAAGTGGAAACGGCCGGTCGCGGCGATATCTTCGCGACGTACGTCGCTACGACGACCATTTCGAGCGACCGCGATGCGCCGGTACCGGCCCGCATCGCCGGCGACGTCGTTGACATTCTCGTCGAGGAAGGCGACCGCGTGGCCGCAGGTGATGTGCTGGCGCGCCTTGACGGCGAGCGCCTGCGACTCGAGATGCTCGCTGCGAAGGCAAACCTCGAGCGGGTCCGTGGCGAGTACGATCGTCTCAAAGACCTGCATTCGCGGAATCTCGTCAGCGCGGCGATGTACGACGGACTGCGCTACGACCTCGAGGCGCTGGAAGCGACCTGGAAACTTGCCAAGCTCAACTACGACTACTCGGCGATTCGTGCGCCCATCTCGGGCATCGTTTCATCGCGCGACGTCAAGCTCGGCGAGAACGTGACAGTCGGACAGGAGACGTTCCGGATCACGGATGCCAGCGAACTGGTCGCCTACCTCTCGATTCCGCAGTCGGAACTCGCGAAGTTCGAGACAGGCCACGAAGCAACGCTCGAAGTCGACTCGATGCCGGGCGCAGAATTTGCCGCGACAATCGCGCGCATCAGCCCGACGATCGATACTCGCAACGGCACGTTCCGTGCGACGGCAGTCATCGACAACGGTTCAGGCGACCTCGCACCCGGAATGTTCGCGCGCTTCACGATCGCCTACGAAAAGCATGAGGACGTCGTCATCATCCCGGCTGACGCGGTCGTCGTGGAAGATAACGAGTCTTCGGTGTACGTCGTCGCCGACGGCGCCGTCGACAAGCGAATCATCGAGACCGGTGTTCGCTCCAATGGAAAAATCGAGGTGCTGCAAGGTCTCGATGACGGCGAAGACGTCGTTGTCGTTGGTCAGTCATCACTTCGCGAAGGCAGCAAGGTCCTCGCCAGCAACAAGGTGGCGGACAACTATATCGGTTAGGCCCTGATCCGGGTCGGCACCCACCGCCGGCCCGGGTCTTTTTTTGTCGGGACCAACCGTTACCGGAAGGCCGGTGAACTTCACTCGTGCGCCGAGAAAAAACAGCCGGCGCACAGCATAGGGGAAGCAAAACATGACGCCGTACCGCTCGAGCCTCGCGGTCCTGCTCTGTCTCGCACTCGTCGCCTGCGGCGGCGGGGAGCCACAGACCGCTACCAACGAAACCGACGACGAGGAAGAGGAAACTCCCCCGGTACCCGTCGAAACGGCGCTGCCGGAACGCGGGGACATCAATGCCGTCTACACGGGCACTGCCCCTATCGAAGCCTTTGCAGAAGCCGATGTCGTGGCCAAGGTCGACGGCGAGGTTCGCGTAATCAATGTCGAGGAAGGTGACTTCGTCACCGCCGGCCAGGTGCTCGCACAGCTCGACGGCGATCGCCTGCGGCTCGAACTCAATGAATCCGAAGCCAACCTTCGCAAGCTCCAGCGCGACTTCGAACGCAACAAGGATCTGCGCGAAAAGGGCCTGCTGAGTGAAGGGGACTTCGAGAAGATCCAGTTCGACATGGAAGCGCTCGAAGCGGCCTATAACCTCGCGAAGCTCGAGCTCGACTACACCTATATTCGCGCGCCGATCGGCGGCGTAATCTCCGAGCGCATCGTCAAGCTCGGCAACACGATCAACGTCGGCGAGTCGCTCTTCAGGGTGACGAGCCTGGATCCACTCGTGGCCTACCTGTTTGTGCCTGAGCGCGAGTATCGAAGCATCCGCGCCGGCCAGCCCGTCGGCATCGAGATCGACGCCCTTCCGGACGAGCGCATACTGGCCAGCGTCACGCGTATTAGCCCGATCGTCGACCCGGAAACCGGAACCTTCAAGATCACGATCGAGATCAACGACGCAGAGCGTCGACTGAAACCCGGCATGTTCGGCCGAATCGCGATCGTCTACGACCAGCGACTCAATGTCCTGACGATTCCGCGGTCGGCGCTGCTCGAAACGTCCGGCAGCACGAGCGTCTTCGTTGTTGAAGAGGGCCTCGCGAAACGGCGCATGGTCACGACGGGCTACACCGAACAGGGAATGGTCGAGATACTCGATGGCCTCGATGACGACGATGCCGTCGTGACCGTGGGTCAGATCGGACTCAAGGAGGATTCGAAGGTCACGGTCATTAATGCATCGGACGCGGACGAGGCGCCGCCTGTCGATGAACTCGACGAAGAAGGCGAGATCAAGACCGCCGAAGCGTCGCAGGGTGAATAAAGATGCGTAAACTCATCGAGATCGCCACCGAGCGCCGCGTAACGATCGTCATGTTCATGGTCGCGATCGGGCTGTTCGGCATGGTGTCACTGTCGCGCCTCGCGATGAACCTACTGCCGGATATTTCCTACCCGACGCTCACGATTCGCACTGAACTGACCGGTGCCGCGCCGATCGAGGTCGAGAATCTCCTGACCAAACCGATCGAGGAAGCGGTCGGCGTCATCCGCAATGTGCGAGTCGTACGCTCGGTCTCGCGGTCGGGCCAGTCCGACGTCACACTCGAATTCCTCTGGGGCACCGACATGGATATCGCGGGTGTCGATGTCCGCGAGAAACTCGACATCCTTTTCCTGCCGCTCGAGGCGAGTCGTCCGCTGCTCCTGCGCTTCGACCCGTCCACCGAACCCATCATGCGACTCGGCCTGATGTACAAGGAAGACGCAGCGACACCAGGTTCCTCCGAGGCCGCATTGAAGGCGCTTCGTCGGCTCGCCGAAGACCGGATCAAGAACGACCTCGAAGCCGAAGAAGGTACAGCTGCCGTCAAAGTCAGCGGCGGCCTCGAGGACGAGATCCAGATTCGCGTCGACCAGCAAAAGCTGTCGCAGCTCGGCATTAGCATCGAGCAGATTGCACAGCGTATCCGCAGCGAAAACGTCAACCTGTCAGGCGGCCGGCTCGAGGAAGGCAACCAGCGGTTCCTCGTTCGTACGCTCAACGAATTCCAGTCGGTGCAGGAATTCCGCGACGCCATCGTCGCCTACGTGGCGGACCGGCCCGTCTACCTGCGCGACGTCGCAACGGTCGAACGCGGCTACAAGGAGCGCGAGGCTATCACGCGCGTGCGCGGCCGCGAATCCGTTGAACTCGCCGTCTACAAGGAAGGCGATGCCAATACGGTGCAGGTCGCCGGCCGAATCGACCGCGGGCTCGAGCGAGTCAGGGACACGCTGCCCGACGACATCGAACTGATAAAGATCTACGACCAGTCGAAGTTCATTTCGTCTGCCGTCAACGACGTCAAGAGCGCCGCGATCCTGGGTGGCATCATTGCGATTATGGTCCTGTACGGCTTCCTCCGGGACGCACGCGCAACGACGATCGTCGGTATTGCCATTCCAGTCTCGGTCATCGGCACGTTCCTGCTCATGTACATGAACAACGTGTCGCTCAACATCATGTCGCTCGGCGGTATCGCACTCGCGGTCGGCATGCTCGTCGACAACTCGATCGTCGTGCTCGAGAACATCGTCCGCAAGAAAGAACAGGGCCTGCCCGTTCGGGAGGCAGCACGTGACGGTACGAGCGAAGTTGCAAGCGCCGTGTTCGCCGCGACGCTGACGACGATCGCCGTGTTCTTCCCGATGGTGTTTATTTCGGGCATCGCCGGCCAACTGTTCCGCGACCAGGCACTCACGGTGACGTTTGCGCTCGTCTTTTCACTGATCGTGGCGCTGACGCTGATTCCAATGCTCGCGTCGCTGGGCACCGGGCCACGCTATGAGACGGCCACGAACGAACCGACTGTTCAGCCAAAGACGCTGATTGGGCGCTTCTTCAACGCAATCGCCCGCTTCATCGGCATCGTGATTACGTTCATCGCCGTATGGAGCGTCAAGATCGGCCGCTGGATCTTCAAGGGCGTGGGTTTCGTACTCTGGCTGCTGCTCTGGGTGCCGTCCTGGATCTTCCAGACGCTCTACAAGGCGGTCGCCAGAATCTATACGCCAATTCTGCGCTGGTCGCTCGAGCATCGCGCAGTCGTCGTTGTCACCGCGGTAGTGATCTTCGCCGGAACGATGTCGCTCGTCCCGCGGCTGGGCACCGAACTGATACCGCAGCTCTCGCAGGGTGAGTTCAACGTCGATCTCCGGCTTGCGCCCGGCGCGACGCTCGACGAGACCGACCGCGCAATCCAGGCGGCTCAGCGAGCGGCTGCGAGCATTGATGCCGTCGCGCTCGACTTTTCGGTCGCGGGAACAGGTAACCGCCTCGATGCGAACCCGGTCGATGCGGGCGACAACACGGGCACGCTGAGCGTGGCGCTCGCGGAGGGCTCGCCCCGGCAGGTCGAAAACGCCGCGATGGACGCCATGCGTGATGAACTCGGCCGCCTGCCCGGCGTGCAGTACGAATTCAGCCGGCCGTCGCTCATGACCTTCGCGAGTCCGCTGTCGATCGAGATTTCGGGCTACGATCTCGACTCGCTCACACGCGTGAGCCAGCAGGTCGTCGAAGCAATGAGCGCATCGCCGCGCTTCGCCGACATCAAGACGACGGTCGAACGCGGCAACCCGGAAATCCAGATCGCTTTTGACCAGGAGCGGGCCGCAAAACTCGGCCTGGCCGTTCGCGACATTGCGGACAGCGTCGTCACCAACGTGCGCGGCGAGGTTGCGACGCGCTACACGTGGCGCGACAAGAAGATCGATGTGCTCGTCAAGAGCGTCGATACGCGATCGTCCAGTATCGACGAAATTCGGCGGCTCATCGTCAACCCGACGTCGGACCGCCCCGTTACGCTGGACGCCGTTGCCGACATCAGCGTCTCCCAGGGCCCGGCCGAGATTCGCCGCGTGGCCCAGGAACGCGTTGCCATTATTTCGTCAGGTATTGCTTACGGTGACCTGGGAGCGGCCGCCGCCGAAGCCCAGGCCATTATCAACCGGACGCCGATGCCGACCGGCGTGTCAGCGATTGTCTCCGGGCAAAGCGAGGAGATGCAGGCCTCGTTCCAGTCGATGCAGTTCGCACTCGCGCTTGCCGTGTTCCTTGTCTACCTCGTCATGGCCTCGCAGTTCGAGTCCCTGATCCACCCGTTCGTCATCCTGTTCACGATTCCGCTCGCACTCGTTGGTGCCGTGCTCGCGCTGTTCATCACGGGCACGACGATCAATATCGTTGCGTTCATCGGCGTGATCATGCTCGCAGGTATCGTCGTCAACAACGCCATCGTGCTCGTCGACCTGATCAACCAGCTTCGGGCCCAGGGCAAGGAGCGCTTCAGAGCGATCATGGAAGCCGGCGAAGCCCGACTTCGCCCGATCCTCATGACGTCACTGACAACGGCCCTCGGCCTGCTGCCGATGGCTATGGGTTTCGGCCAGGGCGCCGAGGTCCGCACGCCCATGGCGATTACGGTTATCGGTGGACTGATCGTGTCGACTGTTTTAACGCTCGTCGTGATTCCGGTCGTCTACTCGCTGCTCGACCGCAAACGCTGGCCGGCGGCGGATACCGTGACGGCAACGACACAGGGCGCCTGATATGAAGCACACCGAGATCGCTCTCGAACGTCCCGTCACGACCGTCGTCGTTTTCGTCGCTCTCGCGCTCGTCGGCCTGCTCGCGTCGCGGCTTCTGCCGCTCGAGAAGTTCCCGGACATCGAGTTTCCGGGCATCTTCATCCAGATCCCGTACGAGGGCTCGACGCCCGAGGAAGTCGAGCGGCTCATTACTCGGCCGGTCGAGGAATCGCTGGCGACCTTGTCCGGCGTCGAGCGCATGTTCTCCACGTCGAGGGAAGACCAGACCGAGATCTTCCTGCAGTTCGACTGGAATCAGCCAATGGGCGCGAAAGGCATCGAGGCGCGAGCCAAGGTCGACGGCATCCGCCACGAGCTGCCCGAGGACGTTCGCCGCGTGTTCGTCTTCACAGGTTCTCTCGGTGACCAGCCCGTGTTGCAGCTGCGTATCTCGAGCGACCGCGACCTCGGTGACAGCTATGACCTGCTCGACCGCCTGCTCAAGCGGCGCCTCGAGCGCATCGAGGGCGTCTCGCGCGTCGAACTCCAGGGTGTAGATCCGCGCGAGGTCCGGATCCTCTTGAAGCCGGACCTCCTCGCCGCCTACGGCATCGACATTGGCGAACTGCGTGACCTGCTGCTGCAGAGCAATTTTGCCGTCAGCGCGGGCAAACTGACCGCCGGCGACGAACGCTTCAGCGTCCGCCCGCGCGGCGAGTTCCAGTCGGTCGACCAGATCCGGAGCCTCATGATCAACGCAGAGGGACTGCGCTTAGGCGACGTTGCGGACGTCGAGCTGCGGACGCCGGAGCGCAACTACGGCCGCCACCTCGATGGCGACTATGCAATTGGCGTTGCGGTCAACCGGACGACGGGTTCCAACCTCGTTGAGGTGACCGACCGCGTCATTGCTGAAATCGAAGAGATCGGCAAGCTGCCGCAAATGCAGGGCATCAACATCTTCCCGCTCGACAACCAGGGCGAGAGCGTTCGCGAATCGCTGAGCGATTTGCTCGATGCCGGTCTCGTCGGCGGTGTGCTCGCGATTATCGTCCTGTTCCTGTTCCTGCGGCAGATGTCGACGACGCTGATCGTAACGGCATCCGTGCCCTTCTCACTCCTCATTACGCTCGGCGCGCTCTACTTCTTCGGTTTGTCGCTCAACATCCTGTCGATGATGGGCCTGATGCTCGCCGTCGGCATGCTCGTCGACAACGCCGTCGTCGTCACCGAGAGTATCTTCCGGCACCGGGAGAAGAACCCGGACATGCCGACCGACAAGGCGACGATCGAAGGCGTCAAGGAAGTCGGTACGGCCGTCATTGCAGGCACGATGACGACGATCATCGTCTTCCTGCCGATCGTGTTCGGCGAGAAATCCGACATTGCCGTATTCCTGACGCACGTTGCGGTCACGATCATCGTCGCGCTCGTCGCGTCGCTGCTGATTGCGCAGACGCTCGTGCCAATGCTCGCATCGAGGATCAGTCTGCCGAAGAAGAAAAAGGAAGGCGCGATCATGTCGCGGCTTACGACCGGCTACGTCGCGAGCCTCAGGTGGATCATCGGGCGCCCGTGGAAGACGGCATTCGGCATCATCTCGATCTGCATCATCGGCATACTGCCGCTGGTGCTCGAACTCGTGCACTTCGACGCATTCCCGCGGGACGTCGGCCGGCGCCTCTACATGCCGTATCACATCGAGGGCAATCACCCGGTCGATCGCATGGAGCAGACGGTCAACACGATCGAGGAGTACCTGTTCTCGAGGAAGGACGAGTTCAACATCAGCTCGGTCTACAGCTACTACGACCAGGCCCAGGCGCAATCGACGATTCTCCTTACCGATGAAGACGATGCGACGCTGTCGACGAGTGAGATCATCGAGCGGATCGAAGCCGACCTGCCGCAGCTCGCCATTGGCAAGCCCAGCTTCAGTTTCGACCAGCAGGGCGGCGGCGAAGGATTCAGCATCCAGATTTCGGGTGACTCGACGGAGGTGTTGAACGGCCTCGGCCTCGAGGTTGCGCGCGTGCTGTCCTCGGTTGAAGGGCTCAAGGACGTGCGTTCCGACGCCGAAACCGGGGAGAAGGAAGTCCGCGTAATGATCGACCGCGATCGCGCGGCCTCGCTGGGTCTCACTGCCGACACGATTTCGCAGGCGATCAGCATCGCGATGCGCGGCGAGAACCTGAGGGAATTCCGCGGCGATTCAGGCGAAGTCGAAGTACGCATTGCGTTCCGCGACGATGAAAAGCAAAGCGTCGAACAGCTCGCGAATTTGCCGCTCTACACGCCCGACGGCAATCGCGTGATCCTCGGCAGCCTTGCATCACTGCACATCGGCAACGCGCCGGACACAATCCGCCGCACTGATCGGCAGACGGCCGTCATCCTGTCAGCCAACCTCGACGACGACTTCAGTATGGAGGACGTCAAACCGGACGTCGAAGCCCTTATGGAGCAGGTCGACCTGCCGCCCGGCTACGGCTGGAAGTTCGGCCGGGGCTTCGAACGCGAGGACGAAACCCAGGCGATGATGGCCATCAATATCGTGCTCGGCATTGCGTGTATCTTCCTCGTGATGGCCGCGCTCTTCGAGTCGATGCTGCTGCCATTCTCGATCATCCTCGGCTCGATCGTATTCTCGATTTTCGGGGTATTCCTGTTCTTTGCAGCGACCGGCACTACGTTCTCGTTCATGGCCTCGATCGGCATCATGATCCTGATCGGCGTCGTCGTGAATAACGGCATCGTGCTCGTGGACCATATCAATAACCTGCGGCTCGCCGGCGCCACGCGCGGCGAGGCGATCATCGAGGCCGGGCGAGACCGGCTCAGGCCGATCCTGATGACCGTCGCAACGACGATCGTCGGCCTGACGCCGCTGGCGCTCGGCACGACGCAGATCGGTGGTGACGGTCCGCCGTACTATCCGATGGCCCGCGCAATCATCGGCGGCCTCGCTTTCTCGACCGTCGTATCGCTGCTTGTAGTGCCCGCACTGTACATCTACTTCGACAATCTTGCGGCCTGGTCACGGAAGGTCATGCGCACGGCCCGCGGAGTGCCCGTTCACGCGACCTGAGGTATTGCGTTCGCCCGCCACAGAAATCGCGTGGCGGGCGAATGTTGTTTCCCTATTCCGACCTGGCCGGATAAAGCGATCCGCTCTCCTTGTATACTTGACTCGCCTTACGCGATCCAAGGAAACCCTTTTGAGCAGGAAGCTGCAAGCGAGCCTTGAGCTCGTTGCCGAAGCCACTGACGAAGTCGTCCGCAAAAGAAACGCGCTGATCTCGGCCGCCTTCCTTCCGGTCGCAGGCATCCTGTTGATCGACGCGGTGACGGCGGATAGCAACCTGCCGAAGCTTCTGCGCTTCTTCTTGCGCGCGTTGACGTTCCCGCTTTGGGTGCTCTACGCGACGACGGTTCACCGCGTCGTGCTGCTCGGCGCAAACGCGCTCCCGAGCCGCTTCGGACTATTCTGGACCGAGCGCGAGACCCGATTCCTCGGCTGGCTGATCGGTATCTGGTTCCTGTACTTCGCTCTCTCGATTCCCACGGGCATCGCCGAGGCTATCGTCAGCGACGTCTTCCTGGGCTGGGACGTCACGTGGTTAACGGTGATCCTGAGTCATCTCATAGTGGCCTATTTCGAAGGTCGGTTTGGTCTCGTACTTCCCGCGACGGCCATCGACCGCCGGTCCAGTTTTCGGGAGGCGTGGGCCATGAGTCGCGGCAAGGGATGGATGATTGCAGTCGCGCTCGTCATACCGACGCTGGCCCTGATTCCGCTCGAGTATGCCCTCTACTATTCGATCGACGAACGGTTCTCGGTGATCGCCGACCTGATCTGGCTGATCGTTGCTCTGCCGATTTTCGCCATCGGAGTCGCGATCATCTCACTGGCTTATGCCAAGCTCGCACCACGCGATGGGGTCTGACACCAGATCGCGACCCGTTGCCTTGTACAAGGCGGCGAACCTGTTCCAGTATTGCGTTGTCGCCCAATTGGAGAAGCCGCATGTCCACCGTGTGCAAGCTGTGCGTCGCCGCCGACGAGCGCGAAGTTATAGCGTCACTGGGCGCGTTTCTCAGCGCCCGGTTGCCGGGCGACCTTACGCCGGAATCCTCGGAATGGCCGAAGGCAACCGATCGCGAATCCTGGATTATTGCCTACGACGACCCGACAGTCTTGTCGGTCCGGCAGGCCGATCCTGGTTTCACAGAGGTTTTTTTCAACAGCTTTTCGCGAGTCGAGGACCTGGCTTTGCATCTATCCGCAGGCAGCAGGCTGGTCGTCAA
>JAAUXX010026830.1_pt1 | contig 13786 bp, 14 predicted proteins | sample 7278111 | NCBI WGS metagenome assembly JAAUXX01 (sample SAMN14350116, study PRJNA611818) | marine sediment metagenome | isolation source: surface marine sediment (1.8m) | place: French Polynesia: Moorea | collected 2018-08
GGTCGACGGGCATGAACTGGGCTTTCCCTGGTCGGTTCGGCGAGGTGTCGGAATATGGAACCGAATGTACCTGTCAGCCGACCCGATCCTGGACATCGACGAGAGCAATGAGCAACTTGTGCTCGGACGCGACCTCGTCGAAGGGGCAGGTCACTGCGGCGAATGCCATTCGCCACGCAGCGGCTTCGGCGGCCTGTTGACAGACCGATGGCTTGCCGGAGCCCCGAACCCCGACGGCAAGGGCCGTATCCCGAACATTACGCCGTCCGGCAAGAACCTTGAGGACTGGTCCGAAAGCGATATCGAGTATTACCTCGAGAGCGGCTTTACGCCCGAGTTCGACACGGTCGGCGGCAGCATGGTCGCGGTCCAGGAAAACACCGCGAAGCTCAGCGAAGAGGATCGTATCGCTATCGCTGCTTACCTCAAAGCCGTGCCGGCTGCGGAGTCAGCCGAGTCCCAGTAACGCCCGCCCCAGGTGCGCTTTATTGATTGTTACTTATTGATGGTGATCGCCGTCGAGCTCCATGAGCTCGAACGACCAGTTGTACGGTTCCGTAACGATCCCCTTTACGTACAGATAGTCGCCGTCGGTCGTCACCCAGTAATCGTAGGGTGGGTGATTGTGGCTCGTATCGACGATGGCGAAGTGGTGGCAGTCGAATTCTCCGGCCGGAACCTCGACGGTCTCGGTACCGAAGTACTCGAGCCCACTTCGCGAGCGCGCGAACTCGGGCCCGGTTGCGCCTCGATGGTCAATGGAGCTCAGCAGGTTATCGTTGAAATGCTGCACGCCAGTGCCGCGGGCGTAGTCGTATCGGGCCGTCAACCATGCGTCCGAGCCAAGGTTGTGAGTGCCGAAGCCGCGCATCGCGCGGCTGATTGTCGTCGTGTCCCGGATGCGGCCGCGCCTGGCTGTGAAGCCCTCGTATTCGGCGAACGTGTCCGTGAAGTGGTACCAGGTGCTGCCGAAGAAACGATCTTCCTTCGTCAGGCGGACGAAAGAGTCGTGTGGATGGAACTCGGCGTCGACGCACTGAACGACATCGCGGATGAGCGGCGGCTCGTCGTGCAACTCACAATAAGCCCGCATGACCCGGGAACCGTCCGCGTGATGCGTCATGCGCCAGTGTTCGACGCCCCACAGCCGGTCCGGGAAATCGGGATGACCATCGATGAAATAGTCGATACGTCCGGTCAGGCGGCGCGTAAACGGCGGATTGGGCATACTGCATCTCCGTTGTTTTAAAGACTATGCTACCGCAGGTCGCCACAGGGTTAGGGCATGTCGCCTGAGGAATTCGAAGCCGTCGTTCACCAAGCCGTCAATCGGCTGCCCGAATGGGTGCACGATGCGCTCGACAATATCGATCTGTTGATCGTCGACGAAGCAGATGAGGATCTCGATCCGGAGGGGGAAGGTCTGCTTGGACTCTACGTCGGCCTGCCGCTGACCGAGCGCGGCGTCGAATACGTAGCCGAGCTGCCGGACGTCATCTACCTGTTTCGCAATCCGCATCTCGAGCTCGGGTTGCCCCAGAACGAGCTTCTGATCGAGATCGAGAAGACACTCGTGCACGAACTCGCACATTACTTCGGTTTCGAGGACGCCGAGCTCGAAGAACTCGGCTACGACTAGCGCGTCAGGCGTTGCCCCAGGCGTGGGCGTGAATGTGGCTGATCTTGTCGGCGAACTGCAGCCGGAAGAATTCGCGTAGCTCATCGAGCGGAAGCGCGCCCGTGTCGCGCCATTCGCGCTGGATCCGATGGCAATACCGAGATGCGTATCGGCTCGCTGATTCGTAGCGTAAGCGTTCGTCCGGCTCGAGGTCGTCCCGGAATCCCGTGGCCTCGAACAGCAAGGCGTGCATGGCATCGAGCATGACGCGATTGGACTGACCGTCGGCCAGCAGCAGCGATCCGAGGAACTTGTCGATCTCACCCTGAAGCTCGAGCTCGATCAGGCTGACTTCGCGATCGCGCCGGGCCTTCCACGCCATGCAGTTGAAGTGACTGACGCCTTCGAGCACCTTCCAGAAGTCATCGAGGTGGTCGATGCAGAGCTGCTTCAACGGGCAATTGTTCTCGAGGCGTTCGAGCATCGCCTGGTCGAGATACAAGGACATCGCAACGCCGTCTTCGTCCTCGGCTACGAGCAGGGTTTCGTCGGTGTTGCGGAAGCTGGCTCCGCCGCTGAGTATCGCGGCGACCCGCCGGTCGGTTACGAGATAGTCGCGAACGTCGTGCGTCGCATCGACGCGGTAAATCCCGGCAAGCTGTTGCTGCAGCGTATCGAGCATGCTGGCTAGTGAACCGGTTTTCCCGTCATCGGGACGATACCCTGTTCACGCAGGATTCGCTCGGCGCGTTTGCTGCCGGTTTTCTGAAAGAGTTCGAAGGCCCGAATGACGTCGTGCTCCGAGCCGCCACGTACCTCGTTGAGCACGTCGGTAAGCACACGAAACTTGTTCGCCAGCTCGAGATAGATGTCGGCAAATGCGTTGCCGTGGAACGTGCCGCGCACTTCCTCTGACAGGGAGCCGTACGCGTTCTCGCCCATGTGGGTGTAGTAGTCGACGTCGACGACATGATCGCGAAGGCTGTCGACGAAGAAGCCCGCGACAAACAGCGCGACATCGCCGATTCGCTTCAGGGTCTGGTTACGGTGTTCGGGGGAGGGTGCATCGGCCGCGTCGGCAAGCATGAGCGCGAGCGGGCGGATGCCGTAGGTGTCGCCGTCGTCTTCGTAGAGGTGCTCGGAGCGAGAGAACAGCGTCATCATGTTGACGACGTAGTGCGTGGCGTGCGGGTCAATAGAGACCCCTTGACCGGCAATTGCCTCGTCAATCGATGTGCGGAAATAGTCCTGAAGATTATGAACCGGCATGACCCGGCCATAACCTGACCGTTCATCCATACAGAACCTCCTTACCGAACATGCTTACATAATGATCAAGGCGATTGCGTGATGCAAATCACTGAATCGCGCTCAAGTGCTTGTTAGCAAAGGGACTATGTTGCTGCCAACGCGTCATGCTGGTGCAGCTTGAGGCGGTGGATGAGTGAGTCGATCCACGCAATCTCCGGTTTGGACTGGAGGAAACAGGTGATCGACGGCCGCACCATAATGGCGCGTGCGAAGGGCCTCGGCGCGATCGCCGGGCTGATACAGGTATTGCCAGTCTTAAGACGACGGCGAATGACCACGGCGCGAAGGTGTCAGACCACAGGCCTGACACCCTCACTGCGCGCATTCAGGCCGCGCGAAGTCCGCAATCTGCGAGCTGCGCGCACGCGTCGCGCAGCGCGGTACGCAGGCCTTCTTCGATCACCGGGTGATAGAAGGGCATCGCAAGCATCTCGTTGATCGAGAGCTCCTGCTGATGTGCCCAGGCGAGCAGGTGACCAATGTGCTCGGCGCTGGGTCCGATCATCTCGGCACCGAGGAAACGGCCCGTCAGCGCATCGGCGTACACGTTCAGGAGACCCTTGTTCTTGAGCATAACGCGGCTTCGGCCCTGGTCCTCGAAGGACACGCGGCCGCTTACCGTGTTGCGATGCTCGAGCTCCCGGTAGGTTGCGCCAACCATCGCGATTTGCGGATCCGAGAAGACGACGCCGAGCGGCGAACGGCGGAAGCCCTCTTCGATGGCGGGAAAACGCCCGGCATTGCGGCCAGCGATTCGACCTTCGTCGGAGGCTTCGTGCAAGAGCGGTTTCGAGTTCGTCGCATCGCCGGCGAGGAAGACATGGCTTTCGCCAATCTGCATCGTCTTCTCGTTGACGACGGGCACGCCGCGCTCGTCGAGCGGCAGAGACGTATTCTCGAGGCCAAGCCCGTAGACGTTCGGCCGACGGCCGGTTGCGGCGACGAGGTAGTCGACCGTAATCACGCAGTCGAGGCCGGCATCGTCGACGAAACGAACCTCGACGCCGTCGTCGACGCGCTTGATCGACGTGACGTCGGCATCGGCATCGAGGAAGAATTCGTCAGCGAACGTCTTCTCGGCGTAGGCCCGGACCTCGGGGTCCGTCAGCGGACCCACGATGCTGCCGATTCCGAACATGTGGACATTGACGCCAAGGCGTGACAGCGCCTGGCCCAGTTCAAGGCCAATGACGCCCGGGCCGAACACGGCGACGCGCTCGGGCAGGTCTCTCCAGTCGAAGACGTCGTCGTTGACGACGAGGCGGTCGCCTGCGGCCTCAAAGTGCTTCGGCCATGAAGGCGACGAGCCCGTTGCAATTACGATCCGCCCGGCGATGACCCGGGTGTGGCCGCCAACGTCCAGCGTGTTGTCATCGACGAACACGGCGTTGCCGACGAGCTTGTGCTCGGCCGGAATATTGTCGACCGACTCGACGACAAATCCAACGAAACGGTCGCGCTCGCGCCGGACACGATCCATGACGGCAACGCCGTCCACGATAACGGCGCCCGTATTCACGCCGAATTCCGGGGCGAGTTCGCTGGCGTGAGCGGCTTCGGCGGCAGCGATCAGGAGCTTGCTCGGCATACAGCCGACGCGCGCACAGGTCGTGCCGTACGCTCCGCCTTCAATCATGACGACACTGCCGGTCGATTCCAGCGCGCCGCGATAAGCGGCGAGGCCAGCCGAGCCGGCGCCAATTACGGCTACGTCAACGTGTCTCGTTTGCATGTCCTTGTCCTCGGTCTGTGGATCGTCTTGGCTCTAATAGACCCGTAGACTACGGCGCTTATTTCAATAATAGAAATCGAATAATTCGCGCGTTGTGTTTCATAAAATGGATCGAAAGCCGGAGCGGCTCAATCGAATGGCGGAGCTCGCGTACAATGAACCCCGTGACAGGACGGAGACCAGGGGCTTGAGCAGCAATATCTGCCGGGGCATTGACCGCATTCTGATCGGACGGCCGGCTACGGACGGTGCCGGCGTCAACATGACACGGATCATCGCGACGCCCGAGCTCGATCATTTCGATCCCTTTCTGCTGCTCGACGAGTTTCGCTCGGACGACCCGTCGGACTACCTGGCAGGATTCCCTGACCACCCGCATCGCGGCTTCGAAACCGTGACCTACATGCTCGCGGGCCACATGGCGCATGCCGATAACCGGGGCAACTCGGGCGACCTCGGGCCGGGCAGCGTGCAGTGGATGACGGCAGGGCGAGGCATCGTGCATTCGGAAATGCCGCGCCAGGAAGATGGACTCATGTGGGGCTTCCAGCTCTGGGTGAACCTGCCGGCATCCGACAAGATGACGGAGCCGCGCTACCAGGACATCCCGGCGGCCAACGTGCCGGAGGTTATGGCGGCCGAAGGCGTCAGTGCGAAAGTCATTGCCGGCACGCTGGCGGGCGCTACGGGACCCGTTTCGGGCGTGGCGACCGAGCCCATGTATTTCGATCTGAGCTTTACAGGCCGTGCCGAAGTCCACCTGCCCACAACAGAAAGCCATAACGTCTTCGTCTACGTTTTCGACGGGAGCGTTCATGTGCTGGGCGATCGCGGCGGCGTCATCAATCGAACCGAGATCGCTTTGCTCGGCGAGGGTCCGGTGATTCGACTGCGTTCGGACACCGATGCCCGCTGCCTCGTCGTCGGCGGGAGACCGCTCAATGAGCCCGTCGTGCGCTACGGCCCCTTCGTCATGAACACGGCAGAGGAGATCCAGGCCGCCGTCGCCGATTTCCAGGCTGGAAAGTTCTAACCGACCTCAAAAAGGTGTCAGGTGTCAGACACCTTTGTTGAAACAAACTGATTCATCGTGAACTGGCGTGCCTCGCCTGCATGGCCTACAGTTCAGCACCCCAACGCTTCAGGAACGCCCCCATGCGCATCGACGCGATTTCGATTGGCGATAATCCCCCAGACGACATCAACGTCATTGTCGAGGTCTCGGCTGGCGGTCAGCCGATCAAGTACGAAATGGACAAGGATGCCGGCGCGCTCGTTGTTGATCGGTTTCTCTACACGCCGATGTCCTACCCGGGCAACTACGGTTTCGTACCGCATACGCTCTCGGACGACGGCGACCCGATCGACGTCCTCGTCTGCAACACGCGCGAACTCGTGCCGGGCTGCCTGATCAACGTTCGCCCGGTCGGCGTACTCATCATGGAGGACAACGCCGGGCAGGACGAGAAAATCATTGCCGTACCGTCAACGCACGTGTCGCGTCGTTACGAGAACATCAAGGAGTATTCGGACCTGCCCGAGATTACGCTGCAGCAGGTCGAGCATTTCTTCGAGCACTACAAGGATCTCGAACCCGGCAAGTGGGTCAAGATCGGCGGATGGCACGGCGTGGATATGGCCAAGCGGCTGATCGTCGAGGCGATCGAGCGCGCCGGCGCGACAGATTAAGCGCCCAATCCTGCCTGTCCTGCTGCAGCGACCGCGAGCAGAACAATAATTACGAGCATTGCGAAAGGTCGCCTAGAGCGCATCGAAAAAAGCTTCCATCTGTTGGCGCTGCTCGGGCGTCGGCATGCGCCCCTTCGCAGCCATAATGTTGTCTTCGACGTGGCGCACCTTCGTCATGCCCGGGATAGCCACGGTGGCAGCCGGGTGCGACAGGGCGTATTTGAGCAGGAATTGTGCCCAGCTCGTGCAATCGAAGTCGGCTGACCATTCGGGCAGCGGCAGTTCCCGTAGCCGGCTGAACAGCCGGCCCGCGCCGAACGTTCGGTTGAGCATGACCGCTATTCCCAGTTCCTCGGCGAGCGGCAGCACGCGCTCTTCGACTTCACGCTGCTCCAGCGAGTAGTTGATCTGGATGAAGTCGAGATCCGGGTGCTTCTGCATCGCGGCTTCCATCTCTTCGAGCTGGCTCGCGCGAAAACCCGTAATGCCGGTGTAGCGCGTCATGCCGTCTTTCTTCGCCCGCTGGATCAGCGGCACGTTCTTCTTCCAGTTACGCAGATTGTGTACCTGCATCAGGTCGAACTGTTCGATCCGAAGCCGCTGAAGTGAAGCCTTCATCTGCGTACCCGACTCGACCGTGCTCTCGCGATCGATCTTCGTCGCGATAAACAGGTCTTTTCGAATACCCAGGTCCGCAATGATGTCGCCGAGGACGGACTCGGACGTGCGATAACTCGGCGCCGTGTCGATGCAGGTGCCGCCGAGTTCATGGAAGCGTTGCAGTGAGGCGATCAGCGGCGCGCGCTCTGCCTCGGTCATGCCGACGCCGTAACGGTTCGTGCCGAGGCCGACGATCGGGATCTTCTCGCCAGTGGACGGTATCGACCGCTTGATGAGCTCATGGCCGTCCGCCAGGGCGGGCACGCCGCCGAGCGCGGCCAGGGTGCCGGCCCCCAGGCCAGCCTGTGTAAATTCCCGACGGGTAATCTTTCTCATCTTTGGTCCTCCAGCGTTCGGAGACGGGAAGTAGATTCGACCGAGTCTAAATGGTTCCCTCAGGCCTGCATATCCTCGAGCTCGATACCACTTGTTTCGTGAACGAGTTTGACCACAAATAGTATCGAAAACGCCGCGCAGACCGTATAGAACCCGTAGGCGCCCGCGAGGCCAATGTAGGTCAGCATAACGGGAAACGTCATTGTAATGGCGAAATTCGAACCCCACTGCGCGAGGCCACAGACCGCAAGGCCGGTGCCCCGGATCTGGTTGGGGAACATCTCCCCGAGCATGACCCACATTACAGGGCCCCACGAGAAGTTGAAGAACATGACGTAGGCGTTGGCGGCAATCAGCGCGAGCGGGCCCCATCCGCCCGTCAGATCGAGGCCGCCGTCGGCAGCCGTTTCGGCGTTGGCGAAAGCGAACGTAACCAGCGCGAGCGTAATCGCCATGCCGATCGAGCCAATGAGAAGGATAGGCTTGCGACCCAGCTTGTCGACGAGCAGGAGCGTGACCGTCACGGCCGCAATGCTCAGGGCACCCGACAGCACGTTGATCTGCAGCGCGTCGCTCTCGGTGAAGCCGACCGACTGCCAGAGAACCGCGCCGTAGTAGAAGACGACGTTTATTCCGACGAGCTGCTGCAGCGTCGCGAGACCGAGTCCAACCCAGACGAGCAGTCGCAGTCGACCCGTTGCCGGGTCGATCAGGTCGCGAAAGCGTGGCCGATGACGATCGCTCGCGAGGGACTGTGCGATCTCCTCGACCTTGATGAGCGCCGTCGCGCGGTTGCTCAAACGCTCGAGGACGATAACCGCCTGTTCCCGTCGCTGGCTCAGGACGAGGAAGCGCGGGCTCTCGGGGATGATGAGTAACGCCAGCAGGAAAATCGTCGCCGGGATGATCTCGATCCAGAACATCCAGCGCCAGGCCTCGAAGCCCCACCAGAACGGGGACATTGAGGACGTCGCCGCGGACGCGATCATGTAATTCGAGAGAAACGCGAAGAACAGGCCGGAGATGATCGCGATCTGCTGGATCGTTGCGAGCGCTCCTCTGTAACGCGCCGGCGCAACCTCGCTAATGTAGGCCGGCGCCAGCACGCTCGCGGCGCCGACCGCAAGACCGCCGAGCACGCGGTAGAACACGAATTCGGCCGAGCCCGACGCAACGCCCGAACCCCAGGCGCTGACGATGAAAAACACGGCCGCAATGCGCATGATGAAGCGCCGTCCGAAACGGTCCGCGAGCCTTCCTGCGAAGAACGCGCCGGCGGCACAGCCCAAGAGCATCGACGCGACGTTGAAGCCCGTGCCGACGCTGTCGGAATCGAACGCCGTTTGCAGGCCCTCCACGGTGCCGTTGATGACGCCCGAGTCGAAGCCGAACAGGAACCCGCCGATCGTGGCGATGCAGCTAATCAGGACGATGTAGGCGGTATTGCCGCTTTTGTCGGCAACGAGTGTTTCGTTCAAGCTGTCCCCCCGTATTCTTGTTCTGGCGCTGCAGCGACACGACACGCGCGCGCCATAATAGCGTATCTTCTCGTCTCCCCTTAAACGCCGGATTCAGCAATGCCAAGGAGCTTCCTGTTCGTGCCTGCCGACAGCGAGCGAAAGCTCGCGAAGGCCACCGGCATTGCCGCCGGAGCGCTGATCCTCGATCTCGAGGACGCGGTCGATCCCGGGCAAAGACCCCGCGCCCGTGAGCTCGCGCGCGAGTTCATTGCCGGGCGCGACGACGCGTGGGTCCGGATCAACCCGATGGACAGCGCCGATGCCGCGAAGGACCTTGCAGGCGTCATGCCCGGTGCGCCGGCCGGCATCATGCTGCCGAAACCGCCGAGCGCCGAAGCGGCCGTCAGGCTCGCGGCCGTGCTCGACCAGCTCGAAGACAAGCACGGTATCGAGCACGGTTCCACGAAGATCCTGCCCCTGTGCACCGAGCATCCGCGGGCGCTCTTTACGCTCGACAGCTATGTGGGCTCGACGACGCGGCTAGCTGGATTGTCCTGGGGCGCCGAGGACCTCTCGGCGGCGATCGGGGCGCTCACGAACCGCGACGAATCGGGTGCGTGGCTGCCGACCTTCGAGATGGCGCGCTCACTCTGTCTTGTCGCCGCGGCGGCCGCCAACGTCCCGGCCTTCGATACGGTTTTCACGGATTTCCGCGACGCGGAGGGCCTCGCACACTACGCAGGTGAGGCGCGCCGAGACGGCTTCGCCGGCATGCTGGCGATTCACCCGGCGCAGGTCGACATCATCAACGAAGCGTTCCTGCCGAGCCGCGCCGAAATTGAGCGCGCGAAGCGTATCGTCAGGATGTTCAAGGAGAATCCCGAGGCCGGAACGCTCGGCCTCGACGGGCAAATGATCGACCGACCACACCTCGCGCAGGCCGAGCGTCTGCTGGCCGAGGTGGGGGAGGACGTGGTCGACGACTGAAAAAACAACACGAGAGGGGGCAGCCAAGTGGAAGTTCAAAAGCATCCTGTGAGTGACGAGGTCCGCGAGCGGGCGCTGATCGATGCGGACGGCTACCGGGAAATGTACGCCCGGTCCATCGACGACAATGAAGGCTTCTGGGCCGAACAAGCCGCGCGCGTCGACTGGATCAAGCCGTTCACGAAGGTCAAGGATGTCTCCTTTGCGAAGGACGACATGCACGTTCGATGGTTCGAGGACGGCACGCTAAATGCCTGCTACAACTGCGTGGACCGGCACCTGCCTGAAAAAGCCGACGACGTCGCGATCATCTGGGAAGGCGACGAGCCCGATCGGGACCTGAAGATCACCTACGGCGAGCTGCATGCGCGCGTGTCGACCTTCGCGAACGCACTGAAGGCGCTCGGCGCGAAGAAGGGCGACCGCATCACGATCTATATGCCGATGATTCCGGAGGCCGCCTTCGCAATGCTCGCTTGCGCGCGTATTGGCGCAATCCACTCGGTGGTCTTCGGCGGGTTCTCGCCAGACGCGCTGGCGGGCCGTATCCACGACTGCGAATCGAACATCGTCATCACGGCCGACGAAGGCGTTCGCGGCGGCAAGAAAGTCGCACTCAAGGCGAACGTCGACGCCGCCGCCGGGCGCGACGAAGTCACGACGCTCGAAAAAGTGCTTGTCGTCAGGAACACGGGCGCCGATATCCACTGGCAGGAAGGCCGGGATCACTGGTTGCACGAACTGGAGGAGACGGTCGACGCCGAGTGCCCCTGCGAGGAAATGGGCGCCGAGGATCCGCTGTTTATCCTGTACACGTCGGGTTCGACGGGCAAACCGAAAGGCGTGCTGCATACAACCGGCGGCTACCTCGTGTACGCCTCAATGACGCACGAGTACGTGTTCGACTATCACCCCGGCGACATTTACTGGTGCACGGCGGACGTCGGCTGGGTAACGGGCCACAGCTACATCGTCTACGGCCCGCTCGCCAACGGCGCGATCACGCTCATGTTCGAGGGCGTGCCGAACTACCCGACGTCGTCCCGATTCTGGGAAGTGTGCGACAAGCACGACGTCAACATTTGCTATACGGCACCCACGGCGATTCGGGCACTGATGCGCGAGGGCGACGAGCCCGTCAAGCGCACGTCGCGCAAGAGCTTAAGGCTGCTGGGCTCGGTCGGGGAGCCCATCAATCCCGAAGCCTGGGAGTGGTACTACAACGTCGTCGGGGAAGGCCGCTGCCCGATCGTCGACACGTGGTGGCAGACGGAGACGGGCGGCATATTGATTACACCGCTGCCCGGGGCGATCGACCTGAAACCCGGTTCGGCGACGATGCCGTTTTTCGGTATTCGCCCGGAGATCGTCGATGGCGACGGCAACGTGCTCGAGGGGGAAGCGCAGGGCAACCTGATCATCTCGGGAAGCTGGCCCGGCCAGATGCGTACGATCTATGGCGATCATCAGCGCTGTATCGATACGTACTTTTCGACCTTCGACAATGTCTATACGACGGGCGACGGCGCGATGCGTGACGCCGATGGCTACTACTGGATTACGGGTCGCGTCGACGATGTGCTCAACGTTTCCGGCCATCGTATGGGCACGGCCGAAGTCGAAAGCGCGCTCGTCGCGCATCCGGGCGTTGCCGAGGCGGCGGTCGTCGGTTACCCGCACGACATCAAGGGACAGGGCATCTACGCCTACGTCACGCTGATGGAGGGCAGGGAGCCCAGCGATGAGCTCTATGCCGAGCTGCAAGCCTGGGTTCGAAAGGAGATTGGCCCGATCGCCAAGCCCGACCTGATCCAGTGGGCGCCCGGCCTGCCAAAAACGCGCTCGGGCAAAATCATGCGGCGAATCTTGAGAAAGGTCGCTGCGAACGAGTACGGCGAGCTCGGCGATACGTCGACGCTGGCCGACCCGGGTGTCGTCGACGACCTGATTGAAAACCGGATGAATCGCGGCTAGCCGTCAGCCAGCTTCGCGGTCGGTATCGGCTTCGAGGGCCCTCTGGATCTCGGCCTCGACGTCCTGTTCGAAGTCAGCCTCGGCCATTTGTCGAGGCGTCCTGGAGATAGCCGTGCCGGCCGTGTCGGCATGCACACCGCGCTTCGATTCGGCGATGTTGCGTTCGTACGCGCTGACGAACTCTTCGACGAGAATCTGCGGGAAGCGCGCGCCGCTGCGTTCGACGAGCACGGGATAGAGCTCGGTGTAGAGCTGCCAGTATTTTCGCTGGGCTCCGAGCAACGGCTTTTTGTTCTGGTCGAAACGCTCCGACAGCTCGTCCGGATCGAAGCGATCAGCGAACTCGTTGAATGCCGACGCCATCGCATCGACAAAGGCGTTCTGGTGGAACAACAGGTCGCGGCAGACCTCGCGAACGGCATCTCGCGGCCCAAGGTATTCGCCTGAGCGGCCGACGAGCAGTTGCTTGATCGAGTCGTTGGTGTTCTCCGACAGCTTGAGCGGATTGTTCTGCCGGGGCAGTACCGTCGTCTGCTCGAGGCTGAAGTCACTCTTGTAGTTCGCGCGGCTTGCGATCAGCTGGTCGGTGCCGGCAACAAACTCTCGCAGCACCTGTCCCGCGTTCTGCATGACTTCGGCGATGTCGGTTGCCGGGTGCAGATCGGCACGCGTCAGGCCAAGGCCATCAAGAAAGCAGTCGAACAGGTCGTCGGCCTTGACCGAGATTGCAGCCGGCTTGGGCTTGACTTCATCCTTCAGCGGTTCCGGGTCGGGCTCCGAATCGAGCGGCGAGTTGATCGTGACGCGGCCCTCGCCGAACAGCGCCGACTGGAATTCGTCATCGCCCGTCAACTCGTCCTCGTCGAGCAACGCAATGCCCGTCTTGAGCTGATCCTCGTCCACGAGCTGTTCGATGTTGTCCGGGACGACCGTGCGTGGGGCTTCTTCGGGCAGCTCGAGGTCTTCGCCCTCATCGATCTTTACGGTGAACTCGAAGTCGCCCATCCGTAGACGGTCGCCATTGAACAGACGGCGGGGGTTGCCGCGGCCCAGCGGCTCGTAGTCGTCGTTGACGTAGACCCCGTTCGAGCTCGTGTCGGCGAGGAAGTAGGCACCGCCCTTGACGTCGATCGTCGCGTGCCGCCCCGAGATGTACTTGTCGGGATCCGGGAGGATCCAGTCGTTTTCGAACGCGCGGCCGATCGTGCCGCCTTTGTTGCGAAAGACGCGCACGGCGTCATCGCCGACGATCTCGCGATGCTCGCTTACGATTTCCAGGGTCAGGGCCATTCACGCGTCCATTTCCGGCGCTATCGGAGAATTCTCCCAAGGAATCAATTACCCACGCTGCCAAGCAGTTCACATAATCGTTTGCTTCGGCTGGCGTGCCCGCCAGAGGATTGGAACAGGGCAAATCGGCTACACTACGCGGCGATCCCTATCTGCACGCGGTTTCTGTTCCCAAATGCCCAAAGAGCAATTGTTCAAAGTCGTTTTCATGAATCAGGGCCAGGTCTATGAGATCTATGCCCGGCAGGTCGATCAGGGCGCCATGTTCGGTTTCATTGCCGTCGAGGAACTCGTGTTCGGTGAGCGGACGACTGTCGTCGTCGATCCGTCCGAGGAGAAGATCAAGTCGGAGTTCGCGAACGTCAAACGGACGTATCTGCCGATGCACTCGATCATTCGCATCGATGAGGTCGACAAGGAAGGCAAGAGCAAGATCTCGAAGCTCGAGGGCAACGTCGCACAGTTCCCGATGCCGATCTACACGCCGGGCGACAGCAACAGCTAGCGGGTTCCGCGCGATTCCTTCAGCAGGGGTGGTCTTGTATGATTCGGCGCTTGGGTTCCGGCGCCGACGCCGAACCGCCGTCGAACATCCCAGGGCCTCCCATTGTCCAGACCCGCCAGTGAACCCCCACACCGTGAACGCCCCGTGAGCGCGCGCGAACTGCAGCCGGTCGCCGATCTTCTCGAACTTCCGGGGCAGTCTGCGCTCTCGGATAGATCGGAAGA
>JAAUXX010009311.1_pt1 | contig 13775 bp, 12 predicted proteins | sample 7278111 | NCBI WGS metagenome assembly JAAUXX01 (sample SAMN14350116, study PRJNA611818) | marine sediment metagenome | isolation source: surface marine sediment (1.8m) | place: French Polynesia: Moorea | collected 2018-08
AGTGCTTGGAAAGGGAACCACCCTTCCCTGCGCGCTGCGCCTCGCTGAGGAGCACCAGGCAAACGCTGAACCCGGCAATATTATGTTGAAGGAGTACTAGTGTGCTGTCCCCCAAACAACGTTACCCAATTGCGGGTCTTTTGCGTCCCTGGCGTCGTTGCTCGTCCTTGTGTGGGGCCTACCACACGGCGCCCTCGCGCCTAGCCAGGAACGAAAAATCCCGTGCACTTGCGCAACGTTGTTTGGGGGACAGCACACTAGCCGCTGTTCGACAAAACCCCGATATGTCTCCCGTTTTGTCGCTTGCATCATGGTTTTGGATGCCAATCGATGATCTAATATTGAATCTTGTCGCAATTTTATACAGTTCAACTGAACGAAGGTAGGGCGAGATAATATTGTCGTGGTCACCAAGACAGGACCTCGGTTCATAAAGTCTGCGGTCAAGCGTCACGCTTGGCATCCATATATAAATAGCAAAGGTGTACTCATTATGGATAAGCACAGTGCTTTGAGTCCTTCAATTCCCCTGGGAAGTTCCCTGTGGGACTTCGCCGTCCAAGTCTACGCGACCCCCGAGGTTGAGCAGCAGACCCTTCAGCTGCAAGACGAGTTCAATGCGAACATCAACATCATTTTGTGGTGTTGCTGGCTGGAAAACGAAGATATCTCTCTGTCGGCCCGGCTTCTAGATGAAGTGTTGGTTACCATCGGTTCTTTGAGTTCACAGACCTTGGTGAAGCTTCGCGAGGTTCGTCGCGTACTGATGGAATCGGGCAATTTTACCAAAGTTCAAGCGCAGTCGGTTAAGAAGCACTTGCTCAACGCCGAACTGGTCATTGAAAAGGTGCTGCTGCATAGACTGCAGGATCTGACTTGTCGATTTGTTGAGTCCAAAGATTATAAAAACACGCTATCGGCCAGCGATAAAAAATTGGACCTGCGGTACTATTTAGCGTTTATCGGTGTTTCGGATGCGCATAAAAATGCGGCCTTGTTGCTGAACGCCTGCCGCCGCCACACCCTGGAGGTTGCCGGTTGAGCGCGGATTGCTGGTAGTTTGGATTTGGATAGTTTGGATAGTTTGGATAGTTTGGATAGTTTGGATAGTTTGGATAGAGAAAGGCCCGCCAAAACGCGGGCCTTTTTGTTGCCAAGTGCTACACGCTGTCAAAAAGGCTGCCGCCACTGGGAGGTGTTTGTTCTTTTTTTTCTGCTGTGGCGGTGTTCGCGGGTTTTATCGCCTCGGGTGTAGGCTTTTCAGTAACCGCGGGCGCCGGTGCCTCGGGTTTTGCAATGGGAAGGTCGGGCGTTGTCGGGCTCGGTGTTGTGATCGCCGGCGACGGCTTTTCCTCTCGCTTGGGCTCGCTCGCTTGCGGTGCAGCAACTTTCGGTGCTTCTTCTGTTTTGACGGCTGGTTTTTTGGGTTCTGGCTTTTTAGTTGCCTTTGCCCTTGCTGGCATAGTGGATTTGGCGGCGGTGCTCTTTAGTCTTGACGCCTTTTTGGCCGCCGGCTTCTTGGCGGCCTTTTGGGGAGGGGGGCTTGTCTGGGTCGGCGCCTTTTGACTTGCTGACTTGGCGGCGACTTTCGTGGTTTTTTTCGGTGCGGCGGCTGTCTTCGTCGGCTTCTTGGCGACTTTTTTCGTACTGGCCGCCTTTTTCGCGTTGCTCTTAGTGCTTGCCGCCTTTCTTCCTGCGGTTGCCTTGCGCTTGGCGGGCGCTTTTTTGGCCGCAACCTTACTTGCGATTGCCGCCAGGTCCTTGGCGGTCTTCACGGAGGCCTTTATTGTGTCAAGTTCCGCCTTTGCCGCCTTCACGGCTGCTGTAAGTTCAGTGGTGGCGTTTTTTTGCGCCGCAGCGGCCGCACGGGCTTTTTGGACGCGGACCTTGGCCGCTGCTGACTGGGAATTTTTGGCTGCGGTAGATGCGGCTTTGACTTTGGCGTTAAGTGTGGACAGTTTCTGTTTCGCTTTCTCAACCAGAGAGTAGGCGCTTGCCACTGATTTTTCAGCGCTTGCCAGCTTTTTTGTGCGAGCCGATTGCAATTGTGATTCCAGCTTAGCGATCTGCTTCTCTAAGCCCTCAACCGTGACTGTTGCTTTCTTCTTTGCGGCCATGTCAAAACCCTGTGTGAGTTAGTCGATATTGAGTTGAGCGGGAAGAACGAAAATATTAGCCCCTTTTGGCGGGAAAAGGTATATTTCACCGCACCCAATTATAGCCACATAACAATAATAAAAAAATACATCAGCACTCGGGTCGGAGATAAAAGGCGATTTGCGAGCGGTTTGCTTTCAAATTATGGGAGGCACGGCGCGTTTTTGCTGTATTGCCAATTGCCCCTTCGTTATACTGCGGGCTCTCATTATTCAGCCGGTAGGTGTTCTCATGACAAAAAACATAATAAAGGTAGTCGCCATAGTGGTCGCTGGTGTCGGGGTCGCTGGTGTCGGGTGCGGGCGGGAGGCTGCCGAGCAACCATTACCCGAATTAGCCCTGGACAGCGTCGAAAAGAAAGTCAGTTATGTGGTTGGCTATGACACCGCCAGACGTATGCGGGCTGAAGGATTTGCGCTCGACGCAGAGGTGATCGCCGCGGCGGTGGAAGACTTAAACAGTGGTCGCGATGCTAAAATGACCGATGAAGAAATGCAGGCGGCAATGACGGCGTTTCAAACTCAGATTCAGGAAAAGCGTCAGGCTCAATTCAATCTTGAGGCCGAGCAAAACCTGAAACGGGGGCAAGAGTTTCTCGTTGTAAATGGCGAGCGTGAGGGGGTGGTCACCACCGAAAGCGGTTTGCAGTACGAAATTCTCACGGCCGGAACCGGTAACATGCCTTCGACAACAGACGAAGTTTCGGTCAATTACCAAGGCAGCCTGATCACGGGAGAGGTTTTTGACAGCGGAGAGGGGGTGACTTTTCGGGTCGATCAACTGATACCCGCTTGGGTCGAGGCGCTGCCGCGGATGAAGGTCGGTGCCAAATGGAAGCTATTTGTTCCCGCTGATCTGGCCTATGGTCCGGGCGGCACCGGAAACATCGGCCCAAATTCAACATTGATATTTGACATGGAGCTGCTCTCCATTGAGGAGCAAAGCGAATAGAATTTGCATCTATACCCGTTGCCTCAGGGCGGCGGGTCAATTTTTCAGTAAGTGTACAAAGCCGTTCGAGGCAATGGCGAGAAAGTTCTGCCTGTCTTTTCCAAAGCTGACATCCACCACCGCGGCGCTGGTTGGTTTCCATGCATCCCTTTTGGGCAGTTTCCAGCGGGCGAGATTGTTCAATGTCGCCACTTCCCAAAGTTCGACCAGTTGATCCGGGCGACCGGTTAGCAATAAGGCGTTGTCATCACTGAATTTCGCGCAGGTGAAGGTTATGCCGCGTTTTATTCGTTCTTTGCGCAGCGGCACTTCGCCGATCACGTCGCCACTATTGGTTTGCCAAATCAGTGCTCGGTCGTATTTGCTCACCGATAACGCCAGGGTGCCGTCGGAGGATAGCTTTACCAGTTGCACATCGTCCTCGTGTTTGAGGCTGGTAAGTTTTTTGCCTGAAGTGACATCCCACAAGCTCGCGCTGTAGTCTTCTGAACCGGTAAGCGCCAACTTGCCGTTGCCGCTGAGATCGACGCTGCGGACTCGGCCGTTGTGGTTAAATGTGCGCAAAATTCCCCCGCGACGAATATTGAAGATCACCGCGCTGTGATCGCTAAGCCCGAGTATTGCCATACTGGCGTTCGGACCCAACTCGGCGTCCAGAATTTCCCCGGGGGCGCTCCAGAAGCGCTCACCTCGCCCGCTTTGCGTGTCCCAGAGAACGAGATGAAATGGGTTCGCGGTCAGAGCCCACTTGCCCTGGCCGGATATGTCGGCAGAGACAATGGTCGTAACTTTGTTTTCCTGGTGATTCCAGTTGAATATTCGTTGGCGATTCTCTATGTCCCAAAAACTGCCGCCGTGGTTTATCGAACCTATGACCAGATATCTGCCGTCGTCGCTCAGGGAGGCGCCATGCACGCCGCGTACGGCGACTTCAAGCGATGCGCTGGGGCGTGCCGAATTGCCGCAACCGCATAGCAACGCTGGCCATAATACGGCAGAAAGTGCAAAATATGCGGCTTTGCTCATCGTGTTGCCTGAGTTCTAACTCAGCACACTAAAAAGCCACCTTGTCTTTGTGGGCCACGTGTAACACTTCGATCATGCGGTCTTCCGCCTCGAAGCGGTGGGCGAGCACTTCCCCCAGGGCGGACAGATCTTCGTGGATGGTGCCGAGATCATCGATTTCCTGGTATTTGTCATTGAAGTCGAGGATGCTCTCGGTGGTAGAATCGACGATCGTGAACGACGCGGCGGCAGATTTTAAGCCCTCTTTATCTCCGAAGGCCTGCCCCTCTTTGACCAGTTGGTCATACACCTCAAAGTGCCCCGCGGATATGTAGTCCACGATGATCTGGCAAAGGCGCTGCACCGCTGGGCCGGCGGAGTTGTGCTCGGCTTCTTCGACAATTTCCGAGAGGGTACAATACTGTATGAGTAGCTCTTTTCTTTCGTGCAGCCATTTATCGATGATTTCGCTGACACCCCCCCATCTTTCTTGCGCTGATTTGCAGTTTTCTAACATGTGTGTATCGCTCTATACGATGGTAAGCTGATAAATGTGTGATTTGTTGGGTAGCGGCCGCGCGCGAGAACCCCTTCTGCCAAGATAGGATATCTGGCCGCTCAGGGCAAGGGCTGTTGTCTATTTCTTCTGGAAAAGCCGCTGGGCTAATAACCTTAATCGCGGCCACGGTCGTAAATTCAGCGCAATCATTCATATCGGAGATGGTCTATGCTTTTTGTGTGTTGCGGGAATCGAGACTACGAGCGAGTATTATGAGAAAAGAGGCGCCATCAATGTTGTTTTCATGCGCCGCACTCATGGCCGCTATCGGCTTCTTTTCAGCGCTTGCGTACGCGCAGGACGAGGAGGTTGGCGGTGAGGCGGAAGCGTCGGCACAGGCCATATATCTCCCCCTTAAACCTGCCTTTGTGGTTAACTACGGTGGCGCCGGGCGTCTGCGTTATTTAAAAACCGATGTTTCCGTGCGCGTCGCCAGCATTGATGCGGCTAACGCGATCCGCTTTCACATGCCTTTCGTACGCAACAATCTACTGATGTTGTTTGCATCGCAGACTAACGAGACAGTGGGCTCGCAGGAAGGCAAGGAAAAGATTCGCAGCGACGCTTTGGAAGAGATTCGTGATATCGTGGAAAGGGAAGATAAATTGCAGCGTGAAGATATTGTCGAAGTGTTTTTCAACAACTTTATCGTGCAGAAATAGGGTGGTGTTATCCGACCCTAGCAGGCTGCCATTAACCTTGCATACATTTATGCCGGGTTAATGGCGGAGCATGGGTGCTCCGTCACGGCTCATTAGAGCCGTGCGAGTTAATAGTCGGAACAGCATTTGTATTGTTGGTAATAGCTGTTAATAAACTCATCAAATGACTGCCCGGTCGTCTGTTCGATGGCCTCTTGTTCGGCCAGAGACTCTTCTGCCATTTGCGCCATGCGGTGCTTTGTTCGTTCCTCTAGAGCATTCTCACGCTGCTGTTTATCGTATTGCCGCGCTAGCGCCAGGGTGTAGTCGGCGTAACTCTTCACTCCCTTGCGCAGCGCGTCGATTATTTTCGCGGACGGCGTGGTCGCGCTGTCGATAAGTTTTTGTCTCTGCGTTTCAAGAGATGTCTGGTGTGCTTCGCTGTGCTGGCTGTAATCAAGTAATTCGGCCAGAGGGCGCATACTTTCAACGAGCATCAATCCCCAGTCTTTCAGAGGTAACTCGCCACTTCCTTCATATGCCAGTGTCAAGTCGGGCCGGCGGCCGCCGGTGACAACTTTTTTTTGGTTGCCCAAGATTCCCGCCGCTTCATCCGGGCTGGTTTGCGGGCTGGCCTGCAGTGCGCAGTAGAGCAGAAAGGTGTCGAGAAAATATACCTGTTCCGCAGTGATGCCAAGCGGGTCAAAGGGATTGACATCCAGACAGCGCACTTCGACATACTCGACACCGCGATTTTGCAGGGCCGCGAGCGCTGTTTCACCCGGATGAGCAGTGCGTTTTGGTCGAATCGCGCTATAGAACTCGTTTTCAATCTGCAAGATGCTTGCGTTGAGTTGCAGATAATCGCCATTATTATTTTTTAATCCGATGTCTTCATAGGCAGGGTGGGTGTGTGTAATCGCATTGCAAAGTGAATTTATGTAGCTGCCCTTTTGATTGTAACAGATGTAAAGAGACTCCTGGACGCTGCTCTGGTAGCCCAGATCACCCATGCGTAGGGAGGTGGCTTGCGGTAGAAACAATGTGGTGTCATCGGGCATCGCTTGCAGGTGGTGAGCCTTGTTATCGACAAAGCTTTTGCAAAGGGCTGGAGAGGCGCCGAAGAGATAAATTAGCAGCCAATAATGGCGGCGAAAATTTCGAATTAATTTGAAATAACCCCGGTCTTTGTAGTCCTGCAGGTCTTCGAGGCTGTTATCCTGCCGACTCATGAATGCCCAAAAGGCGTTGGGTAGCGAAAAGTTGTAGTGAATGCCCGCTACCGTTTGCATGGCTCTACCGTAACGATGGCCCAGCCCGATCCGATAAACTGTTTTCATTAATCCGTTGTTGGAGTTGCCATAACGCGCAACAGGTATTTGATCGTCTTCACCGAGCGCGCAGGGCATGCTGGCCGGCCACAGCATTTCGTCTTGCAAGTGCGCGATGACAAACTTCTGAATGGCGTCCAGATGAATAAACAGGTCCTCGACCTGATGTGTGGGCGGAGTAATAAACTCCAGCAGCGCTTCGCTGAAATCGGTGGTGATTTGCGGATGTGTCAGTGCCGAACCCAGCTCCGGAGGGTGAGGCTGTTGTGACAGTACACCCTCTCGATTGATGCGTAGCGCCTCCCTTTCCACTCCGCGCAGTATGCCGTTCAACAGGCCGGCATTACGCCTGTTAAAAAGAGCTTTTGGCAGAGGCTCGATCTGGAACATTAAGTCAGCGCCCGCAGGAGATCCCCATTGGCTGCCGGGGCAAGACCCTCGCTGGCGCTTTCGCAGGGAGGTGCGTCGCCGGACGCCGCTTCGGCCGCTGGGGGGAGTGCGCTTTCCTGCGGGGCAAATGCCAAGCGACCGTCAGCGCCCAGAGAGGCGGCAAAAATTTCTATGCGCAAAGCAAAATTTTTCACACTGAATTCGACTTTTTGATTAATTGCCTCGTCTTTGTGGGCAGTGCGAAATAATGCTTTGTCGTTCGCCTGGCTCACCCATTCTCCCGTCTTGTCGAGAAAGAGGTTGTGCTGATTTTTTAGTAGATAGACTATGCTCATTGATATGTGCCGGTCCCGATTGTTCCGTTCGAAGCGGATAGAATACAGACCCGTACGAATGACCTCAAGGGTGCCCCTCGTGGATCCTTGCGGAGGTGGTAACCTCGCGTGTTCAATCAAAAATTGGTGAATCAGGCAGCAAAAATTGTGAAACAACTATGGAGTCAGTGGGTAAGGCGTATCAATCCCCATTTACAGTGGTTACACTAGTACTCCTTCAACATGATATTGACGAGTTCAGTGAGTGTGTCAGCGCTTCTGGCAAGGCGCGCCTCTTGGCAGGGGCGAGCTCCCTTGCCAAGAGGCGCAACGCCGTCCAGAAGCGCTGAACCCGTCAATATCATCTTGAAAGACCACTAGTGGCAAATATGCAAAATAATGGGCGCAGCTTTATTAGTTCTCGGAGAGTACCTTGGCGCAGCAGTTGATTCAACACGCGTTCATCGGCTCGATAGGTGAAAAGTGCCAGTCACTGGTGGACTTCGCCCGTCAATTGCCGATCTCGTTTTGGCGCGCCGTCGTGATGCTTATCACAGCGATCTGGTTGGTGCGCAGCGCGGCGTCGCTGTTTTGGCTGCTGTTTCCGCTGCCGCCTGAAGAGTACCCTGCCAAGCTGGCGTTGCCACTCGAGACTCAGACCGGTGGCGCGGTGCGGTCGGTCGGCTTCGACACCCTGGCCACCCTGAACGACGCCTTTGGAACATCGGCGCCGATTCCGCAAACCACACCTGCGCCCGAAAAGGTCGAGGAGGAAGAAACGCTCGACAATTTGGCGACCACGAAACTGCGGCTTAAGCTGCACGGCGTGTTTGCCAGCAATGATCCCCAAAAGGGCAGCGCGATCATTGCCGATGGCACCAGGCAGGTGCTCTATGCCATTAATGACGAGATCGAGGGGAATCGAGGGGTAAAGCTGACGCGCGTACTGGAAAAACGCGTCATTTTGGACAACAAAGGAAAATTGGAATCCCTGTGGTTATTCTCAGAGGAAGACTTTCAGGCCTCCGCCGCGCAAAGCTCAAGACGATCGATTACGTCGCGGCAAAATGGCAATCTCGGGTCGCTGAGGCCGGGCATGGTGCCGCAAAATGCTATTCGCACCACTGCGCGTCCGGATCAAATCCCGAAAAACATCGGTGATGTCGTGCGTTTCAGCGTGCACCGTGAAGGTGGCAAAATGGTGGGTTATCGCATTCGGCCGGGGCGTGATCGGGATCTTTTCAATCAAGTGGGTCTGAAAGCGAACGATATCGTCACCTCGGTTAACGGCATTGAGGTCAATGACCCGAAGCAAATTCGCAGCGTTTACAAGGCGATGAAAACCGCGACCGAAGCGCAGCTCACCGTGCTGCGCGAGGGTGAGACACATTCAATAACGATAAGCTTGGACTCAGATGCCTAGAAACCTGTTTAAGCCGTTGGTGGCTATTTCGTTAGTGGTAATGTCGTTGGTGGCGGCAATTATGTCGTCGGCGCCGACGATCGCGCAGACGAACGCCGCTCAGGAACCCACTTACACGGTACAGTTCAATGACTCGGACTTGCTTGAGGTCATCAAATTTGTCGCTGAAGTGACGGGTAAAACCATGGTGATCGATCCACGCGTGAAGGGTCGGACCAAAATTATGTCGTCCAAGGCGCTGACTGCCGACGAATTGTACGGTCTGTTTCGCTCGGTTCTGGAAGTCAGTGATTTCACCGTGGTCGAGGTGGGCGATATCGTGCGCATTGTTCCTATCAAAGATGCACGCACTTCACCCACCGCGGTCAACAAACCCGAGCGCGGTGACGACAGTGAATTCGTTACCCAGGTGATCCAGCTCAAGAACATCGCCGCCGCCAAAGTGATCCCGGTGCTGCGTCCGCTGGTGCCGCAAAACTCCCACCTGGCCGCCTACGACCCCAGCAACGCCATCGTGATCACCGACACCAACGCCAATATCGAGCGCATGCGCGACGTGATTGACAAGATCGACCGCGCCGCATTGCCGGTCACGGAGGTAGTCAAACTAAAGTATGCCGATGCCGATGCCATGGTCAGCATGCTCGGCAAACTGCAGGGGGCCGATCAAAAGTCGGCGCCGCAGTCGAACCGCCTGAGCATGGTGTCCGATACCCGCAATAACGCAATTCTGCTGACCGGCGAAGACGTCAAACGCAGCAAGATAAAAAGGCTTATCCGCCAGCTCGACCAGCCGCAGCAGCAGTCGGGCAATGTGCGCGTGGTGTATCTCGAGTACGCCGACGCCAAGGAAGCAGCCGCGGTACTCACCAAGGTCGTGCAAAATATGTCGAAAGTCAGTCCCGGCAGTAAGGGCAAGGCCGGGTCCGGGGTGCAAACCCAAGCCACCGTCGAAGCCGACGAAGCCACCAACGCGCTGCTGATTACCGCCTCCAAGGACATTCTCGATTCCTTGCTGTCGGTGGTCGCACGCCTGGATATCCGTCGCGCGCAGGTGCTGGTAGAAGCAATCATTGTCGATATCAATATCGGTGATCGCGCTGAGTTGGGCGTCGAATGGCTGTTTGTCAATCAGGATGACGGCTATTTTGGCGGTTCTTCCCGCGCCGAAAACGGGGCACTCGGCGTGTTGGAAGGGGTGTTAGACAGCGATGATGACGACGATGACGATAACAACGTCGTTGCCAATCTGGCTTCCGGCATCGCTGCCCGCACGGGGCAGACCCTGGGGGTCGCCAGCGATGGCCGGGAGGCCTTTGCGGCGATTCTCAGCGCACTGCGCGGCAACAGCAAGGCCAATATTCTATCGACACCTTCGCTGCTGACCATGGACAACCAGGAAGCGACCATTTCCGTCGGCCAGAACGTGCCTTTCCGGACCGGCTCCTTCACCTCCACCGGCACTGGCTCCAACCCCAACAACCCGTTCACCACCATTCAGCGCGAAGACGTCGGTATTTCGCTCACAGTGACACCGCAGGTAAATGAGGGTAACAAGGTGCTGCTGAACATTGCCCAGGAGGTTTCCAGCCTGGCCGATGGCGTTGCCGGCTCGGCCGACCTGATCACCAATCAAAGTACTATCAGCACGCAAATTCTCGCCAATGACGGGCAGACGATCGTGCTCGGCGGTTTGATCCGGGAAGATATCCAAGACAGCGAGCAGCGCGTCCCGATTCTTGGCTCGATCCCCATTCTCGGCCACTTCTTCAAATTCCAGTCCACGAATTACCGCAAGAGCAACCTCATGGTTTTCCTACGCGCTAAGATTATCCGCGACGATGAAACGCTTTACGGGGCAACCGCCGACAAATACCGTCTAATTCAGCAGGAACAGGGCGAGATTCAGGCCGAGGGCTTGCACCTGCTGAACGATGATTACATTCCCGGCCTGCAGAGTTTGCCCGAGTACGAACTGCAAAACCTGCCCGATGAGGCCTTTCAAAAAGAAGCCGAACAGGAGGGTGGCGAGTGATTGAAGCGTCTGAATTGATGGCGCCGCAGGGCGATGCCGCGGTGCCGCAAGGCTCGCCGCCACATAAGTTTAGTCGCTTGCCCTTTGCCTTCGCGTCGAATTTTGGGGTGATGATCGACAAGGGCATGGTTCTGCATACGCCGGGGGTTTCCGCCCACACGCTGCTGGAGTTGCGTCGCCATATGGGCCGGCCGCTGCAATTGGTGCAATTGGATGAAGCGGAATTCAAGTCGCGGTTGACCCTTCTTTATCAGAGTAACGATGGCGAGGCCCAGCAGGCGGTGGAAGAGATGGATGCCGAGTTGGATCTTTCGCAGCTTGCCGAAGACATCGACGATGGAGAGCTGCTGGCCGGTGAGGGCGATGCGCCGGTCATCCGCTTGATTAATGCCGTGATCTCCCAAGCGATCCAGGAAAAGGCCTCGGACATCCACGTGGAGCCCTATGAAGATCGCGTCTCCATTCGCTTTCGCACCGACGGCGTATTGAATGAAGTGCTGTCGCCCAAACCGGTGCTGGCGCCGGTGCTGGTGTCGCGCTTGAAGGTGATGGCACGGCTCGATATCGCTGAGAAGCGCGTGCCCCAGGACGGTCGTATCTCGGTAAAAATTGCCGGCCACGCGGTGGATATCCGCGTCTCGACCCTACCCTCGGCCCATGGCGAGCGGGTGGTGTTGCGGATTCTCGATCAGGCCGCCGGGCAACTGACCCTCGACCAGCTCGCTATGCCGGCCTTCGTGCGGGGGAATTTCGAGGCGGGTCTGCGCAAACCGCACGGCATTATCCTGGTCACCGGCCCCACCGGTTCCGGTAAAACCACCAGCCTCTACGCCGGCCTGAGTTTTTTGAACACCCGCGCGCGCAACATCATGACGGTGGAGGATCCGGTCGAATACCTCCTGCCCGGCATCGGCCAGACCCAGGTCAACACCAAGGTGGAAATGACCTTTGCGCGCGGCTTGCGAGCGATTTTGCGGCAGGACCCGGACGTGGTGATGATCGGCGAGATCCGCGATCAGGAGACCGCCAGTATCGCGGTGCAGGCGAGTTTGACCGGGCACTTGGTCCTCTCCACCCTGCACACCAATACCGCCATCGGCGCGGTGACGCGCCTGCATGATATGGGCGTGGAGCCCTTCCTCCTGTCGTCCAGTTTGGAAGCGCTCATGGCGCAGCGGCTGGTGCGCCTGCTGTGTCCAAGCTGCAAGCGACCCCACGAGGCGACAGCCTCGGAAGCTGCGCGTCTGGGTATTCCGGAGGGGTCGGCGGTGTTCTCTCCCGCCGGCTGTGAGCAATGCAATCACACCGGCTATCGCGGCCGCACCGGTATCTATGAGCTGATTCCCGTAGACGATGGCCTGCGCCTGTTGATTCACGAAGGCGCCGGCGAGCAAAAAATGCTCGACCACGCTCGCCAGGTCAGCAAGTCCATCGACCAGGACGGGCGTGAAAAGGTGTTACAGGGAATCACCAGCGTCGAGGAGGTGTTGCGGGTAACTGCGACGTCTTAGGCCCATGGCTGCGTTCACCTATCATGCGCTCGATGTTCGGGGCAAAAAGGTCAAAGGCGTGCTCGAAGGCGACTCCGAGCGCCACGTTCGCAGCCAGCTGCGCAGTCGCGATCTCAAGCCGCTGGAAGTCAAATCCTCGCGCAAGGCGCTGAAGCAAAAAACCGCGGCCGCTGGCAAGGGCTTGAGCTTTTCCTTCGGCGGACCGACCATGGGTTACCGCGACGTATCTCTGGTCACCCGTCAGCTGGCCTCGCTGGTGCAGTCCGGTTTGCCGCTCGATGAGGTCTTGCAGGCGGCCGCCAAACAGAGCCGCAAGCCGGCAATCAAAACCATTATTTTGCAGGTGCGTTCGCGGGTTCTGGAGGGGCTCAGTCTGACTCAGGCGCTCGGTGAGCTACCGCGGGTATTCGACAACCTCTACCGGGCCATGGTGCGCGCGGGGGAATCCTCGGGCTTTTTGGGGCCGGTGCTCGAACGCCTGGCCGATTACACGGAAACCGCTCAGGAAACTCGCCAGAAGCTGAAATCCGCCATGATCTACCCCATTGTGATGTTGGTGGTCTGTATCACGGTGGTGACCGTCATGATGGTTAAAGTCGTGCCGAACCTGGTATCGATGTTCGAGCGCAACAACATGGAGCTGCCGGTGCTGACCCGCGCCCTGATTGCCAGCAGTGATTTTCTGGTCAACTACGGGGTCCTGTTGCTACTCTTCCTAATCGCTTTGTTTGCGCTTTTCAGGTGGGCGATCAGCCATCCCAAATGGAAAAGGCGGTGGCACAAGACCACCTTGCGCCTACCGCTGATTGGCGGATTGATTTTGCAGTCGGAATCCTCCCGTTACGCCAGCACTCTTGGTCTGCTTGCCAACAGCGGGGTGCCGCTGCTGGAGGCCTTGAAGATTGCGTCGCAAGTGCTGACCAACCTGGAATTGCAAAAGGCTTCTGCGGAAGTGGCGGTGGCGGTGCAGGAGGGCAGCAGTTTTCATCGCGCCCTCGATCAGGTCGACGTGTTTCCTCCCCTGTTGGTGCAGATGGCGGCCTCGGGGGAAGCCAACGGCAAACTGGCGGAGCAGCTGCTGCACGCCGCGCGCAACCAGGAGCGCGAGCTAGAGTTTACCCTAAGTACGGTGATGAGCCTGCTGGAGCCGGCGATGATCCTTTTCATGGGGGGAACAGTGACGACTATTGTCATGGCCATTCTGCTGCCGATTTTCAATATGAATCAATTGGTGGGGGGGTAGTGTGGCAATGCTATTGGGTTAAGGTTGGTGGGTGCTGCGAGACCGCGACGTCTGCCGGGTAGCCCTGTGCAGGACACGCAGCAAGTACTCCCTGTATGCTCGACGTCGGCTCCCGGCCTCCGACGGTCCTGCACAGGGCTACCCGGCAGACGTCGCGGTCTCGCAGCACCCACCAACCTTAACCCAATAGCATTGCCACACTACCCCCCCGCCAA
>JAAUXX010007869.1_pt1 | contig 13736 bp, 10 predicted proteins | sample 7278111 | NCBI WGS metagenome assembly JAAUXX01 (sample SAMN14350116, study PRJNA611818) | marine sediment metagenome | isolation source: surface marine sediment (1.8m) | place: French Polynesia: Moorea | collected 2018-08
ATAGAGAATAGTAATAGTTTAACTACTAAGGAACTAGTTATAGACGAACAAATTTTACATTATTTACTGGGAAATAGACATTTAGATGAAAGATTAACTGGGTTATTAGAGTTAGTTACAGATGTTCCTAGTGTAGTTCCCTCTCATCAAAAAATTGTGGATAAGTTAGCCCAAATTTGGCTACAAGCCTCAGATATTCCCATTATCCACCTCTATGGTCAAGATATTCCTAGCAAAAGGGCGATCGCGACTACTATTATTAAAAAATTACAACTTAATCTTTATACAATTTCTGCAGAAGTACTACCAAGCGATACCAGTAAATTGTATTTACTTAAATGCTTATTAGAAAGAGAATGGCTTCTCAATCAAAATGCTTTTTTTTTGGACTGTGATTACTGGGAAAACAGTGATCGCAGTCAAGATATTTTGGTATCTCTATTATTAGACAATCTTCGTTGTCCTTTAATTATTTCTAGTCAAGAACGCCGTCGCGAAAGACACAAATCTTTAATTACTGTCGAAGTAAAAAAACCCACAATTACAGAACAGAGATTATTATGGTCAGAGTCTTTAAGCGAAATTATCCCCGAATCAAACGGACAAATTGATACTTTAGTTTCGTATTTCAATCTTAATTTACCTGCCATTGAAAGTATATGTTTGCAGTTAAAAAGTATAGAAAATAACGATTATAATCATAGCAGTATTAATAATGAATTATGGCAAATGTGCCGTAGTCAAGCTCGCCCTCATTTAGAACAGTTAGCTCAAAGAATTGAATCTAGTGTAACTTGGTCGGATTTGATTTTACCAGAATCAGAATTAAAAATATTACGAGAGTTAGCGACTCATGTACGACATAAAGAAAAAGTATATCATCACTGGGGATTTGCCCAGAAAAATAAGAGAGGGTTGGGGATTAGTGCCTTATTTGCTGGTGCGAGTGGTACGGGAAAAACTCTAGCAGCAGAGGTATTAGGTAATGAATTAAAGTTAGATGTCTATCGCATCGATCTGAGTTCGGTTGTTAGTAAATATATTGGAGAAACAGAAAAGAATCTCAAAAAAATCTTCGATGCAGCAGAAGGTTGTGGAGCAATTCTTTTATTCGATGAAGCTGATGCTTTATTTGGGAAAAGATCGGAAGTTAAAGATAGTCACGATCGCTATGCCAATATGGAAGTAAGTTATCTCTTACAAAGAATAGAATCTTATCAAGGATTAGCGATTTTAACTACCAATTTAAAAGACGACCTCGATCGCGCTTTTTTACGTCGTATTCGTTTCATTGCCCAGTTTCCTTTTCCCGATTTTAGTCAGCGATCGGCAATTTGGCAACGCATTTTTCCCCTCAATACTCCTACTCAAGGTTTGAATTTTGAAAAGTTAGCTAAATTGAATGTTGCTGGAGGTAACATTCGTAATATTGCAATTAATGCTGCTTTTTTGGCTGCCAATACTCAAGAGTCAGTTCAAATGAAGCATATTTTACAAGCTGCTCAAAGTGAATATTCTAAACTAGAAAAACCTCTAACTGATAATGAAGTAAAAGGGTGGATTTAAGTAGTAGAACTTCTTTTATGAACCAAAAGGATTTTCTATGATTGTATTTGGTTTTTCCCATTCTTCTGGTTGGGGACGTTCTTTCACTTTAACTCCTAAAATTCTTCTTAAAACGGTTACTCCTTCTTCATCAGATATCTCCAGAGTGCAGGATTGAGTCGAACCCTCTGGAACATTAAGTCTTTTTCTACCTTGTAAACCTAATTGTCCCCCAATACAATCAACATTAACTGTGGCATTTTTGCCAGTAACTGACCAGCTAACTGTAATTGGTGTACCTACTTCTACTTCTAAAGTTCCACTATCAGAACTATTAATTCTAAAGTAGTTTAATTTAATTGGTGTTTTAACTATAACTGGTTTTGGGACAGTAAACCGTTCTATTTTTTTATTTATTCTGCCATCAACATCGTAATGTAACTCAATTCCTACCTTATATTCGCCATCTGTAAATCTAGGCAGATCGATTTTACAGGAATAGCGATCGCGGATACTTGGAGAACAATATTGACTAATATTTTCCTGAGAAAGAATGGGTTTTTCTCCAGAAGCATCATTAATAAGTAAATATATTCGATCCTCTCCTATAAAATCCTCTATATTCGACACATCAACAATTAATTTTAGAGCCTCTTTTGGCTGATATCTAGATTGAGCAGGAGATATTTTTAATGGCTCAAATACTGTCAGAGTAGGCTTTGGTAAAATAGTGATAGTTTCAGTTTCTTGCTCGATAATTTCTCCTTTATTCGGAATTGCTTTTATTTTAAAAACATACTGTTTGATGTCTTTAGCATGAAGAAATACTATGTTAGTGCAAACAATTACATTATTATTTATTTTGCAGTTATTGGGTAAGTTATCTGGAGTGACTAAAGTACAGTTTGTTTGGTTTGATTTATCATCAAAATAATAACATTTAGTATTGATCTTATCTTGTTCTCTTTCTTTATCAAAGATAGTTATTTTATCTATAGTTTCAAAATTTTCTACCGTCCAATCAACAGCAATAGTTTTGCCATAGGGATATTCAGTTTTTTCTGGTTTTAACGTAATTTGCGCCCCTGGCTTCGGTTTGAACAAGAGCCACCATATTCCCCAAGCACAACCACCGATAATACTTAAAGCCAAAACGAATAATAATACTAATTGCCAGAAAGGACGCGATCGCCAAAAAAGACTGCCTTTGAGAAGTAGATTTTTAGGTAAAGGTTCGTTATTCTTATCTATTAAATCGACTTGAAAATTAAATTGCTTTGTTCCTAAAAAAGGTCTTTTCTGTTGAGAATTTGGTTGAATTTCTAACTTGACTTCGACAGTTTTATTGGGGGCTATGCGCACAGAAGCTGGTTCTAAAAAATATTCACAGCATTCATCTTCGTCACTACTTTTAACCTGAAAATTAATTACTCTAAATGTATTTCCCTGATTGGTTAAACTTATTTTATATTGACCTTTTTTATAACTGACTTTATTGAGAATGGTTTGTAATTCTGCTTGTAAAAGATATTGAGGCGGGATTTTTAAATAAACTATTTTCTTGAGAAAAAGCTCGGGAGAGTTAAGAGAATGTAGTTTAATTTCTGGTTTATAATTACCGGCAACAGTATCGGCAGGAGGATGGATATTAAGGTAAATTTTACCTTTCTCGCCAGGATTTAAGTTTAGTGCATTAATTCCGTCAATAGCTCCTACTCTTTCGAGAGTTTCAGGATAGCGAATTAAGTACCAAGCATCTTCTAAGTCAGTACTGAGGCGAAAGTTATCGGTTCTATTAGAACGATTATGAACATCAATTTCTAGATTGAAACTTTCTCTTGAAGATAAAGTGATGGGGTTAGTAGAACTACTAGCAGGAGTTATGGCGAAACTAGGCTCGATACTGTGTATTTGGGGTTTAACTCGAGGACGAAGGATGGTTAATTGACGACGTTTTGGGTGAAAGGAATAAAAAGAGGTAGAACGCAGAAATTTAATTCTCAAGTAGTAATCATAAGTACCTGGAGTAGCTTGAAGCGGAATATCCCAAAGAAATTCTATTTCTTGAGATTGTTGATAGCCGATAGTGATTTTGTGACTGGGATTTTTACACCATTTTTGTAATTCAGGTTTTAAGTCTAAAGAAACTTCTAATCTTATTCCTGTTTGATGCTTTTCATTCGTAATAGTTACTCTAGTTTTGCTATTTCCATTAGGTGTAATTTTTTCTCCATCTGGGGGGAAGATTACAATATAAAGTCCATTTTCTTGAAAACTCATCTTAAGTTAAAGGATTAGGTTGAAAATTAATAGTTTTAGGGAGTGAGATTGTAAATATCTAATCTTACCCGATTATCTTGACTCCCACTAAGAATGAGTAATCTGTTGTGAGAACGCTTTTTTTCGTGAGTGAGATCGAGACTGGTAATTTGTTCGGGATATTCAATAGTTTTTTCCAGCTTTAAATCTACAGAGGTAGGATTTGCTTTAAATGACCAAATTTTAATTTTCCCATTAGTGTATCCTGCTGCTAGATAATATTTATTTTGTTCGTATTTAGTTAAAGCGATGGCATTAATTCCGCTTTCTTTTGTTCCTTCATTACTATAAAGAGGCTCATCGCATTCTCCTTCAAGGCACTTATCAAAATTCCAAATTTGCATTAATCCCCGATTGTCCGTACTAATTAAAAGATTATTTTCGGTAATTTTAAGTCCCGTAATTTGGTCAGCGTCTTTATCATAGAGAGGATGGAGATCGAGACTTTGATATCTGCTTTTACCATTGAGATTAATTAGAAAAATTTTATTCGCCTGACCTCCAGCTATGATATTTTTATTGTCTGGAGTTAAGGTGAGAACATGAATTGATATATTTTGAGGGATTAAATCTTGGGACCTCTTGTTCTCTGTATTTAATTGTAATAATTTCGTGCCTCGTCCCAAAAAGATTGTCTTAAAATCTGGAGTAGTAATATCTAAAATCCGATTTGATGAATCTCGATCGTCGATAATGGTTTCATAGTCTTCAGTGAGAACGTCTAGCTGAATTGCTTTACCACTATCGAAACCTAAAAAAGCAAACTTTCCCGATATATTTCGATCGGAACGAAACTCAACCACATTAACTCGATCCGCTCGACCAGTTTCTTTTTGGTTATTCCATAATACGTGTTCGTGCTGCAAACAAAATCTCTGCCATTGTAACCATTTACAAAAAATATTATCTGGAGTTGCCTTCCACTTGCGGACAGTTCCATCTTTTGAACCACTTAAAATGGGATTGATATCACTACTAAATGTTACCGAATTAACTCGATCGCTGTGTCCCGTAATAGATAGTAACCATAAAATAATTACTAAAGCGATCGCGCCAAATCCCAATTGCAACCATAGTGGTAATAATGGATGCACCCATAACTCCACATTTTTACTACTGGGATCGGTAGTATTCAAACGCAAATCGCTAAGGGAAGGGGTAATTTTGAGAGGATATTTGCGTTTTAACCCCCACCAATGGCGTTTTTTTCTAGCTTCTAGGTTCAGATTTAGAGTTTCTCCTGGCTTAGCTTCCCCGTAAGCAGGAGTTACTTGACAGTCACACTTATCTGCTTCTACACCAATAGCGATCCGTTTCTGAACGACATTGCTAGCATTTTTCAATGCTAATTGATAGACTGCTGGTTTTAGCTGAAATTGAGGCAACCAAGAAGCCTTATTAGGTAAAACATTATACTCGGGGTTAACAGAGAAAAAAACCGTGCCTATTGGTAAAATTTCAATTTTACCTGTAGTGTTACCCCATTCTTCCCCCTTAACATAAGCTTTAATCGTAAAAGGATAAATTCCACAGGGAGTATGTCTAGCAATGGGTGGTTGGCAAGTAAAACTTATTTCCCCTTCTCTTCCCGCGCCAATTAATAATCGTCTCTCCGTTCCTCTTTCTAACCAACTAGCGTCTAAACCGCTTAATTTAAGAACCACATCTACTCGATCGTGATTGGGATTACTGACACGGACGGGAATATCTAAAATTTTACGCGGGTAGATAGCAAAAGAATCGACAGGGAGATAGACTTGTAGCCGTTCGACTCCCGAAGAGATCCGCAACTTTAGAGTGTGAAAGTTAAGATCGGGTAACTCTACAGAAGAAACCTTTACTTCTACACTAATTAAATCCATTCCCAAGATAGGTGCTTGGAGAATGGTTACACTAAACTTAGTGGTATCTCCTGAGGGAATGAGAGTAGAAGTAATCGGGTCAAGACTATACCAACTGTCTCCGATATTAGGATCGGCACCAGCAGCAGTCAGGTTAACCTTGAACGAAGCATAGTTATTACTTAAATTCTTAACCGTTACCTCAAAGGAAACAGGAGAGTTATTAAATTGTAAAACTGTAGTGGAGATGGTACTACCAATATTGGACACGATAGAAGCTTAAATATATTGAGTAATCGAGGTTAAACGACAGTAACTAGAATCCGCTCTCTGTTATAACAATTTTTGACATCCTCCCCCACTTAATCAATTCGCTACGCGAAGTTGATTAAAGAAGGGGATTCCTAACTCTCGCGAATTAGGTTTTCTGCTTCTCAGATTCTTGGCTAGCCTATCGTGACCGACAGACCCCGCTAGATCATCTCCACAGACATTTTTGGCTACCGTCTGCCCGACGGCAGTAACATCTTCAGGCTTGCTTGACCGACCTGGCGTAAAACTCCAGGTCGGTCAAGCCTCGATTTCTGACCACCTCTGCTGCTGCAACATCTCGCGAAGTTGTGTAGCTACAATTCGGACAGCTATGTACGCGAACATCGAGGGTCTTTTTGCCCGTATGTACGCCACAATTAGGACAAGTTTGAGAAGTACCGTTTTTGTCTACCTTGGCAAAGTAGGTATCTGTTTTCCAAGCTACCCACTGAAGAATAGTTACAAACTGTCCAAAGCCAGCATCGGCCGAATGTTTGGAGAGCATTCCTCTTTGCCATGAGACAAAGTTAATGTCTTCAACAAACAGCATCCCCGTATCATCACAAAGATGATGAGCTAACTTAAAGTGCCAGTCTTTGCGAGTGTCTGATATACGCTGATGCAGTCGAGCTATTTTCTGATTTAATTTGTGCCGATTATTCGACCCTTTCTGTTTATTTCTCAACCTACGTTGCAGCAATTTCAGCTTGCGTTGTAAGGTTTTTAAGAATCTAGGTCGCTTCATCTCTTCACCGTCAGAAGTAGCTACAAATTTGTCGTAGCCTAAATCCAAGCCCAAAGGGTGTCCGTGAGGCATCGGATTGGGGGCATCAACATCTAACTGTAGCGATAGCATGACAAAATATCCAGATGCTTTTCTAACTATCCGAGCTTGTTTAACCTCAAACCCTTCGGGGATTGGTCGAGACATCCTCCAACGAACCAGACCGAGCTTGGGTAATTTGAGCCCCCAAGCACTTACAGGGTTGACACCAAGCTTGGGAAAGACAAAACTACGCAAACGATATTTATTTTTAAACCTGGGAAATCCCAACCGCTTAGATTGCAGATCTTGCCACGCTCTATCTAAGGTTCTCAATACTTGTTGTAGAACTTGAGAGTGAGCATTTCTCAATCGCTCCGAGGTTTTCTTGGCTTCGGTTAACTGTTTGGCTTGTCGGTGATAGTTAGGAAATGGTTCGTCGGCAGAGATTATGTACTCGGACACTATCGAACAGGCGTTAACAGGCGACTTACGAGAGTTACACCAATCTTTACGCTGTCTAAGCGCAAAGTTCCAGACAGATCTACATAGATCAAGGGTTTGCTCGATAGCTGTAATCTGCTCGGATGTAGGTTGTAATTTATATTCGTATGTCATTGTTAGCATGGTTCTAGTTTACCTTACATAGGCTATCTTTTTGTGTAAAGATTTTAAAAAAATAAACTAAATGGGAAACAGCTAACTAAAATATGTAAAGTTTCATTGTTCTTCTGTAACCTACTGAGTTTTACTGGAGATACTTTGTTGAATTGCCAAAGGAAAAAGTAGCGTGGAATGTTGTCGTCCAAATCCTCCTTGTTTGTATTTTTGTCGTCTTGATGGACGTTTAATTAAAGGAAACGGAGTTATTGTTAATCCTGAAAATGGTTGGGAATACGAAGTTTTAAAAACTTTAGCAATTGGTGGGATGAGCACCTCTTATCTAGTTTACAGTTACTACCATCACAAACTAGCAGTTCTGAAAGAGATTAGCACTGAACTAGCCAAAAAAGCCAAAGCGCGGGAGATGTTTCAACGAGAAGCCAGAGTCCTTAGTTCTCTAAAACATGATGGTATTCCCAGATATTATGATTTTTTCTACACCAGTGAACGCTATTCTCTGGTCATGGAGTTGATTCACGGTCAAAATTTAGAGCAAATTTCAACTTATACTACCTTACAAGCGATCGATTGGACGATCGAGTTATGCGATATTCTCAGATATCTCCAGAATCTTCAACCCCCCGTAATTCATCGGGATATCAAACCCGCGAATCTCATCCTCAGATATAATCCCCGTCAGATTGTTTTAATAGATTTTGGTGCAGTAAAAGAAGCCACTACTCCCCCAGGTACGAGAATTGCTACTCCTGGTTTTGGCGCACCAGAACAAGGCACGGGCAACCCTTGTATTCAATCAGATTTTTATGCTCTTGGTGCAACCTTAATTTATTTTGTTACCAAACAATTACCCAGCCATTTCTACGATCTCCATCAAAAAATGTTTGTTGGTTTAGAAGCAATTGGCATACCAAAAACACTAGTGGAAGTAATTAACAAATTAACCGAATTTTCTCCCCAAAATCGACCCCAAAACGCGATCGCCGTTAAAGAATTATTGCAACAAGCTAAAAGTAGTCTGATGTAGCAATATTCTTAATTTAAAACCTTGGTAATACAGAAAATAAGACAATTAAGATAATGAAACCCCAAGAATTGAGCCAAAGCTATGATGCAGGACGAAGAGATTTTGTAGGAGTTAATTTAGATTATACTAATTTAGAGCAAATCAACTTAGAAGGAGCTAACTTTACTAATGCTAGTTTTCGGCAAGCTAATTTACAAAAAGCTAATTTACAAGAAGCTAATTTGACAAAAGCTAATTTAGAAGATGCCGACTTGAGAAATTCTAATTTAGCCAAAACTACCCTTAACGAAGCAAAATTAAGTGGTGCAAGTCTAATTCAAGCTAATTTACAAGAAGCTATTTTAACTAATAGTAATTTAGAAGATACTGATTTAACTAAAGCTAATTTAACTAAAGCTAATTTGATTGGTTCTAATTTACATCGCACTATTTTACAAGATGCTATTACTCACGAGACTAAATTTAAAGCCCCAGTAGAGGAAAAAAAAGCAGCAGAAAAACCAATAGAAGAACAACCCCAAGAATCAGCTAAGATAGCAGAAGCAACTCCCAAGAGGTCAACAAGAAAAGTAAACAAAGAAGAAGATCGATCGACACAAGTTAGAGAAAATAAAGCAGAAAAAGAGCCAGAAAAACCCGTAGAAGAACAACCCCAAGAATCAGCCAAGATAGCAGAAGCAACCCTCAATAAATCAAAAGTAAAAAGGATTAAAAAAGAAGATACTTCAGAAAAACAAGTACAAAATGAGTCTGATAAACCAGAAGAAAATATAGATAATCAGCCTGAAAATTCCCAACAATCAGCCACAAAAGTCAAACGAGAAACAAAAAACAAGGATGAGTAGGAGAAAAGTTTTGGCGTTACGATAACCAAGGTAAACCTACAGCGATCGCTATTCTGCCATAATCTCTACAAGCTCCGCGATCGCCAAAATCCAATTAAATCAAGTACGATCGCATTCTGTAGGTTGGGTTTGCGGTAGCGTAACGCACCACATTCATATATTCCAAACACTTTTGGGTGTTTCGATAATCTCCTTGCTTTTGACGCACATGAACGATCGCGGTGCGGAGTGCTTCTCTACCAATATCAGTGATGAGCCAAGGTAGACGATGATGGGTTACTTGGGTAATAAAATAGGTGGCACCAGGAAGTTTGGCTCTGCGATAATTGGACATGGGTATTAATCGATGATTTGTTGTCTTAAAATACCCATTTTTCTGCCCAATTAATCTGTTGTTGGGCGTGTTTCGGTTGGTGCGTTACTTCGTTAACGCACCCTACTATCTCATCCCAATTCAATAGAATGTACCGCATCTTCTGGGGATACATCAGTCTCAATCACCGCAATAATTCCAGGTAAATATTCATCCATCATCGTTACATTTGCATAAACTAAATTTTGGATTAGGTCAAAATTTAGTCCATTTCCGTCAACATCAATGCTGGTTTTATAGCGCATTTCTCCATCAGCAAAGTCTAATTCAAAATTGCCAATAATAATGCCGTAATTAGCTCTAGTAATAAATTCGGCTATAGCAATTAGCTTGTTTTCTGGTACTTTAAGGGGAATAACTGAGTAGAATATCATTTGCTGCTGTTCTTCTCTAGCAACGGCGCAGCATTCATATTTACCATTTTTACCTTGGAAACCGAGGCTGAGGCTTTGTCTTTCTAAATTTTCCTGGAATTCCCAATTTTCGTGCTGAAAAAAGTTGACGATTGTGTTGAAAATCTTGTCTTCTGAAGCAGTTTCTTTAGCGATCTCGGAAAAACTTTCTGTCACTTCTTCCAAAGCAGTATTCATTTTGTCTATAGTTTCTGAAACTACTTTTTCGGTCATGTCTGAGATATTTCCCGTCAAATATTCAAAGGTCTGAGTTATTTGATCGATAGCTTGAGAAAGAATATCTTCGGATATGTCGGAATTATTAGTATTAATTAGCTCTTTGGTAAAATCGAGCATCGCTTCATTTAATTTTTTACCGTCTATGCCATTGGGAGTAATATCAGAGGGTTTGAAATAAGCCCAGAGGGTACGGTAGCCTGTTTCGCCTTTTTCCTGTTGTTGTTTGACTTCTAGAGCGTACCAACTGTAGGGGGATAATAAAGGATGGTCTGGCTTTTCCTGGCTGAGATATTGGAGGTAAGCTATTGCTTGGTTAGCATCTTGTGCATGTTGGGTCAGTTGGGGTAGTAAATCGGGGTCAAGACTGGCTTGAATTTGGATGTCAAAAGAGGGTTGAAAGGGTTTCCCAGAAACAGGAGTGCGGATTTCTGGTTTGAGGTTAAATAAGGCTTCGGTGTCGATGCGCTGGTAAAGTTCTGGGCTAATTTGGAAGGTGAGACGACACTCATTGATTTTGTCATCCTGTGTGGTTAGTGCTAGATTAACCCCATGAATTGCGATCGGCGATTCTGAGGATTCCCATAATGTTAGTTCGCTGTTCAAGTGAGGATATTTACTTTCGGTACTCATTAGTTGTCGCCCACAATGACCGCAATTTAAGATTATCACTACCGTGCTAAGCCTCGTCCAGCAAATGCTAAACGTCCATAAGACAAGGGTATCATGTCAAGATCGTCATAAACCTCTCGTATAAAAAGGAGGAGACAATGAATCAAGTAGAAAAACCATCAGTTATTCAACAATTAATCCAAGAAAAACGCGAAGAAATCATTAAGATTGCTGCCAAATATGGGGCTAATAATATTCGGATTTTTGGTTCAGTTGCCAGGGGAGAAGCAACAGATAAAAGTGATATTGACTTCTTGATGGATATAGAACCAGGACGCAGTTTATTAAACCGTATTGGCTTAATTCAAGAATTAGAAGATTTACTAAAGTGTAAAGTTGATGTTGCTAAACCGCAAATTCTCCATGAAGTGATTAGAGAACAGATTTTAAAGGAGTGTATTCCTTTGTGAAAAACGATAGACTTTATCTGAGTAATATTCAAGAATGTATTGTAAATATTGAAACCTATACTCAGGATGGACAGGATAGCTTTAGACAAAATCGTATGATTCAAGATGCGGTTATTCGTAATTTTGAAATTATTGGCGAAGCTTCCAAACGCTTAAGAACTGAATTAAAAGAAGCTTATCCTGATATAGAATGGAGAAAAATAGCGGGATTTCGAGATGTTTTAATTCATGATTATCTTCGAGTTGATTTAGAAGAAGTTTGGCTAATTGTTGCCAATGACTTACCAAAATTAAAAGAAAAGATTGAACAAATTATGAATGATTTATGAATTTGGATTTTTTGAAATAGTTTAAATCTAACCCTAAAATCATGACTCATTACCTCTTATTGTTTTCAACGGCATCAACCCCAACGTTTTCTTCAGTCCAAGGCATTTGTCGATGCGTTGGTAAAGTTCTGGGCTTACTTTGAAGGTGAGATTACAACCTTTGATTTTGCTATTTTGTTTAGTTAGGGATATACTTACAGGGCGAATTTTTATCGGCAATTCTGAGGATTCCCAAAATATTAATTTGCTCTCTAAAGGAAAATGTTTAGTCTCTTTCGGCATCTCATACCAAATAAATAAATGTTTGCGAGATATTAAAATAATTTAGCGGTAGGGTGGGCAATGCACTAAAGTACTTCCTTCGGTCGCCCACCCTACTCGAAATCATCCTCATCCTCATCACTGTCGAAATCATCATCTTCACTCTGGTGATAGGTGCAAGAAACACTACAGGGATCGCACCAAAATCCATAGAGAATTCCATCGAAACCCATTTTCCCAAAAGGAGTCATTCCACTATCGATACTTACTAAGAATTTCATACGGTTGCTACAGATTGGACAACAGGGAAAGCGTTCCCATCTAATCCAGTTTGGATAACCGCCTACTTGATGGTGAGAAAACCCTGGTATTGCTTCTCCTGCACGACCATATTTTATTGGATATTCTTCTAATTTTAAGGCTAATTCTCCAGGAATAAGGTCAGTTCCCACTTCTCCATCTGTCATTGGGGTAATTAAACCTTTTGTGCCATCTTCCGTAAACTGCACGTAAATATAACCTGGAGAATAACCACTTTCGTACCAGAAAAAACTAGGATTATAAGGACTTTCAAGACCTAAATCTAGTTGAGATGAATCTAAAGTTAAGATACGATTGGCTGGCATATCGGTTACAGGACATTTAGGCACTGGATGAGGGAAATATCCTCCCATATGATGGGGACTATCTTCCCGCGATACAACATATCCGCGATAATTTTTCCAATATAAAGAGGTCTTGCGCGTTTCGGGAGATACCCCAGAACTTTCTATATAGGCATAAATATCTTCTAAGTCTTCTTTTGGAACTGTTTTTGATAAAGTTATGAGTGCGTCTAATGCTTTATCTGTACGAATATAAGCCAAAGTTTCTAAATATTCCCAATCTTCTTCTTCACGATATTTTTTAACTAAATCTTCAACGCAGTTATCTGGTAATCCTGGGAAAATTAAGTTTTTAAGAATAGAATCCTCAATTTGTGATGCGAAAGAATGAAGTTTTTCTGGAAACCATTGAGCTACTTCGTAGATAATATTATAGAAATCCGAATCTTCGGGGTTTTGAAAATACTTATTAATTAATTGATTTACTACATCATCTGGCATAGCTTTAACCAGATTGGTAGCAGAGCTTGCCGAAATTTTGTCATGATTGAGAATATGCTTGAAAACTTGTGTTTTCTCTTTTTGCAGATTAGGCAATAAAGCTAAATAATTTGCAGCATAGGTAGCTGCAATATAGTCATCTGCATTAAGGATTAATTGTACGGCTTCTTCTGCTCCTTTGTCGGGTAAAGAAACAAAAAACTCAGTAATTTTTTCAACTTTTTCATCAACTGTAAGTGATGAATTTTCTAAAATATCTGTGACTGTATCAATCATGATTTAAAGATTATATTTGCACTAATTTTTACTTATTTTCACTTGGTTTCATTTTTTTCTAACAACAAACATCTTCTCTCAATCAGAAATGCCATCCTCGATCTCTACATCGGTAAATCCAAATTATCTAGCTGCTTTGTGAGCCTTCTGTAAGAGATTTTCAACATCGCTGTTTTGAGGAATTGTACCTTGTTGTAGTCCATTTTTATAATGTTTGATTAAATTCTGAACATTAGATTTAGTTAACTTATTATTCTGAGCCAATAACTGTAAATGATTGTTAAATGCCTCTCTGTACTGTCGGGGCGACACAATTGAAGTAAAAAGCTGATGGGGTCTAGGATTGAGCTAGGTATGATGTTCGGAAATCTGCAATAATAGCCAATTATTAGCCATAGGTTTAAATG
>JAAUXX010030491.1_pt1 | contig 13707 bp, 12 predicted proteins | sample 7278111 | NCBI WGS metagenome assembly JAAUXX01 (sample SAMN14350116, study PRJNA611818) | marine sediment metagenome | isolation source: surface marine sediment (1.8m) | place: French Polynesia: Moorea | collected 2018-08
CCCAACTTCAGAAAAACGGCAGTAGTTTAATCTATTCTTTGCCTGAAGATGGTTTGGATGGTGACGAACTGGCAAGTGCAATTAACACCCAGCTTTCAATAAAGCGCAGCGAGTCTATCACCATTGATTTGAACGGAGCAGAAAATACAGCAAGCTTTCTGGCTAGTTTTCTTGAAAAGTAGAGGTGAGCGCCTAGCTACATATAAAGAGCTGGAGACTGGGAAACCCGCTTTCTCTTATGGAATGGTGGAGTTTGTAATGTTTGTCTTTAGGTACGGCTGATTTAATACAAAACAACTAGCAGGGTGGGTTAAAATCACTTCAAGCATTACTTTCTTCCCTTCTTCGTGTATAATCATCGGTAAAATATACGTACAATTTAAATAAATAATTGGACAACAACAAGTAGCTAATCATCAATCAATTACAGTTAGCCAAATGTAAAAGCGCTTTACCACATACAGACCTTTCTATTGGTATTATACATTCAATTCCATTGACTTTCCTGAATAAAATTTCCTAAAATGATCATAGAAACATACAGCAACCAACGCAATGTAATAAGAAGCAACAGGATCTACACTACCCATTGGGAATAAAATGTTAAGAAAACATTTTGTGCTTCCCAGCGTGATGGTGTCATTGTATCTACTCTTTGCCTTGCTTGCAGTATCTACATCGCAAGCACAAAAAGTATCATCTGTGGAGGATCATAAGGATACAAAATTGTATTCTGTTTATGATTTTCTGATTGGGGAGCCGGCACAGGACAGTATTTACCTTGGAATGTGGTCATATCATTTTATTGATGATGACGATGACTACACCAATACGCATAATCTCTTTGGTCTGGTGTATAAGGGAATTTTCCTCGGTACATTTCTTAACTCGCATGAGGATCGGGCCTGGGCATTAGGTTTACAGCGTGATGTTTACAGAACAAAGGTCGAAATGATTGATGTGGATATCGGCTACAGATTCGGTTTGATGCACGGTTATGAAAACCTTCAGCTTTTTGATTCAGAACTGTTTCCTCTGCTTCAAGTCTATAGCGATATCAGTTATGAAAAGCTTGGAATACAGTTTTCCTGGGCTGGTAGCGTGATCACTGCAGGCTTTTTTATTCGCTTTTGAGTTACCCTAAGGCAACTTCTAGGCAATTCCCCTCAAATTGGAATACTTCGTTAAACAGCGCTCTAAAACTAGTTACTTTTCTTCTCTTTTGGTTTCAAGCGAATTCTCAACTCAAGTTCTTTTCCACCTTCAGTGAGTTTCAAGGCTTCAACAAAGCCGCTGACCGACCCAGCAAGGCATTCCTGCACAAAATCCTTCAGGGGTATCTTTCGACCATCGACCAACAAGGAGGCAACTTCAGGCCTTCGGCCTCTTCCCTGGAGAAAACGCTTTTCAATAAAAAGTGCTATCTCCTTACTTTCACTGAGCCGAAATACATAATCTCCAGCGATATCAAAATCCGATGCAACGGCTATCACACCATGAACCTCCTGCCTGAGATTCTGCTCCTTGCTGCGAACCACCTCTATTTTGGGGACCTTCCTGGCATGTTTAAAACCTTCACCAATGACGATGTCAGCATCAGGAAAATAACGATGTGCCAAGGTGACTATGGAGTAATCGCTGTGACCGGTCTGCAACACCATTTGATCAGGCCCAATAAAGAGTACCGAATCTGCACCCGCCTGACGATGGGCATAGGTATCTGTTCCTTCCCGGTCGAATTGAACTCCTTTCTCATTACTCGATTTGATTACCGCAACACCATATCCTAATTCCTTGAGATGAGTGACGACCTGGCTTACCAATGTGGTTTTTCCACTATCATGGTAGCCTATAAAAGTAACGACAGATGACATAGAGCCTCCTGCTGATTAGTCTAAATAAGATAATTATGGCAAGTATCTACCACATTACACAACCAGGCTCACCAGATTTTTTCTGTCGTATCTGCTTGTCCACTCTCTCAATAAACTCTATTCTTTCTTAAAATTATCGAGATTTTGAAAAACAAATTCCAGAGGAGGACGATCATTGATATCTGAAACCTCTGCCTTTGTGATGATACCATCCTTATCGATAAAGATAAGAGCTCGCTCAGCAGTTCCATCTGTGCGTAGCAGCCCGTACTTATCTGTTACTGCACCATGTGGATAAAAATCAGAAAGTACCTCAAACCACAGCCCGCCCATCTGCTGTGTCCAGGCATGCAGTGTCGGCTTGTTGTCGACGGTAATGCCTAAAAGGATGGCATCATTTTGGCGAAATCGTTGCTCCACAATGTTATACCCGGGCCACTGCCCCGAACAGACCGGTGTCCAGGCAGCCGGCACAAAGGAGAGAACCACGTTTGATTTCCCGCGGAAGCTGCTGAGCTTAACCATTTCACCATCAATTGCAGGCAGGGTGAAATCCGGTGCCACATCACCCTTTTTTACTTTTATCTGGCTATCTACAGGCTTTAATTCACCAGGATTGTAGATGAAGTCATAAATACGAGTAACTGGGCCGCTCGCCCACGATATAGTCGCACTAGCTAATACAGCCATTAATATGAAATGTATGAAGTAGATTTGTTTCATTTTACCTCCTTCACAATCATGAACACTGCCTGACGGAATTTCGTATCACCCAGTTTAGAGAAATACGAAAAAAAAGGCTTTATTGTGTTCTAACCAGGGATTCGGTGTTACATATAACCAGCCTTTTGCAGGAGAATATTGAGAAACTCATCGGCATCATCAAATCCTCCTGATTGGCGCATTATTATTTCCGGTGCCTCTCCTTTTTTAAATCGGCACAGGATAAAACCCGGTGTACCTTCACCTCCAAGTTTTTTGTAGTATTTTAAAGTTTTATCAGGAAAAAGCGGAAACTGCACTTCAAACGATTCTTTGAAATAGTCCACTTCAAACTGTGTATTTGAGGCACCAAGACCAATTATTTTCATGGTAACCCCTTTTTCTTTCTGCTGTTCAGCGAGAGCGAATAGTTCGTTCACTCGAGGCGCCTCGGCTTGGCAATACGGACAATACATGCTGAAGAGTTCGATAAGCAGAACATCCGTTTGTATATCAGCAACACTGAACTCTTCACCAGCGGCAGCCTTAATTCCAAGATAATCTCTATACTTCTGATCTTCAGGCGCAGCTAGGGTGATATTCGGTAGTTTTTCAGAAGCTTCAGCACCGCTTTGCGAAAAGAAAGAAAAGGAAGAAATGAGTACTACAATCAAGAGAGTCAGCACATACTTTTGAGTCATAACTGCTCCTTGGCAACAGGTTCATTATTCGGAGTAAAAACAAAAACGGGCACCTTCAATCGTAGATCGAACTGCCCGTTTTCAATGAACAAACTTTTCAACCTTTTTGAAAAGCTCTTCTAATCATAGTTATATCTGCTATGTAAAATGTCCACCTCTTCTTTCGGTTTATATCCTGTTTTGATGCTGTTTAGTGAACCTGCAATGGCAAATACCGACATGTAGCAATGGGTGAGGAAAAATGCCACTATGGCCATTCCCAGGATGTTATGGATAATGGTAAACAGGCGAACCATCTCGAGGCTGGCTCCAAAACCCCAGATGATATATCCAGAATATGCCATAATCCCACCTCCGAGGGTTGCAAACCAGAAATACATTTTCTGACCGGCATTGAACTTACCCGCCGGTACCGGCTTCTTCTTTTTGCTTAGGTATCCTCCAAGAATAAACAGCCACTTTATATCATGAAGCTGCGGTAGCATATCCTTGATCCACATGAGAAACATCAAAAAACCCGGGACGACAAAGACAATTGCTGATATCAAGTGCACATATCGAGCCCAGCGGATAAATACTCCTCCGCCAAAATACGAACCAAAAATTATCAACAGTCCAGTTATCACAATAAGTGTGAATGAAACGGCAGCAATGAGGTGCACTATACGGTTATATGCACTGAAAAACAGAATCTGTTCTCCGTCATGATCGAAGTGCTTTGCTCCAACGATAATGTAGTGGAGAAAAAAGACAGCTGGCACCGCTGTTATGACAATGAGAAAGAGCATACGAAACCACTCTCCCTGCAGCATTGTGAACATGGCACCATAATCACGCCAGTCACCGGTAATCCCATCAATAAGATCAATGTAATAGGAAGATACCGAATTGGTCAAACCCATGAAGGGGAACATCTCCTGAGCCATTACTGTACCTGTCATAGCTGCCAGAAATGTAAACACCAGCAGCAATGCAGATGCAATATATCTCAGCATATCATGCTCCTATCTGTAATTTGCAACCCTGCTTTCCCCGTATCTCTGGGAAAAGCAGGATTTAGTTATAGAATCAATTACAAGTATACCGCATTACTTCTTGGTATACGCCTTATCCCAGCCCCAGGCATTCACACCTGAGCCTCTCTGGAAAACACGCTCCTTATAGACTTTCGCCACCACATCGGAATCGCCTGCAAGCAGTGCCTTGGTTGCACACATGCCGGCACAGAGCGGGACTTTACCTTCAGCTATACGGTTTTGACCATAGAGCTTCTGCTCTTCAGCACTGAAGGTCTCTTCCGGTCCACCTGCACACATGGTACATTTGTCCATTGCTCCACGGGCACCGAAAAAGTTTCCTGAAGGAAACTGTGGCGCTCCAAAAGGACAGGCCATGAAGCAGTAACCGCAACCGATACAGGTCTTCTTGCTCACCAGCACTATTCCATCATCGCGAGTATAGATTGCATCAACCGGGCATACAGCTATGCAGGGTGCGTCCGAACAATGCATACAGGAAACCGAGATTGATTTTTCACCAGGTTTTCCCTGGTTAAGGGTCACCACTGTTCGACGATTGATGCCGACCGGAATATGATTGCCCTCTTTGCAGGCGACGACACAACCTGCGCAGTCAATACAGCGTTCGACATCGCATAAAAATCTCATTCTTGCCATTTTATTAACCTCCTCTTTCAGCCTGATCAGGCTCGGCTGATTTTACACAGACCATCCTTGGTGGTTTGGATCTGTGTGATTATGTCAAAACCATAATTGGTGATAATGTTGCCGGGTTCGCCGATAACAAAGGGTTCTGTTCCCTCCGGATATTTATCGGCAAGTGATTCACCCATAAACATTCCACCATAATGGAATGGCAAGAATATCGTTTTATCATCAACCCTCTCGGTAACCTTGGCTTTAACCTTGATCATACCTCCTTCAGGAGATTCGATCTTTACCATCTCGCCTTCCCGCACTCCGATGTCGTTTGCCGTGATCGGATTAATCTCAGCGTACATATCAGGTTGAAGTTCTGCTAGATACCGGTTACTGCGGGTCTCAGCTCCTGCTCCCATGTGTTCAACCATACGACCTGTGGTAATAACATAGGGAAATTCCTTAACCAGATCGGGGTTCTGTTCGCTTTCATAACGCGTATCAACCCGGTAATGATTCTCCTTATCCTTATAGGTAGGATATTTCTTTACCAGGTCAGGCCGTGGCGAGTGCAGAGGCTCACGATGAATCGGTATCTGATCTGGGAACGTCCAGACAACGCATCTTGCACGAGCATTGCCAAATGGTGCCATACCCTTTTTCAGAGCCTCTTTAATGGTCTTCTGGGAAAGATCGGTCTTCCAGTTTGTACCTGGGACAACATCCTTGAATTCTTCGTAGCCACCAGGCTCTTCGCTTCCAGGATTACAGACGCCCTTGGCGGCAAGCTGCACTTCCTCGCGGCCGCTCATAACATAGGTCGCCACACTTCCAAAACGATTCCTGAACGGCAGACCACCTTCCATTACCGGTTTGGAAATATCATAGAGAATAGGAGTTCCCGGATGATCTTCACTCCAACATGGCCAAGGCATGCCATAGTATTCACCGTTGCATGGTCCTCCTTTGGCCTGGAGATCGTCGATATCAAAGGTGTGCCAGTTTTCCATATGCTTCTTGATCCGCTCAGGACTCTGGCCATTGTAACCGATTGTCAGTGATCCACTGCCGAGCTCACGGGTGATGTCTTCAGGTACCTCCTTGATGTTCTTATAGAATTCATCAGCAAAACCAAGACGCCCAACCAGATCGGCCATGATGTCGTAATCGGTTTTAGAGTTATGTACCGGATCAACCACCTTGTAGCGCCATTGAATCTGACGTGAAGTTGAGGTTACACTACCGGAGGTCTCATACTGACTGGAACTTGGTAACAGATAGATGTTGTCTTTGGTGCCGAGAGCCGCAGTCATGGTTGGGAATGGATCAACCACGACAATCAGATCGAGCATGTCATAAGCCTTTTTGACTTTATGATACTGGGAGTTTGAGTTCGGTCCGCAACCCCACTGGATCAATGCTTTGAGTGGTGTGTATTGATGAATCTTGTCCTCTTGAATAACACCCTCATACCAGCGAGAAAGGGTGAAACCCTTCTTGTTCATCCATTCTTTTTCTTTGAAGCGCGACTTGATATAGTCATATTCAACACCCCATACCCGGCTCCAGTGTTTCCAGGCACCGTCCGAAAGGCCGTAATATGCCGGCAGACTATGTGACAGAATACACATATCGGTAGCCCCTTGAACATTGTCATGGCCGCGGAAGATATTGGTTCCACCACCCGATTTACCCATATTCCCAAGAACCAGCTGAAGAATACAGAAAGCACGGGTAATACTTGAGCCGATATGATGCTGGGTACCGCCCATGCACCAGGTAAGCGAGGTCGGTCTGTTGGTAGCCAGAAGCTTGGCGACCCTGGTAACGTCCGCTGCCGGGATACCGGTAATATCTTCAACGACTTCTGGTGTGTAGTGAGCTGCCACTTCCTTCATTTCTTCATAGCCAGCTACACGTGATTTGATAAATTCTTTGTCTTCCCAGCCGTTGGTTACAACAGCATTGACAAGACCCATCATGTACGCTGCATCTGTCCCCGGACGGATACGGACAAAATCGGTTGCTTTTGCTGCAAGTTTGGTATACCGCGGATCAACAACAATTAACGGCGCATTATTTTTTTCCTTGGCATGCAAAACATGCATCATGGATACCGGATGTGCTTCCGGTGCGTTTGAACCGATAAAGATCATACTTTTTGCATGTCGTATATCGTTCAAGCTGTTGGTCATTGCCCCGTAACCCCATGTATTGGCGACACCTGCCACCGTTGAGGAGTGTCAGATACGGGCCTGGTGGTCAACATTGTTCGACCCCCAGAATGCTGCAAATTTTCGGTGGAGGTATGCCATCTCAGTGGATACCTTGGCACTACCATTGAAATGCAGTGCATCAGGTCCATCTTTTTCACGGATATCTAGCAATTTTTTGCTGATTTCATCCATGGCTTGATCCCAGGAAATATTTGTCCATTTCCCGTTCACTCTTTTCATGGGATTTTTTAAGCGTTTGGGACTGGTTACCATATCGATGGCACCCGCCCCTTTACAACAATGGGCTCCCTTGGTAACCGGATGGTCATGGGCAATCTCTTGACGAACCCAGACACCGTTATGCACCTCTGCCTCGATACCACAACCAACTGCACAATAAGTACAAATTGTGCGTACTGTCTTCGAACCCTCATATTGCGCCTTTTTGGTCGGCGCCGCAGAAGCTTTGGCAGTTAACTTTGTCGTCATTGCTGCCCCGGTCAAAGCCGCGGTAGCCGCAGAAATCTTCAAAAAAGATCTCCTGGCTAATTTAGGGTTTAGGGTAATCCTCCGACCGGTGCTTTGCATACCGGATTTGGAAGATTTCCTGATTATGCTTCTTGCCATTTTTTATCTCCTTGATTGCGTAGGTCACATTTCTAAAAAATATTCTGGTCAAAAACTAACTGTCTCCGTTAGGGAATTACGACTTTATTGACTCATAATACTTTTTGAAGCTCTCGCTTTCCTTGTAGAGAACATCATCGCTATCCTTTATCTGCACTGCAGGCTTAGCCTTTGCAGGTTTAATTGCCGCAACACTGCCTGCCACCACTGCAGCACCGGCCAGGATATGCTTGAGAAAAGAACGTCGCTTGTCCTGCTCTTGTTTCATTACCTCCTCCTTTATACTTTATGTGTTTGCATGCCCCGGTTACGATGGGGACACAACCGTTCCAGTTAACTCCTTTTCCATCTCCAAGTATCCACAGAAAAACTGAACGCAGGCCTTATAAAAACAGGCAAATTCGTTAGTGGAACTTGCTGCAGATAATTTGGCGGAAAATGGGAGTAAGTATGTGTTCAAAAGCTTGTCCAGATGCTTTTGCGTTGCACCATCAATGAGATTATCTTCTTCCTCGATCAGTCTGTGGTAGATGTCGAGCAGAACAACGAGTGAGTCTTCTGTCTCTATCACATTCTGGTTTTTTACAACCCCTATTTCTGTTAACAGAGAACGTAGCTTGACAAGTGTCTGACCATGGGTTCGGCCATCAAGATACTGAGATGCACTGGTGGAAAGCCCCTTATCAGTGAAGGGATCAGTGAACAACTTGTAATATTCTTTTTGCAGCGTTTCCAACGAGTTCTCTTCAAGGTAGGTAAGAATATCGAGTGCACTCTTATCGAATATGGGATTCACACTTTCTTTTGTCAGGGCTGAGAATGTTCCTCGCCAGCGGCTCATTTTCTCCGCATCCGGTTCACCGTAAAAAAAGGATTTCAACAGATCAAGCAAACGCAATCTAACCTTTTTTATTTCTCTATCTTCTCTATCACTCATGATTCATGTGCCTCAAAAAGTTTTATAACCCTGCAGTCACTGCAGTATTCAAAATGGGTTACATCAACAGTCTCTTTCGCTGATAAGATATGCAGTACTTTTTCCAGACTCTTTTTGGAGCCATAGACCTTGCCACACTCTCTGCACCTCGCCGGTTCTGCCTGAGCAAGATTAACTCTTGAGAAGTACTGTTGATCAATTATGCTGCTGCTGCCCAGTGAAAGAACATTTTCCGGACAGACTTTTACGCACACGCCGCAACCAACGCAAAATCCTGCTTGGTAAGTCAGTGATAGTTGTTCCTCATCTGTCTGCAGCGCTCTGGTTTTACATTCACTTAGGCAGGCAAAACAATGGGTACACCCTTTTTCCTCACAAGAAAGAGAAAGAAAGTCCTTGTCGAATTTATCATTGATAAGTGGTTTACCTGCGAGAGTGATCAGATGACTGAGAATTTGCGCAAGAGCAGCTCTTCTGTTAGTAAAATCCTCTACCGCCAACAATGTCGGCAGTGGGTGTAAGGATTCTTCAATTGCTGTGGCTGCAAACTCTGATGGTGCAGAGATTTGCGCAAAAGTTATATCAAAAAGACCTGAGACTATGGCATTTGCTTTAGTAACTTCTCTCAGTAAAAAAGCATTCCGGGGACTCTCTTCGATTAACAGGGTTACTTTGCTAAAACCTGAAACAAAAAAGAGAAGCAGATGGTAGCGTGAGAGAAACCGCAGTGAGGAATACTCCATATAAAAGACATTGTCGTTTTTACTATTGCGGCTATACCACCATAGTGTGTGAAGTTCTTCTTCGCTTCCGAGAACGAGTTCAGCACCCTGGGGAATTGCCAGGGTTTTCAGATAATGCAAGAGCGTGTTATCGGCTAAATAGCCATTCTGCATTGCTCCAGTGGGACAGACAGATACGCAATTCCCGCATTCTTCACAGAGCAGGTGATCAACGCTAATGCCGGATTCCCCTTTAGTAATCGCCCCATACGGACAGCTGTCAATACAGCGGGAACAGCCTGCATCAAGCTTCCCGCTGTATTGGCAGATGCTGTTGTTATGGCAGACAACCTCTTTAATCTCTGCTGAGTAGAGAGTTTTGAAATACTCCGGCAGCTGATCTTCACGGAATATTGAACTGGAATTTTCCGGAAGCTCAATCTTGACATCATCCAGCAGCAGTACAGCAGGTGCTTGCAAGACAATTTCCTCAACGCCAGAAATATCAATGGCATTTATCTCACATACCTTTTCGCATTCTTTACAGAAGCTACATTTGTTAAAATCAATAAAGAGTTGAGGAGAAATGCATTGTTCTGGACACGACTCGCCGCATGCGCCACAGTATGTGCATAGTTCTTTTTTCAGCGGTGAGCGCTTGCGATAGCTGACCAGACACTCGGAACCTTTTTGTTCGAAATGTAATTCACTTGCTGTAGAATAATTCGGGTGTGAATCAGCCATCAATAGCGGTTCAATTTCGAGTATCCCACCATAATTTTCAATGAAAGTATCGAGACTGGATGGATCATCCGCAACGACACAGATCCGATAATCTGGCTCAATAAGATAGCTATGATAATGCTGATTTTGTTGGCGCAGATGTTCAGCCTCGGCAATTAAATGCATAGCAGTATCTGAACATGATGTCATATCACGGTTCAGCTGCAAGGTTGGCGACAGTGGTATACCAGAATCAGGTGTCAGGTTCGGAAATCCGCCAGCAACGAGAACCTTTTTGGTTTCATCTATTTTAAATTGGCCACCAGGACTCAGCTTCCCGTGATAATCACGTAATACATTGGGGCCATCTTCACTCACTGTAAGATACATAGTAGAAAACAACTTCTCCATACGACTCCCCTACAATAATCATCAGCTGAAACGACATTTCGCTTCAATTTTTAATGCAATAGCAGACACTTGAATACGGTCTGTAAGTTCAGAATCTAGGATATTAATCTCTAAATCCCTGTATGGTCGTTACTATAGACGAATTGGAAAATGGAGAAAATCGGTCGATGACCTTTTGTGAGGTAGGTAATATGGAGGCAAAACTGTAGGGAAATCACCTACGAGGATTTTTCCTGTGAACCAAAGGATTCTTTCTCAGTCCACAGCACCGCACGACGGGTCAGTTCTGCAGCACTCTTGATTTGCATTTTTTGTTTGATTCTATCGCGATACGTGCCAATAGTCTTGACGCCCAGATTCATTCTTTCTGCAATTTCCCGTGTTGATAAACCAAGACCAATGGATCTGTAGACTTCAAGTTCTCTATCTGTTAATACATTCTCACGAGGTGCATTACTTGTATCCGGGCTTAATTGAAACTTATCAAACAATTGAGTCATGATATTTGCACTCACATGCACCTTGCCTTCTAGTATGTTCTTCACCGCCGTAACGATTGACTCAGCTGCTTCTTTTTTCATGATGTAACCGCGAGCACCTGCCCGGATTGCCCGTTCAGCCCAGACCGACTCATCATGCATTGATAGCACTAGAATGGGAATTCGATTGTCACTGCCGCAAATCTCTTTTACAAGATCAAGACCGTTGTCACCACCTAAAGAAATATCAATGATAGCCATATCAGGAGACGTTTCCACCATGGCTTTTCTGGCAGAGGAGATATTCTCAGCCACTGCGCATACATCAAAGCCTTCCTCTTGGTTGAGGAGCTCTTTCATGCCCATTCGCAAAATGGGGTGATCGTCGACGATGAGTATTTTCGTCATGCCATTTACATCTCTTTTTGCAAGGTGATTTGAGTACCCGTTTCCAGCTTTGAATCTACTACCAGATTGGCACCGACAGCTTTTGCCCGGTACTTCATGGTATGCAGGCCAATACCATACTGAGTAGTTTTCTCAGAGAAACCACAACCATCATCTTCCACTCTTAACTTAAGCCGCTTCTGCTCACTTAGCAATTGAATCTCAATCTTTTGCGGTCTTCCATGGCGGGCAGCATTAAAGACAGCTTCCCGAATTATATAATACAGATGGATTGCGGTAGGTCCATCAATTTGCGCTCCCTGAAGATCAACATCAAGATTACACTTCAAATCAAAGAGATTCTCTACTTCAATCTTCAATTCCTCGCAGGCAGATTCCAGTCCGTGCTCGACAACATGCACTGGATACAAGCCCTGAGCCAACCTTCTTGTTATTTCAATTGCCTCACGGATTAAATTACGAATAGCATCAAGCTCTTCCGCTTTATCCGGAGTATCCTTTTCCAGTTTTTTCTGGAGCACCATGCACAGCAGTTCAACACCACTGAGATGAGATCCCAGGTCATCATGGAGGTCACGACCAATGGTACTGCGTTCCTCTTCGCTGACAGCAATAATCTGCCTTTCAAGCTTGGCCATTTCTTCTTCAGCACACATTTTCAGCACGTGCAGCCAAAGTCCCTCAACAAGCATGGTTATTTGTCGACTGTCAGAATTATCGTAATCATTTGAGTTGTTATACACTCCGGCAACCACAACAACTTTGCCGGCATTGAAAATCGGTACATCAAGATGTCTATAAATGGTACTGGAATAGGGGTAGCCTTGTTCCGCATCAATCCGGCAGGAATTCTCCACAATAGCGTCACCTTTAAGGACGGCTGCCCCAGGAAGCCCTGCCTGCTCTAAAGGATTTGAAATTCCCTGAATTCTCTTTTGGTGAAGGGTTGAATTTGGGTTTTGTTCAAAATAGGAGTAGAGATTTAGATGACTTTGAGCATCATTGATAAGCGCAAGATAGCCACCCTCACTCCTGGTAATCTGCACGATCCGCTCAAGAACGAAATCATACTTTTCCTGAAAGCATCGATCCTCCATCATGCCAAGCTGTAGAAGCGTATCAAGCCGCAGCTCATCACGTCTGATTAACATTTCTTTCTGAATTCGATCATCTACCATCTGGTTGGCAAGATACCCGAGATCTTCAAATTCAGAAAAGGCTAGATTTTTATTATCTATATGGATTTTCTCATCCGCTGCCTTGCGAAAAAAATTTGTAAAAAGACTTATTCCCTGCCTAATTCTCAATGAATAAAAATATGCGAAAAGCAGCATCAGAGAAACGGCAATAATAAAAAGTGTAATGAACAGGGTTATATTTTCAAAATTGATCCGAAGATAGGTTTTTCTCTCCCTTTCAATGGCCAGTTCCATTTCATCCATGGACATTGCTGCAACGAAAACCCAATCCCAGTCTTTGTAAGCTTTCACATAACTGAGCTTACTCGATGACTTTATTTCTGTCTCTCCGGTTGAATCAACATACCTAACGAAACCTTGGGCTTCAGCAGATATCCCCTTCTGCCACATTTCATGACCATAACTGAAATCCTGTTCATTGCTGAAATCTTTGATTGAACGTCCTATAAAACGCTGATCACGATGGCAGATTATTGTCCCATCACTGCGGAACCCTATTATTTCGCCGTCCCTGCCAAATCGAATATTGCGGATTCGTTCAAGCACATCCCTCTGCAATGATTCCTCAAAATCATCAAGGTATATACCTGCCCCGATATACCAGTCGAAGGGCTTGAAATATTTGACAAAAGACATTTTGGGATAGACTCTTCCCACTGACTCCGGCTTGGTCCACACATAGCGATGAACGCCTGCCCCTTTATCCCTGATAATCCCAATGATATCATCCATTACTGCACGAATCCCCTGAACTTCTGGAGAATGACTGTATTTACCTTCAAAATAGGGATCATCAGCATAAAGATCGATTACACCGTTTTCCACTCCGCCGGCGAAGTAATACCCTCTATTATTACTCCAGCGAATTGGCCTGAGTAACTCAACCACAAGTCCTTTTAATTGATTTTCGGACAACTCATCTCTATGCCTGCTGTACATATGAGAAGCAATAGAATAGGCAGATTGAACACGCTCCCGAATCTCATTCTCTATACGCAGCTCCGCCTGTGCTCTTCGATATTCAACAAAGCCGATTACTTTATTTATCTC
>JAAUXX010002822.1_pt1 | contig 13624 bp, 8 predicted proteins | sample 7278111 | NCBI WGS metagenome assembly JAAUXX01 (sample SAMN14350116, study PRJNA611818) | marine sediment metagenome | isolation source: surface marine sediment (1.8m) | place: French Polynesia: Moorea | collected 2018-08
GGCGAACTATCAGCACCTTCTTTAGTTAGTGAGGATTATTTACTGCAACTAGAACGAGAATCCTTTGTGCCGTTACTTAAAGAAGAGAAAACACAAGAGCGGATCGCACATTTGTTGAAGACTAAGAAACCATTACGGAATTAGTTTTTTGAGTTCGGAGTTCGGAGTTCGGAGTTTGGAGTTTGGAGTTTGGAGTTCGGAATTCGGAGTTCTGAATTAGAAAGATGGTTGTTTTGGGAAAAATTATTTTGGAGATGCTTATGAATAGTTAGTTAATTATGAATGATGAGAAGCAGAAGATTCAGGATAGAACACTGAGTTTTGCGGTTAGAGTTGTCAAGCTTTGTAAGTATTTGTCAGAACAGAGTGGTGTAACGAGGGTTTTATACAAGCAACTAGTTAGAAGTGGTACTTCTATCGGAGCGGGATTTTCTGCACAAACTAGAAATCGCTCTTAAGGAGGCTAGAGAAACAGAATATTGGCTAATTCTCTTAGTAGAGGCTGATTTAATTAAAGAACAAAGAATTAAATTGCTCAGACAAGAATGCGAAGAAATTATCAAGATTTTAGTTGTCATAACTAGAAAAATAAAACAAAAAATCTCAACGAATTAGGAGTTCGGAGTGACCTGCGGTAGTCGCTGCGCGTACGGAATTCGGAGTTTTTAATAACTCTTAACTACGAACTACTAACTACGAACTCAAAGGAGAGGGCTATGAAAGAAGCATATATAGTCAGCAGTGTGAGAACTGCTATTGGGAAAGCACCACGGGGAACTCTGCGGAATATTAGACCCGATGATTTGGGAGCAACTGCGGTCAAAGGTGCGCTGGCAAAAGTCAAAGGACTCGACCCTGCACAGATCGATGATGTGATGATGGGCTGTGCCTTTCCCGAAGGAGAACAGGGATTTAACTTAGGGCGAATTGTCGCTCGCAGGGCAGGATTGCCCTATTCTGTTCCAGGCTGTACGGTTAATCGTTTTTGTGCGTCGGGACTGCAAACTATTGCCATGGCATCCCAAGCAATTATGACGGGACAGGCAGAAGTTATCGTTGCTGGTGGCGCAGAGTCTATGAGTCTAATGCCCATGGGTGGTAATTATCTTTCCCCCAATCCAGAATTATTAGAAACATCTCCCAATACCTATATCACCATGGGTATTACTGCTGAAAATGTCGCCAGAGAGTTTCAGATCTCTAGAGAAGACCAAGATCGATTTGCTTTGCGATCGCATCAAAAAGCTTTAGCTGCTATTAGAGAGGGTCGTTTTAAAGACGAGATTATTCCTGTTACTTTTCAAGAAACCATTTATAACTATGGGAAACCGCAAACGATAGAACGAGTATTTGAAGTAGACGAAGGACCTCGCACCGATACCAGTTTAGAAGCCTTGGCAAAATTAAAATCCGTGTTTCATCTCCAAGGTACAGTAACGGCGGGAAATTCCTCTCAAATGTCTGACGGGGCAGCAGCAGCAGTATTAATGAATATGAAAATGATCAACAAGCTGAAAATTAAGCCTATGGGCAGACTGTTAGGTTATGCTGTTGCGGGAGTAGCCCCAGAAATAATGGGTATTGGACCTGTGGTAGCCTTACCCAAGGTACTCAAACAAGTAGGTTTGACTTTAGACGATATTGGGCTAATCGAACTGAACGAAGCCTTTGCCGGACAAGCTCTAGCCGTTATCCGTAAACTAGGACTTAATGATAACATTATTAACGTCAACGGTGGCGCGATCGCTCTGGGACATCCTTTAGGCTGTACGGGTGCTAAACTAACTGCAACTTTACTCCAAGAAATGCAAAGGCGTGGCATCCAGTATGGAATTGTTACTATGTGTATTGGCGGTGGGATGGGTGCTGCGGGAGTGTTTGAGAATCTGATGTTATGAGTTTTTAGTTCGGAGTTCGGAGTTCGGAGTTTGGAGTTCGGAGTTTGGAGTTTGGAGTTTGGAGTTCGGAGTTCGGAGTTTGGAGTTCGGAGTTTGGAGTTTGGAGTTCGGAGTTTGGAGTTCGGAGTTCGGAGTTCGGAGTTTGGAGTTCGGAGTTCGGAGTTTGGAGTTCGGAGTTTGGAGTTATTTCAAGATCAATAATGTGGGAGAAAAATTATGCTCGATCTTCTCACGTCAACATTTGGTATTTTTATATTCCTATTCCTGTTGTTGTTCGTTTGTTTTGCTTATATTGGTGTTCCTCTTTGGTTATGGTCGCTTTATGCTGCTGGTATTTTGGGAGTTTACCAAGCACCGCTTTGGGCATGGATTAGCTTAGGTGTTTTAGCCTTAATTTTTAATATTTCGCAGCTACGTCAACGATTAATTACAGTCTATATTGTCAAAGCGATCGCTGCACTAAAATTGTTACCCAAAATTTCCGATACCGAACGAGAGGCGATCGAAGCTGGAAATGTCTGGGTAGACGGGGAATTCTTCTCTGGTAAACCCAACTTTAAACGCCTCCTCAGCGAACCATATCCACAATTATCTCCTGAAATTAAATTATTTCTCGACAATCAGGTGGAAAAAGTCTGTCAGATGGCGACTGACTGGGAAATTCATGTTCGTAAAGATTTGCCTCCTGAAGTTTGGGACTATCTCAAACAAGAGCGTTTCTTTGGCATGATGATTCCTCAAGAATATGGGGGACTAGGATTTTCTAACTTGGCGTATAGTACAGTAATGACTAAGTTAGCCTCTCGTTCTTTTACTCATACTGCCACTGTCGGCGTAACCAATTCTTTAGGACCAGCTAAATTATTATTACGCTATGGGACACAGGCACAAAAAGACTATTATTTACCGAGACTGGCAAAAGGAGAAGAAATTCCTTGCTTTGCTCTGACTGAACCTAACGCTGGTTCGGATGCAAGTAGTATTGTATCCAATGGAGTAGTGTTTAAAGGCAATGATGGCAAGTTATATCTGCGTTTGAATTGGCAGAAACGTTATATCACTCTAGCTACGATCGCAACTTTGATGGGACTGGCGTTTAAACTGCGCGATCCCGATCGTTTACTAGGTAAAGGAGAAGATGTCGGTATTACCTGTGTTTTAATTCCTACTAATACTCCTGGGGTAATTATCGATCGCCGACACGACCCCATGGGAGTACCTTTCTATAACTCTCCCACAGTCGGACAAGATGTAGTTGTGTCTGTAGACCAAATAATTGGCGGTGTAGAACAAGCAGGACAGGGTTGGAAAATGCTAATGCAGTCTTTAGCTGCGGGACGAGGAATTAGTTTTCCTGCTACTTGTACAGGTATTGCCAAATTTGTTACTAGAGTTACAGGGGCGTATGCCAGAGTCAGAAGACAATTTGGACTCAATATCGGTCGTTTTGAAGGGATTGAAGAACCTCTGGCTCGAATTGGCGGATTAACCTACATAATGGAAGCAGCGAGACTTTACACAGTCGGTGCAGTAGATCGAGGAGAACAACCTGCGGTAATTTCCGCGATCGCCAAATACAATTTTACGGAACTGTCTCGTAAAATTATCAATGATGGTATGGATATTATGGGAGGTTCAGGGATTTGTCGAGGACCAAGAAACTTACTGGCAAATATCTATACTGCTACACCCATTCCCATAACTGTAGAAGGGGCAAATATTCTGACTCGTACTATGATTATCTTCGGACAGGGAGTAATTCGTTCTCATCCCTATATCTACCGAGAAATCGAAGCCTTAAATAAATCTGATGTTAAAACATTCGATCGCTTACTCTGGAATCATCTCGGCTCATTTGTCAGCAACTTTTGCCGTACTATTTTACTTAGTCTTTCTCGCGGTTATCTAACTCGTTCTCCAGTAGCGGGGACTACAGCTAAATACTACCGTAAGCTAGCTTGGGCATCAGCTACTTTTGCTTTTTTGACTGATTTATCCTTAATTGTCTACGGTGGCACTCTCAAACGGCAAGAAAAACTAACAGGTAGATTTGCCGACATTCTTTCTTGGATGTATTTAGCTACTGCTACTTTACGTCGCTTTGAAGCCGAAGGAAGCAACCCAGAAGATTTTCCTTTAGTTCATTGGTCTATGCAGTATGCATTTGCTCAAATTCAACAGGGATTTTTAGGGATCTTTAGCAATCTATCATTACCATTATTAGAAATAGTAGCAGCTTGGTGGCGACTTAATCCCCTTGGTACGATGCCATCAGATCGACTAGGTAGTAAAATTGCTCGGATCATGCAAACCCCAGGTATTCAACGAGATAATCTTACCGTAAATATTTATATTCCGACTAATACTGAAGAAGCCTTAGGACGTTTGGAAAGTGCATTCCTTCTCTCCTTTAAATCCGAGTTGATTTTGCAGAAAATTAAAACTGCTAATAAGTTAAGGAAGTTACCTCCAGAAAAACTAGCAACATTACTTCATGATGCTTTAGAAACAGGAATTATTAACCAGAATGAAATTGAATTATTGACTAAAGCGGAATTTGTTCGTAATGACGCTATTCAGGTCGATTCTTTTCCTATCTTAGAGCGCAAGCAATTGTCCACAATTAAGACTACAAGTATATAGAGCTAATTCCCCTAACGTCGTATACTAAACCGCGTTTAGTTTATAACCTAATACTCATCTTTCATGAATACTCTTGAACAATTTAATCCTGAGGAATGGATAATCGATCGCGATGGGAATAGTGCTTTAGCTATACGTTTTAGAGAGCGTCTTTTTTGTCAAAAGTCTCCTTATCAGACAGTAGAAGTATTTGATACTTACGATCGCGGTAGAATGCTGACTATCGATCGTATTGTTATGTGTACAGAATTAGATGAAGCTCCCTACCATGAGATGTTAGTTCATGTACCAATGTTAACTAATTCCCAGATTAGAGATGTATTAGTTATTGGTGCAGGAGATGGGGGAACAATTCGGGAATTAGTACGCCATGAAGAGATTAAACAAATTACTATGGTGGAGATAGATGAGGTTGTAGTAAGAGCCTCTCAAGAATTTTTACCGACTATTTCCTCTGCATTAACTCATTCTAAATTGAATTTACTGATTGATGATGGGATTAATTTTGTGCGTGAGGCTGCCGATAATAGCTACGATTTAGTAATTATTGATTCTTCCGATCCTATTGGTCCAGCAGAGGGATTGTTTACCAGATCATTTTATCAAGATGTTTATCGCTGTTTACGTCCTGGTGGTTTAGCTACCATCCAAAGCGAATCTCCTTCTTTTAATCGTAAGGTGTTTGTAGAAATCAACCAATGTCTCAAGGGAGTTTTTGGTCAAGAGCAAGTATATCCTTACTTGGTGTTTATTCCTATGTATCCTAGTGGAATCTGGAGTTTGACTTATTGTTCCAAACAAGGAGCGCATCCTATCAAGGATTTTAATCGCGATCGAGCTATCAAATTTACCCAAGAACACAATCTAAGTTACTACAATGCAGATATTCATCAAGCAGCTTTTTGTTTACCTACCTATATCAAACAAATGGAAGCTAGGGACTAGTAGTCTGCCAATTTTGTTTTGATGGATGCTAAAAAAGTTCGGAATTCGGGGTTCGGAGTTCAGAGGAACGAAGATTTAACCCTCAATTCAAACTTGTTAGAGTACTAGTCCTAAACGACTAAAGTCTGATGGCTTTCAACTGTTAGATTTTTTGTAAAGCTCGCTCGAAAGTTGCCAAAATATTTTCTAGGGAAAAATTAGTTTTTGCTTGTTCATAACCCTGTTGAGCTATAGTACTTGCTGTAGCACGATCGGCTAATAACTTTTCTATGGTTTTAGCCAAGGCTTCTGCATCCCCAGGTGAAACAAGACAGCCAGTTACCCCATCTTGAATTAGTTCGATCGCGCCTCCTGCTGCTGTGGCAATTACAGGACGATGCGCCAATTGACCTTCTACAATAACTCTACCAAAGGGCTCTGGTTCAGTGGAAGTATGAGCAATAATATCACAGGCTTTCATTAAAATAGGTACATCCTCTCGAAATCCTAACCAATGAACTCTACCTGCTAATTCAGGGACAGCAGCTAAAGCTTTTAACTCGGTAACATACTCTTCCTCACCAAATAATGCTTCTCCTACTAACAAAGCATGAACTTCTGGTAATTTTTTAATTGCTTCTAAGAGAATATGTTGACCTTTCCAATAAGATAACCGACTAAATACACCCACCACAGGAACATCATTCAGTCCTAATTGGGCACGTATTTGTTGAGTTTGTTCTGAAGTAACAGCATCAAAAGCAGCAAAATCAAAGCCATTATAGACTACTCTTAATAGTTCTTCTTTGCCACCAGCAGCAACAAAAGCCTTACCCGTAGCTTCAGAATTAACAATTACCCTCGCAGCACAATTATTAGCCAACCATACTCCTACTTGCCGATTAACCAGACTAAAATGCTTGGCAGTCAAAATATCTTGCAAGTGCCACACCACAGGAGGACTACCTCTAAATGTAGCTAAAGCACAGGTGACAAAAGCCTTTTGAGAATTAGCATGAATCAAATCAAAACCTTTGGCGATCGCAGCTACTTGTCCTGCTAGATTCCATAAGTTGGGCAAAACTTTAAGGGCTTCTAAACCAGAAGAAGCCCGTACATTTAAAACAGACTCAGTTGCTTGGGCTAGTTTCACTTTAATACCTGTAACTTCTAATTTATCTTTAAAAGCCCCATCAGCAAATAAAAATACACAACTAGTTTCCTTGTAGGCATTGGCAATATCTAATAAGTGCAATTCTGCCCCACCCAAAACAGCAGCATGATCGACAAATAGAATTTTGCGTTGCTTCATTATATTAATTAGGAATTTGAGATAACAATCAGTTTAATTTTCTCCTATCATTAATAAATCTAGCTTGGGTTGAAGAACAGATCCTATGGGCGAATTCGTGAAACCCCTATTTTGTGGTTTTTTTCTGCCCTCTCCCAATTTGAGAAGAGGGGTTACAAAAAAATATGACAAAGATGGTTAGTTGTTAGCTATTGATTATTCGTTATTTTTGTTATTTTGGTCAATTAAAGCGATCGAAAAACAAACATTACAACAATGAATTGTTCCTTTACAACCATCCTAAATAACTACCAATAATCAAACCAATTCCTATGCCTATTCCTCCACTCAAAAAATTACTAATAATCTTCCATTGCGAGTATTTGTACTTAAAAGAGTGGAATTTGAAACTATTAAGCTGACTCATGATTAATTAAACGTAATTAGCAATTTAATTGTTCACAGAATCAGCTTTATTAACTATTGTAATTTCACGCAAATATTAAATTTTTCTCAAAAAGATTATGTACAAATACGGATGAACGATTACCGATTGCTGAGGTTTATAGTCAAGTTTTTCTGAAAGACATTCGTAATTGGTTTGCTCATTCCTGTTACTGTATCTCACCAATTTGAGAAACGCTATAGCGTTAGTTTAGTCGTAGAGTATGTCAATTTATTAACTGCTATTCCTAAGACGGGAGTTTTATAGAATTTTAATTGATTTAAAGCTTCACTTAGTTTCATGTCTTGTATCTTACCTAAGCCAATAACCAGAATAATTCCATCTGTTTTAGCTGCAAGTAAACTTACATCAGCATATTCGATAATAGCAGACGTATCATAAATTACTAAATCGAAATGATTTTCGAGTTGAGCCATTAATTGATACATTTTTTCCGATGCTAATAAACGACCGGGGTCTGTGATAGTTGAATCGATAATATTATTGAGATTACCTGTAGTAAGAAGAGAAAGATTATCTTCTAATGGTACTTTGTTAATAAAGTATTGGATATCCAGATAATCCTGAATTAGGAGATTTCCTAAGCCATCAGCTTCTGATAATCCTAAATAGGTGCTTAATCGTTGCGAATTACGCATATCTGTATCAACTAACAGTACTTGTTTGCCCATAGCTGCGGAAGCTTTGGCTAAGTTAAGGGCGACAGTAGATTTACCTTCTCCAGGAACTGCTGAAGTAATTAAAACCGATTTAATATTACTGTTGAAATCAAAGAAGCCTAAATTACTAGCAAAAAAACGAAATGCTTCGACGGAAGGGGATAATAATTCAAATAAATATGGGTTTGTTTTTTGTAATTGAGATTCTTGTGGCTTGAATTTCAGCTCTTCTTTTTTAGGGTTTATTTGTTTAATAAAAGATAATTTTTGACTTTTAGAATTATAGGGAATAGCACCTATAATAGGTAAATTAGTTAGTTCTTCAACTTGAGAGGAAGTGTAAATTATATTGTCATATTGATCGATAATTAATGCTGCACCAATACCCAAACATAAACCAAGAGTAGAACCGAGTAACAGCATGTTAATAGTACTAATAGCACTAGTTTTTGGTTCTTCAGGGGGGGTAATTAATTGCCAAGGAGATTCTTGTTGAGCAAGATCGATTTGTAAAGCATCTTTTCGGAGGATGAATTCATTAAGTTTTTTAGTATCTAAAGTTAACCGTTGTTGAAGATTATTGTATTGGTTACTAACTATCGACCATTGTTTAATTTGTTGTTGAAAATTAGCAATTTGGGAGTCTAAATTCTGGAGGCGATTTTCTAAAGATTTAATTTGATTATTAATTTTTTGACGACCTATGGGTTCTTCTTTTTCTATTAAGTTAACTATTTCTGCTCTTTCTTGTTTCAAAGCCTGTATTTCCAGACTATTTTCTGAAAAAATAGCTGATTTTTGTCCAATTTGAAGATCTATTTCTCTTAATCGAGCCACTAATTCTTTATGTCCAGGGATATCTAGACTCATTGCTGTAGGTGAGGTAGTGGGATGTTCCTTTAATTCTTGTTTGAGATTACTAGAAGTTAGTTGTAATTCTTGTAGTTGAAATTCAAGTTCAAGACGCTGTTCAACTAAATTATTTAAACGATCGATAGTTTGTTTAATTGGTAAATCGGGATTAATAAAGTTATATTGGCTTCTTATTTGTTGGATTTGATTTTGAAATTGGTTGACTCGTGACTTTACTTGAGGTATTTGTTTATTTAAAAATTCAATTCCTCGTTTAACTTCTGACTGACGCTCTTCAATACTGTGGTCTAGATAAGTTTTGCTAAGACTATCTAAAACATCTATGACTTGTTGTTTATCTAGATGTTTATATTGGACTTGTAAAATATTTTGATTATTTTTACTGCCAATTATTATGTTAAAAACTAGACCATTAACTAATTCTCGATAATTTAGGTTTGGGTATCTATCTTGGAGAGATTCAATTGTCCGCAACAGTAATTTGTGACTTTTTAAAATTTTAAGTTGTACTTCATCTAGTTCAACTGATACTATTTCTTCTCTGGTTTTCCTTGAATCATCATCAGTAGAAGTCACTGTCGTTTCGATGTTAATCGGTTCTGATAAGAGTTCAAAACTAGAACTGTAGATAGGAGGAGTTATTAGAGCCTTTACTAGAGCTAAAGCTGTTATTGTCATCATCGAGCCAATAATAATAGCTTTTCTCCTCAGTAAAGTTTCTTTGACTCCAGTGAGGTTTAATCCTCCTTCATTCTGCTCTTGATTAGAGTTGTTTTCTAAATATTTGGTTGCTTGATATTTGGGTGGGTTAATCATAAAAAATATAGAAGATTAGTAAGATGAATATTAACTGATAAAAAACAACTTAGAGTTATTATTATTGACAATAATGCTGCTTATTATCCAGTAATTGAAGAACTAAAACAGGAAAAATATTAGAAATATATAATTTTAGTTAATTGGTAGAATTAGGGGGTATTGATTTAAGTTGCCAAGACTCTTACTCTGACTCATTTTAGCCGATTTCATGTTCCTATTGTGAGCATTTTGTGGGAAATGTGGGCTTAACTTCTTTACAATTTAGATATAAAATCTTTATGTCAAGTTTATAGTAAATGAATTTAAATTGCTTGACTTTACAATTGATTCACAACTACAATGAACCCTAGTTTAAAGTGAATAGCCAATTTATTAACTCAAGATTTTGACAGAAGACACCTTTGAGTGCACTGTATTTTCTAGGGTTAGAGTTTATTAAGCTCTAAGTTATAGAGATACTAATCTGTATTTAAAGCAATTAGTGAATGTATATTTTTTAACATCATAAAAAGATAAAATTTTTATATCTTGTAATTTAGATATTTTTATACCAACAACTTACTTCTTTTCTGTCACTATAGGCAATTAATCGATATAAAATATCTTGAAAATAAGCTGTAAAATCAAAGATATTAAATCAATTCATAATTGAAATTAGTAGAGTTGATTGATAAAAATTTAAAGAGAGGATGTCAGCTAAGAATAGTATTAATAGACTATATTATTATTCACTAGACATGCCAAATAAAAGAAGCAAAAGAAAAAAAATTAAGAAGTTTTATTGTCCTTATTGTAATTTGAGACTCTGGCGAATTGGTAATAGTAAATACTATAAATATTATCAAAATGCTGCTCAGATTAAGCAAAATACGGGTTTATCTGCTAAAAAATCTGCTTTCTTAGCTAATCAATATACTACTTATCTAGATAAAAATAGATGGATAGAAGCTTTTTGCTGTGAAAAACATGGCATGATGTGGTTGTTAATTTCTGCTTCGGAAGAAGGAAATTGTGAATATAGAATAGCAAGAGAAAAAGATTGGTTGCAAACTGATAAAACTCCAGACCCGAACAATCCTAATCCTTCTGTGAGTGAATTTAGCCAACGCATGAGTCGTAAACCACGATAGCTATTTTGGTCTTATCAAAACCAAATTCGTAAAAGATGCAAAGCTGCCATTTTTTACGGTAAGACTTTAAATAAGCGTGGGATAGCTTGTTAAGTCAGTCGCTTCGCTCCAATTCAAAATAATTCAATTCAAAATCCGCTCATTATTACCTCGGACTAAAGTCGGAGGTTTGAATTTAAGAATACTATTTTCATATTTCTCTTTTTAAACCTTGTCTAAATATATCATTAACAAATCCCAGGTAAAACTTTGATGATTCCTCAGAAATATATACTGAAAACCCCTATTATTTGTCTGCCTTTTGAAGAACAGATTATGTTGATTCTAAAGTGGGCAAAAACCAGAAAAAGCAAAATTGTTTGCTTGGCAAATGTTCATATGGTGATGGAAGCCTATTGGAATCCTAAATTTGCTCACATTTTATCTCAAGCTGACTTAGTAACTCCCGATGGAATGCCATTAGTGTGGATGTTGCGTATGTTGGGTATTAAACATCAAAATCGAGTGGCAGGAATGGATGTTTTTCTCAACTTGTGTAATTTAGCCGAGCAGACAGGAATTAAGGTTTATTTTCTGGGTTCTCAAGATAGCATTTTGCAGAAGATGAAGCCAAAGCTGGAGCGAGAATACCCGTTGTTGCAAATAGCGGGAATGAAGATGTTACCTTTTCTTTCTTTGGAAAAGATTGTTAGTAAAAAAGATACGAAATTGATAGCAGAAATTAATCAAAGTGGTGCAGGAATAGTATTTGTTTGCTTAGGATGTCCTAAACAGGAAACATGGATGGCAGAATATCAAGATAAGATTCAAGGGGTGATGATTGGGGTAGGCGCAGTTTTTTCTATGTATGCGGAGACAATGCCTAGAGCCCCTCATTATATGCAGCAATTAGGATTGGAATGGCTATATCGTTTATTACAAGAGCCAAGCCGTCTTTGGCGTCGCTATGTGTCAACGATTCCTTCTTTTCTATATTTGGCCAGTAGGCAATTATTGATTCCCTATGAGGATAATTTAAGCAAAGCAAGGTGGGGATTATCAGAGAAAAATGTGCCAGTAGATGTGGAAACTTTGGATTTTTCTCCTGAGAAGCTTGGTAAAATTTTGATTCGACAAAATGTAATAACTACAGAAGAATTAGAACAAGCTTTATCACAGCAGAAGTTAAAGCCCAATTTAAAAATTGGTGAGATTTTAGTTCGTAGTAATTTAATATCTTTGTCTCAATTAAAGTTTTATCTGAAAAATCAGAATATAAAGTTGGGTGAACTTTTGGTAGAGAAAAAAATTTTAAACCAACGCAGTTTAAATAAGATTTTGTATTTACAAAATAGGTCAGATAAGAAGCTAGGGCAGATTGTTATAGAACAGAAAATTATTTCTGAAGATAAGTTAAAAGAGTTGATAATCGATCATTATACAAGACGCAAGGGGTTATTTTAAACTAAAAATAGAGCAAAAAATGATGATTATCTAATTATGAATATTAAGTAACCAATAATATATATATGCTGCAAACAATTAAAAGACTACTTTATCTAATTCCAGCTAGCAAAATAAGTTTGGCGTTAATGGTGGTTTTATTTATATTTTCTTCTGGGTTAGAGGTAATTGGGATTGGGTCAATAGCTCCTTTTATTAATTTAGCAATAAAACCAGAATTAATTTATGAGTATTCTTGGTTAGAAAAATTATTTACTATTTCGCAAATTACCGATGAGAGTAAATTTATTGCTTTTTTAGGATTATTGGTAATCTTATTATTTTGCGTTAAAGTTTTTGCTGCTTGGTTTACTCAAGTATGTATCTTTAAATTTAGTTGTAGACAACAGAAGCTGTTAATTAATAAGCTTTTAAATAAATACTTATCGGCTCCTTACACTTATCATCTAGAAAAAAATAGTTCTTACATTATTGACAATATTATTGAAGTTGCCAACAAATTTAATTTTATAGTTCAACCCTTATTTGTCTCTATTGCTAATATTTGTATAGCTGTTTGTTTATTTGCTCTTTTGTGTTATGTCAGCAGCACGGTTATGGTGATCCTGTTGACTATACTGTTGCCAGTTATTCTAGTAATTAATTCATTCAAGCACAAGTTACGAGCTTGGGGAAAGCAAAATCGCCAGAGCAAAGGTCAAATTATAAAAACTATTAATCATAGTTTGGGAGGAATTAAAGAAACTAAAGTAATTGGTTGTGAGAACTATTTTAAAAATCAAGTCTTACTTCATACTCAGGAACTAGAAAAATCCCAAACCAACTTCTTTGGCTTTAGCATTTTGCCTCGCTTTTTAATCGAGGCGGTCATGTTGATATCTACTATTAGCGTAATTTCTTACTTTTTGTTTATAGGTAATAACATTAACGAATTACAATCGGTCTTAGGAGTTTATGCCCTAGCTTCTATTAGATTTTTGCCCGCCTTTAGTCAAGCAATTGGGGGAGTCAATGCTTTAAGAAATAATAGTTACACTATCGACCAAATTTATTTTGATTTGAGAGGATTAAAGCGAGAAAGCAAACATGATAATCAACAGTACTTACTCATACATGAAGATAGGAAAAGCAATTATTCAAAGTCAATAAAAAAATTAAGTTTTCAAGAATATCTTAGTTTAGAAAATATATCATATCGATATCCCAATCAACTTGATTATGCGATTAAAGATTTATCGTTGACTCTGACCAAAGGCGATTCTATTGCTTTTATTGGCAAATCCGGTGCAGGTAAAACTACTTTAGTTGACATTATTCTAGGACTGTTAATTCCCCAACAAGGGGATATTAAAGTTGATGGTATATCTATTTATGACAATTTACGAGCTTGGCAGAATTTAGTAGGCTATATTCCTCAGTCTATCTTTTTAGCTGACGATACAGTAAAGAGAAATATTGCTTTTGGCGTACCAGATGAA
>JAAUXX010001982.1_pt1 | contig 13610 bp, 12 predicted proteins | sample 7278111 | NCBI WGS metagenome assembly JAAUXX01 (sample SAMN14350116, study PRJNA611818) | marine sediment metagenome | isolation source: surface marine sediment (1.8m) | place: French Polynesia: Moorea | collected 2018-08
GACTAGCGCCAGGGACGAGCGCGGGACCGGGCCATGGATGGCCCATGGAACGCAAAAGCCGTTACCCGGCCCTCTCTCTGCGGTCTTGCCGAGCTTAAGTTAATGACATTGTTGCAGTGACTAGCGCCAGGGAGGAGCGCGGGACTGGGCCATGGATGGCCCATGGAACGGAAAAGCCGTCGCCCGGCGCTCTCTCTGCGGTCTCGCCGAGCTTAAGTTAATAACATTGATCCGCCCGCATGTGATTTGCTCGCAACGAAGTGCTAAACTGCCGCCACCGAGCGCAAGGCCCGATTGCCAATGACCCAAGACCTTTTCTCAGCCGGCGAACCGTCGGGACAGACCTTTACCGTATCGCAGCTAAATCGCAAGGTTAAGGATCTGCTTGAAGTCCACCTCCCCCTGGTCTGGGTGGAAGGGGAAGTGTCCAACCTCAGCCGCCCCTCTTCCGGCCACTGGTATTTCACACTCAAGGACGAAAGCGCACAGGTCAGCTGCGCCATGTTCAAACGCCGCAATACCTTGGTTAAATTTAGACCAGCGATTGGCGATCACCTCAAAGTACGCGCCCATGTCAGCCTCTACGAAGCGCGCGGCGATTACCAGCTAATTGTGGAGCACATGGAGCAAGCGGGATTCGGCCTGCTGCAGCAGCGCTTCGAAGCGCTGAAAGCGAAACTGCTGGCGGAGGGGCTGTTTGACGCTATGGCCAAACAGGCGATGCCGCCGCAAGTACGTCATCTTGCGGTGGTCACTTCGCCAAGCGGCGCCGCCATTCGCGACGTGTTGTCAGTACTCGAACGGCGGTTTCCCCTGCTCCCGGTCACCATCATTCCTAGCCCGGTGCAGGGCGAAGACGCCCCGACGCAACTCGTGCAAGCCATCGAAACTGCCGATCGACATCCCGACTTTGACGCCATTCTCATCTGTCGCGGCGGTGGCTCCATTGAGGACTTGTGGGCCTTCAACAGCGAGGCGTTGGCACGCGCGATTTTTGCCTGCAAGACGCCCGTCATGTGCGCGGTGGGTCATGAGGTGGATTTCACTATCGCCGATTTCGCGGCGGATGTGCGCGCCCCAACCCCCTCAGCGGCAGCGGAACTGTTGAGCCCCGAGCAGAACGAATTGCGCGGGCGCCTGGCCGCGCTGCGGTCACAACTGCGACTGCGCGTATTGAGCCGGCTGACAACGCTATGCGATCGCATCCACTTTTTATCCAAACGGCTCAAGCACCCACGCGACCGCCTCGAGCAGTGGAATCAACGCCTCGACAACTTGGAGCTGCGTCTCACCCGCGCCATGCGCCACACGACACAGGAAAAATACCGCAGGTACATGGCCTGCGCGGAGAACTTCGACCGGACATCACCGCGCTTTTACGTGACCGGGCAGAACGTCCGCCTCGGCGAGTTGCGCCACCACCTGTTGCGCAATATGAAGCTGGCGCTAAAGGCCTGTCAACAAAAGCACCGCCTCCTGGTGGCGCAGCTTGATATCGTCAGCCCAGTGGCGACGATAGCCCGGGGTTATAGCATTGCCCGCCAACAGAGCGGTGAAATTCTGCGCTCGGTTGACGAAGTCGCCGTCGGGGAAAAAATCTTTACCACCCTGATTGATGGCGAGTTCGTATCACGGGTCGAAGATAAAACCAAACGATAGGGTAAGTATGCCGCCAGACGTCTCCCTACATGCGATCGAAGTGCCCTATCTAATGGAGGTGGTGGCGTTTCTCCTCGGCGTGGTCATCATCGTCCCCACGTTCAAAAAAATTCGTCTCAGTCCCATCCTCGGCTTTCTGGCGGCCGGCGCCGTCATAGGCCCCCACAGCCTGGGAATCATCAAAGATGTGGAAGGGGTGCGCCACTTTGCCGAACTGGGAGTAATATTTTTACTCTTTACTATCGGCCTGGAACTGTCGTTTGAACGCTTGCGATCCTTCGCCGGTCTGATCTTTGGCCTCGGTTCGCTGCAGGTGGCGACCTGCGCCAGCGTGATCGGCGGCATCGCGTATCTATGGGGTAACAGCGCCGAGGCGGCCATTATTATCGGTTTGAGTCTGTCCCTCTCCTCCACCGCCATGGTCATGCAACTGCTGACGGAGCGAGGCGAACTGGGCACCCGGCACGGCCGCGCCAGTTTTTCGGTGCTCTTGTTGCAAGACCTCGCAGTGGTGCCGATCCTGATATTGCTGGGAATATTTGGCCGGGAAGAAAAGGGCAACATTGTCGGCGACATATTTTTCGCCTTCGCCAACGCCGCCATCGCCATCGCCATCATCATGCTTTTTGGCCGTTTTGGGCTACGCAAATTATTTGAAATTGTCGCGCAAACGCGAAGCATCGATGTGTTCACCGCCATGTCCCTGTTAACCATTCTCGCCATCTCCATGATCACGGGGCTGGCCGGCCTGTCGATGGAACTGGGCGCATTTCTGGCCGGGCTACTGCTCGCCGAAACGGAATTTCGCCATCAGATTGAAGGCGAAATTGAGCCCTTCAAGGGCTTGTTACTCGGTTTGTTCTTCATGTCCGTCGGCATGAATATCGACTTTGTCATCGCCTTTGAGAAGGGCCTGTGGGTGGTCTTGTCCGTCATTGGTCTGATAGCGCTGAAAGCCGCAATCATCTTCCTATGCGCCCTGGTGGCGCGTCTGCGCGTCGACCAGGCGCTGCGCACCAGCCTGCTCCTGGCCGAGGGCGGCGAGTTTGCCTTCGTGGTGATTGGCATCGCCGTCGCGGGCTACGGTCTTATCGATCGCGACGTCGCACTGTTCATGGTTGTAGTGGCGGGCATCTCCATGATGCTTACCCCGCTACTGGCATTTATCGGCGACCGCCTGGCGCACGTTTACAAAGCCACCAAGGGCTTCGCGGTGGAGGACTTTAGCGACGAAGAGATTCACGACCACATCGTAATTGCCGGCTTTGGACGCGTCGGCCTCACCGTGGCGGACATTCTGCGGGCTGAAGCCATCCCCTACGTTGCGATCGACAACAATGCCGATCAAGTGCGCCAACTGCGCGCGACTAATAAATCCGTCTATGTCGGCGACGCCTCTCGGGTCGAGGTATTAAAACGCACCGGCATCGAGCGCGCGGCGGCACTGCTTATCACCATGAACTCGGCCAAGGATGCCCTGCGCACCCTGCAAGTGGTGAGACAGCATTGGCCAGAACTCAAGATCATTGTCAGGTCGCGCGACACTTCACACTCTCAAGCCCTGACGGTCATGGGCGCCAGCCAAGTGGTACCGGAAACGCTGGAGGCGAGTCTGCAACTGTCGAACTATGTATTGCGCGCCACGGGCTACAGTCGCGACGAAGCCAACAGTTGCATCGACGCCATCCGCAAACTGCAATTTCAGGAACAGCAGCTGACGCAAACGTAAACCCACGTGACTTACACCCCATGTCTGACGCCATACTGGAGATAAAAAACGCCTGCGTCTTCCGCGGCCAACATCGCGTCTTCGACTCCCTCGATTTGTCGATTAAACGCGGTGAACACGTGGCCATCCTGGGGCCCAACGGCGCGGGCAAAACCACCCTGCTAAAACTGCTAACGCGTGAACTCTACCCGGTCGTGCGGGAAAACTCCCATATCAAACTATTTGGCGACAATCGGGTGAACATCTGGCAGTTGCGCGAGAAAATTGGCGTCGTATCTCACGAATTTCAGCGTCATTACCAAGCCGTCGCCACCGGCATTGACGTGATTTTATCGGCCTTTTTCGGCGCCGTGGGCCTCTACCAACACCATCGGGTAACCGCCGGGCAGCGTCAGCGGGCGGAGGCAAAACTCCATGAATACCATATCGCCCACCTGCGCGATCGCCAGTTTTTGCAGCTGTCCACTGGGCAGCAACGCCGTTTGCTGCTGGCGCGCGCCACCGTCCACGACCCCGACGTCATCATCTTCGACGAGCCCACCAACAGCCTCGACGTGGCCGCCGCCTTTCAGATTATTGACGATATGCGGCGGCTGGCCGACGCGGGCAGAACCCTCATCCTGGTAACTCACCATCTGCAGGAAATCATTCCGGAAATTGAGCGCGTGGTGCTGCTGAAAGCGGGCGCGATACATTTTGACGGCGCCAAGTCGTCGGCCCTGACGGCGGCGGCGCTGACAGATTTATTCGGGACGCCGATGCAAATTTCCGCGCTGGACGGATTTTATCAGTGGCGGCCGCAAACCTGAGCCTACGCCAGTCACGGCGTGTGCCACAATGCCTTGTCTCCAACAAAAAAAAGGCGTATATAAGGACTCAGGGAGACTTTCACCCTCACGCGAAGCTCCTTAAATTTCACTGCACAACAAGACAAAGGAGAGCACCATGGCACAGCTTCAGGAAGTACGTGAACTACTCAAAACCAGCCGCGAAAGCCTGCAACATCGCGCCAACGTGGTGGCCACTGGCGTCGGCTACAAGGTGGCGGGCGAGGGCAAAGACCCGGAACTCAGCGTTGTTTGTTCGGTGACCAAAAAACTCGCCAAAACTGACCTGGGTCGCAAAGATCTCATTCCCTCCCGGCTGGACGGCATTCCCACCGACGTTAAAGAAACCGGTATTATCCGCGCCCTCGGCCCCCGCGACCGCCAGCGGCCGGCGCTGGGCGGCGCCAGTATCGGCCACGTCGATATCACCGCCGGCACCCTTGGCTGCCTGGTGCGAAAAAACGACCAGACGTTCATTCTGTCTAACAATCACGTGCTGGCGGACAGCAATGACGCGCAAATCGGCGACGCCATCATCCAACCCGGCGCGAGCGACGGCGGCGGCATGCCCAATGACCACATCGCCAACCTGAGCGAATTTGTCCCCATCGTCTTCCTCAACGAAGAGAGCGGCTGCAGCCTCGCCCGCCTCGCCACCGTGACGCTTAACACGGTTGCAAGCGTGCTCGGCAGTCATGTCCACTTTCGCGCCATCAGCACCCGCGACAACTTGGTGGACGCCGCCATCGCGCGACCACTGCGGGACAGTGACGTATCCGCGGAAATCATCGAGATCGGCACCATTGCGGGAACGGCCGAGGGCGAAGTTGGCATGGCGGTAAAAAAAAGCGGCCGCACCACTGGCTTCACCACCGGCGAGATCGAACAGGTTGATGTCACCTCCAACGTGCAATACGGTCGCGGCCGCATCGCGCGTTTCAGCGATCAGCTGATGGCGGGCGCCATGAGCGCCGGCGGTGACAGCGGCTCGGCGGTACTGGACGATCAGAACCGCATGGTGGGCCTGCTGTACGCGGGCAGCGCGACCACGACCCTGATCAACCGGGTGCAAAACGTATTTAGCGCGCTGGCGATCTCGTTGTGATGCGACGTATAATCGCGGTTGTTTTCGCTCTCTTGTTATCGGAGCTGGGCATGGCGGATTCCATCAAAGAGGTAAAAGCTCGTCACCTGGACGAGCTCATGGCCATTGAAGGCGTTGTTTCCGTGGGCATCGGTAAAAACGCCGACCAGCAACCCAGTATTATTTGCGGCCTGGACGGTGAACGCCCCGAGGCCGCACAAAAAATCCCCCGCCAACTGGAGGGGTATCCGGTCACCATCAAAGTGGTCGGCCCGCTTAAGGCGCTGTAAACGCGGCACCCCCCAGCCACCTGGAACACCCACCCTAGTACTCCTTCAACATGCACAGCAAATGCGCAGCATGCACCAACAATGGCACCTCTTCGACATGTTTTTAACTCTTGTGGCTCTTGTTTAGTCAAAAAGCCTCAAAAATACTGTTGGCACTATTCTTGTAACGATAAGTAACAAGCTCATTCAAAATGTGTGAAATCGAACCAATTTGATAATTTAAATTCCGCCCATAAACCCACGGAGTCATCGCTATGAAAACTCTATTAGTGTCCACCGCCGTTTTATTGCTTTTTGCCATGTCGTCTTACGCCTCGTCGACAAAGCAAGGCACGATCCAAAGTATCGATCTTGAGAATCGGATCTACACAATCAAGGAAGCCAAAACCGGAAAAATTCACGTCATCGACCTTGAGGATTCGACCAAGACCCGCCTCGACAAGCGCGACCTGGCCGCGTTGCAGCGCCTCAGCGTCGGCGACAGTGTGAAATATAAGGTGCAAACGGACGAAACAAAGCGGGCGCCGTCACGTGTGGCGGGCACAATCGTCAGCGTCGATTTGCAGAATAATCTGTACACAGTGCAGCAAACAAAAACAGGCGCGCTGCACACCTTCAAGTTCAAAGACTCCACCACCATCAGGAATGGCGATCGCGTGCATGGCAACCTCGCATCATTGCGCGTGGGCGACAACGTCGTCTACAAAAAGAAGATTAAAAAACCGGCCACAGACACCATTGCCGCTACGGTGAAAGATATCGATGCGGCGAATAAAAAACTGGTGATTGTCGACCCGGAATCCGGCGGTGACAAAGCCGTCAGCTATACCGCCAAAGCCTCACAAAGCTCGGCCTTTAAAGACTTACAGGCCGGTCAAAAGGTGGTTCTGGAAGTCACGTCCCCCTGATGACATTAGCGTGCGATTAGTGGTAGCCAGGGACGGCCTTTTTGTGGATATCTCACCGCGCGCATAACCCCTTCCTTCGTCTCCCCCACCACTCTCAAGTCACGACCGTCAACCAAGCGGCAAGCCCTCCGGCAAGGCTGCGCGCTTTAAATCCGTTTTGCAGCAGCAACTCGGCGGCCTCGCGACTGCGCTTGCCGGACTGGCAATAGCACAGGTACAGCGGATGTTTATCAAGTTCGCTCAGGTGCGCGGCCAATGCCGTGTGCGCGACATGCCTGCCGCCAATGTGAAAACCTCGACGTTCCTCCTCGCTTCTGACATCGAGCAATGTCGCACTGGCCTCATTGCGCAACACATTGAAATCCTCCGGCGCAATCGTGCAGGAATGATTGTCGGCCACTGCTTGCGCACAGGCCTCGCGATAGTCCGCCGCATGCTTGTCGATAACGACGGGCACGGACCGGCAGCGGCAATCGGCATCGGCCGTCAGGGCGATGCGCTGCAGAGAAAGCTTCTTGCCATCCACCAACAACAGGTGCCCTTGCAGCGGCGTTTCCAGGCCGGCGAGGTGTTTAATCGCCTCGTTTGCCTGCAAGAGGCCGAGCAGACCCGGTAGCGTGCCGATAACGCCCGCCGTATTGCAGTCCTCCGCCTGCGCCGGCGCCGCCGGAAAGACACAGCGGAAACATCCGCCGCCCGGCGTGAACAAGGCGCACTGGCCGGTAAATTGGTGGATGCTGGCATAAATCCAGGGGATAGCGTATTGCAGGCAGAAATCATTGATCAGATAGCGGGTGGCAAAGTTGTCACTGCAGTCGAGCACCAGATCAATATTGCCGATGTCGCCGGCGGTCTGCCAATCAAAATAGCGATCAATGGCGTCGATGCTGATATCGGGGTTGAGCGCGCGCAACTTTTGCTTCGCCGTTGTCGCCTTCGGCCGGCCGATATCGTCCACAGTGTAAAGCACCTGCCGCTGCAGGTTGGTCAGTTCAATCCGATCGCCATCGACCAACACCAAATGCCCCACGCCCGCAGCCGTCAAATAGGCCGACACCGGACACCCCAACCCCCCCATGCCGACCATCAGCACACTGGCTTTTTTCAGCCGCGCCTGACCATGGGCGCCGAATTCGGGCAATTGAATATGGCGGGTGTAGCGCAGCCATTCCTGCGGAGTAAACAGTGGGTCGTTCATGTCATCGCGGTCGGACGATTAATCATATGGATGAAATCCCGCGTGGTGACTTCGGGATCCTCGGCCTCAGTAATGGCCGTAATCATGGCGATCCCATCCGCGCCCCGCGCGCTTACCTCGGCGATTCCCGCGCGCTTGATGCCACCGATGGCCACCAGTGGATAGCTTAGCATCTTGCGCCAGTAAGCAAAGCCCTCCGGGCCATGCGGCGTCCATGGCATTGGTTTGGTAGCGGTAGGATAGACCGGCCCGCAGGCGATATAGGAGGGTCGGTAGCGATGCGCGCGCGCGACCTCGTAGTGGCAGTGAGTGGAGATACCGAGGCGCAGACCGGCGCGATGAATCGCCCGCATGTCGGCGGTCTTCAGATCTCCCTGCCCGAGGTGCACGCCGTAGGCCCGGTATTTGATCGCCAGTGGCCAATGATCATTGATAAAGAGGCGACAATTAGCCTTGCGCGCGATCCTCACGGCGCGTTCGATTTCGCGCTCAAGCGCCTCGCTGGCCAGATTTTTAATGCGCAACTGAATCGTGGAGACCCCCAAGGGTAATAAACGCTGGAGCCACTGCGCGCTATCCACCACAGGGTAGAGACCGAGGCTCGCGCTGTCGCCGTTGGGTAGGCTGAGGTCGGCAAAGGGGAGGTCTGGGACGAGATCCGGCGTTTGATCAACTAATTCCGGCAGATCCACTTGCTCACCGGGAAAATCGCGGATACTGACCGGTCCCGCCCGGGTCGCCATGGCGTAGGCCTGCCGCAGGCCCTGATTGACGGCCATCTTGCCAATTACCACGGCGTCGACCATGCTGTAGCCCAGCGCCAGGCCGCAGGCAATGGCCGAGGCGAGCGCACAACCGGTACCCCGGGTGTTGGTCGCCGAGCGGCGTGGGCTGTTGAGCCAAAATTGCTGCTGCCGATTGCAAAAATAGTCGCGACACTGCGCACCTGATGGCAGATGGCCCCCTTTGAGCAAGACATTTTCTGCCCCCATGGCCAGCAACGTTTTAGCCGCCTCGATCATGCCCTCGGCGCTGTCGACCGGAAAACCGCACAGTCGGCCGGCCTCGTCGAGATTAGGGGTAATTAAACTGCATCGCGGCAGTAATTTTTCTGCCACCAGGCCTATGGATTTCTCATCACTCAGGCGTTCGCCGCTGGTGGCGAAGATAACCGGATCAATCACCAGGGCTGGACAATCGTATCGCCCGAGCGTTGTGACCAAGCGGTCAATCTGCTGCGGGCAGGCCAGCAGGCCTGACTTTACCACCGACGGGCGCTGCGCCAAGCCCGCGACGAGCTGACCGGCAAAGGCTTGCGGCGCGACCGCATTGATAGCGCTGACGCCGTCTGCGTCCTGCGCCGTCGTGGCGGTAATCACATTCAAGGGATGCCCGCCCAGGGCCAGAACGCTCTGGTTGTCACGCTGTATACCGGCCAAACCGGAAGAATCACTGCCGGCAATCACCAGAACGCTCGGGCGCGGCATCATGGTTTTTGGTGCCAAAAAGGCGTACCGACCACCGGCGTGCTCGGCCGCGCCAGGTCGCGCTCGTGCATCAGGCCGGCCCGGTAGGCAAGACGGCCGCCACGCACCGCGTGTTTAAAACCCTCGGCCATGGCAACGGGACGAGTAGCGTTGGCGACCGCGGTATTGAGCAAGACGGCGTCATACCCCAGCTCCATGGCCTGCGCCGCATGCGAGGGCGCGCCGATACCGGCGTCGACAATGAGGGTAACGTCCGGTAAACGCTGGCGCAGAGTTTTCAAGGCGTAGGGGTTGATCAGCCCTTTGCCAGTGCCGATGGGCGCCCCCCAGGGCATCAAGATCCGACAACCGACCGCCACCAGCTTTTCGCACAGCACCAGATCGTCGGTGCAGTAGGGAAAAACCTCAAAGCCCTGGGCAATCAGTTCCCGCGCCGCTTCCAGCAAAGCAAAGGGGTCGGGTTGCAGATTGTAGTCATCGCCGATGACCTCCAGTTTAATCCATGAAGTCGCGAATAATTCGCGCGTCATCTGCGCGGTGGTCACCGCCTCCTTCGCCGTGTGACAACCCGCGGTGTTGGGCAGCAGGTGCAACTTCAATGAGGAAAGCAACTGCCAAAAATCCTCGCCACCCCGCTGTTGCGGGTGCTGCCGCCGCACCGATACCGTGACGATCTCGGCGCCGGACGCTTCGATGGCGTCGAGCATAATTTGCGGCGAGGGATAGAGGGCGGAGCCGATCAATAATCGACTGGTGACCTGTGTATCAGCCAGCTGCCACATATCACCCTCCCTGCATGGGCGCGACCAGGTCGATGCGATCACCGTCCTGCAAGCGTGTCCGCTCGTATTCGGTTTTGGCAATAAAGCAGTTATTGACCGCGACCGCAAAGGGCCCAGCGTTCACCCGCTCGCGAATAAAACTTGCCAGTGTCTGCCGATTTTCGGCGGGAATTTGTTCGTCATTTAAAAATACACGTATCATAATACTTAGGCAGTCACCCGCTGATAGTAGTTGGCTCGATGTTCCAGCATGTCGCAAATGGGGCCCTTGTTATCGCCGTCGCCGTCCAACATCCGAACCGCCTCGCCGGCCAGCACCGGCGCCAGCAAAAACCCGTGACGGAACAGGCCGTTAATTCGCATCACGCCCCGGCGATAGCTAATGGTTGGTAAATTATCGGGCAGTGCCGGCCGACAGTTGACCCGCGTCTGCAGGATGCAGGCCTCGCCGAAGCCGGCATGCACACTGTAAGCGGCGGACAATAGTTCCAGGGCTGAACGCACCGTGATCGGCTCACCGCTGGCGCTTTCGATCTGCGTCGCGCCAACAACAAAAATATTCTTGGCCCGCGGTACGATATAAATCCGATAGCGCGGGTGCATCAGGCGCACTAGATGCCTCAAGTTAACCCCCGGCGCGCGCAGCCATATAAGCTCGCCGCGCACCCCGCGCAAGCGTGGCATATCGGGTTTCGCCCCCAGGCCGCGGCAGTCGATAACGACATCAAAATGCCAAGTCGAGCAACCGCAATGGACACTGCCCGCCTCTATGCGGTCGACCGCCACCGCCTCCACAAAACGCACCCGCATGTCGCGCAGGCTCGCGGCCAGCGCCTGCAGCACCAGCGGCGGCGATAGCCAGGACTCCCCGGGAATAAACACCGCTTCATGAAAATGTCGCGCAAGCTCGGGTTCCAATTCGCCAAGTTGGGCGCGGGTCAAATTTTTTTGCGCCGCGTCCGCCGATTTAATGCGAGAAGTATGCGCACGAAAATTGGCGAGGTCCGCACGATCATTGGCGTGAGCCAGCACCAAGCTGCCGGTTTGGTGGAAGTCCACATCGTCACCCAGGTCGGCGATAATTTGCGGCCACAGCGCCAGCGATACCGTGCCTAACCTGACAATAGCTTCCTCCGCCGCATCGGCCTCCGAAAAAGGCGTTAACATGCCGGCAGCGGTGTAGGCGGCGGCGCGACCGTCTCCTTGCCCCGGAACAATCCGGTCGCGATCAAACAAGGTGACCGAGTCTCCACGCTTGGCCAGCTGCCAGGCGAGCAATCGTCCCATAATGCCGGCGCCGACAATACCGATATTCATCGCCTTAATTACTGTCCGCGTCGATATAGATTTCACCGCCGCGGGCGCGAAATTCTGCGGATTTTTCCCGCATGCCCTGTTCGGCGTAGTCGCGCACCTCTCGGGTGATTTTCATGGAGCAGAATTTGGGTCCGCACATGGAACAAAAGTGCGCTACCTTGGCGGAATCCTTCGGCAGGGTCTGATCGTGGTAGGCGCGCGCGCGATCGGGATCCAAGCCAAGATTGAATTGATCTTGCCAGCGAAATTCAAAGCGCGCCTTGGACAGCATATCATCGCGGTAGCGGGCGCCGGGATGCCCTTTGGCCAGGTCCGCCGCGTGGGCGGCAATTTTATAGGTGATAATCCCCTCTTTGACATCGTCCCTGTTGGGCAAGCCCAGATGCTCCTTGGGGGTGACGTAGCACAGCATGGCGCAGCCGTACCAACCGATCATAGCGGCGCCGATGCCGCTGGTAAAATGGTCGTAGCCCGGCGCGATATCCGTAGTCAGCGGCCCCAAGGTATAAAACGGCGCTTCGTGGCAGTGCTCTAACTGCATATCCATGTTTTCTTTAATCAGGTGCATGGGCACGTGGCCGGGCCCCTCGATCATTACCTGCACATCGTGTTGCCAGGCGATCTGCGTGAGTTCGCCCAGTGTCTTTAACTCGGCGAATTGGGCCGCGTCGTTGGCGTCAGCGAGGGCGCCGGGGCGCAGGCCGTCGCCGAGAGAAAAGCTGACGTCATAGGCCTTCATGATCCGACAGATATCGTCGAAATGGGTGTAGAGAAAACTTTCCCGGTGATGGGCGATACACCACTTCGCCATGATCGAGCCGCCGCGCGAGACGATGCCGGTGACGCGATCAGCCGTCAAGGGCACGTGGGCCAGGCGCACACCGGCGTGAATGGTGAAGTAATCCACGCCCTGCTCGGCCTGTTCGATCAGGGTATCGCGAAAGATTTCCCAGCTGAGATCCTCCGCCACGCCGTTGACCTTTTCCAGCGCCTGGTAAATCGGCACGGTGCCGATGGGGACCGGCGAATTGCGAATAATGTAATCGCGGGTGGCGTGAATGTGTTTGCCGGTGGATAAATCCATGACCGTGTCGCCGCCCCAGCGAATCGCCCACACTAACTTTTCCACCTCTTCCTCAATACTGGAGGTAAGAGCGGAATTGCCGATATTGGCATTGATTTTGACGAGAAAATTGCGCCCGATAATCATCGGTTCCAGTTCCGGGTGGTTGATATTGGCCGGAATAATGGCGCGGCCGGCGGCCACTTCACTGCGCACAAATTCCGCCGTAATGGGCTGCAGCCTCGCGCCCATGGGATTGCCGGCCAAGCGCTGATTGCGCTCCGCAGTGGTGAACTCGTTGTTCAACGCCGCGCGCGCCTGGTTTTCCCGCAGAGCGATAAACTGCATTTCCGGCGTTACGATGCCACGGCGGGCGTAGTGCATTTGGGTGACATTTTTCCCAGCCTTGGCGCGGCGCGGCGCACGCTGCAGGTTGGGGTTATTGAATTGAAAGGCCCTGCCGATATCGGCGATGCCGTTATCAATAGGCTGCACCGGACGCCCCTGGTAAGTTTCGCTATCGCCGCGCTCCCGAATCCATTGCGAGCGAAGGTCCGGCAGTCCCCGATGGACATCGACAGAGGCGCCTGCATCGGTATAGGGGCCGGAAGTATCATAGACAGTCACCGCCGTGCCATCGGTGAGGAGGATTTCCCGCATCGGCACTTCGATGCCGGATACCGCAGGCGAGGAAACATAAACCTTGCGGCTGCCGCTCAGCGGTTCACGCGTAATGACGTCGCTGGCGACAGTGTGTTGTGCATTGGAGGAGTCGGGCATATTGCACCTTGCTTGTTATTGTCGACCAGCGCGGCGCGGGAGAAAAAAAGGGAAAGCTGCGGAGGCTTTAGGCCTGTACTTGCAGATTCCGCTCGTCCCTACGCCGATACTAGTCGGATCAGGTAATGCGGGTTTGTCAATTCGTCGTGCGCAACATCTCAGCCAATGGCACCCCGCGAGCGAGCGCTCATTATAGAGGAGACAAGCGCGTTGTTCTACCTGCTGTTAACACGTGCAAGCAACATTGACAGCCTGCGATTGCGCCGATGCCTCCATGTACCGGGCAGCCTGCCAACCCCGCGCCGGCAATTTGACCAAACCCTCAACGCTCAATTTTTGGACAGCAGACTTTTGCGCGCGCACAGGCGAGACCTGCAGCGGCCAACAGATTGGTCCCGAATGGCACTGCCTTAAGAGCAAATCGGTGCCTTCGCCGCCGGTTGGCAGCATCGGGGGTGTTTCCAAGACACGAACTAGGCGTCCCCC